>ERZ1649853.956-NODE-956-length-11493-cov-5.636825_pt1 | contig 11493 bp, 13 predicted proteins | sample MGYA00575353_ERZ1649853 | MGnify/ENA primary metagenome ERZ1649853 (study PRJEB40853, sample SAMN11349654) | freshwater sediment metagenome | isolation source: river sediment | host: Sediment | place: India: Okhla Barrage, New Delhi | collected 2017-02-21 ...
GTGACGGCGTGATGGGCGTGGTACCTTACAACCGGTTCCTGCTTCGCGACTGGCAGGCAGGCGATCCGCGCGAGCAGGTCACCCTGGATCATCTGGCCGCGCATATCGACCACATCTGCCAGATTGCCGGCAACCCCCTGCATGCCGCGATCGGGTCTGATTTTGATGGCGGCTTTGGCTGGCCGTCCATCCCCTATGAAATCGACACGATTGCAGACCTGCAAAAGCTGGAGTCCCGGCTCATCCAGCGCGGTTACCGGCAAGATGAGGTACAATTGATATTCAATGGTAACTGGCAACGAATGCTCACCAGGGGTTTGCCGAAATCATGAGTGAACCGGTTCCCAGCAATCCCGTCCCCCCGCTTAGCTCTGAAGACACCATCCCGCAGCGGCCGTACTCCCGCAGGCGCATTCGCACCGGGTTGACGGTCACGCTGATCGGCTTTGTTATTTTTTTGATTGGCATTCGGCCGGGCATCTTCGGCCTGGACCGCAGCCCGGTGATCGGTTTTGTCCAAATCGCGGTCTTTCTGATCGGGCTGGCGCTCATTTGCATTGGCGGCTACATCAGCATGCTGGCGCTATGGAAGAAGCAGCAATCCTCCATCGCCGCCGATATCGGTCAGCGCCTGGTGGCTACGGGCTATGTGATCGCGGTATTCGCAGGCATGGCCGATGTTTTTGGCATTGGCAGCCACCCGCTGCCCGGGTTGCCTTTTTTTGGCAATCTTCAGGCCTTCGGCGTGGAAACCGGCCAGGCCATCATCGCCATCGGTTTCCTGCTGCTGATCCCTTATAAGAAAAACGAACAAAATACGCATGCAAAAGCATAATGCCTGACTTGCCGGCCACGGAGGTCCAATCAGTAGATCTCTGAAATGCCAATAGCGTTCAGCATATCTTCGTTGCTGTCAAATTTAAACCCTTCAACGCCCAACTCCGCCGCACGGGCTTGCTCGGCAGCCTGCAGTTGCTGCAATTCGGACCAGGTCACCACCGGCTTTGGCAGGCTGTGAATGCGCTTATCCAGGCGGGGAATGATTTCTGCCTCCATCACCGGCTGGGATTGCAGGTATCGAAGCACCACCCTTGCCCCGTTGGTTCCATCTTTGCGGGCAACCCCAACCAGTCCGGTGCTGGCCTTGCGTGACCAGCCCGCCACAAACACATCAGGGATCACTACCCCAGTTTGCGGATCGTAAAGTTCAAACGACTGGTCCTCCACGGGGAAACGCGGCGATGGATTCTTGCAGAACTCGCCACCCTTCACCGGCAGACCGAGCGAACTGTCCACCTTATCCCCGATCGCAAAAATGACCGTATCCACGTCAATCACAAAGTGCCTGCCCGTTCCGCGGGCTTTCACATCCCCATCAATCAGCACCAGCGTATTGTCTTCCACTTCCAATCCACTCACCCGGCCGTTTTGATCCCCCAGGATGCGGGTAGGCGAGGCAAGGAATCGCATCGAAAGGCGCGTATTGGAGGTGGGTAGATCTCCTTTTTCACGCGCCGCCATTACAAACTCGCGAAATCGCAGCGGATCCTGTCCCAATTCAAGCATGATTGGGCGCACGCGATCCAGTTCCTCGCGCAGTGTGGTTAAATCCAGGTGGCCAACCACATGCTCCAACTCCTTGGCATCAAACTTGACCTCTGCCGGGCCGCGCCGGATGACCAACACCACCTCCTCGACCATGCGGCTGGTCGCCAGGTAACGCGTGATATCCATGCTCACATTCCCTGCCCCAACGATTGCCACCCGTTGGCCTATGGCAAATGATTTCTGGCTAAAGGGCGGCAGGCGGTTGTAATGGTAAACCAGGTCCTTGGCATGATATACACCGGTCAAGTCCTCGCCCGGCAGCCCCAACCAGTTGGTGCCCTGCGCGCCGGCGCACACCAGAATGGCCTGAAAACCCATCTCCCGCAAATCATCCAGGCTGAAATCTGCATTTTGACCGATAATCACATTGCCATAATAGTGAACATTCGGGAGGGAGAGTACCTGGCGAAATTGCGTGCGCAATCCCTCCTTCATCTTATGTTTGTCCGGGTAAATGCCATACTCGGCCAACCCACCCGGTTTGATATCGCGATTGAAAAGGACCACATTCACGCCTTGCACTGCCAGTTCGCGCGCAGCAAACAACCCTGCCGGACCGGCGCCAACAACAGCGACCAAGTGTTGATCATTTTGCATGTTCCCTACCCTTTGTGGAATAGTTATCAACTTTGTCAAGGTGATTATACATGCCTTTCATTTTCCCTTTCGTCAAATCTATGCTATAGTCAACACCATCAGGCAGTTCTCTGCAAATAGCGCTTCATTTACGAATAAAATGCTGGATGGCTCTCCCGCAAAGAAAGATCGCTTACCAAAGTTAGCCTTTTCAGACATAACCCCCGCGGTTGCACAGTTTCCCCCTTCCCGGCTTGAGAATAAGGCCAGGGAGTTAGGTTCGACAAATAGAACAGCAATATCGCGAAAGATTCGATATCCCATCCGTGAAAGGATTATTTCACATGATGCCCCAGAGCGATCCCGAACCATTTACGACGGTGGAAGCGACCCAGCCTGATCCCGCCCGGCAGACCGTCAAATCCCGCGAGCCTGCCTACCGGCCGCGTTTTTGGACGGTGACGGCGGTTTTCTCGCTGGTTGTCAATCTGCTCCTGGTTATTGTCGTGGTAGTGCTTTTGACTCAAATCTTTGCGATCAAAACCGCCTTGCAGGAAGGCTTGATCGATCCGCTTTATGAAAACTTCGTCCGCATGGACGAGGCGCGCATTGAAACGACGATCACGGTCGATACGCAGGTACCGGCACGCTTCGACCTACCGTTGGACACCGACACCATCGTCCGCCTCAGCCAGGATACGCCCATCGACAACGCCTACGTTGACATCAACACCGGCGCGCTCTCGCTCTCCGCGCCCGCCGACATCCTTCTGCCGGCCGGCACCAATCTTCCCATCCACCTGAACTTATCCGTTCCCGTCGATCAGCAAATTCCGGTCAGCCTGAACGTGCCTGTAAATATTCCGCTGAGCCAGACCGAGTTGCACCAACCCTTCGTCGGTTTGCGTGACACGGTCGCCCCCTACCGGGATCTGCTCAATCAACTGCCCAGCAGTTGGCAAGAATTGATTTGCGGCGCCAACCCGGGCGCTTTCTGCTCGGCCATCCTGCCCTAAGCGGCTCCCTGGGAACTCTTCATGACCAACTCAACGCTGGTTAAGCTGCCGAACGGCCTGACAGTCCATCTGAAAGAAATTCACACCGCCCCCATCATCAGCCATTGGGCCTGGTACCGCGTGGGCTCGCGCGATGACCCACCCGGGCTCACCGGCATTTCGCATTGGGTCGAGCACATGCAATTCAAGGGCTCGTTGAACTTTCCCTCCGGCATGCTGGATAAATCCATTTCACGCGAAGGTGGTTATTGGAACGCCTATACGCACCTGGATTGGACCACTTTCTTCGAAACCTTGCCCGCTGAAAAAATCGATCTGGGGCTGCGCCTTGAAGCTGACCGCATGAGCAACAGCCTTTTTAAGGAAGAGGAAGTCGAATCAGAGCGCACCGTGATTCTCTCAGAGCGTGAAGGCAGTGAAAATGAACCCCTCTTCCGGCTTGGTGAAAGCGTTCAAAAGGCTGCCTTCGATCTGCATCCTTACCGCAATGAGGTCATTGGTTCGGTTGAAGATCTGCGTGCTATCCAACGGGCTGATCTTTATCACCATTACCGGGCGCATTACCACCCTGCCAATGCGCTCATCGCTGTTGCCGGCGATTTTGACACCGCCGCCTTGCTCAAACGGCTTGAAGAACTGTACGGCGGCATTCCCGCCGGTCCGGCGGTCATCCACCCTGCCCAGGCTGAGCCGCCCCTCCAGGCTGAACGCCGCGTGGAAGTCAAAGGCCCCGGCAAAACGACTTTCATTCAAATCGCGTACCGCGCTCCGGCTGCCGCCAGCGCGGACTTCTTCGCCTTTACCGTGTTGGACAGCCTGTTGACCGGCCCCACCAGCCTGAACATGTTCGGCGGCGGGGGCACTTCGAATAAAACCAGCCGGCTGTACAGGGCGCTTGTGGAAAAAGAACTGGCCATTGGCGTCGGCGGCGGCGCCCAGGCCACCATCGATCCTTTCCTGTATGAAATCACCATCACGGTACGCGCCGGCCAGAGTATGGATGCCATCCTGAAAACCGTGGATACCGAAATCGGGCAATTGCAGCAGGCACAGGTTCACCCGGATGAAATTGCCCGCGCCATCAAACAGGCGCGCGCCATTTTTGCCTACGGCAGTGAAAATATCACCAACCAGGCTTTCTGGTTGGGCTACGCGGAAATGTTCTCCTCTTACCAGTGGTTTACTGAATACATGCTCAGGCTGGAAGTGGTGACGCCGGCTGACCTGCAACGCATTGCTGCCGCATACCTGCTCCCGGAACGGCGCGTGGTGGGCGTTTACATTCCTACCGGAGAGGAGACGCCCGAGGGATGAGAAGACTTCCCGAAGTTTCCTGGAAAACCCTCCCCGGTCCGCAGGATATTACCCGTTCGGTCCTCCCCAACGGCATCATCCTGTTGACGCGCTCCAATTTCAACAGTCCTTCGGTCGTCATCCATGGGTATTTACCCAGTGGTAGCATCTTTGACCCGCGCGAAAAATTGGGACTAGCCTACTTCACCTCGGTCGCATTGATGCGCGGCACCCATGACCACAATTTTCAGCAAATCTACGACCGGCTCGAATCCGCCGGTGCAAGCCTGGGGTTTGGCGCCAGCGTTCACAACACCAGTTTTGGCGGCCGCGCACTGGCGGAAGATCTGCCCCTTTTGCTGGGCACGCTCAGCGAAGCGCTGCGGGCGCCGTCCTTCCCGCCCGAACAAATCGAACGGCTGCGCGCCCAACTGCTCACCGGCATCGCCCTGCGCGACCAGGACACTGCTGACCGGGCATCTCTCCGTTTCGATGAACTGTTGTTTCCCAACCATCCCTACGGCCTGCCGGAGGACGGATTTACTGAAACCGTTCAGGCCATCCGGCGCGAGGATATTCTCGAACACCACCAGCGCGTATTTGGTCCCCATAACATGGTGCTGGTAGTGGTTGGAGCGATTTCTGCCAGCCAGGTGTATGACTTTGTCAGCCAGGCGCTTGGCGACTGGCAGAATCCGTCCCAACCGGCCATGCCGGAGCTGCCGCCGGTCACCCCGCTGGGCGCGCCTGTCCGCGAGCACATGGTGTTGCCCGGAAAGAGCCAGGCCGACCTGGTGATGGGCGGGTTTGGCCCCAAACGCAGCAGCCCCGACTACCTGGCCGCATCCCTGGGGAATAATATCCTGGGACAGTTTGGCATGATGGGCCGCATTGGCGACGTGGTGCGCGAACAGGCCGGGCTGGCTTACTATGCCTCCACCAGCCTGAATGCATGGATCAACACCGGATCGTGGGAGGTTTCGGCCGGCGTTAATCCTGCCAACCTCCAACGCGCCATCGACCTGATCCTGGCGGAAATCCGCCGCTTCATCACCGAGCCGGTCAGCCTGGAGGAGTTGCAGGACAGCCAGGCCAATTACATCGGCCGCCTGCCGCTCTCGATGGAATCCAACAACGGCGTGGCCGCGGCTTTGCTCAATATTGAGCGCTTCCAATTGGGCCTGGATTATTACCAGCAATTCCCCGCGATGGTATCCGCCATCACGCCGGAAGCCGTGTTGCAGGCGGCGCAGCGCTACCTGTTCCCGGAGCGCATGCTGGCCATTAGCGCGGGGCCGGAATTGATGGAATAAGGCAGGAAATGGAACTCCGCACCGGTGTGGATGTTGTCGAAATTGAACGCTTTGAGCGGCTCAATCCCGCCATCAAGGCCAGATTCATGAAACGGGTGTTCACGTCCCAGGAACTGGAAACCTGCGGCGATTCGATCGCCAGCCTGGCAGGCCGGTTTGCCGTGAAAGAAGCCGTGGCCAAAGCATTGCAAACGGGCATCGGCCCGGTGAGCTGGCAGGACATTGAAACGGTGGAAGGGCCGGCCGGCGAGCCCGTGTTGGCCCTGCACGGCGGCGCGGCCAGATTGGCCGCACAACTGGCCCTCACCCATTGGTCCATCAGCATCAGCCACACGGCCACCATCGCGGTGGCAGTCGCCATCGCCATGAGCGATCCGGCTGCGCTCAATCCACCTGAATAATCCTTAATGCAGGCAGAATGAGTTAAAATCAGGCAGGAAAATGAAAATCCTGTCGATCAGTGACGTTGAACTCGGGATTATTTACAGCTCGCAAATTGCCGAGCGATTTTACGATGTGGACCTGGTCATTAGTTGCGGCGATCTGCCCTATTACTACCTCGAGTACATCATCAGCTCGCTCAATGTGCCGCTCTACCATGTGCGCGGAAACCACGCCAACAAAGTAGAATACACCGTGGCCGGAGAACGGACCGAACCGTGGGGCGCCGTCAACCTGCACCGCAGGGTCAAACAGGATGATACCGGCCTGTTGCTGGCCGGCGTGGAAGGTTCAATCCAGTACAACCTGGGCCCGCATCAATATTCACAGGCAAGCATGTGGACAATGGTTTTGATGATGACCCCGGCGCTTTTTCTAAACAAACTGCTGTACGGACGCTACCTGGATGTGTTTGTCACTCATGCAGCTCCCTGGAAAATCCATGACATGGATGATCTGCCGCACCACGGCGTCAAGGCCTTTCGGTGGTTGGATCTGGTTTTTCAACCCCAGGTGCATTTGCACGGCCACATCCACGTCTTTCGACAGGATACCGTTACACAGACTCAACTGGGTAAAACGCTGGTAATGAATACGTACGGCTACCGCGAGTTCTATATCAATGTACCGCGAAAACCAAAACGCGGTTCCAATTGAGGGATTGCTGGTGAAGGAGGCATGCCATGCCTGAAGAAAATACCCCTGGTTCGTTATCCGCAGCCGTATCCAATACCGCTCGATCCGACTTCGATCAGGCTCTACGCAAAGGATTCTGGCGGTCATTCTTTTCCTGGTTCAATGGCAAGGATAACCGCCTGCTGCCTTTCGACGAAGTGCGCCGGCTGCTGCCCTACCAGGGCCAGCATTACCTGGGCATGCGCATGGTGCCCCTGCGACAAATTATCGGCAGCGTGGGCCGCTACCAGGATTTTGACCGCGCGTTTCTACCGCGCCGGTCCGAGCTGGGCTCCCGCTGGGTCAGGATCGACATGGCGCATCTCCAGGATGTGATTCTGCCGCCGATTGAAGTCTATAAAATCGGCGAAGCCTATTTTGTGAAAGACGGCAACCACCGCGTCTCCGTCGCTCGCGAACGCGGCCAGACAGAGATCGACGCCTATGTCATCGAAATTGACACGCCGGTGGAAATCGATGAGAATACCAACATCGATGACCTGATCCGCAAGATTGAACAAAAGGAATTTGAAAACCGCACCCGCCTGTCCACGGTGCGGCCTGACGCCCATATCGATCTTTCCCTGCCCGGCGCTTACACCAAGCTGATCGAGCATATCGAGACCCACCGCTGGTTCATGGGAGAAAAATTCCACCGCGAAATCCCGATTGAAGAGGCTACGGCTTCCTGGTACGACGAGGTCTATTTGCCCCTGGTTCAGGTCATCCGCGATCAGGCAACCCTTAAAGAATTCCCCGGGCGGACCGAAGCCGACCTGTACCTGTGGATTATCGAGCATCTTTGGTATTTGCGCGAAGAATTAAACAGGGAGGTGAGCCTGAAGGATGCCGCTCAGCATTTTACAGACACTTTTTCTTCGTCTCCACTCCGGTATATATCCAACTTGTTTAAACAAATCAGCGGCATTTATTCAGATTCCGCCGATACGGCGATCACGTCCCGGCCAACTCCACCGGATGAGGGAAAAGACCCGCCGCTACAGCGGTAACATTCCCGCGCAGCCCGATGGGGAGCCGCTCTTTCATTTCACGGATGGTCCAGTAAACCAATCCAGAAGTGATTGGGCAGCACCATCTGGCTGCGGCGGATCTCAATTCCGTCCATGCGTTGGCTATCTTGCACCGCGCTGGGATGAACGAAACAAACGTCCGGTTTTTTACCGTATTTGCGCTGGTAGTAGTCTGCGGCGCGAATGACCTTGGTAAAAAGATCACTGCGGGTGTCATTGTCAAACCATAACATACCTGTTTCCATCGGGTTCCTCCTATGCCTGGCCGGGCAGCCAAAAATCGACACATTGATCGCGGATCCGCACGCAGAATTGCTGAGACGGATGATATTGTGATGTATCCGGAGCCGGACGGTTCGCCACCCAGCCGGCTTGAAATTGATCAGCAATTTGACCCAGGATGCGGGTTTGGAAGGATGGTAAAAACCGGTCGCATTCTTGCGCCTGGCCGGCTTGGATTCCTGCCAGCGTCCACATTTGAAATTGCGGCCCCTGCCTGGCGATCCATTGCAGGCTGATTTGAACATCAAAATCGCTCCGGCTGAAATAAACCAGATCGTCAATCAGGATCAACATTAACTCGGTTTGCCGGCGGCCTGTCATGCGCTGGTCCAATATTCGGCTGCAATTTAGAACCGCCTGGCCGGCTTCCCGTTCGTAGGCCGGGAGGATACGCAGGTTCGGCTCGCCGGGAAATCTTTGAAAGAGCATCCATTTTTCAGGTTGAGCCGAAAGAATTAGGATTTCTAGCTGGCTGTGAGGTGTATGCGCCAGGGTGGTAATGGCAGCCAGTTGCAGAAGCTGTGTCACCCCATCCAGGTTCATTCCGCTCGCCAGAAACGATCCCGGGCGGGGATCGGTCCAATCTACCAGGATCGGTAAACCATCCTCGCAAATTCCCAGGATCGCCGTTTGATCCGGTTGAAATCGATGTTGCCGGATCAAGGAAGTTAAGGATATGTCAGAAAAGGGATTTACAGGCAGAGATCGATCCTGTGCCTGCAGGTAATCACCAGACCTAACCCTTTTTAATAATTGAGTTGGTTCAGTCAATGTCATTTCACACCACCGTAGAATATAAGTTCTATGTAATGATTATAACCGAATAGAACATAATTTCAAGTGGCAATTTCTTGACTTATTTCAGAATATTATTTATACTATTTAAATAATTATAGTAAATAATATCTCGTGAAGGAGCGAAGATGAGTTCTTACGCAAATCCAGGCGTGCTGGTGGAAACGGATTGGCTGGCCAATCATCTCGCCGACCCTGGCCTATGCATCGTCGAATCCAACGAAGACTACCTGCTATACGATACCGGGCATATCCCCGGCGCCGTCAAGATTGATTGGTTTACCACTTTGCAGGATCCAATCCGACGGGATTTCATCAGCAAATCCACATTCGAACAACTTTGTTCACGGCTGGGAATTGAGAACGGCACCACCGTCATTTTTTACGGCGACCGCAACAATTGGTTTGCCTGCTACGCCTTCTGGCTGTTTCAATACTACGGACATGAACGCCTAAAAATTCTCAACGGCGGACGAATGAAATGGCTGAAAGAAAACCGCCCGATCAGCATGGAATTCCCTTCCTATCCGTCCACAACCTACCTCGCCAGGGATCCAGATCCATCCATCCGTGCTTTCCGCGACCAGGTGCTGGCGCACGTGCAAAAGGGCGGCCCGCTGGTGGATGTGCGTTCGCCGGGCGAATTTAGCGGTGAGCTGCTTCACATGCCCAACTATCCGCAGGAAGGCGCCATGCGCGGCGGACACATTCCCGGCGCCAGGAATATCCCCTGGTCACAGGCTGTCAACGAAAACGACGGCACATTCAAAAGCGCCGAGGAGTTGCGCCAGATCTATCAAATCACCCATGGCTTCAAACCCCAGGATGAATTAATCGCCTATTGTCGTATTGGCGAGCGCAGTTCGCATACCTGGTTTGTTCTGACTTACCTGCTGGGCTTTAGCAACGTGCGCAACTATGACGGTTCCTGGACCGAGTGGGGCAATTTGGTCGGCTCACCGATCGAAAAAAGCTAAGAGGCATCCCATGGACCGCAGTGAGATTCTAGAGCTTGTGCTGGATCACTACCACAACCCGCGCAACAAGGAAGAAACCCCGGAAGCCAGCGCAATCTGGCACGGCGGCCTGCCCGGTTGCGGCGACCTCATCACCGCTTACCTGACCGTCGCGGATAACCACGTTCAACGGGCCACCTTTACCGGCGACGGCTGCACCATCAGTCAGGCAGCCGCCTCGATGCTCACCGAACAACTCATCGGCCAAAGCGTCGAATCGGTTGCGGAAATGAATCAATCCACCATCGTCGAATTGCTCGGCGAGGAGATGGTGCAAACCCGCCCGCGCTGTGCCACTTTAGGTCTGGACGCCTTCCGGGCCGCAGCGCAGGAATTCCTGCGCCAGCAACGCTTGAATTCAACTTCCGGCGGCGCCTGACCGCCTTACCGCGGGCTTCAGCCTGCTCAACCTACCGCTGCTTCATTCTCTCCTGCCTGGCATGAAAGAAGCCCTTGGAATGTAGCATTTTTTGGCGTTTTAAGGTATCCTTATAGACGTTTCTAACTGAAAATCTCATTCCATTCATCCCCGCGGATTGTATTTCACAGGGAGGCCAGAGTGATTAAAGAAACCGTCAAAGATGCCGAAACGCGAATGAAAAGCGCCATTCAGAACCTTGAAGACAGCCTGGCAACCATCCGCACCGGCAGGGCCAGCCCGGCTTTGGTCGAAAAAATGCCGATTGATTATTACGGCTCACCCACACCGTTAATGCAGCTCGCCACCATCAGCGTCCCGGAACCGCGGGCATTGCTCATCCGGCCTTTTGACGGGAGCAGCCTGAAAACGATCGAGCGCGCCATCATCGCATCCGATTTGGGTTTGACCCCCAATAACGACGGCAAAGTGATCCGCCTCAACCTTCCGCCCCTGACGGAAGACCGGCGCCACGACCTGGTCAAGATCGTTCACAACCGTTTGGAAGATTGCCGCGTTGCAGTCCGCAACGTTCGCCGCGATTTGATGAAGGACTTGCGTGAATTTGAAAATGAAAAAATGATCTCTGAAGATGACCTGAAGAAAGGCGAAGAAGAACTTCAGAAGCTGACCGATAAAATGGTCGCGCTCATAGATGAGATCGGCAAGCGCAAAGAAAAAGAAATCATGGAAGTGTAACGGAACCCTGAAATTCCTGACTTCCCCATGAGCCAACCCATTCCTGCCAAATCAACCATCGAACAACCGCCCACCCATATCGCCATGATCATGGATGGCAACGGGCGCTGGGCAGCCCAGCGCGGCTTGCCTCGGCTGGCCGGCCACCGCGCCGGAACAGAGAACCTGCGCCGGGTCATTAAAGCCTGTGCCAACCTCGGTATTCAATACTTAACAGTTTATGCCTTCTCCACCGAGAACTGGGGACGTCCCAGCGAGGAAGTGGAAGGCTTGATGCACATTCTTTCTGAATTCATCGACAGCGAACTGGAGGACTTGCACCGCAACGGC
>ERZ1649853.963-NODE-963-length-11441-cov-4.419989_pt1 | contig 11441 bp, 10 predicted proteins | sample MGYA00575353_ERZ1649853 | MGnify/ENA primary metagenome ERZ1649853 (study PRJEB40853, sample SAMN11349654) | freshwater sediment metagenome | isolation source: river sediment | host: Sediment | place: India: Okhla Barrage, New Delhi | collected 2017-02-21 ...
GCTCGGTTAAGATTATAGCCCTCCCATTCTTGTACGAAAAGAACGCCTCGCCGCCGGGCTATTGTCGATACTTCAGCATCATGGCTAACTACCAGAACGCGATCGATTTCGTTAACCTGGCAAAGCGTATCCAGAGTATGCAGGAATAGGCGGTGATTCAAGGAAGCGCGCTGCTCATCGGATAAAACTTTCCTTAAACGCGATTTCCCTAAATGGAATGGCTTCACCGGCACAACTGCCCACACAGACACTAGGTCTTCTCCTTGGAGTGTCTCGTTATGAATTCCTCCCCAAACCGAATCGTTTCCATAGCCAATCGAGCGCGATCGGGCATTGATTTCATAACGATATCTGTGGTCAATGGACAAATACCCAAGGCTTTGATATCTTTCGTTTGCGCTTCGTCCAATCTATCCAAAATGAAGCCGGAAAGCAGCCCATGATAATGCTGCGCAACAGCCAAAGCAGAGGGTGTAATCCCCATTTCGTGATACATTTTTGCCGCCGGTCCTTTAAGCGCCCTACCCTCGATAATGGGTGAAATGGCAATAACGACTTTCGCTTCGATAGCTTGACGCATACCCGAAATGGATAAAATCGGCTGAATGCTCACCCAGGGATTGGAAGGACAAATCACCACCAGATCCGCCAGGGATAAAGCTTCCATAATGCCGGGCGCCGGATTAGCTTTTTCTGCGCCCTGAAATCTAAACCCATATACAACCGGTTCACATTGAAAACGAACGAAATATTCTTGAAACAGAAGCAACCCCCGGTCGGTATCCACCCAGGTTTGAACCGGATCATCGCTCATCGGCAGGATAACCTGGCGAACACCCCAGGCTTGACAAAAATCATGGGTAACTTGACTCAGTTTTTGCCCGCCATGCAGACGGCGAGTTCGTTCGAGGTGGGTTGCGATGTCCCTATCACCCAGGTTGAACCAATCAGGGGCACCCAGCCTGGATAGATTGTGCATGACCTGCCAGGTCTCATCGCTTCGCCCCCAGCCTGTGACCGGGTTGTTGATCCCAGCCAGAGTATAGCAGACCGTATCCAAATCTGGACATATATATAAACCAAAATGCTCAAAATCGTCGCCGGTATTGACAATAATGGTGAGACAATCGGGAGGCACACACTGCGCCAAACCATGTGCCAGTTTGGCACCTCCCACACCGCCTGCTAAAGCTACAATTTTCGTACGATTATCCATATTTACAACACAAGCCTTATCGAAACATATCCTGTTCTTTTGGGCGGATCAATTCAGATAGAGAACCAGGTCGCAGCGGGTAAGGAAAACCACGCGCATGGACGACCGGCGTACCCTCGGCGGCTTGCCCCATCACAAGCGAAGCAGCCGCAGCCAGCTCGTCAGCCGCGCCCACAGTTGTAATGCGCAACCGGTAGTCAAAAAGATCGGGAGTGCCGCGCAGATCCACCAATCCGGGCATTCCGGAAATCCCAATAGCGACGCCTACCGTCCCTAAACGCCAGGCTCTGCCATGTGAATCGATGATCATTGTACCCAGAGAAACCCCAAAGGAACGCTCCAAAGCTCGCCGAATCGCATCGGCAGAAGCGTCCGGATTTTCCGGCAAAAGCAAGACATATTCCTCGTGTGTATTACCCAACCCGGCAACATTCGAATGATCGATTCCGGCATTGGCGCACACAAAACCCAAACGATGCTCGACGATGATCGTGCCGGGACGGGTTCGTAAAACCTCATGGCTTTCCACCAGAATCAGCTCTATCAGACGGGGATCTTTACCGGTTTGTCGGGCTAAATCGAACGCCTTAGGGGAAGGATGCACATCCGCCAGATTCACCATCCTCCCCTCTGCTTTGGAAACGATTTTTTGAGCCAGGATGAATATATCACCCTGCTGTACCGAAATATCCGCTTGAGTGACAGCCTTTACGATTATTTCGGGGAGATCATCTCCGGGTTCAATGAGAGGTATTCCTGGAATCGGCGTAAGGGTTAACATCGAAATGACTACAGACGCCCTTCTAATCCAGAAATGAAAAGACTGGCATTTTTGATGCCATAATGTTTGTTAATGCTAATCAATATCGCCGTGAGACCTTCCACGATAATGGCATTGTCCAATCCTCCGGCATACAAAGCTCGCATACCAGCCGATTTCGCTAGTTCAATGACCATTTGGGCAGAGGTATCATCATCTGCACAAATCAATACATCACATTCGAGCATTTCACCCAGTTTCTTTTTTAATAAATGAGCTGGGATATTTTGAAATGCTGAAACCACTTTAACTTGATCGCCCAATAACTGCTGGGCAGACCGGGCAGCAGAGGGAGGTAAAGGGGGTTTAGGATCACGGAAATCCACCCGAGCCGTAGCATCGATCAATATCTTTCGTTGGAGCGACGATTTCAGGCTTTGCAGTATGGATTCATGTGCTTCTTGGACTACGGTCAATACACAGATATCGGCGCTCTCGGCGGCTTTATGATTCTCCATACCTGAGACGGCTTCTTTGCCAAGGATTTTATTCAGCTCACCCGCTACGGTCTGAGCTTTTTCCAACTGCCTCGAGCCGATAATCACCGGATATCCCACAAATGCCCATCGCAGCGCTAACCCCGATCCCTCTTTGCCGGTCCCGCCTAAGATGGCGAGGGTTGGTTTATTTGAAAAGTTGTTTGACATTTTTCTCGTACCTCATCCATGATTTTTTAGCCAGCTCGCAGGCGTGCGCCGAGATAGCTTCTTCATCCATGGTCAATAACTCCCTGTTTTTCATTAATACTTTACCCGCCGCAATGGTCGTGGTAATCATGCTTTCGTGGAACCCGAATACAATATGCCAGGGTAGATTCTCAGGCGTAAGCGGTGTAAACGGATGGTAATCGACAAAGATCAAATCGGCATAAGCCCCTTTAACCAGTTTGCCGATTGGAGCTTCTTGAAAAAATGAACTGGCTAGAGCAGCGTTATTATAAATCCCCATGGTCGCAACATCTGTAGCCGGCATACGCCGATTGTCATGATGCCACAGCTTCTGCACCAGGTACGCTGCTTTCCATTCTTGCCACATGGTATGCGAAAACCCGTCTGTACCTAGGCATACAGGAATGCCGAGGCGCAGAAAAGATTCCACATTGGCAACACCCACACCGTTGTTCATGTTCGAGCGTGGCTGGTGGGTAACCCATGCCCCATTTTCAGCTATTAAATTGGCTTCGCGCATGTCCACATGCACGCAGTGAACCAAAATACTGTGTTTGCTCAATAAATGCTTGCTATCCAAACGGTCCACCACCCGCAATCCGGATTTCGCCAGACTGTCGTATTCATCGGCTTCACTTTCTGCGACATGGATGTGGAATCCCACATCCAGCGGTGCGGCTTGAAAACATGCCTCCAGAGTCGCGTCCGAGAGGGTCAGGCTGGCGTGCAATCCAAAAGTGGCAGCTAGCTTTCCGTTTGCGGTTTGCCCCTGGCGTATCCGCTGAATAAAGCGAATATTTTCTTCGATGCCTGCTTTCGCTTTGACTTCACCATCCCGGTCGGTCACTTCGTAGCACAGCACAGCCCTTACTCCGGCTTGCTCTACTGCCTGCGCAATGACATCCAGCGAACCATCAATGGCGTTCGGTGAGGCGTGGTGGTCGAACAGGGTGGTGGTGCCATGGCGAATGGCATCGACTAGCATCACTTCAGCCGAGGCACGCACGTCATTTAGGGTTAATGCCCGGTCTAATGGCCACCACAACTTCTGTAAAATTTCGGGGAAATCCTTGGGCGGGGAAACCGGGATAGCCATGCCGCGTGAAAATGCGCCATAAAAATGGGTATGGGCGCAAATATTGCCGGGCATGACGTATTGTCCGTTTGCATCTAATTGCTCCTCCTGTGGATAACGGGTTAGCAATTCTTGCTGCGGAGCTATTTCGGCAATCCTTCCATCTGAAAGATAAAGTGCATACCCTTCCAAAATTTGGTTTGGTTCATCCCATGTTATTAGTTTTCCATTGATTATCAGCATAAGCGACTCCCGACTTAATCAAATACAGTCATACAATCCGGGTTATGATATGCTTTGAATGCATCGACGATATGGCGCGGGCGAGTGCGTTCACCCGATAATACCGGCGGAATTTCATCTTCGGCAAAAAAGGCTACCTCGGATGTCTCGTTGCTGGGGCGCGCCGTACCACTCAAGACATCACATAAAAATACTATCTTATAGGCATGAAACACTTCCAGTGGACCAACCCGGTTGGCGTCATAGACACCAATTACCTTTTTTGCTTTTACTCGAAACCCCGCTTCCTCCCAAACTTCACGTTCAGCCGCCACTGAGGGCATTTCCCCAACGTCTGCCCAACCGCCGGGCATCGTCCAGCCGCCATCCTGGCTTTCTCTCACCATCAGCAATTTTCCTTCTTGGAATGCCGCACCACGCACATCGATATGCGGGGTGGCATACCCCACCTGCGAATCGAAAGCCTTTGCAAGGGGGGGTGTTTCCAGATCGGCATATTCAGCAATAATTTCAGCGGCAATTTCCATCAGCCGCCGATTGCGTTGGCGCTGGTATTCATTTTCCGAGAAATGATAGCTGGTTTGCGCCAGAGCCTGAATTTCACGCGCCCAGGTCAACCAGCGTGGGACAATCTTATCATTCATAGAGATTGATAACTCCGTCTACGAAGTCGACAACAATCATCGAAATATTTCATTGGCGTTATTTAAGTGCCTTCAGCACTTTTTCCGGAGTGTATGGCAAATGACGCATCCAAACACCGGTTGCATTATGGATGGCGCTGGCAATAGCGGGGGCAACCCCATCAATGGCTATCTCGGCTACCGATTTGGCACCATAAGGCCCGCTGGGTTCATCCGTTTGAACGAAGATTACATCCATGATGGGCATCTCATTGCAGCGCGGAATATGGTAAGTGGCAAGGCTGTTGGTTGTCTGGTGTCCATCGCTATCGAATAACATTTCTTCGGTGAGGGCAAACCCTAGCCCTTGCGACATGCCGCCCTCCACCTGACCGGCGGCTGTGATGGGATTGATTACCCGTCCGCAATCCACCAACATAAGCAAGCGGTCCACCTGGATTTTTCCGGTTTCGGTATCCAGGGTAATTTCGGCAAACTGGGCAGCCGTTGGAGGCGGGCTGACCTGGCTGACATGCGAGGCGCTTGCCATGATCTGGTGCTGGTTCTCTTGATGCAGACTGCTGAGGGCTACTTGTTCAAGCGATACAGAACGACCTTCTGGGGTAAAAACTTGTCGGTCCTTGAGAATAAGTTTATTGGGATAGTCGTATTTCAACAGTATAGCAGCCTGTTCACGGATTTGATCCGCGGCTTTAGAAGCTGCTTTTCGAACCGCTTCACCGCTGAGATATGTGGTGCTGCTAGCGTATGCGCCCTTATCAAAAGGAGTAATATCGGTATCAGAAGAATAGACGATGATATCTTCCAAAGGAACGCCCAGTTCTTCGGCAGCAATCTGACCGAGAATAGTATCTGAACCGGTGCCCAAATCAGTTGCACCCATGAGTAAATTGAAAGATCCATCATCATTTATCTTTATGCTGGCAGATGCCATGTCCAAACCAGCAATGGCTGAACCATGAATAGCCACCGCTACCCCAATTCCCTTGCGCAGCCGACCGGATTGGTTTTCATACGTTTTGCGTTTATTGTAAAAATTGGTGGCTTGCAAACCGATATTCACACATGCCTCTAGCGCAGTGCTTTGCAAAGATTGTTCGGTGCCTTCTCTGCCTTCTCCCAACGCTTTCGAGAGGTACATTTTTTCGCCAAGTTTTATCCAATTGCGGCGTTTGAACTCCACTTCATCCATGCCGAGTTCTTCGGCAAGCTCCGCCATGCAGACTTCTATGCCGTACTCGCATTGCATGGCGCCATAACCTCGAAAGGCGCCTGATGGTGGGGTGTTGGTATAAACCACATCGCAGCGGAAGCGAGAATTGGGTGCGTTATAAAGGGTCAACCCCTTGAAACCGCCTACCATATTGACCGTCAAGGAATGGGTGCCGTATGCGCCGGTATCGCCCACTAGATATAATTCGCTACCGGTGACCTGGCCATCTTTCACTGCGACTTTATATTGCATGATTTCCGGATGCCGGCAGCGGGAGCTGGTAAATTCCTGGGTTCGGGTATATTCCATACGCACAGGTCTGCCGGTGGCAATAGTCAGGTGAGCACATAAATCTTCCAGGACCATCTCTTGTTTATTGCCAAATCCGCCGCCGATGCGCGGTTTAATCACCCGGATGCGTTTTATCGGTAAATTGACCAAAGGTGCTACTATGCGCCGGATATGAAAAGGAACCTGGGTGCTGGTGCGGATCACCAGGCGATTATCTTCGTCCCAATAGGTGATGCACACATGCGGCTCGATATGAGCATGTTGCTGCCGGGAAGTGCGATATTCCCCGCTGTGTATGACATCAGCTTCGGCAAATGCTTTATCTACATCGCCTGCCTCTGCCTCGACATGCTGCACAATATTGCGTTCCCGGTTATATATTCCTTCAGTATCAGCCTCATCGTGGATAACCGGCGCTCCTTCTTTCATTGCATCGAGAGGATTCAATACTGCCGGCAATACTTCATATTCGACATCGATTAACTCCAGCGCCTGGGTGGCAATTTCAGGCGATTCGGCTGCTACCACAGCGACCCGGTCGCCTTCATGCCGCACCTTGTTATCCAAACACACCTGATCATAAGGCTTAGGTTGGGTAAAGCTTTGCCCACCTGAGGCATGTTTCACGCGGGGGATATCCTGGTATGTCAGCACAGCATGTACACCTGGCAGGGCACGCGCTTTTTGCGTATCGATTTTCTTGATTATGGCGTGAGCATGTGGGCTGGTCAATAATGCTCCGTAGAGCATTCCTTCCATATGGACATCATCGGTAAAGGCTGGCTTACCCCGCACTAATTTTTCAGCATCGACCTTTATTTCAGGCTTACCAACGATTTGCTTGCGGGGGTAGCCTTCGGGGGTAAAAACCAGGGGAGGCAATGAATCTCGTAATCCATTCTGGCGGTAATATGCGTCAGGCAATTTCACCTGATGTGTATCCTTCGGTAAAGTGATTTCGATCGGCTGGGGACGTGCTACACTTTCACCACGTAGCACTGCAGCCGCCCGCTGAACGGCTTCCACCGTACGCACATAGCCTGTGCAGCGGCACAGCACCCCATTCATTGCCTGACGAATTTCCTCTTCGTTGGGGGAGGGGTTGCGATCCAATAACGCTTTGGCGGTCATAATTTGAGCGGGAGTGCAATACCCACATTGAATAGCGCCTGTCTCCATGAATGCGCGTTGAATGGGATGCAACTGTCCTTCGGGTGATAAGCCTTCCAAAGTGATTATCTGTTTTCCTACAGCCTCCAGCGCCGGAATACGGCAACTTTTGACCGCTTTCCCATCTAAGAGCACCGTACATGCCCCGCAAATACTATCTTCACAGCCATGTTTTACACTAAAATAGGATAATTTTCGTAACACATCGCGTAAATGATCTTGTGGATTTACAAGAACGTGCCTGAGGCTGTTGTTTATGTTTAAGGTAATTTCTTCCATCAGCTTTTCCTCATATTTTATTATTCAACTGTTAGTTTTCTAAAATCCATGAAATATAAAAAAATTCAGTATAAGCACCAAACATAGCTTATCCGTCGATTCCCAATGGTATATTGAAAAATTTTGCTAATGGGAAAACGCTACTCAAGCGACATGCTTCGTCGCTTGAATCAATCCAACATTTTGGAAGTTTGTAGAATATCCAAATGCTCATGGATCGGCGTTATTCCCTGCTGCCAGGATATAAACGGCGGCGCTTTTCGACGGGAATAAAGTGAGCATTCCGCTTTTTCCCGACGCCGTTCCAAAGATTGCCTTGAAACGACCGCCGATCCAAGCTGCTTTATTTTAGCACGAATCTTTCTTTGCATTTTTATTAACCCTTTTCCCTTCTCCCCATATCTAAGTCATGCTATGATAACCCCATGTTTGTCAATAATTTGAAATTGATAATAAAAGAAATGAGGCCGCGCCAGTGGGTAAAAAATGTGGTCTTATTTGCTGCAATTGTTTTCGATCGTCAGTTTAACCCTGCCCATATCCCGCAAATTTTACGAACATTTGCCGGATTCATTATTTTTTGTCTGCTTTCGGGGGTTATCTACATCATCAACGATATCACAGATATCGAAGCCGACCGTAAGCATCCGCAGAAATGCAAACGGCCTATCGCATCCGGAAAGCTGTCCGTTAAATTTGCCCTTTATTTTGCCATAATCTCGATTGCTATTCTTGTGCCTTTATCTTTCTTACTTTCCCCTGCTTTTTGTTGGGTGAGTTTGGGGTATCTGGCACTCAATCTGGCTTATTCTAAATGGTTGAAACATATCCCATTACTGGATGTATTGACCATTGCCTTTGGCTTTGTACTGCGAGTTGTGGCGGGTGTCACATTGATCCAGGTGGCACGCTTTTCTCCATGGTTGTACGTAGTCATCACGTTGGGATCGCTTTATCTGGGTTTTGGGAAACGGCGTGCCGAACTCGCTTTATTGACCAGCGACGCCAATTCCCATCGGCGAGTTTTGGATGGCTACACGATACCCCTGCTCGATCAATATATCTCAATCGTTTCTGCAACGACAATCCTGGCATACAGTCTGTACACCTTCTCCGCTCCCAACTTGCCCAATAATCACGTGATGATGCTCACCATTCCCTTTGTTTTATATGGCATTTTTCGTTATCTCTATTTAATTCAGGTAAAACACAGCGGGGGCGCCCCGGAAGAGGTTTTTCTTTCGGATAGGCCTTTGCAAATCGTTGTGGTTCTATGGGGATTGGTTGTTTTGTCGATTTTCTATTTTTTCTAAGCCGTGAGTTAAGGGAGTGACCGATGCGTGAATATGCCTATGCAACCGCTCCGGCTAAAATCATCCTTTTCGGCGAACATGCCGTCGTATACGGGCGACCTGCTATCGCAGTCCCCGTCACCAAGCTGACGGCCACCGTTGAAATCATCACCGAACCCGAATTAAGCCCGGGTACAATCCAGATCGAAGCACCCGATATCAATCTAAAATCTAATCTTGCAGACTTACCCGGCGACTATCCCCTTAATGTAGCCATTCAGGCATTTACAGCTCATTGCGGTATAAAACAAATTCCGCCCTGTGTCATTAAAATCTCTTCCTCCATCCCGGTTGCTTCAGGGATGGGCTCTGGGGCAGCAGTCTCAGTAGCCTTATTTCATAGCCTGGCAGCCTTTTTTGAAATGCCGTTATCCGAACTGGAGATTTCGGAATTAACCTTCGAAGTAGAAAAAATCCACCATGGTACCCCCTCGGGAATCGATAACACTGTCATTGCTTTCGGTATGCCGGTATATTTTGTGAAAGGGCAGCCTCCTCAAACCATCGACGTTGGCAAACCCATGAATATTATCATCGGCGATACTGGGATTGCCAGTTCGACTGCGGTGACGGTTGGCGACGTACGTAAAGCCTGGTTGGCGGATAATACTGCTTTAGATGCCGTATTTGATGCAATCGGTGAAATAACCCGTTCAGCGCGGCGCGCCATTGCCGAAGGCCAAATTCAAATATTGGGGGGTTTGATGAACGAAAACCATGCCCTTTTGCGCAAGCTTGATGTTTCTTCGCCCGAATTGGATAACCTGGTAGAAGCTGCCCGTCAAAGCGGCGCACTGGGCGCCAAGCTCTCGGGTGGCGGACGGGGCGGCAATATGATTGCTTTGACTGAAGCTGACCGAATCGAGCAGGTTTCACAAGCGCTGCGAGAAGCCGGCGCCCGTAATATCATCACCACCATCGTAAAATAAAGAGAGAGGGTTATTTTCAGCAGCCTTAAAAACAGGATAGACAAGATAAATGGGTTGAGGTATGCTTTTTGAATATCTCTAGAAATTCAGGGTTCAATCGTGGATTTTCCTATTCATCTCTTATCATACCCATGTCAATAATTTCCAATTCCGATTCTCGTTTATCAAATCTCGTCTTTCTTAAACTGGGCGGTTCGTTGATCACGGATAAAAATCAACCCTATACATTACGCCCTCATAAGCTGGAACAGTTGGCAAATGAAATCGCTGAAGCTTACCGCCAAAATCCGGCATTACAATTAATCCTGGGTCATGGCGCAGGGTCTTTTGCCCACACACCGGCGAAAATCTACGGTACGCGTCAGGGAGTACATACCCCCGAACAATGGCGTGGCTTCGCCGAAGTCTGGTGGCAAGCGGCACGGTTGAACCATTATGTCATGGAAGCCCTTCACAAAGCCGGGCTACCTGGCGTGGCTCTGCCTCCTTCGGCTGGCGTCACTGCTCAGGATGGGCAATTGTTAACCTGGGATTTGAACCCGATAAAATCTACGCTAAGCGCCGGTTTGCTCCCCGTCATTTTTGGGGATGTGATATTCGATACGGTCCGTGGTGGAACGATTTTTTCTACTGAAGATTTGTTCGATCATTTGGCGAGAAATTTACAACCCAAACAGATTCTCCTGGCAGGGATAGAAACCGGCGTTTGGGCTGATTATCCGCACTGCCATGAATTATTATCCGAAATTACCCCGGCATCCTATGCCCAAATTCGCCTCTCGGTAAGCGGGTCTACCGCCACCGATGTTACCGGCGGGATGGCAAGCAAGGTGCAGCAAAGCCTTAATTTAGTTCAAGAAATCCCTGGCTTGCAGGTGATGATCTTCTCCGGTGAACAGGCTGGCAATATTACCAAAGCCCTGGCAGGAGAAACATTGGGTACGCGGATAAAAACATAAACCTCGCAGCCAACAGCCGGCAAATCTATCGTCGTATATCATATAAACTTAAAGAAATATTTTCAGTTATAATCAATAGATACACAGGAAAACCCGGTAAATATTCCAGGTTATCCTGTATATGTTATTTAAATGTGACAAAGCAATGATCTTTACCCGAGAAATACTCGAAGCTATCGAAGAAGAAAGACTGGCGCCATACGGCGTTCGCAGCAAAAATTCGCGCGGGCGAGCTTACCCCGACAAAGAACCGCCTTATCGAACTGCGTTCCAACGCGATCGCGACCGTATTCTGCATACCACCGCCTTTCGTCGATTGGAATATAAAACGCAAGTATTTATTAATTATGAAGGTGATTATTACCGCACCCGTCTCACCCATACCCTGGAGGTTTCCCAAATCGGTCGCTCGATTGCCAGCGCTTTAGGGGCGAACATGGACCTGATCGAAGCCATCTGCCTGGCTCACGATTTAGGGCATCCCCCTTTCGGCCATTCTGGCGAAGTTGCCCTGGCGCATGTATTGCGTGATTTTGCCGGTTTCGTCCAGAAAAGGCCCGGAGAAAACCTCCATCCACAGAA
>ERZ1649853.964-NODE-964-length-11435-cov-5.689367_pt1 | contig 11435 bp, 5 predicted proteins | sample MGYA00575353_ERZ1649853 | MGnify/ENA primary metagenome ERZ1649853 (study PRJEB40853, sample SAMN11349654) | freshwater sediment metagenome | isolation source: river sediment | host: Sediment | place: India: Okhla Barrage, New Delhi | collected 2017-02-21 ...
CGCAGGGCGCAGGTGTGCAGCACTCCCCCACTGATGTCGCTAAACGCGCCGGTTGGGGCGCTGGCTTGACCGGCGCTGTCCCAGCCCCAACAGGCTATGCTGCCATCGGTGCGGATGGCGCAGGAATGGCTGGTTCCGCCGGTTACATCCCGGAAAGTGCCGGCGGGGGCGTCTGACTGGTTGAAATTGTTATAGCCCCAACATTCCAGGCTGCCATCCTTTTTGATGCCGCAGGTGTGGTTACCCCCGGCGCTGAGACCGACATAGTCGCCGGCGGTGTGGATGGGAGGAATGAGCTGCTGGTAGTTGTCGCGCCCCCAACAAGTGAGGGTGCCATCGGTGCGCAAAGCGCAGTTGTGATAATAGCCAACACTGAGCTGGTTGAAGGTCCCGGTTGGCGCAACGGTTTGGCCATACGTGTTATCTCCCCAGCAAGTGATCGTACCGTCGGCGCGCAGCCCGCAGCTATGCGCATAACCGCTGCTGACCCGGCGCTGGCGGAAGGAGCCGGCGGGTGAGTGGGATTGACCGTCTTCATCATCGCCCCAGCAGTCCAGTTGGCCATCTGCCTGGATGCCACAAGTGTAGGCCTCGCCAGCGCTGACGGCAACAAATTCGCCGGCTGGCGGTAGAGCCTGACCGAGGTCATCCTTTCCCCAGCAGGCAAGGGCGCCGTTGGTTTGCAGGGCGCAGGTGTGGCTCCCGCCGGCGCTGACAAGGCTGTAGTAGCCAGCCAGCGGGGTAGCCTGGCTGAAATCATTCAGCCCCCAACAGGAGATAGCGCCGCTGGTTTGTACGGCGCAGGTGTGGCTCTCACCCGCGCTGACCGAGGTGAATGTCCCCGCAGGTGGGGTGGCTTGAGCATCCGTATCTCTTCCCCAGCAAGCCAGTGTGCCATTGGTCTTCAGTCCGCAGGCATGGGCTTCGCCGGCGCTGACCTGCAGGAACAGGTCGGCTGGCGCAGCAATCTGGCCTTCGGTGTTCAGGCCCCAGCAGGCGACTGCCCCGCCATCGCGTACTGCGCAAGTGAAGGCATCGCCGGCGCTGACCTGGGTAAAAATTCCTGGCATGGCGGTGGCCTGTCCATTATCATTGCGCCCCCAACAGACCAGCACGCCGGTACTGCTTATCGCGCAGGCATGCCCATCGCCCACGCTGACCTGCTGGAATGTGCCCTGGGGCGGATTGGTCAGATCGTAATCGTCGTCGCCCCAACATTGCAGGGTTCCATCGGTGCGCACGGCGCAGGCTGCTTCATGCCCGGCGCTGAGGACCTGAGGATAGAGCGCCCCGCTCAGAGCGGTCTCTTCCGGTGTTTCGGCAGCGGTTGCCGGTTGCGGCGCGCTGGCGACCAGCCCGGTGAAGAGGAATAAGACGAGCCATACATTCAACCAGCGTATTTTATTGTTCATGTTGAACCTCCAGCGTGCTGTGATGGTATGCGGTGGCGTTCACCTGCTGGCGCCTTGCCCTGGCTCTCTCACCGGAAGTGCGCAGCCCGGTCATGCCCCGGCGTGCTAAAGTTGGCTAATTATAGCCGTTTTTTCCAGGGATACAGATTAGTTTACAAACAAACTTGATTTGAACTAAAAAAAGTTTTAAATTGTTGCAGAACATAAGTGCGCGGCGCGTTGTGGCCCACAGCCGGTTTAGAGGGTTACTACTTTCAGCGCCCGCCGCTGAGCTTCGATGATGTCCGTCATCCCACCGATGATACCTGCCTGGACCTGGCCGGTCAAATGGTAGTAGCTCAGGCAGGTGCTGCATAGGATCAGGTGCACGCCCTTGGCCTCCAGGCTGTGCAGCGATTCCAGCACCGCCGAGCCGGTCACTGCCAGCTTTACCCCCTCGGTGTAAAAGCAGATGGCGGCGGGCAGGAGGTTGTTTTCATCCAGCAGGCGCAAATAGGTGGCAATGAGCTTATGTTGCAGCTCCAGGTCGGCGTGCCCCATGCCGTCACGGGTGATGAGGATTACAGTATCGTGGTCAGGGATTTGCATATTATTTTCTCGTCAATTCAAGTTCCGCTGCCTTGAGCAGGGCGTCGAGCGTGTGCTCTTGGACGGGATCTAAGGGGAGAACCTGGTGTTCGCGCAAGATATGCTCAGCCTGCGCCTGGGCGCGCTCGACCAGGCCCTGGCGACCAGCGGCTTGCCAGCTTTCCCAGGTGCCGCGCTCGGCCAGGTGGGTGAGCAGCAGCTCGCCAGCTTTGAGGTGTTTCATCGTGTGCCGTTGAGCGAGGAAGTTGCGTGTGCCGCGCATGGCGGCGGCAACCACATCGACTGCCAGGGTGTCTTCATTGGTGGTTACTCCCTGGCGCAGGCGCAGGATGCTGCTGGCGAATTCGTTATCGGCGACCATCTGGGCAAAGGAGCCCATCACGCCGGCGTCCATCTCGCCGATGCCGGAAAGCTCGTCTGCGCCGGCCAGGGCGGGTAGGGCGGCGTTCAAGGCGCGCTCGAAGCCATCCTGGGCATCCAGGGTATGGGCATTGGTGGAAAATCCGTACACGTTGACCGGCAGGCCGTAATAGTGGCCGATCTGAACGGTGACCGCGGAAGCGAGGCCCAATTCGACGCCGCCCCACACCGATATACCGGTGCGCGGTTCCATCATCGCCAGGCGCCCGCAGTAGATGATGGGCAGGCCTGGATTTGCCAGCTCGGCCAGCACCAGGGCGGCAAGCACTTCGGCGTTCTGCTGGGCCACCGCGCCAGCGATGGTGAAGGGGGCGGTGGTACCGGCAGTCGGGCAGGGCAGCGGGGCGAAGCTGATCCCCAGGCGGGCTATCTCCAGGATCGCCAGAGCTTCGTGCTCGGGGAGGGTCAGCGGGCTGACGGGTGAGAGGGAGAGGGTCAGCACCTGGCTGGGCTCACCGATCACCTCGGCCATGCGCACGGCAAAGCGTGCTTCAGCGGCAAACTGGACGCCTGGACCTTGCAGCGGCTTGAGCGTGTGCGGTAAGGCATGGCGGTACATCGCCAGCGACATGATGCTGCCCGGCACATCGGTGGGGGTAAAGAAGGGGGTGATGGTGTGGCAGTTCTCCAGGGCATCCAGCAAGCGGGTAGCGGCGCGCACATCCTCGACCACCGCCGGGCGGCATGTTCCCCGGCCGGCATCGTAGATATCGCGCGCTCCGCCCAGGTTGTGGAAGTACAGCCGGCCGTCGCCCAGCGTTTTGACCATTCCGCCGCGCCCACGGATGGAGACCTGCTTGCCAGCCCGGGCGATGCAATCTATCACCAGCTCTGGAGGCAGGGTGACGCGCCCCTCCGAAAGACGCGCTCCAGCATCCGCCAGCAGCGCCCGGCTGCGCGGCTCGGTCAGGGCGATGCCGGTCTCAGCCAGGATGCGCAGGGTGGCGGTGTGCAGCGCTTCAACTTCTTCACGAGAGAGCAGGTTAAATGGCATGGTTAGTTCCTTTCCAGCGCCTGGGCGAGGAATGCCACCCTGCGCAGCTCAGCATCGAGTAAATTTTCACGTTTCAGGAATGCGTGGCCTTCATCGGCGTACATCACCAGGTCAACCGGTTTACCCAACTCGATCAGGCGGTCGCGCGCTTCGAGGGCATCTTCGGCAGGGCAGCGCGGATCGTGCCCGCCGCAGATAAGCTGCACTGGGGCGTGCACCTGGTCGAGGAAGAAGTAGGGAGAAGCCTGGCGCCAGCGCCCGGCATTTTCCTGCGGGCTGCCCATGTTCTCGATGTTCCAGTCCTGCAGGTCGCCGCGCGAGTGCACGTGGTTGGTGAACCAGTTCAAGAAGGGCACCACCGCCGAGCCGGCGGCCCACAGCTCGGGGTAGCGGGTGAGGCAGCTCATAGTGAGGAATCCGCCGTGGCTGCGCCCGGTGATGGCGATGCGCTGCGGGTCGGCCAATCCTTCCCGGGCCAGGTAAAGCGCACCGGCGGCACAGTCATCCGTGTCCACGCCGCCGAAATCGAAGCGGCTGGCAGCCTGCCAGGCGCGGCCGTAGCCAGTCGAGCCGCGGTAGTTGGGCGCCAGGATAGCCCAGCCGCGGTTGGCGCAATGCGCCCAGAAGGGATACCACCAGCTCTCGAAGTGCCAGTCTGGGCCGCCGTGGATCACCAGCAGGGCGGGGGCGGGGGTTTGCGGGGGACGGAAGAGCAGGGCCGGCACGGGGGCGCCATCCAGGCCGGGGTAGGTGATGGTCTCGGGCAGGCGGAGCAGGGGCACCAGCTCAGCGGGCAGCGCCGCGGTCAACGGCCTGGCGTGGCCGGTCGCCAGCTCCCAGCTCCACAGTCCGGGGGGAGTGGCAGAGTTTTCAAAGACATAGAGCAGCCGGCTGCCATCGCGCGAGAACCTGGGGACGGCGTGAACGCCGGGCAAATCGCGGCGGGTCTCGGTTCCGCTTGCCAGGTGGAGCACTGCCAGGGCGGTGCGCGTGCCCAAACCCACCGTGCAGGCAATCGATCTTCCGTCGGGTGACCAGGTAGGCTGGGTGTACTCGCCCTCGCCTCCGGGCAGCCAGGCCAGGGTATTGCTATCTGGCTCCAGCAGACCGATGCGCCATCGCCCGGTAGCATCCGAGCAAAATGCCAGGTGCTGACCGTCTGGCGACCAGGCCGGCTGCCAGGCATTGATCCCACCGCCCAGGGGGTGTGGGTCGGCGCTGGTCAGGGGGACGAGCCAGATGCTGCGCTCCAGCCCGGTGGCCAGGGCTTCAACGGCCAGCCAACGACCATCCGGCGACCACTCCACCGCCCAGCATGGGTGCGGGGATGCCAGCACTCTGGTCAATGGACCGCCTGCGGAGGGGATGGTATAGGCTTCGAAACATCCATCTCGGTCGGCGAGCAGGGCAATGTGTGCGCCATCCGGCGACCAACACAGGTTGGGCTGCAGGGAAAAGGGTATGGCGGGGGTCAGATCGGCCCATTCACCACTGGCGAGGTCGCGCACCAGCAGGTGGAAGGTCTCTCCGCCGGTGGTATCCCACGCCCAGGCAAGGCAACGCCCATCTGGCGAGTAGCGTGGGGCGAAGCTGCCGCTGGTGCCCGGCTGGATAGGGCGCGGTGCAGCCGGGTCACCGGCCAGGGAGAGCTGGTGAATTTCCCACCTGCCGGTCAGGTTGGCGGCATAGGCCAGCCAGCGCCCATCGGGGGAGAGGTCAAAGGGGTACTCCGAGTCGACCAGGGGCAGGGAGAGCAGGGTGTCGAGGGGCAGCATGGCTGAATTGTAACCGATTTGGCAAGCTGAGAGAGTGGGACCTCCAAAAAGCGGTAAAAAAACAATTGACATTGCCTGTGCAAAAGAGTACAATTAATTCAATACATTCATCGCGCACAGCGAAGAGACCCGGTTCCGTGCACCTATGGGGTAGGGCAGGAACGGATCTCTAGATATCCTGGATCATCTGCCAACGGGGTTTTTTGCATGAATGAATCCAGGAAGATTGCCCCTCTCACCGGTAAATTTAACCACCCGGCACTTAATTTATATCTTAGCTATTAAATACCATTCGATTCGGAAAGGAGGCCGTATTGTTGAATTCGAAGTTATATCATTTATCCATACCCTCATCCAACAACCCATTCATTAATAAAAAAAGGAAAAAAACGATGAATAAAAGAATATTTCTCAATGGCTTGAAAGTCCTGGTCACGATCGGTATGTTGTTTGGCCTGACGGTTCCCTCCGCGGTGCAGGCGCGCATCCCGATCGATATATCCACGCAAAGCGTGGCGGTGCCCGAGCTGGTCAAACCCGTGGCCGTGGCAGATATATACACACTCGACCTTGGGACGGCAACGAAGCTCTCGGTGCCCGCGCCGGGCGTGCTGAGCAACGACTATGACCCCGACGGCGACCCAATCACGGCGACGGCTGCCACCCAACCGGCCAACGGCTACGTGATCATGTACACCAGCGGCGCCTTCGAGTACACGCCGGACCCGGGTTTCACCGGCGACGATGTCTTCACCTACAAGGCATTCGATGGCACCTCCAGTTCAACCCCGGCCCAGGTGAAGATCACGGTAACCGGTGGAAATACGGCGCCGGTCGCCAATGCGGATGTCTATGCCACGGCAGTCAATACGACCCTGATTGTGCCGCCCGAAACAGGCGTATTGCTCAACGACTACGATGCGGATGGCGATACGCTCACGGCGGTCAAGCTGGGTGATCCGGCGCATGGCACGCTGATGTTATCCAGCAATGGCGGTTTCACCTATATCCCAGAGCTGAATTATGCCGGCGACGATATCTTCACTTACCAGGCATTCGATGGCATAACCAATTCCAGCCCGGTGCAGGTGACGATCACGGTGGCGGGAGGCGGGAACACAGCGCCGGATGCCAATTCAGATTCATACGAGACGGATACGAACGTGCAGTTAGTAGTGGATGTTCTGACCGGGGTTCTGGCGAACGACTTCGATGTGGATGGGGATACGCTCACCGCGGTATTGTGGGTGGCGCCGATCAGTGGCAGCGCGGTGCTCCAGCCGGATGGCTCCTTTGTGTATACCCCTGAGCCAGACTATTCGGGCACGGCAAACTTCACCTACAAAGCGTTCGATGGCGAGCTGTACTCCGACCCGTGCATGGTCACGATCACGGTGAATCCGACCAACACTGAGCCGGAGGCTGTCGCCGACAGCTACGAGACGCCGATGAACACCACGCTGACGGTGGAAGCGCCGGGTGTGCTGACCAACGACTTTGACCTGGATGGGGATCTCCTTACCGCGGAAATAACCGGGTCACCGATCCAATTTGGCATCATCTACCTGAACAGTAATGGCTCCTTTACCTACATCCCAGATACGGACTATGTGGGTACGGTTTATTTTACCTACCAGGCATACGATGGATTGGTTTACTCTGACCCCGTGCAGGTGACCATCGAAGTGACCTCCGATAATACGCCGCCGGTGGCCCTGGCCGATAGCTACGTGATGCTGATGAACACCACGCTGACGGTAGGCGTTGAAGATGGCGTGCTTGTCAACGATAGCGACATCGACGGTAACCCGATCACCGCTGAGCTGCTGGGGGTGCCGGTGGTGAATGGCACGCTGTCGTTTTTTGAAGACGGTTCCTTTACGTACGACCCGAACGATGATTATTTTGGCACGGTTTACTTCACCTATTGGGCTTTCGATGGGCTGGAATATTCCAACCCGGTGCTGGTGACGATCACGGTGAGAGAGTCGAATCTCCCGCCAGTTGCCCAGGCCGATTCATACTATACACCGGCTACCGAAACGCTTTCGGTGATCGTGGGCGAGGGTGTGCTGGCGAATGACTCGGACCCCGATGGCGATACCCTGGAAGCCCAACTGGTGGACGGGGTCGATCATGGGCTGCTGACACTGCGGGCGGATGGCTCCTTTACCTACGTACCTGAGGTGAGCTTCGTGGGCGTAGATTACTTCCGCTACCTGGCTTTCGATGGCTTGACCACCTCCACTGAGGCGCTGGTGGCCATCACCGTGGGCGAAGAGGTCAACATGGCGCCAGTGGCAGTGCAAGATATCTACTCCATGCGCATGGGCCAGACGCTGGATGTCGCTATCCCCGGCATACTCGTAAATGACTTTGATGTGAACGACGACCCCATCACCGCGCAATTGGTGACAACCGTATCGCACGGTCATCTGACGTTCCACACGGATGGTTCCTTCTCCTATACTCCGGATGCGGGTTTTGTCGGGTTAGATCAATACACCTACCGGGTGTACGATGGAGAGCTTTATTCTTCTACGACCACTGTGACGATCAAAGTATTCCTGGTCAGTTTTATACCGCTGCTCACCAAGTAAGCTAAATCGATTTCGTTGTGATCTGAACACCGGGATTGCCCTGGCTGGTGGGCAATCCCGGTTGTTTTCCGGTTCAGCCAGGAGCAATGACGATTGTAATGGCGAATCGATGCATAAGGGGGGGAAAAAACCGGGTGTTGAAGACGAATATAACTTGACACCCCTCGTGCCAAATAGTACAATCCGATCATCACAACTATCGCGTTAGGCGAAGGGATGCGTTTTTACCCAGCAGGTTAGGGGACACAAAGCGGCATCTCACATAACCCGGGTCATCCGCAAACGGGGTTTTTTGCAGCGATGAACCTGGGGCAATTTCTCCATCATTCTCTGCGAGGCTTTGTCGGCAACAGGCTTTTTAATCTATTTTCATTTAACCGTTGTCTGATTCCCAAGAGACTTCAGAAAGGAGGTCATCGCGTTGATCTGGTACTTGTAGGCTGTTCCAAACAATTAATCCAAAAATTCATTAGGCAATTAAACGGGAGAATCCAATGAACAAGAATTTTTTTCTCAATAGCTTGAAAGCGCTGGCCACGATCGGTCTACTGCTGAGCCTGGCAGTCCCTTCGGCGGTGCAGGCGCGCATTCCGGTCGATGTCTCCACGCCAGGCGTGGCGGAGCCCGAGCTGGTCAAACCCGTGGCCGTGGCCGATATGTACACCCTGGACCTGGGGACGGCAACGAAGCTCTCGGTGCCCGCACCGGGCGTGCTGAGCAATGATTATGATCCCGATGGGGATCCCATCACGGCGACGGGCGCCACTCAACCGGCCAATGGCTACGTGATCATGTACACCAGCGGCGCCTTCGAGTACACGCCGGACCCGGGTTTCACCGGCGACGATGTCTTCACCTACAAGGCATTCGATGGCACCTCCAGTTCAACCCCGGCCCAGGTGAAGATCACGGTAACCGGTGGAAATACGGCGCCGGTCGCCAATGCGGATGTCTATGCCACGGCAGTCAATACGACCCTGATTGTGCCGCCCGAAACAGGCGTATTGCTCAACGACTACGATGCGGATGGCGATACGCTCACGGCGGTCAAGCTGGGTGATCCGGCGCATGGCACGCTGATGTTATCCAGCAATGGCGGTTTCACCTATATCCCGGCCTTGAATTATGCCGGCGACGATATCTTCACTTACCAGGCGTTCGATGGTACGGCCAATTCCACCCCGGTGCAGGTGAAGATCACGGTGGCGGGAGGCGGGAACACGGCGCCAGACGCCAATTCAGATACTTATGAGACGGATATCAATGTCCAACTGGTGGTGGATGCGCTCACCGGGTTGTTGGCGAACGACTTCGATGTGGATGGGGATACGCTCACCGCGGTGATCTGGGTAGCCCCGGTCACCGGCAGCGTGGTCCTGCAGGCAGATGGCTCGTTTGTGTACACCCCCGAGCCAGGCTATTCGGGTACGGCGGTCTTCACCTACAAGGCGTTCGATGGCGAGTTGTACTCCGACCCGTGCATGGTCACCATCACGGTGAACCCGACCAACACTGCCCCGCAAGCCGCAGCCGACAGCTACGAGACGCCGATGAACACCACTTTGACGGTGCTGGCCCCGGGCGTGCTGGGGAACGACATCGATATTGATGGAGATACTCTCACGGCTGAGATCACCGGCGCACCGATCGAATTTGGGATCATCAACTTAAGCCCAAACGGCTCCTTCACCTATATTCCGGCGACCAACTATGTGGGCAGCGTTTTCTTTACCTACCGGGCTAACGATGGCACAGAGACTTCTGACCCGGTACAGGTGTCGATCGAGGTGACCTCCACCAATTCGGCGCCGGTAGCCGTAGCCGATAGCTACATCATGCTGATGAACACAACCCTGACGGTAGGCACTGAGGCGGGCGTGCTGACCAATGACAGCGACATCAATGGCGATCCGATCACCGCAGAGCTGCTGGGGGTGCCGGTGGTGAACGGTACGCTATCCCTTAACGGGAATGGCTCCTTCACCTACGATCCAAATGACGATTACTACGGCACGGTCAACTTTACGTACCGGGCCTATGACGGGCTGGAATACTCTGAACCGGTGCTGGTGACGATCACGGTCAAGCAGTCGAACCTGGCGCCGATTGCGCAGGCAGATTCCTATTTTGTCATGGCTGCCCAAACCCTGTCGGTAATCGTGGGCGAGGGTGTTTTGGCGAATGACAGTGATCCGGATGGAGATACCCTGAAAACCCAACTGGTGGACGGGGTGGATCATGGCCTGCTGACGCTGCGGGCGGATGGCTCCTTTGTGTATGTACCGGAGGTGAGCTTTGTCGGCCTGGATTCCTTCCGCTACACTGCCTTCGATGGATTAGCCAACTCCCCTGAAGTCCTGGTGGCGATCACCGTCGGGGAAGAGGTCAACATGGCCCCGGTGGGCGCGCAAGATACATATACCATGCGCTCCGGCCTGGTGCTTGACATCGCCGCCCCGGGCATACTGGCAAATGACTATGATGTGAACGATGATTCCATCACCGCACAATTGGGGACCAGCGTATCGCATGGTCATTTATCCTTCCACACGGATGGTTCCTTCACCTACACTCCGGACGATGGTTTTGTTGGCGTGGACCAATTTACCTACCGGGCGTACGACGGTGAGCTTTACTCGCCGGTCACTACCGTGACGATCAAAGTATTCCAGGTCAGCTTCATACCAATGGTCACCAAATAGACCAGCGCGCGATCTACGTGTAAGGTTCACCGGGATTGTCCCATGGGGCAATCCCGGTGATTTTTATATTAGGGGATCAAAACGTGATGAGGGGTATAATTTTTGAGGGAAGGAGCCAGGATGATGACCACGATCTTGTTAAGACCGATGGAGCCAGAGAAGGATTTTGGGCAGTTGGCGGCATGGTTCACCAGCATCGAGGATGAGGCATCGACTGAGGCGGGGCTGAAGACGTACTACTCAAAAGTGCAAGAGCGGGTCACTGCGCAGGTGGCGGTGGATGAGGCGGGGGCGCTGGTGGGGTTCTATTGGATCGCACGGCACAAGTTTGAGCCTGGGCGGTATGATTTTTCCCTGTTCGTATCACCCGAGCGGCGCGGGCAGGGCATTGGGCGGCGCCTGTATGCCGGGCTGAGCGCCATTGCGCAGGCGGCGCAGGCAACCAGGCTGCGCACCAGTGTACGTGACGACAGTCCAACCGACCGCGCCTTCGCCGAGCGGCGCGGTTTTCAAATGCTGCGCCACCATTTCATGATGGGGCTGAACCTGGATACGTTCGACGACCAGCCCTATGATGCGATCATCGCCCGCCTGCAGGGGGAAGGCTTCCAGTTCACCTCGATGGCGGCGCTGGGTAATACGGAAGAGGCGCAGCGTAAGCTGTATGCGCTGAACGACAGCACATCTGCCTCTACCCTCGGCGCGGAGGGCGAGCACGCCTGGGAGTCTTTCGAAGATTTTCAAAAGAGCGTGTGCGGTGCAGACTGGTATAAGCCGGACGGGCAGATTGTGGTCATCGATACCCTGAGCGGGGATTGGGCGGCGATGAGCGCCATCACCCGCCTGGAGGGGAACGATTATGCCTACAACCTGTTCACCGGGGTGGAGCAGCGCTACCGCGGGCGCAAGCTGGGGCAGGCGGTCAAGGTGACCGCGCTGCGCTT
>ERZ1649853.965-NODE-965-length-11431-cov-5.654624_pt1 | contig 11431 bp, 10 predicted proteins | sample MGYA00575353_ERZ1649853 | MGnify/ENA primary metagenome ERZ1649853 (study PRJEB40853, sample SAMN11349654) | freshwater sediment metagenome | isolation source: river sediment | host: Sediment | place: India: Okhla Barrage, New Delhi | collected 2017-02-21 ...
ACTGCGCCATAGATAAGGCCATCGGCATCGCGCTGAGGCATGGATACGAGATGTCGGACTGCGTTATCGTAACCTCGTGCCGCCAGACCATATCGGCCATGAAAAAAGAAGTAATGGCTGGACTCCCGATAGTGGTTACGATAGCCGCGCCGACGACGCTGGCTGTCAAAGAGGCTGAAGACTACGGCGTTACGCTGGTGGGATTCGTCCGCGGCGGCCAGTTCAACATATACTCTCATCCTCATCGCATCGTGACGGGTTCGCGCTGAACTTAGCCCGCTGCCGCGCCCGGCCCTTCTCCATCTGCGACAGCCGAATCTCTTCATCGGTCGGTACATATACGGCAAGGAAAGCCTCTTTGAATTTTCTGAACCTTCCGTCGATGATACTCTGTCGCGCGTCGGCCACGAGCTTCAGGATGAAGTGCAGGTTGTGTATCGTTGACAGGCTGTAGGCCAGCAGCTCCTTGCAGTTGAAAAGGTGGTGCAGGTAGGCGGCGGAGAAGTTGCGGCAGGTGTAGCAGCCGCAGCTCTTATCGAGGGGAGCATCGAGGCCTTTGTACTGTGCGTTGCGTATGATCTTGCGCCCGTATCTTGTGAAGAAGCCGCCGTTCCTGGCGATGCGCGTCGGCAGCGCGCAGTCGAACAGGTCGATGCCATGCCCGATGCCGTTGAGCAGGTCCTCGGGGGAGCCGACTCCCATCAGATAGCGCACTCGGTCTTCCGGCAGGAGGCGCACGGTCTCCTGTAGCATTTTATTCGTTATCTCTTTTGGTTCGCCCAGGCTCAGCCCGCCGACGGCGTAGCCGTCGAAACCCATCGCTGTTATCGCTTCCGCTGATTGCTGGCGTAAGTCGGCGAACCCGCCGCCCTGGACGATGCCGTAGATGGCCTGATCCGCTCTTTTTTTAGCCTTGAGACAGCGTTGCGCCCAGAGATTGGTGCGAATAACAGCCTCCTCGATTTCACTGCGTTTTTCGGTGTAAGGCGGGCATTCGTCGAAGGCCATGATGATGTCGGCACCAATCGATTCCTGGTATTTGATGGCCAGCTCCGGTGTGATGAAATGCTCGCTGCCGTCCAGGTGCGAGCGGAACTTGACCCCGTCGTCGTTAACCTTGCGCAGGTGCGAAAGGCTGAACACCTGGTAGCCTCCGCTGTCGGTGAGGATCGGGCCCGGCCAGTTCATGAATTTATGCAGGCCGCCGAATTTGGCGATGACTTCGACACCGGGACGCAGATACAAATGATATGTGTTCGACAGCAGTATCTTCGCGCCGAGGCCGGCTACCGTCTCAGGATTAAGGGCTTTCACAGATGCCTGCGTGGCCACGGGCGCGAAGGCCGGGGTCGGCACTTCGCCGTGTTTCGTCGACAGCATGCCGGCGCGCGCGTTAGTGTCGGCGCAGCGATTAGTTACTTTAAAGTTCACCCCAGCTCTTTCAATAGGTGATTGGCTATGATTACCCGCTGGATCTCTGATACGCCTTCATATATCTCGGTCAGCTTAGCGTCGCGGTATAGACGCTCGACCGACATGTCGGTCATGTAGCCGTAAGCTCCGTGCACCTGCATGGCCATACGGGTGATGTCCACCACGGCCTGCGAGCAGAAGAGCTTCGACGTAGCCGATTCTTTGAGGATGCTCTTGCCTTCGTCACGGGTAGCGGCCGTCTTATACGTGAGAAGCCGCGATGCTTCTATGCGGGAGTACATCTCGGCGAGCAGTCCCTTTATCGACGGGAGGTTCGATATAGGCTTGTCGTATGCGGTGCGTTCTCTGGCGTACGCTACGGACAGATCGAACGCCTCCTGCGCCACGCCGACGGCTTCCGCGGATATGGCCAGCTTTCCCACGCTTACCGATTCCAGGAGGATGTTGTAGCCGTCGGATTTCTCGCCGACGATATTCTTTCTGGGGACGCGGACGTCGTCAAGGTAGACTACGCAGGGACAGAAGCCGCGCGCTCCCATCGTTGAGCAGGCGTGCCGTATCTGGTAGCCGGGAGACGAGGTGTCGACGAGGAAGGCGCTGAGCATGTCGGTCTCGTCCATGGCGAAGACCAGACACAGCTTGGATGCGGGCGAAAGGGCTATGAAATGCTTCTGTCCGTTCAGAATGTAGTCGTCGCCGTCCGGTACGGCCCTTGTCTCTATGGATGACGGGTCAGAGCCCGTGGCGGCCTCGGTGAAAGCGAATGATGATATCAATGTCCCGCTGGCTAGCGAGACCAGGTGCGTTTGTCTCTGTCCCTCGGTCCCGTGGCGGAACAGAGCTTCGCCGGTGAGGCTCATGACCCCCATGATGGCTCCGGTGACCATCGAAGCGCGCGATAACTGTTCGACAACAAGGGCGAATCCGGTATATCCGGCCCCGTTGCCGCCGTAATCGCTCGGATAAGGCAGGCCGAAGTATCCCATCTGTGCCATCTTGGATACGATGTCGAATGGGAACTCGCACTTGATATCGATCTCCGCCGCGTAAGGCCTGATCTCGCGGTCGGCGAAATCCTTGGCAGACCTCTGCAGCATCTTTTCATGCTCGCGAAGATTGAAATCCATTGCATCCTCCTAAAGCAGCCATACGTCCAGGGCCATGGCCAGGAAAAGTATCCCAAGGTACGGAAAAGCCGTCAGTTTGTATATCTTCCACGACTCGCCGGAGAGCTTTCTGTAGATCAGCCGCGAGGTCGAGAGAATCGTGAGGATTCCCATAATACACGCCGTGACCAGATAAATCAAATCGAAATCGCCTTCATAATAGAGCGCGATCGAGGCGGCGAAGAGCAGCATGGCGAGTATCGGAAGCGTTTTGATCGAGTCTTTGATCTCCATCGACATCGGGAAATACGTGATTCCTGCCTGCCTGTAATCGTCGCGGTGCGATATCATCAGGCTCCATACGTGCAGCGGTATCCAGATAACTATGAGAAGACAGAGGAAGAGCAGGGTCAGGTCGACGCTCTTGCTGATAGCAACATATCCGATGAATATTGGAGCGCAGCCGGCCAGCGCACCCTGCGGGAATACGCAGGTTACCCTTTTGCGAAACGTGATAGCTACAATGACGCCGGCTACGGCGAAGGTGAAGCACATCCAGTGCAGGAACCATGCGATTACCATTCCCGCGACTATCAGGCCGATGGCCCAGGGCAGCATCTTCCAGGGGGGATCTATCTGCTTTGAGGGCAGTGGGCGGTGTTTCACCCGTTCCAGTCTGGCGTCGAGGTTGCGGTCGATGTAGTTGGTCAGGCCGTTGGTGCCGCCGTTGCCCAGCAAAAGCGCCAGAGTCGCCAGAAGTAGTGTCTTCACGTCGGGCTGCCCCGCTCCGGCCACTACGCCGGCGCAGACGCCGATAAACGTCAGCAAAATGGTCTCGCGCGGCTTTAGCACACGTATGTATGGGAATATCCCTCTGCTCCACCTTGAATCGGACGGGCGTTTTCTATCGTCTATATTGCAGCTGACCATGAATAGTTTAAGACCTCTTGTCTGGTATTTAACTTTCACATACTACCTGAAAATGTCATGATGGCGCAAGAGACCTGATGTGGTAAACTGATGACATTAAGTAAGCGCGTCGGCAAGGAGGAGAGATGAAGAAGACGGTTGAGAGCTTGATGACATCCGACTTCATTAAGGCACGCGATGATGAGCTGATTTACGATGTCGTGTCCAGGGTCGCGACAATGAAGAACAGTCTGCTGGTGTGCGTTGTTGATAAGGCAGGGAAGATCACCGGCGTGGTCACGCCGCGGGAAATACTTAAGACGGTAGAAGTGTGCGGCTATGAAGGGAGAAGGAAGCCCCTGTTTTCGGAGAGGGAGGTGGCGCATATCATGACGTCGCGCTATGTAAGGGACATCATGAGCGTACCGGAACACGTTAAACCTGGCGATGACGTGCAGAAGGCGATAGATATTATGATAGACCGGGGCTTCTATGAGGTTCCTGTTGTGGATGAGGATTTGAATCCTATCGGTTTGATACATTTCTTTGCAGTTATCTCCAATGCTGACTGGCGATGCGATACGGGGCGTTGATATATGGAAGTTGAAATTTATTTTAAATTCATACTGGGCTTTGTTCTGATCCTTATCGCTGCCAAGATAGGTGGCGTACTGGTCGAGCGTTTCCTCAAGCAGCCGGCGGTCATCGGCGAACTTCTTGCCGGGGTCGTCATCTCCCCGTTCGCCCTCGGCGGGCTCATCTTCGGTTCGGACCCGATAATACTCAACTTCGCTCATATACCTTTCGAACATCTCTCGGAATGGGGCCTCTCCGGCGACGGTCATTTCAGCGTGATGGAGGTGATATCACAAATAGCCGTCATAGTCCTTCTATTTGTCGCCGGTGTCGAGACTGATGTGCGGTCGTTCGTCCGCCAGGCCAGGCTGGGTGCACTGGTGGCCATCGGCGGCGTGTTATTGCCTTTCGTTTTCGGCTACCTCATGACCATGGTTTTCTTCCCCGATGCGCCTAATTCCGCCAAATTGTTCATGGGCGCGGTTCTGGTGGCGACCAGCATCGGTATAACCGTGCGCATACTGATGGACATGGGTAAGCTGCATACGCGGGCCGGAACCACGATACTGGTAGCCGCCGTCATCGACGATATAATCGGCATAGTCATATTGTCCGTTGTCGCTTCCATCGCGCATACAGGAGCGGTTGAGGCCGGGCATATAGCTGTTGTCACCGTGGCCGGTTTCGCCGTGTGGCTTTTCCTGCTTTTCGTTGGCGTCAAGTTTCACAGGCAGATATCCAGGTTTGTACTTAAGCCGTTCAAGACTTCCGAGGCAATTCCCATCGTTGCTCTGCTTATAGGTTTCCTTATAGCCTACCTGGTCACCCTGGTCGACCTGCACCCCGTGGTCGGAGCATATGTTGCCGGACTGATGTTCTCCGCGTGTGCCGAAAAGGAAGAAATCATAGAGAAGATAAGACCTATAATGCTGTTCCTGGCGCCCTTCTTCTTCTGTTACCTGGGCATGCAGGTGGACGTGCCGGCCATGGCGCCGGTGGCTGCGTTCGCCGCCGTGCTGGTGGCTCTGGCTATCATAGGCAAGATAATAGGCTGCTACATCCCATCCAAGTTCGTCGGGAGGTTCTCCAACAACGAGGCGATGATAGTGAGCGTGGGTATGGTGCCCCGCGGCGAGGTCGGGCTGATAGTTGCCGGGGTGGGTTTGCTGATCCCGGGGGCGCTGGGAACGGGGACAATGCCGCGTGAGCTGTTCGGTGCGGCGGTGGCGGTGAGCCTTTTCACCACGCTGCTTACGCCGATGATGCTGAAGCCGTTCTTCCGAAGGGCCGCGAAGCTTGAGAGCAAGGGTATGGAAGTGTAGGGTGGGTGATTCGTGAATCGCCTCACCGTTTTGTCATTGCGAGGAGTTCTTCCAAATAGCCCTATCATGGAAGAACGACGCGGCAATCTCGTTGTGGCGGTGGGCACAGTCCGCGCCCTATAGAACGTCATTTTGAGCGCAGCGAAGAATCTCGTTTTATCATTGCCCGACCGTTGGGGTAGCACTCGGCGTTGAGGTGCGTGTAGGAGTCGCTTCATTACTTGAGGGTTTACTGGTCCCGGCTAAACCTGCGGTAAAACCGGCTATTGTTGACACAACTACAATCAAGGTCAGAAAACCCAGAGCGATGTTTTTCCGTGGTGAGGATTTCTTTCCTGACTTGCCGCTCATTTAGCAGTTCACTTTTGAAGGAGTAATTCTGTTTAAGCTCAGTCAGTTACGAGCTTCTTGATTACGCTCAGCACTTCTTTTTGCGGGACATCGTCGCGGAACGTGGTCTTGCCAATATCTTGGAGAAGCACCCACTGGATGGCTTTTTCCTTCACCTTCTTGTCGAGCGACATAGCTTTGAGTATCGCATCGAGATCGACGTCGGCGCATGAGGTTGGCAGGCCGAAGCGTTCCAGCAGCTTCTTCTGCCGAATGACGAAGCTGTGCGGTATCAGCCCCAGCTTTTCGCTGAGCATGGCCGCCCCCATCATGCCTACGGCTACCGCTTCCCCGTGCAGCAGCCTGTCGTAGCCGGTGGCCGTCTCCAGGCCGTGCCCTATGGTATGGCCGTAGTTCAGCACCATGCGCTTGCGCTGTTCCTTCTCGTCCTCGCCGACCACCGTCGATTTGATGTAGGCGCTGCGCCTTATGGCCTCTGCGATTTTGGCAGGTTTGAGCTTTGATAGGTCGTCAGCATGCAGTTCAAGTAATTCAAGAAAATCGGCGTCGAGGATCATGGCATATTTAATAACCTCGGCCCAGCCGGAGACGAGCTCGCGTTCGGGCAGCGTCTTGAGCGTGCTGACATCGGCCATCACCAGGCGCGGCTGGTAGAATGCGCCGATAAGGTTCTTGGCTCTGGGATGATTAACCGCTACCTTGCCGCCTATGGATGAGTCGGTCATGGCCATAAGAGAGGTCGGCACGTGCACGAGCGGCAGGCCGCGCAGGAACGTGGCCGCGGCGAACCCGGCCAGGTCGCCGACCATGCCTCCGCCCAGCGCTACGATGGCATGCCCGCGCTCGGTGCGCCGTTTCACCAGCATGTCGTAGATTTTTATCGCGCTATCTATGGTCTTGCTTGATTCCCCCGCCGGCACGATAAAAGATTCAGTCTTGAATCCGGCGTCCTTCAGTGATGTAATCGCCTTTATACCGTGGTGCGGGAAGACATTATCGTCGCTGATAATTACGACGGAGCCGCTCAGACCGCACTGGCGCATGCGGCGCCCGAGCCCTTCCAGCAGTCCCCATCCGACGAATACGGGATAGCTGTCCGTCGGCGTGGATACGATGAATGGCGTCGTTTGTCTGCCGCCGGACCTCTTCTCGGCTTTGACCTGTTCGAATGCGCTGATTACACCGTCGACAGTCTCATCGACCGTAAGGTTATCGGTGTACACGGCGCGGTCGGCCACGGCATAGTAGCCCTGACGCGATGCCTTGAGCTGTATTATGCGGGCTAGGGGGTCGGCCGCCTTCAGCAGGGGGCGGGGCACGGTGTCTTCCATCTGTTTCGATTCCAGAAGGCGTTTATAGATGGTCTTGGGCTGCGCCTCCAGACAGATTACGATGCCTGACTGCAGGAGTAGCTCGCGGTTGCGCGGGTCGGCTATGGCGCCGCCGCCTGTGACGATGACCCCTCGCCTGCCGCTGCAGGCTTGCTGCAGCATCTCGCGCTCCAGCGCCCTGAAGTGTGCCTCGCCTTTCTCGGCGAAGATATCGGGGATGGGTTTGCCTACGGCGGCGGCTATGGCATGATCGCTGTCTATGTACTTCCATCCCAGCTTGCGGGCCACCAGTTTGCCCACCACCGATTTACCGGTAAAAGAAAAACCTATTATGATTATGTTATCTTTACGCATATCGGCGCCTTAAATCGTCTTGAGGAAGCTTTTGTAATTATGCATCGTTTCCTTGAGATGGTCTCCGCCGAACTTCTCCAGCATGGCGTCGGCCAGCACGACGGCCAGCATTGCCTCGCCGATGACACCTGCTGCAGGGACCACGCATACGTCGCTGCGCTCGATATGGGCGTCGACGCGCTTCCCCGTCTTGAGGTCAACGGAGGGCAGCGGCTTGCTCAATGTCGGTATCGGCTTCACCAGAGCCTCGACTACTATAGCCTCGCCGTTGCTGATGCCGCCCTCGATGCCTCCGGCGCGATTAGCGGCGCGGCTCCATTCACGTCTGGACTTGTCGTATTTTATCGTGTCGTGCGTCAGCGACCCTTTCAGGCCCGCGACCGATGAGCAGCTTCCTATCTCCATGCGCTTTACGGCGGGTATGCTCATTACCGCCTGCGCTATCCTGCCGTCGAGGCGGCGGTCCCACTGCACGTGGCTGCCCAGTCCGATCGGCACGCCGGCCGCTATAACTTGAAATACGCCACCGACGCTATCGCCGTTATCTTTAGCGGCGTCTATAGCGGCGATCATCGCTTTCTCCGTCTTCGATACCGCGCAGCGCACCGGGGATTTCTCAACCTTGTCCCAGTCTATTTTATCGATTTTGATATCGTCGACCCGAGCATCGCCTATCGCAACGGTATGACTCTTCAGCTCGACCCCGAACTCATCAAGGAATCGCCGCGCTACAGATCCGACGGCTACGCGCGCAGCTGTCTCCCGGGCGCTGGCACGTTCCAGGATGGGGCGCACATCGTCCAGCCCGTACTTCTTAACTCCGGCCAGATCGGCATGGCCCGGGCGCAGCCGCGTCACCGGATCGCTCTTCTTCGATACCGGTGCGACCGACATCGTTTCTGCCCAGTTCTCCCAGTCGCGGTTGCGTATCAGCAGAGAGATTGGACTTCCCAATGTACGGCCGTATCGTACGCCGGAGATTATCTCGGCGCGGTCCTTCTCTATCTTCATGCGCCCGCCCCGCCCGTAGCCGCCCTGCCTGCGCGCCAGGTCGCGGGCAATATAATCCTCATCGATGGCCAGCCCGGCTACCATGCCCTCGATTATGGCCGTCAGCGCTTTGCCGTGAGATTCGCCTGAGGTTAAATAACGTAACATCGTTCTTCCTTCCAAGTCTAATCCCTCTTGGCCCAACTCTTGCCCTCGCACGCCTCGCATACGGCGCTTTTACTCATAGCGAAACCCGAAACGATTTTACCGGTGCCGTCGCAGTGAGCGCACATTGCGTAATCAGAGGGGACGTCGACCGTACCTTTCATATGGCAGATCGGACATGCAACAGTCGTTATTCCAAACTCCGATTTCTTCACCTTACCCGTGCCTTTGCAGTATCCGCAACGTTTGGCTGTCATGTCGCTGTTCATATGTCCCCCTCACTTCATAGGGCTTTTTCCGCCGCCTTGAACATTATGTTAACAGGCGCCTCCCTGCCCGTCCAGAGCTCAAAGGCTATCGCACCCTGGTACACCAGCATGGCCAGCCCGTTAAGTGTAGCTGCGCCGGCGCTCCTGGCATCCGACAGCAGTTTAGTCATGACAGGATTATACACCACATCGTAAACAAATGCTCCAGCGGGGATTAAAGCGGCCTCCAGCGGGGATTCTTTCTCGGTGGCGCTGTGCTTCATCCCTATCGGCGTGCAGTTCACTATGAGGTGGCATGCCGATAATGCGTCCCTGAAGCGCGGGTCGTTCGCTGGAACGGTATCGATATCGGGTATAGGACAGAGCCTGTATGTCAGCGAATCGATCCATGTGATATCTTTGGCATCGTAACAGCTTCGCGGCAGCTTCCCCTGGGTTCGCGCCAGGCTGTGCTTCAGGTTGGCTTTCAACCTGCGGGCCTTTTCCATATCTACGTCGGTTATCGTGAGCGATTTTATCCCGGCTTTGGACAGGGCGAATGTGACCGCCCGCGCTACCCCGCCTGCGCCCAGTATCACCGCCCGCTTCGCCTCGGGATCGAAGCCGCCGTCCCTGTTCAATGCCTTGAGAAAACCGCCGGCGTCGGTGTTGAATCCGAGCAGCTTCCCGTCCCTGTTGACCACGGTGTTTATCGCTCCCACCTCGGCGGCCAGGGCTTCGACATCGTCGACTAGTTGCAGCATGGCCCCTTTATGAGGCACGGTTACGTTCGCGCCCAGGTACTCCGGCCGCCGTAGCCGCTCGACGAACGAAGCCAGCTTCTCCGGCGCCGTCTCCCACAGCTCGTATCTGATATCGAGCCTGTAGTGGTCGAGCGCGGCCTGCTGCATCTGAGGGGACACGGAATGTCCCACGGGGTAGCCGATTAATCCGATGAATTTTGTCGTTTGTTTAGCTATGATCAACCCCCTGGCCCCCAATCTTTGGGGGAATTTAAAAAAGGTAGGGGATACCCCTAAGACCCCGGCAGGAGATTCCTCTCCTGCACCTCTCTTTTACTCAATTCGTTTAAGCGCACCGTCAATGTAGGATTGCAGGATGACGGCGGCGGCCATTGCGTCTATGTTCGCCTTGCGTTTCCTGCGTTTGGTCCCGCTTTCGCGCATCAAACGTTCTGCCGCGACGGTGGTGAGGCGCTCATCGCACATCTCAATCGGAACGTCTATGCGGTTGGCGAGCACCTTGGCGAAGTCGAGAACCAAATTGGCCTGGGCGCCGACGGATCCGTCCATTGAGCGCGGCAGCCCGACAACGATAAGCTCGGTTTCATAATCGCGGGCAAGCGCTGCTATGCGCTCGATATCGTCCGCTTCCTCAGTCCTCTCGATGACGTCGACAGGGACGGCCACGCTGCCGACTGCCATGGCGACGCCGATATGCCTGTCCCCGACATCAAGACCGATGATGGCCATGTTCGGTCACCATTTCCCTAACCATATTTAGGGCTTCATCTATCTTTGCCGTGTCCTTGACGCCGCCCTGCCCCGTCTCTGCCCTGCCGCCGCCGCGCCCGCCCATGTCCTCCATTATGTGTTTGATGATATGGCCGGCGCTCTGTCCCTTGGCCACCAGGTCCGGGGTTGCCATGGCGATGAAGTTAGCCTTGCCGTCGAACTCGGCCGCCAGCACCAGCAGAACGCTGCCGGCCTGCTCTTTGATATGGTCGCCCATCTTGCGCAGCGCTTCCATGTCCGTCGCGGCGACCCTGGCGGCAAGAATACGCACGCCGTCCATCTCGACGATCCTGTCGAGCAGCGATGACGCATCGCTCTTCAGCGATTGCTGCTCGGCGCTGGCAGCCTTCTTGCGGGTCGTATCGATCTCTTTCTGCAGCGCCGATATGCGGTTGAGAATATCTGCAGGCTTGGCCTTGAGCGCCTCGGCTATCTCATCGATGAGGGCTTGTTTGCTTTCTATATATTGCTCCGCGCCCCTGCCGGTGACGGCCTCGATGCGGCGTATGCCTGCGCCGATGCTGCTCTCGCCTGTTATGCAGAGCAGGCCGATTTCGCCTGTCGCCGAGACGTGCGTGCCGCCGCACAGCTCTGTGGATATCGACGGCCTGCCGACCTCCATGACGCGCACCTCGTCGGCGTATTTCTCATCGAAGAAAGCCAGAGCGCCGATCTCGATGGCCTCTTTGTAGCGCATGTTCGTCGCCGTCACCCTGTGGTTGCGGCGTATGTAATCGTTCACGATATGCTGTACTTTCGCCAATTCCTCTTTCGTGAGTGCTTTCTGGTGCGTGAAGTCGAAACGGAAATAGTCGGGCGCCACCAGAGAGCCGGACTGGCGTATATGTTCGCCCAGAACCTGTCTCAGCGCCGCCTGAAGCAGGTGCGTCGCCGTATGATTTCGCGCGATGTCCCTGCGGCGCTCGTCGTCAACCTTGGCTACTACGATCTCCTCGGCCGGGATGTAACCTTCCGCCATCCTGCCGCGGTGCACGGTCAGCTCGTGTCCTATATGATAAGTATCCTCCACAACGAAACGCCCGTTAGCACCGACGATCTCTCCCCTGTCGCCCAGCTGTCCGCCCATCTCGCCGTAGAACGGCGTCTCGC
>ERZ1649853.967-NODE-967-length-11407-cov-8.960359_pt1 | contig 11407 bp, 17 predicted proteins | sample MGYA00575353_ERZ1649853 | MGnify/ENA primary metagenome ERZ1649853 (study PRJEB40853, sample SAMN11349654) | freshwater sediment metagenome | isolation source: river sediment | host: Sediment | place: India: Okhla Barrage, New Delhi | collected 2017-02-21 ...
TGTGCTCCGGCGGCTTCCCCAGCCCGCCCATGTGCTCGCTCCTGTTCTTCACGACAGCGACCTGGCCGTTGTCCAGGTCGATGACCGTGAAGGTCGGCGCGCGGCCGAAGTGCTCGCACACCAGATCGTCGTATCCGCCTCTCTCCATGGATGGTACACAGACTTTCATCACTCCTCACTCCTTCGAATCTCGGCAATGATGCCCTTCATCTCTTGTCCTTGAACCGCAGCCGCCAGCCCTCCCTGGCTATGTTGGGCGAGCCGCAGCAGAAGCACTTCTCCGGCCTCTCAGGGAGGGCCATGTCCAGGCCGCAGTCCGCGCACCTGAACCTGAGGAGCCTCATCCCTCCCTCCCCTTCGCCATCGCGCCCCTCATGGCGTTCCTGAACGCTATCACGGCCAGGCTCGCGCAGTGGACGTGGTCCTCCGGCAGCCCGCCGAGGGACGCGACGAGCCCCTCGGGCCTCAGCGCGTTGGCTTCCTCGGCCGGGAGCCCCGTCACCAACTTCGTGAGCCTGCTCCCGCAGGCGATGGTGGCGCCGCACCCGTCCGTGTAGAACGTGCACCTCGTCACCCTGCCGCCGTCGACCTTGACCCAGACCTGCATGGTGTCCCCGCAGAGCCCGTCCGCGAGCCCGTGGCCGTCCGCCCCGTCGATGGGGCCGACGTTGGCGGGGTCCCTGAACTCGGCGACGACCTCCTTGGTGTAGATCCTGGAGTCCTCGGCCTCCATGGCCTTCACGATGTTCTCGACGAGCGTGTCGAGCTCCGAGGGGCCGTCCTTCCCGTTCATGCCTGTCCCTGGCCCCCCCTCGGCCCGCGCCCGTGGCCATGGCCGTGGTGGCCCGGGGACGTGGACGAGGGAGTCTCTCTCAGCTGGCCGGCCCTGTAGGACTCGATCGCGGAGCCCACCGTGCCGGTGCACTTGACGAACATCCTGACCCCTCCGGCCGCGAGGACCCTGAACGCGTTCGGCCCTATGTCGCCGGTGACGACCGTGTCGACGTCCATGTCGAGCATCTGCTGCGCGGCCTGTATGCCGGCCCCGTTGCCGAGCACCTGGCCTGTGTTCCTCACGGCCCTGTGCCCGTCCCCGTCGAACACGACGAAGTAGGAGCACCTGCCGAACCTCGGGTCGATGGGCGAGTCCAGCGACTCGCCGGCCGCGCTGACCGCCACGCGACTGCCATCCGTGTCCGCGCCTGCGACCATGGTGTCAATCCCCGCACTGGGTGCCCCTCATCTTCGAGCCGCACTTCGGGCACTTCGTCCTGTTGCAGGGCACCCCTCTGAGGGCGTGGGGCACCTCCGCCCCGCACTCCGGGCACACGCACTTCTTGGAGCCGAACTCCAGGTCGCTCTCCGCCTGGCCGTAACCCTTCTCGTCCATGGTCCCGCCCTCTTTCACCGGCGCCAGCAGGGGCCGCGGCCGGCGCCCCTCCTGCCCCTGTCCTCGGCGGCCCTGTGGATGTTCCGGCAGCCGCACGACGGGCACGACATCGGCCTGCCCGTGCCGTACGGCTCGTCCCACTTCTTCCCGCATCCGAAGCACTCGAACCTCCTCACGCCAACCACCCTCCTCCTAGCCCCCGCTCTTCTCGACGGCCATCATGATCTTCGTGGTGATCTCGTCGAACGCGCGGGCGTCGTCGTCGGAGCCGGCCGCGAAGGGCTTCCCCGCGTCGCCGCTCCTGGCTATCTCCGGGCTCAGGGGCAGCTTGCCCAGCAGCGGGATGGAGAGGTCCTTGGTCGCCTTGGCCACGCCGCCGTCCTCGAACAGGGGTATGTCCTTCCCGCAGTGCGGGCACTTCAGCCCGTACATGTTCTCGACGAGGCCGATGGGCCGCAGCCCGACGGCCTTGGCGAAGTTGATCGACTTCCTGACGCTCAGGAGGGCCACGTCCTGCGGCGTCGTGACTATGACCGCGCCGTCAGGCGACGGCACCAGCTGGGCCGTGCTGAGGGGCTCGTCCCCCGTCCCGGGCGGCAGGTCGACCAGGAGGTAGTCCAGCTCCCCCCACTCGACCTCCTCGAGGAACTGCTTGATGGCGCCCATCTTGACAGGCCCCCTCCATATCACGGGGGAGTCCCTGTCGCTGAGCAGGAAGGCTATCGAGACGACCTTGATGGACGGCGGGACGTGGTAGGGGACGATCTTGCCCTTCGCGTCCACGCTCAGGGGCAGGTTCGGGAGCCCCAGCAGCTTCGGGACGCTGGGCCCGTGCATGTCGGCGTCCAGGAGCCCCACCCTCTTGCCCCTCTTCGCGAGTGCGGCCGCGAGGTTCACCGCGACCGTGGACTTGCCGACGCCCCCCTTGCCGCTCATGACTATGATCTTGTGCCTCACGCCCTTGAGGTTCTCCGCCGCGGACGACTTCTGCGGCGCCTGGGAGGGCGCGGCCTGCTTGCCTGTGAAGGCGCTCATGGTCGGTCACCGCCCCCTTCAGCAGGTGAATACCCTGTCCGCGTCAACGGCCTCGGCGGCGAAGTCCATGAGGTTCACGAACTCCACGCCGTCGATGAACTGGTCCTTCCTTATCCCGCGCGCCTCCATGCAGGGTATGCAGACCTGGATCCTCCCGCCGCTCTGGACGAAGGCGTCCATCATCTGCTTGACGGGGGCCATGCCCTCGACCGGCCTGAGCTTCTCGGCGTACCCCTTCTGGGCGAGCTTGACGCCGTTCATGGTCAGGAACACCTTGGTCCTGATCCCGAGCGCCGTCGAGGCGCCCGCGCATGCGAACACCATGGTCGCCTTCTCAAGGTTCTCGTCCCCGTGCGTGCCTACCACGAGGAACGCCTTCTTCGAGTAGTCAGTCTTCTTGGCCATCCTTATGCCTCGGACGTCACTTGGCGTCCGTGGTTGAAGCCCGGTGCGGCGAACAGGTTAGCCGTGCGGGGGCGTAGACGGGCTCAGCACAGCTCGCCGATGTGGCTGGCAACGAGCTTCCTCTGCGCCCTCCTCAGCATGACGTCGAGGGTGGCCTTCGATATCTCCAGCCTCTTGGCGAGCTTGTCGAGGGTGATCTTCTTCGGGATCTCGAAGTACCCGAGCTCGAAGGCCATCTGGAGTACCCTCTCCTGGGCAACCGTGAGCTCGGACGCGGTCCTGAGGACCGATATCTTCTCCACCTCGATCTGGCAGCCCAGGTCCCTGACCTTCGAGACCAGGTCCCTGAGGGCGGCGGCGTTCGGGGCGATGACGTTCCACTGCATCATCCCCCCCTCCCTGTTGGATGCGGAGTCCATGAAGCAGCCGGAGTCGGCCATCAGCCTGCACGCGGCGCAACGCTCCAGCTCGACCGTGCCTATGTGCCTCCCAGGGCCGGCGGCCGTGAGCTGGACGTTGCAGTTGGGCTCGATGCCGCGTATCCTCTCGACCAGCTCCTCCTGGGAGACCCCGGGGTCGGTGTCGATCTGTAGGAGGCTCTGCCCCCCGGTGCCGTTCTTGGGCACGCACTTGAGGATCCTGACCGAGAGGTCGCAGCTGCTGGTCAGGCAGCCGATCCAGTTGCCCGGTATCTTCACCAGGAGCGACGCGAACCTCACTGCACCCTCCCCTTCCTGCGCGCCCGTCCGTGCGGGCCGCCCCCGTCCGTGTGGGGCTGGTCCCTAGCGATCCTGAGCGCCACCCCCTCTGTGAGGGCCCTAGCCGTCTTGTACCTAGCGCCTGACAGGATGCGGTTGAAGGTGGGCTGCGAGACGTCCATCCTCTTGGCGGCCTCGGCCTGGGAGAGCATCTCCACGTCCGAGAGCCGCAGCGCCTCGAACTCGTCCAGCCCCATCTCTATGCTGGTGAGCCGGTCCATGGGCACGCCCTGGGGCTTGAACACGTTGTAGTCGGGGTCGCAGCAGACCCTCCGGCACCTCTTCGGCCTGGGCATCGAAATGGATTATAATTCATAACCTACTTGAAGGTTGTGCCTGGACGGGAAGCGATTCCTTTAGAATATCCTGTAGAAGGGGTTTGGGCAGTCAGGGCCGGTCACATCACGTGCCGGACCTGTTCTGCGGCGCGTACCCGGGGAAGTCGTCATCGGGGAACGGGTTGTTGTTGTTCTCCTCGTACATCCCGTCCTCCCCGTGGTTCCACATGTTGTTGTCCCCGCTCGCCGAGACGTTCTCCACGGCGGAGAACGCCAGAGCGGCGACGAAGCACGCCACACCTATCGCCACTACCTTTGACAGCATGATCCATCGGATTCCCTGCAGGGTACTAAAGCGCCGCGAGCTGGTTCGCACGCGCTGTCTCTCAGGGATGATTCTCGGACGGTGCAACAGATGGCCTTATGGCCGCACACTGCGCGCCGTCAGGGGCCGATGCCCTTGCTGTGCTGTTCGTAATCGAAGGCGACGATCGTGCAGCATTGGCACCTGTGTGCCTTGAAGACGCACTTGCCCCCTTGCCTGGGGTTGTACAGGACCTCCCCTCCGAACAACAGGGGCCGGGGCTCTTGGCTCCACTTCATGGAGTGGCGGCCATAGTGCAGCGGCGCGTACAGGTATCCCGACTCCATCTCCATCCCGCACCCTGGGCAGTTCATGCTCGCACCTGCCGCTCGTCACCGCCCCGCGGCGATTTGAATTTGCCGGGGGGAGGCCAGGCCGATGGGTTAATGTATGCCTTCCCCCATGGCCCGCTCGGTCGTGTAGACCAGGAGGTCCCCGGTTGTGATGTCCGAGAGAGTTCTACCAGCCGTGCCGGGGACCCTGTAGCGCCGCATCGGGTTCCCGGGCTGTCGTGAGCCTGTTCTGAGAACGCCTAGCATATCCACAGAAACGGAATCCGAAGATGCCAAACAATCCATATCTGGACGCCAGCGTGCACTGGCGCATAAGGTCCGGTACGCTCGACCTCCACGAGGCGGGCTACCGGTCGACGGCCGACGCCATACTCGAGTCGGGCCTGGCCACTGAGGTGGTCGGCCTGATCAGCGCGGGCAAGGAGGCGGATGTCTACCTCGCGGGCTACAGGGGCTCCCCGATAGCGGTCAAGTCCTACCGGCTCTACAGGACCTCCCACAGGGGAGGGGGGCCGATAAAGCAGGACTCGATGGGCTGGAAGGCTGCTAAGGAGTACGAGATGACCGCCCAGGCGTGGAGGGGAGGGGCCAGGGTCCCGGCCCCCGCGCGCAGGGTGGAGAACATGTTCAGCATGCGCTACCTCGGGGACGAGGAGCGCCCCGCCCCCAGGCTGAGCGACGTGAGGCTCGAGGACCCCGAGGGGTTCCTCGGCGCGGTCATGTCGGGAGTGGAGGCCCTGGCGAGGGCGGGGGTCGTCCACACGGACCTGAGCCCGTACAACATCCTGGTCCACTCCGGAGAGCCATGGTTCATCGACCTGTCCGAGGCCCTGCGCGTGGACCGCAGCGACGGCTCCCCTTGGGTGATGCTGACCCGTGCGACCGAGGCCCTGGGCAGCGGCATGTCCGCGCTCAGGAAGTACTTCGGCAGGTACGGCGTCGAGGTGGAGTCGGACGAGTTCGTGCGCAGGCTGGTGGACTCGCTCGACAAGTTCCACGTCATGAGGTGACGGCCTGACCCCGTGCCCGCAGTGCGCAGTCAGCGGACGCGCCCGAGGCGGCGCATCCCGATTGTTTATGAACCCTCTCGGCGATTCCCTCGCGAGGGGAGGGCGGCAGTGGTCGAGAACATCTTCAAGTCCAAGTGGTTCATGGACCAGGTCGAGAAGGAGGCAGACAGGGAGTACCTCTCGAACGGGGAGAGGATCGGCGAGGCGGTGGCCATCGCCGCATCGATGCTGATGGTGGCCTTCTTCGCCATCCACCAGACAAGGCCGACGGGCTTCTTCACCGGTGACTCGGCGGCCCCGTTGGTCTACCTGGTCCTCGTCTACGGCATGGTCCCGTCCGCGGTCAGGATGCTCCTCGGCAGGAGGAACGTCGCGAGGCCCCTGGAGGCCATCGGGATGCTCATCTTCCTCGTCGTCTCGGTCTACCTCCTCATCGAGTTCCCGTTCGACATGTCGAGGTTCGCCCAGCCCCTCCCGCACAGCATGGAGTTCCTCCTGGACTGGATCCCCGCATCGCTCGCCAAGTGGGTCCTGGGCGTCGGCGCGGCCGCCTGCGCCTTCTTCGGGCCCTACACCTTCATGCTGTACCCGGCGGTGAAGAAGGTCGTGCCGACGGCTGAGGAGGTAAAGGGGCCGCCCGAGGACGCTCCTCCGGCGTGACGCGGACGAAGGTATTTCTCCGGAGAAGGCGCTGCGGGACCGGGGGAGTCAGTTGAGCCTTATCGCGGAGTCTGCAGTCAGGGGCATTTCGAAGAGGAACGCGTCGAGGGCGTTGGCGGTGGCGGTCGCGCTGCTCATGGTCGGGCTCGCCGGCCCTTCGGCCGGGGCGGCGTTCGGGCCGGGCGCCGCCGAGGACGACGGGATACTCGTCGTCGCGGTGAGCGACACCTGCGGGGAGCACTTCCCGATGGAGACGAGCAACCGCAACCACTACGACAAGGTCGCTGACCTGATTGCTGCCAGCGGGACCGAACACTACATAGCGGTCGGCGACCTCCAGCACGACGTCGGCATACTCGAACACTACCTCACGTACTACGACTCCGAGTTCGGCGACCTGATGGACATCACATACCCGGTCCCCGGGAACCACGACTACTACTTCGACACGCTCCTCTACGGGACCCTCCTGAACTGCCCGTGGGCGAGCTCCAACGGCTCCGGCTACCTCGCATACTTCGGCGACCGCCTCGCCGAGATCGCCAACAACGACTACACCATGAGATACTCGTTCTACTCGTACGACGTGGGAGAGGAGGGGAACACGTGGCACGTGATCGCCCTGAACTCCCACATCGCGGTGAACTACGACCACACGGAGGTGGGGTCCCCGGCGTGGCTGCAGTACGAGTGGCTGGAGCAGGACCTCGCAGACCACCCGGAGGACGAGTACCCGGGTACCATAGTCTACTTCCACCACCTGATGTACAACTGGGAGATCGGGTACGACCTGGTCGATGTCCGCCTGGCGTACCTCTGGGACCTGCTCGACGCGAACGGCGTGGACATCGCCCTGAGCGGCCACAGCCACATGTACCAGCGCTGGGCCCCGCAGGATGCGTACGGAAACTACGCCGAGGACGGCATCCGTCAGTTCACCGTCGGCGCAGGGGGCTACTACCTCAACGACTTCAGCAAGGAGCCGCAGCCCGCGAACTTCGAGTACGGGCAGAACGAGGAGTTCGGCGTGCTGAAGCTCACCCTGTTCGGCACCAGCTACGCCTTCGAGTTCGTCTCGATCTCAGGGGAGGTCCTGGACAGCGGCGAGGTCCCACTCCGCTGACGTCTACCCTGGCCGTTCGGACGCCGCGAAGGCCCTCTCGTACAGGTGCTGGTGCCAGACCGGCCTCATCCCGAGGCCACGGTAGAGCTCGAGGCCGTAGGTCATGTTCTCCGAGTCGACGTGGAGCTCGACGGTCTCGCCCCCGCGTCGGCGCAGCGCCTGGAACGCGGTGCGCAGTAGGGCAGTCGCTATCCCGCGGCTGCGCCACTCGCGGCGGACGAACACGTGGTACAGGTAGCAGCGTCCAGGGACGTTGCCGTAGCTCGGGAAGCATCCCACGCTCCCCACGATGGTCCCGCCGTCCATGGCGACGAACCACAGGTCCCTGTCGTACATGTCGCCCCATGCCGCGAACTCGGCCTTCTTCCTGCCGATGCGCTCATCCAGCGGGACGTCGGCTTGGCCCCAGTGGTCGCGGAAAGCCTCTCCGTAGGCCAGCGCGTACCCCTCCAGGTCCTTCCCCAGGTCGAGCCTGCGCACCGATATCCCCTTCGGCCACTCTGGGTCGGCCTGCGCCGCCTCCGCGAGGCCGACCCGCATGAGCGACTCGCTCCGGACGCGTGCGAAGCCCCTCGACTCGTACTGCCTGATCTTGGCCAGGTCGTTCTCGTGTGCGCGCGCGCCACAGCGGATGCCGGTGCTGGGGGCCTCCGGGTGCTTCCTCACATTCCACTGGTACCGGTAGCACCAGTCGAAGACCTCGTCCCAGAGGTCGTGGTCGCCGTCGTGGTCCGGATGGAGGGTCACGTCATGGAGCACGTCCCACGCGGCCGGGAACTCGGGCCAGTAGACCTGTGCGTACGCTGCGAGGGTGCCGTCGGCCCGCCACCACGACCGCGTGTCCTCCTGGGGCACGCCGGGGTCCTTGAACCATGTGCGGACCTCGTCCGCCCCTATGCGGTCCTCGCCGTAGTAGCGCCGCGCGTGGGCGTTGACCAGGGCCACGATGGCCCCGGTGTCGTCCGAGGATGCCCCTCGTACCCGCCAGTCCGGATGTGCTCCTCCAGGCATCAGGAACCCTCCCTCGCCGTCCAAGAGCCCAATCGGCAAGGGGCTTCAATGGGACCGTGAGTGGGCCCAACCGGATTCGAACCGGTGATCTACTCCGTGTAAGGGAGTTGTCATAGCCGCTAGACCATGGGCCCACGCGCCCAACGTGCTCCCCGGAGATAAAACATTCTCAGGCCTTCGCCTTGAGCCCCTCGTCGAATCCCAGCGAGAACGCCCTGAGGTTCTCGTCCAGCTTCCTTGGGATGTTGGCCCTGAGGGCCTGTTCGAAGTGCGCCCTCCCTATGCCTGAAGCGCCCGAGCCTGCGAGGGCGCCGACCATCACCACGTTCGACGACATTGGCACGCCCGCCCTGGCGGCGAGGCCGGCGGCGTCCACCATCGCGACCCTCTTCGCCACGGACGCCATCCTGTCCTCCACCTCGCGCTGCGAGGGGTACCTCATCTTCTGCGTCGAGACGCTGAGCGGCACGATCCTCTCCGTCGAGCTCAGCACGACGGTGCGCGCCGACGCCTTGCACGCGGCCCTGAGTGTCTCGAGCATCTCGAGGGAGAGGATGACGTCGGCCCCGCCGTCCTGGACCAGCGCGCCCGATGAGCCTCCTATCCTCGCGGTGCAAACCACGGACCCGCCCCTCTGTGCCATCCCGTGCGTCTCGCTCAGCAAGACCTCCTCGCCCGCGAGGAGCGCAGCGTCGCCTATGACCTTGGAGGCGGTGATGATGCCCTGGCCCCCGACGCCGACGATGTAGACGTCCGCCATCACGGGACCTCCTTGATCGCCTTGTACGGGCACACCTGCGCGCAGACCCCGCAGCCGGCGCACAGGGCGGCGTCTATGGTCTGGACCTTGTCCATGCTGGATATCGCGGGGCACTGGAACTTGGTGACGCAGGTCCTGCACTTCTTGCAGGCCTCCTGGTCGATGAAGTGCTTCTTCAGTATGGCGCCTCCCTCGTCCCTCTCGGCGATGAGGGCGCACTCCCTGCGGGCGACGATCACGCTCACGCCCGGCTGGGCGAGGGCCTCCTTGACCGCCTCGACCATGGCGGCGGTGTCGTAGGGGTCGACGGCCTTCAGCCACTTGACGCCGCACCCCCTGACCAGGTCCTCGATGGACAGCATCACCGCGGACGGGTTGCACGGGTCTCTCACGGTGCCCGGGTGCGGCTGGTGCCCCGTCATGGCGGTGGTGCGGTTGTCGAGTATCATCAGCAGGAACCTGTGTCCCTGGTGGACCGCGTTGACGAGCCCGGGTATCCCGGCGTGGAAGAAGGTCGAGTCGCCTATGAACGCTATGACGGGGAGGTCGTTGACCTTGGCCAGGCCGCCGGCCGTCCCGACGCTCGAGCCCATGCAGACCAGGAGGTCCGCCGCGCTGTAGGGCGGGGCGACGCCGAGGGTGTAGCACCCGATGTCGGTGGCGAACAGCGCCTTCCTGTTCGTGGCCTTGTTGACCGCGTAGTATGTCGCGCTGTGGGGGCAGCCCGCGCAGAGGACCGGCGGGCGCGTGGGCAGATCCTGAGGCAGCTCGCACTTCGGTGGCTCGTCTGCCCGGGCCGAGAAAGCGGCCGAGAGCGCCTTGGAGACGATCGCCTGGTCGAACTCGTACGCCCTCGGGAGGAGTCCGTCCATCTTGCCCAGCAGCTTCGTCCCCAGCCCCGCGTGCTGGGCCAGGCTCCTGACCTGGACCTCAAGGAAGGGCTCGAGCTCCTCCACGACGACGACCCTGTCGTGCTTGCCCAGGAAGTCGAGGACGAGCTTGGACGGCAATGGGTTGGTGAAGCCCAGCTTGAGCACGTCGACGTCCAACGCCATGTCCTTCGCTGCATCGAGAGAGTAGTTGGCGGCCGCGGAGGACGTGATGATCCCCAGCCTTCCACCCCTGCCGACCGCGATGACTCTGTTGAACTCCGATCCAGCCGCCATCGTCTCGGCCTTGGAGAGGTTCTCCAGGAGCACGAGGTGCCTCGCCCTCGCGACGGCCGGGACGGTGACGAACCTGGTCGGCTCCTTGACGAACTCCTTCTTCCTCGGGCCGACGGAGATCTCCCCGACCTTCACCGGGCCGCGCACGTGGGAGACCCTGGTCGTGGTGCGCAGGAAGACCGGCTGGCCCAGCTCCTCCGAGACCTCGAAGGCCCGCTTGACCATGTCGTAGCACTCCTGGGGCGAGGAGGGCTCGAAGAGGGGGAAGCCGCCGAAGAGCGCGTAGTACCTGTTGTCCTGCTCGTTCTGGCTCGAGTGGCACGAGGGGTCGTCCGCGGTGACGAGGACGAACCCGCCCCTGGTGCCCGTGTAGGCGAACGTCATGATGGCGTCGGAGGCGACGTTCACGCCCACGTGCTTCATGCTGACCATGGCGCGCAGGCCGGACGCCGCGGCGCCGATGGCGACCTCCGCGGCGACCTTCTCGTTGGTGGAGTACTCGAAGTAGATGCCGGCCTTCTCGGCTGCCTTGGCGAGGGTGTCCCCGATCTCCGAGGCCGGGGTGCCTGGGTAGGTGGTCGCGACGGACAGGCGCGCCTCGAGGGCGCCCCTCACGATCGCCTCGTTCCCCATCAGGAGCACGGTGCTCCCGGGTGCCGCCTCCAGTATCCTGCTCATCCGAACATGAAACCGGTCCGCATGGCAAATACCTTTCCGAGCTAGAGAGAAATGACCTGAGGTGTCGGGACCTACCAACCTCCCCGTCGCACGCCCATTCGAAATCACCGTTAAATATCCCGGCGCTGTTCGCGTACCGTTGGCTGGACGGACGGTAGCGGAGAAGGTCATAGGCAGGGCCGCGGGGACGGCGGATGCCCGGGCGGGGGAGGTCGTGGAGGCCTATCCAGACCTGCTCATGTCGCACGAGAACACGTACCTCGTGGGCAAGGCGTTCAAGGAGATCGGGGTGAAGAAGCTCTACGACCCTGACCGCGTGGCGGTGGTCCTGGACCACAGGTCGCCTGCCAACACTGTCGAGACGGCTGCGGCGCACTCACACATCAGGAAGCTGGTGAAGGACCTCGGCATCAGGCACTTCTACGACGTCGGCACGGGGATATGCCACCAGGTCCTCGTCGAGGAGCACCTGGCCA
>ERZ1649853.968-NODE-968-length-11407-cov-5.750440_pt1 | contig 11407 bp, 8 predicted proteins | sample MGYA00575353_ERZ1649853 | MGnify/ENA primary metagenome ERZ1649853 (study PRJEB40853, sample SAMN11349654) | freshwater sediment metagenome | isolation source: river sediment | host: Sediment | place: India: Okhla Barrage, New Delhi | collected 2017-02-21 ...
TCTTCAGGGCGCTGACGTCGTTCTCGCTCTGGATCCCCTTCTGGACGCTCTGGGTTTACAAGAACCTGGAGAGCCTCTTCCTCCTGACGGCCGTCGACGCCGCGTTCTGGGCGACGATGGTCCTGGTGCAGGTCCCTGCGGGCCTCCTGGGCGACAAGTACGGGAGGAAGGTCGTCCTGTTCGTCGGCGAGGCGCTCTTCGCGGTCGGGGTGCTGACCTTCGGCCTGAGCACCGAGTTCTGGGAGTACTTCGTCTCGAACATCATCTGGGCCCTGGGAGCGTGCTTCATAGTGAGCGGGGACACACCCTTCGTATACGACACCCTCCTCGAGCTGGACAGGGGCCGGGACTTCACCAAGGTGATGGGCACCGCGAACGCGGTCATGTTCATGATGAACGCCGTGGCCTGCGTCACCGGCGGGATAATCGTCACCGCCACGGGGAGGGTCGAGCTCACCCTGATAATCGCATCGCTGATAGGCCTCACCGGCTCCTTCACCATCGCCTTCCTCAGGGAGCCGAAGGTCCCACGCACCTTCATGAAGTCCTACAGGCAGCAGCTTGGGACGGGGGTCAAGCAGGTCGTCAAGTCGAGGGCCATCATGATCCTGATACTCTTCCAGATAGTGCTGCAGCTCGGGACGTATGTGATGGCGGTCTTCAGGTCGGTCTACATGAACGACGTCCTCGACCTGGACTACCTGGAGGTCGGCCTGTTCTTCGGCGCCTTCGCGATCGTCGGGGGGATAGTCACGCTCAGGGCCAGCCGCATAGAGGCGGTGCTCAAGGAGAAGGGCTCGCTCCTCTTCATGCTCGTGGCCCTGGTCTCGTCCTTCGCCGTGGTCTTCCTGGTCCGCTCGCCCGCAGCGGTGCTGACACAGTTCCTCATCTACACGGTGGTGGGGCTGCAGTCGCCCGTGATAAACGGCTACATCCACCGCCTGGTGGACTCGTCCCACAGGTCCACGATCATCGCCATAGCCAGCATGCTCTTCACCCTCCTGGTGGTCATTGTCGAGGTCACCACCGGGTGGATCGCCTCGCTGTGGGGGCTGGAGGAGAGCCTCCTCGTGCTGGCCTGCTGCGTCGCCCCGATAGGGGCGGTGCTGCTCGTGCTCTGGGGCAGAGAGGTCGACAAGTTCTCGAGGTCGGGCGCAACAGGGCCCTCGGACGCACCCCGGTAGGGTCCGCGGCGCGCGGAGATGGACGTGCCCAGGCAGTCATGGGCATAAAAAAGGGGGGGAGGATAACTACGCTCTGGAAAGGCTCCTCGCCTAATAAATGTTATCATTATCGATACTGAGAATCCTTTTCGTAAAGCGCGGTGGCATGCCGACGTCCAGTGTGTTCAGGGACCGGGCCCCTACCTTCCCAGCTGTTTCTCCTTCTCGGCGACGATGAGCCTCGTCTTGATGACCGTGTCGGGGTTGAGGGAGATGCTGTCTATGCCGCACTCGACCAGGAACTCGGCGAACTCGGGGTAGTCGGAGGGCGCCTGCCCGCAGATGCCGATCTTCTTCCCCTTGGCCTTGACGGCCTTGATCACGCTCGCGATCATCCTCTTCACCGCCGGGCTGCGCTCGTCGTACAGCCGCGACACCAGCTCGGAGTCCCTGTCCAGGCCGAGCATGAGCTGCGTGAGGTCGTTGGAGCCTATGGAGAAGCCGTCGAAGACCTCGGCGAACTCCTCGGCCAGGACGACGTTGCTCGGTATCTCGCACATGACGTATATCTCCAGGTCGGCCTTGCCCTGCTCGAGGCCGAACTCCGCCATGGTCTTGACGACCCTGCGGCCCTCCTCCGGCGTCCTGCAGAACGGGATCATCACCTTGACGTTGCCGAGGCCCTTCTCCTCCCTCACCCGCTTGATGGCCCTGCACTCGAGGCCGAAGGCGGGCTTGAACTTAGGGTCGTAGTACCTGGATGCGCCGCGCCACCCGATCATCGGGTTGGACTCAGTCGGCTCGTAGAGCCATCCGCCCGTCAGGCCGGCGTACTCGTTCGTCTTGAAGTCGCTCATCCGGACGATGACGTCCCTGGGGTGGAAGGTCGCCGCGATCTTCCCTATCCCCCACGCGAGCTTGTCGACGTAGTACTCGTCCTTGCGGTCGTATCCCTGTGTCTTCTCGTCGATGTCGTCCACGAGCTTGGCGATCTTAGGGTCCTCGGCCGCCCTCTGCCTCAGGCTGTCGTACTCGAGGAGCGCGAGCGGGTGCACGCCCACGTGCGACATGATGATGAACTCCAGCCTGGCGAGGCCGACGCCGTCGCAGGGTATCTGCCCCTGGTTGAACACCTGCTCGGGGACCCCGACGTTCATCATTATCTTCGTCTTGGTCTTCGGCATCGACTCGAGGTTGGTCTTCTCGATCCTGAACTTCAGCTCCCCGTCGAACACTCGACCCTCTCCCTCTGAAGTGTCAACTGTGACCGGCTGGCCGTCCCTGAGGAGCCTTGTGCCGTTGCCCGTCCCGATGATGCACGGGATGCCCAGCTCCCTGGAGACTATGGCCGCATGGCAGGTCCTGCCGCCCCTGTCCGTGACTATGGCCGAGGCGATCCTCATGATGGGCTCCCAGTCCGGGTCCGTCTTGTCGGTGACCAGGACCTCGCCCTTCCTGAACTCGGATATCTCGAAGGCGCTCTCGAGGACGTTGACCTTGCCCCTGCCGATCTTGGACCCCACCGGGTCGCCCCTGACCAGCACGGACGACTGCTCCTCCAGGACGTACGTCTCGAGGACGTTCCCCTTCTTGGCGGCGTGGACAGTCTCCGGCCTGGCCTGGACTATGTACAGCTTCCCCGTGAGGCCGTCCTTCGCCCACTCGATGTCCATGGGCTTGCCGTAGTGCCTCTCGATGATGCACGCCCACTCGGCCAGCTCCACGATCTCGGGGTCGGCGAGGACGAAGCGCTGCCTGTCGACCTCCGGGACCTCGGCGTCCACCATGCCCCCCTTCGGGGCGTAGACGAGCTTGTGCTGCTTGCTGCCCAGCTTCTTCTCGATTATCGGGTCCTTGAACTTGCCCAGCGACGGCTTGAAGACGTAGAACTGGTCCGGGTTGACGGCGCCCTGGACGATCATCTCGCCGAGGCCCCACGAGCCGGTGATGTAGACCACGTTCGAGAACCCGCTCTCGGTGTCCAGCGTGAACATGACGCCCGAGCAGGCGAGGTCGCTCCTGACCATCCGCTGGACGCCCACGGAGAGGGCGTTGCCGAGCTGGCCGAAGCCCTTGTGGGCCCTGTACGCGATGGCGCGGTCGGTGAACAGGCTCGCGAAGCACTGCTTGATCGCCCGGATGACGTTGGTCTCGCCGCGGACGTTGAGGATGGTCTCGTGCTGCCCCGCGAACGACGCGCCGTCCAGGTCCTCGGATGTGGCGCTCGACCTTATGGCCACGCTGGGGTTCTCGATGCCGAGCCTCCTGCCGAGCTCCCAGTAGCCGTACTCGATCTCGCGCCTCAGTTCGTCGGAGAACTCCGCGTCCAGGAATGCCCTCCGGACCGCCTTTCCCCTCGGGCCGACGTCGGACGGGTCGTCCGGGTCCATGCCCTCGATTATCGACTTGACCTTCTCCTCGAGCCGCCCTGCCTCCACGAACTCCCTGAAGGCCTTGGTCGTGACGGCGAAGCCCTCCGGGACCCTTATGCCGTTGGAGGTGAGGTGCCTGAGCATCTCGCCCAGGGAGGCGTTCTTCCCGCCCACCCTGTCGATGTCCTTGAGGCCTATCTGGTCGAACCATAGCAGGTGCTCGTTGGTGCGTTTACCTGTGGTGCTGGCCCCCTTTGGCATCACTCGCCCCGCCCGAAGCAGATTCCCGCTGGACTCTCTGTCTCCGCGTTCAGCCCGCACGGATGCGGACGTCCTTTCGCGCAGCCAACGCCGTGCGCCGACGAGGCCATCCACGCGGCGCCAGTAATGCAGACCGGCTGGCTGCGCTACCGGGATAAATGTCGCCGGGTTAATAACATTTGGTAGTTACCGTCCCGCACTGGAAGCGGCTGGACGAAAGTCGGAGCGGCGGGGCGGGCACGTCCGAATGTGTGCAGTGCCGGCGCGGGCAAATGAGTTATGCAACCTCTGCGTTCACAATGACGATCCCGTTGAAGATCGCGATGCTCACATACAGCACGAGGGCGAGGGGAGGCGTGGCCCACGCGCTCAAGCTGGCCGAGAGGCTGCAGCGGAAGGGCGCGGAGGTGCACATCTACTCCCTCGCCAGGGCGGACGACGTGGCCGCGGCCAGCGGCTACTTCAGGCCCGTCGACGTCCCCTTCACCGTCTTCAGGTACGAGTGGCACCCCGACGTCATGGTCCGCCTCGACCGGATGGTCCAGGCGTACGTCGCCGGGCTCCCGAGGGACGCGGACGTCTACCACGCGCAGGACTGCGTCGGCGGGACCGCATTGGCGGCGATGAAGGATGCTGGCACCATAACGTCCCCTGTCTTCAGGACGGTCCACCACGTCGACGACTTCGCCGAGCCGAGGCTCTTCGACTTCGAGAAGCGCGCGGTCGCCCACGCGGACCGGAGGTTCGTGGTCTCGGAGTACTGGAGGCGCGCCCTGGCCGAGGACTACGGCTTCGACTCCATCGTCACCTACAACGGCTTGGACGCGGAGGAGTTCGCGCGGCTCCCGCCTAGGGCCTGCGCTTCGCCGACCGTCCTGTTCGTCGGCGGCCTCGAGGCGAGGAAGGGGCTCGAGTACCTCGTCCTCGCCATGGGCCAGGTCGTCAGGGAGCACCCGGCCGCGAGACTCGTGGCCGTGGCGAAGACGGGGTTCCGGGGGGTCGACGAGCCGGGGTGGTTCAAGGTGCTGGCCGAGCGCGCAGGGGTCGCTGGCAGCCTCACCATGCACGAGTCCGTCGGGAACGAGGAGCTGCTGCAGCTCTATGCGGACTGCGACCTGCTGGTGCTCCCGTCCAGGAACGAGGGGTGGGGGCTGTCGCTCATGGAGGCGATGGCGTGCTCGAAGCCCGTGGTGGCCACGCGCGTGGGCGGCATACCCGAGCTGGTCAGCGACGGCGTCGAGGGGCTGCTCGTGGAGCCCGGCGACGTGAGGGGGCTCGGCGAGGCGATGTGCAGGCTGCTCGGGGACCAGGCCGCCCGGGACCGCATGGGCCGCGCCGGCCGGAGGAGGGTCCAGGCGTTCTCCTGGGACGCGACGGCCGAGACGGTCATGCGCGAGTACGCGCGCGCGCTTCAGCCGGAGTGACCGAACCCGTCCATGAAGTGGATCATGAACTTCTCGGCCTCCGCCAGGCCGGCGACCTTCCTGTTCCCCTCGAGCACCATGTACTCGTTCGGGCTGTGCGCCAGGCTGCTGTGGCCCAGGCACCCCATCGTGAACGGCAGGCCGAGCACCTTGTTGAACACGTAGAACGGGACCGCCCCGCCGCTCGTGGGCCAGACGTCCGGGTCGTGCCCGAAGGCCCTGTACGAGGCCAGCATCGACTGCACGACCGGTTCCTTCACGCTCGCCCTGCAGCAGTCGTACCCGGTGTCGATCTCCTTCATCTCGATGTCGCCGTAGCCGTGGCTGTCCAGGTGCTTCCTCACCAGCGGCATCATCTCGTCCTTCTCCTGGTTCGGCACCAGGCGGATGTCGATCTTGCATGTCGCCTCGTGCGGGAGGACCGTCTTGGAGCCTTTCTCCGTGTACCCGCCCCAGATGCCGTCGATGTTCAGGGTCGTCCCGAACACGAAGCGCTTGATCAGCGCCTCCGGGTCGTCCTCTGGCAGGGTGAACCGCTTGACCTTCATGACCGCCTTGTACGCCTTCGGGTCGAACCTCTCCGCGAGCCTCGCGATGAGTTCCTCGTCCTCCTCCGAGGGCGGCGCGACCTTGTCGTAGAACCCGTCGATCCTCACCCTGTTGCCGTTGTCCTCCGTCATCGTGGCGAGCGCGTCGATGAGCCTCCACGCGGGGCTGTCCACCCATGCCTTCTGGCCGCTGTGGATCGCGAACTCCTGCGGGCCCCTCCCCCACGCCCTGCCTGAGGCTTTCAGCTCGAAGTACACGACCCCCTTCACGCCGAGGCAGAAGTGGGCCTTGCCGTCGGCCTCCTGGCTGAAGTACGGGAAGTAGCATGCGTCCGCCCTGGACAGGCGCCTCTTGTCCTTCCTGACGTACGGGGGGAGGTTCGGGCTGCCCAGCTCCTCCTCGCCCTCGGCCACGAGCAGGAGGTTCACCGGCGGCCTCCCGACGCTCCTGTTGCACGCGTCGACCGAGTTCAGGAAGGCCGCGAGCGGGCCCTTGGTGTTGTCCGCGCCGCGGTTGACGATCGCCTTGACCTTGCCCGCCGGCAGCCGCTTGTCCACCACCTTCGCGCCCATGGCCGGATGGTCCCAGCCCGGCTCGTTGAACGGCATCGTGTCGTACATGAAGTAGCCGAGGAGGGTCCTGTCGGAGTCGCCCTTGCACTCGCCGTAGACGACGGGGTTCCCCTTGGTCCTGACGACCTCCACCTTCTCGCAGCCGACCTCCTCGTACAGCTTGGCGACCAGCTCGGCGCACTCCTGGATTCCTATGTCCTGCTGGCTGGAGCTCGGCTGCCTCAGCAGCCTCCTCACCCTCGACACGTGCCTCGGCATGTCCTTGTCGACCCTGGAGAACTCCTCCCTCAGAGACCCGTCGGCGTCCATTTTATCGCCCGCGTCATCCTCCAGCGGCACTATATGTCTTCCCACGCCGGGCAAAGCCAACAAATACATGCAACGCATGCGAGCACTCGATGGCGTTCGAGTTCCTCGTCGTGTTCATCCCGATGTTCATAGTCATAGACCCGTTCGGGGTCATGCCGATCTACCTGGTCCTCACGAGGACCATGGCGCCCCACGACAGGTCGAAGACGCTCAGGTACGCCATAACCTTCGGCGCGTGCCTGCTGGTGGCCTTCGCGCTGCTCGGCAAGGCCATACTCGACTACCTGTCCGTGTCAATAGACGCCCTGCGCATCGCGGGCGGGCTACTCCTCCTGGTCATCGGCGTGGTCATGCTCTACGAGGGCGACACCCCGAGGTCCAGGCGGAAGGGCGCGGAGGAGCCGGACGAGGAGCCCCACACCCCGGAGGACGTCGCCTTCGTGCCCCTGGGGACGCCCATGCTCGCCGGGCCAGGGGCGATATCCGTGGTCATAACCCTCACCGGCACATCGGACATGTACATGGTCCTCCTCTCCCTCGCAGCCGTCATGGCCATAACCGCCCTGATGCTGTGGAAGGTCGACCTGGTCTTCAAGGTCATAGGGAACGCGGGCACCAGGGCCCTGACGAGGGTCATGGGCCTGATAACCTCCGCCTACGCGGTCCAGATGATACTGGACGGCATAGCAGGGTACGTCGCATCGATAGCGTGATGCTCCTCCATGGAGGGGCGAACGGGCACCCTCACGTGTGGCTCACCGCAGGGGGCTCCCCCTGATGGCCCGTCGATGCGACGAGGTACACCGCGGCGAGGATCAGCGCTGCCCCCACGACGGCCAGCTGTTCGAGCGTCTCCTCCAGGAGGAATATCGATATGGCGAGAGCCGTGACGATCTCGACCAGCATTATCGTCGCTGACGCCGTGGCGGAGACGCCCTCGAGGCCCATGGCCCAGAGGAGCGTCGCGGTGGATGTGCAGGCGATGGCCAGGTACGCTATCGCCACCCACGCCATCGGCTCGAGCGAGAAGTCGGCGCCCGTCGCGCCCAAGTATGACACCGGCCCTATGAGCCACACGGTCGCGGTCACGATCGCGGCCGTGCTTATCTCGACGGCCGAGTACCTCGAGAGGAGGGTCTTGTTGAAGACGATGAAGAAGGCCCAGCCCCAGCCCGACATGTAGACGACCACGTCGCCCAGGAACTCGTCCTCGGCGAAGGAGAAGCCGCCGTCGACCGTCAGCATCACGACCCCCGCGATGCCCGCGACCACGCCGGCGAGCTGCACCCTGTTGAGGCGCTCCCTGAACACGAAGTACGAGACGATGGCGACGGCTATGACATTGATGTCAACGAGCAGGGCGGTCTTGGAGGCGGTGGTCATCGTCTGCCCGACGTACTGCGCCACGAAGGAGCCCGCGTTAAGCCCCCCGACCACCCATAGCAGCGGGTCCTTCAGGACCCTGAAGTGGAACTTCTTCAGTATGAGGACTATGGCGAGCGTGGCCGCCGAAGCGACGATGAACCTCAGCCACAGGAAGAACACGTCGTTGCCCGCGTAGCCGAGGCCCCACTTGACCCCGGGGAAGGACGTGCCCCAGATGAGACTGGCGAACACCGTGAGCGTTATGGCGTTGCGCTTGTCCCTCGGAGGCATGCACGTCGGAGATTGTGGGCGGGTATTAGAACCCTCCCCAACCTACTTCGACTGCTCCTTCGGCAGGTCGACGTGGAACACGCTGCCCTTGCCGACCTGGCTCTCGACCCAGAGCCTCCCGCCGTGCGCCTCGACGATACCCTTGGCTATGGGGAGGCTGAGGCCTATCCTGTCGACCTGGTGGGCGAGGTCGTCCTTGGCCACGATGTAGAACCTGTCGAATATGCGCCCGAGGTTCTCGAGGGGGATGCCTATGCCGTTGTCCTTGACCCATGCGTGGACTATCCTCCCCTCGTCCCTGCAGCCCACCTGGATCCTGCCGCCCTCCTCGGTGTACTTGATGGCGTTGTCGATCAGGTTGTTGAAGACGTCCCGCATCCTACGGCGGTCGGCCATGACCACTGGGATGGCGCCGTCCACCGACAGGGACATGGACTGCTTCTTCTCCTCGGCGTCCTTCGCCCTGTCGCCCACGACGTCCTCGAGGATGGCGTCGACCCTCACCGGCTCCGGGTGTATCTCGAGGGTGCCCTTCTCGAGCCTGCTGATGTCCAGCATGCTCTCGACGAGGGCGTAGAGCTTGTCCGTGTTGGCCTTGATGATCTTGAGCCTCTGGGCGAACCTCTGGTCGAGCTTCGGGCCGTACTCGCCCTCGACCAGGTCCACGTACCCCCTCATCACCGTGAGGGGCGTCCTGAGCTCGTGCGATACGACGTCGATGAACTGGCTCTTCATCTTCGTGACCCGCTCCAGCTCCTGGTAGGTCTGGGTCAGCTTCTCGTAGGACCGCTCGAGCTGGCTCTCGAGGCGGACCTTGGAGGTCGTGTCCATGGCGACGAGGACCACGTCCTCGACCTCCCCGCGCTCGGAGATGAGCGGCGCGACCTTGACGTGCAGGTAGAAGGCCTTGTCCTGTCTGGGCACGTAGTGGAGGTCGACCTTCTCGGCGGGGTGCCCCTCCATCCCCTGTATCACGAGGGCGTCCAGGCCCGACCTGTGCACCGCGGGCATCTCGAATATGCTGGTCCCGACGAGGTCCCCCTCCGTCTTCCTCTCGAAGACCTTGAGCATCTGCATGTTGACCGACTGGATGATGCCCTTCGGGTCGAGGGACATGATGCCTATGGGGGCGATGGACAGTATCCTGTGGTTCTCCTCCTCGCTCCTGCGGACCATGGACTCGGAGCGGGCGCTGTCGACCGCCATCCCCATGTAGTCCGCGAGGGACATCGCCGCGCTCTCTGCGTCCGCGTCGAAGGCCGGCCGTCCCTCGGTGTTGGCGATGGCCAGGTACCCCAGGACTTTGCCCCTGAAGACCACGGAGATCACCATCGCGCCCGAGATCCCGTACTTCTCCATGATCTGCCTTGCGGCCGGCGGCGCCTTCTCCACCGACTCCCAGACGAGGGCGTTGGACCTGGACCCGTCCGACATCACTGAGCGCATCGACATGTCGGGGACGTACGCGCCGAAGTCGGCGGGGGACACCTCCCTGACGCCCGATGCGCCGACGAGCCTCATGTGCATGCCGTCGATGTCGAGGAGGACGACCGCTGCATAGTCAGCCCCTGTCATCTCGCGCAGGCCCTCGGCCACGATGGAGAATGACTCGTCCGAGACGCCGGCCTCGTGGAGGCGGTCGTTGAGCCTCTGAATGACGTCTAGCAGAAGGAGTCTCTTGTCTCTTGCGTCCGGCAACCCTGTTACCCTCCGGGGGATGGAGAGGCTTCGCGGCCTCCTCCAACGGCTTTCACGCTAGATAAGACGTTCGCACCCGTCCCGGGAGCGGGCGCAGGATAAAGTGCTGAGAACCTCATCCGAGGGGCGATGACGACGCGGAAGGCCGGGGACAGGAGGCCCAGCGTGGCCGAGGGCGCCTACGTCGACGAGAGCGCCCTGCTGATCGGCGGCGTCACCATAAGGAGGCGCGCGAGCGTGTGGCCGTGCGCCCTCCTGCGGGCGGACGACGACGACGTGGAGGTCGGCGAGGGCTCGGCCGTCATGGACATGGCCTTCGCGGAGGCGCCCAGGGGGCGCCCGGTCAAGGTGGGGAAGGACTGCCTGGTCTCGCACGGTGCGCGGCTGCACGGCTGCACCGTGGAGGAGGGGACCCTGATAGGGATCGGGGCGATAATCCTCGACGGGGCCGTGATAGGCAGGGGCAGCATCGTCGCCGCCGGGAGCCTCGTGCCGCCCGGGAAGGCCATCCCCCCGCGGTCGGTGGCGGTCGGCTCGCCCGCCGCGGTGGTCAGGCAGGCCACGGACGAGGACATGGCCCTCGTCAGGTCGGAGCTGGAGGCCGTCCAGGCCAAGGCGGAGAGGTACTCCCGCAGCAGGGGCATCCGCTGATCAGGCCGGGCGGCCCCGGATGCGAGTCAGTATCAACAGCGAGAACGTCCTGCAACGGCTTTATATACGCCGAAGACGATTGATTTGCCAGCCCAAGCCCCCCACAGCGACGACAGGAATCAGGGAACGAACAGGTGGACAGCCTTGGAGATACACTTCAGCAAGCCGGTTGTGGCGAGGGTGCGGAAGTGCCGCACCGTGGTAGTGAGGGCCAAGCGCTCGGCCGACGAGGACAAGAGATAGGCCTTCGGCCCGCGCGTGGCGTTGTAGTCATCCCATACATTCCAGCCCGCGCTCCGGGGCGCGCCCGCACGGACGCGCGCGCACCATATTTATAAGTCGGGCCCGAAAAATATATACCGGCCGGACGCCCATACACTGGCCGAGGGATGCAAATGGCATCTGGACAACCGATGGGCCCTGCGCCTCAGGGTCAGTATCCGGGATACGCGCCAGTCTACCAGCCCGCGCACAAGCAGCCGATCGAATACCTGAGACCAGTGGTCTCCGACGTCCTCCTCGCGCTGGGGCTCGTCGTCGGTCTGTTCCTGCTGATGCTGGGATGGATCATCTTCGGCGTGGCGGACACGGGCGCCGGCAGGGACGCAGGCCAAGTCGTGAAGGCGCTGGGCCTCTTCGTCCTGACCGCGGTGATGCTCCTCGGCGGGCTCATCAGGGTGGACATGGAGAAGTGGGTCAGGGCGTCGCTGATAATCGGCGCGGGCCTGCTCATCTCGTGGGGGGGCTTCTGG
>ERZ1649853.970-NODE-970-length-11393-cov-5.229582_pt1 | contig 11393 bp, 7 predicted proteins | sample MGYA00575353_ERZ1649853 | MGnify/ENA primary metagenome ERZ1649853 (study PRJEB40853, sample SAMN11349654) | freshwater sediment metagenome | isolation source: river sediment | host: Sediment | place: India: Okhla Barrage, New Delhi | collected 2017-02-21 ...
GTCAATGTCCTTGAGAATGTCGTAACCGGACTGCGGATGGGTTTTGATAAGCTCGAATTCAATCTTTGTCAATTTCGCCGGCTTGCTGAGAATATCCGCGGGAACCGAGATCTTACCCAGATCATGAACCATTGCAGCCATCTGGATACCATCAATCCGGTCGGAGGTCAGTTTTAGTTCCATGGCAATGGCACGGGACAGGTCAGCCACCCCTCGCTGATGCCCCGCCGTATAGGGATCCCTCGTCTCAACCGTCACTGCGACGGCCCGCACGGTGGCTTCCAGAGCCTTCCTTAATTTCTCCATGCTTTCCTTACGGTCCGTAATGTCCCTTGCCAATACCAATAGGGTCGATACCCTGCCTTCTTCGTCAAACTCCGGCACTACCGTCGAGAAAAAGCTTCTGATACCGTCGGGGGACGGAAAATCAAACTCAAAATTCACCGGCTTTGCCGTTTCAAATGCCTTTCTGAATTGATGGTTCCAGTGCTCTAAACTTTCCCTTGGCATACCGAGCTCTTCATTTGTTTTTCCAAGGTAGTCTTCAACGGTGAGGTTCGTGACTTTTTCGATGGCTTTATTGATAAAGACATGACGTCCTTCTCGATCAAGACGGGAGATGATATCGGGCGTATTTTGCGTCAGTGTCCGAAATTTCTTCTCACTTTCTCGTAAAGCCTCCTCGGACCGCTTTCGCTCCGTGATGTCTTGGTTTACACCATAAGTCTTGACCGTCCTGCCATGCGAGTCCTTAACGATGAAGAAGCGGACAGTGATATAGCCGACCGTACCGTCTGCGTAAAGTATGCGGTGTTCAAGCTGTCGGTTGAAATGGGGATCGGTTGTTTCGATGGCTTGCCGTGTTTCTTCCTCGACCTTATGCATGTCCTCGGGATGGACAAAGCGATCGGCATATTCGGCGGCATGCATCGTATACCCGCCAATTTGCTGGGCCGTGGTGCGAAATATTTTATAGAACTGGTCATTAAACGTGAAGAGATCGGTGGCAACGTCGTATTCCCAGTGGCCGAGATGGGCCATTTCCAAAGCGTTGGACAGTTGAGCCTTGTTGGCCCGGAGTTCCACCTCGGCCTGCTTGCGTTCGGTAATATCGATGAAATTGCAGGCGAATTGGTTGGGTCCGGAATGAAAAGCTGTTACCACAAAGTATTTGTCCAACGCCTTTGAATAGTTTTCAAAGAGGGCCGGCTCTCCCGTCAGGGCCACGCGGCCATAGGTCTCGATCCAGTACCGCTCAATATCCGGTAGCACTTCGAGAACCGTCCTGCCGACGATATGTTCGGCTTTCAAACCGGTTATCCGCTCGAAGGCCGGGTTGACGGTTAGGAAACGGTAGTCAACCGGGTTCCCTCGTGCGTCACAAATGATTTCATGCACCGCGAAGCCGTTCAGCATTTCTCGAAAGAGTGACTGGTAATCCTGCTCTCTCTTCCGCTTTTCACTCATGTCGCGGACGATCATGCTCGTCTTTTGCCGGCCGTCATGATCCCTGAAGATGACCGTAGAGACTTCGCCGGGAAACGAGGTGCCGTCTTTGCGGATAAAGGTGAGTTCGCCCTGAAACCTGCCGGTGCGCGCCCGTTCCTCAAGCGCTGCCGTGAGGCGCGGATCAGTCAGATCCATCAAACCTGCCCTTCCGATTCGGCATATTTCCTCTTCGCTGCGCTGGAAGATTCGACACGCTTCCGGGTTTGCTGCCAGGATTATTCCATCCGGTATCGTAAGCAGCACGGCATCAATGCTGTTGTTAAAGAGCGAACGATACTTCTCCTCGCTTGCCTGCAGTTCCTTTTCCGCCAACTTTACGCTCGTGATGTCCTCGACCACGGCAACGATATGATCCACACTGCCATCGGGTTTCCGCACACACCCCACAGAGAGATCGGTGCAGATGATCTTTCCATCCTTCCGGATGAAACGCTTCTCCATATGGTAGTGATCCGTTTGACCGGACAGAACGCGGTTAAATTGTTCGAGATCCGCCGCAAGATCATCGGGATGCGTCATTTCCGTCCATGTCATGCGGACGATCTCGTCCCGGGAATAGCCCATGATTGAGCAGATTCTGTCATTTACCTCGATCCATCCCTTTTCCGGGGAGGTAATGGCAATGCCATACAAAGGCAGATCGAAGTAACTGCGCAAGCGGGCCTCACTCTTTTTTAACCCGTCCCTCTCATTCTCCCACTCTGATTTCGATCTTTTCAGTTCCTCAATCCCCTGTCTTAGAGAATCCAGTTCCTGAATCAAAGCCTGCTTTGTCTTGGATTGATCTTTCATAAGGTCATCCCGTATGTGTTGAGATCTTCCAATTAGGTGGGGAGATTAAACAGGGCCTGCACCATGACCATCTGTTGTTTCTCAATCATGCCCATACTACCATGTGCTTACGAATAGGCCCTAAAGTATGCTTAATGTCAAATGGAATTGTTGCGAAAAAAGAAGATTGTCCCCTGATTCTCGGAATTGCCGACCGCTCATTTTCAGGAAGGCTTCAGTGTGCGGCACCGATGATAAAATTGGTGGCCCAGCCTTCGTGTGTTTCATCCAGGTTCGTTATTATTCCGGCTTTTACCAGTACAAAAAAGAGCGGATCGCCCCCAAATTGCTTCTAATTGGCTGAATTTTCATTTCTGTAAATCACCTTGACAACCCAAACCGCTTTTCATAACCTGAGAACATATAAAAGCAGATTCTTATCAGCCCAACCCACAACTTTAACCGAACAGAAAGGCAACCCGATGACACTCTTATGGATCATCATTGTGGCGGCGGCGATCATTGCCGGGGTGGCAGTCTCGATCTACAACAAATTGGTCCGGATGCGCAACACGGTGCGGTCGTCATGGTCGGACATCGACGTGCAACTGAAGAAACGATATGACCTCGTGCCGAACATTGTCGAGGCCGTCAAGGGCTATGCGAGTCACGAGAGGTCTCTATTCGAAAAGGTGACCGAGGCGCGGTCTCGGGCGATCCATGCGACGGGGCCCGTCGAGACGGCAAAGGCCGAAAACTTGTTGAGGGATTCGCTGAAGAGCCTGTTTGCCGTGGCCGAGGCCTATCCCGATCTGAAGGCGAATCAGAACTTCCTGCAACTGCAGACCCAGCTCAAGGAGATTGAGGACAATATCGAATCCGCGCGGCGATATTACAACGCGGTGACCCGGGATTACAATACGGCGATCGAGCAGTTCCCTTCCAACCTGGTTGCCTCGCAGTTCAAATTCGAGAGGAGCGATTTTTTCGAGCTCGAAACGCCGGACGTCGAGCGCAAAGCGGTCAAGGTCAGTTTCTGACGAGAGGCGAGATCATGATCACGGCGCCCGGATGGAAGTTGAATTGTGCAAGCAGGATTCAAGCAACGCTTGTTCGCATCTTGCTCGCCGTTGTTCTGATCTTCGTTGTCGTGGGTCCGGATGCGGCCGTGGCGGCAACGGAAACCATTCTGTCGTTCGCAAGCGAGATTACCGTCAATGCAGACGCGAGTCTGCATGTGACGGAGACCATCAGAGTCGTCAGTACAGGCGATCAGATCAAGCGGGGGATCTACAGAGACTTTCCAACGACCTATAAGGATCATGCCGGAAACAAATACGTCGTCGGCTTTACGATCCTCAATGTTGCGCGGGACGGCCGGCCCGAGGCGTATCACACCGAAGACCTGTCCAACGGCGTCCGGATCTATATGGGCCGGAAAGAGCATCTGCTGACGCCAGGCGAGCATACCTTCACGTTGAGTTACCGGACCGACCGGCAATTGGGCTTCTTTCGGGACCACGACGAGCTCTACTGGAACGTCACCGGAAACGGGTGGGTCTTCCCCATTGAAACGGCCTCCGCAAGGATTAATTTGCCCGCCGGCATCCCTGCCGACAAGGTGACTCTCGAGGGCTATACCGGACCGATGGGCGCCAAGGATCAGGACTTTTCCTCGGCTTTGACTCCGGACGGAAGGGCTGTTTTCAAAACGACGCGAAGATTGGCCGCCAACGAGGGACTCACGATTGTGGTCCTCTGGCCGAAGGGATTCGTGCAGGAGCCTTCCCCGGCCGATAAGACTTTCCATTTTCTGAAGGACAACCTGACCGCGCTGGTCGCCTTTGCCGGTCTGGTCGTTCTCCTTTTGTACTATGTGCTGGTATGGTTCAGGGCGGGGCGAGACCCGGCCCGGGGAACCATCATGCCGATCTACACCCCGCCCGACAACCTGTCCCCCGCGTCGATGAGGTTTATCGCCGAGATGAAATACGACGACAGGGCGTTTGCGGCGGCCGTGATCAACATGGCGGTGAAGGGGTTTCTTTCCATCCAAGAGAAGAACGGCAAATACACGCTTACGAAAATCGGCGGCGACTTGACCCGGCTTGGCGTCGAAGAGAAAAAAATTGCCGGTCATCTCTTTCAATCCCGTGACGTCATCGTTCTCGAACCGAAAAATCACGTCCACATTGCCGCCGCCAAAAATGCGCTGAAGACATCCCTGACCCTTTCGTTTGAAAAAACCCATTTCGTAACCAACCGGGGGGCGTTTATCACCGGAGTGGTGATATCCGCGGCGGTCATGGCGTTAAGCTTTCTTTCCAAGCTCAAACAGCCCGATGTTCTTTTCCTTGGCGTTTGGCTTACGGGGTGGAGCATCGGGGTGGTCTTTCTCTCTTTAATGGTCGTGAAGCTTTGGCGTCAGGTATTTGCGGGAGCCCGGAAACTGGGGACAACCGTCGGCAGTCTCGGATCGGCGCTTGTCATGACCGGTTTTGCGCTGCCCTTCTGGGGCGCGGAAATCTTTGTCCTGGTCATTCTGGCCCGGAGCGCTCCGCCCCTCGTCGGTCTCATTGCGGTTGTGGTGATCCTGAACATGGCCTTCTATCATCTGCTCAAGGCCCCGACAATGCTTGGACGCCGGCTTCTTGACCGCATCGAAGGCTTCAAGATGTTTCTGGGCGCCACCGAGGGGGACCGTCTCCAGCGCATGGTTCCCGCAGACCGCACCCCCGAGCTTTACGAAAAGTACCTGCCGTATGCGCTTGCGCTGAATGTCGAGCAGGCTTGGACCGAGCAGTTCGCCGACGTGCTGTCGGCGTCCATGCAGACGGATGGCGGCGGCTACCGTCCCGAATGGTACTCAGGCGCCCTGTTTGATGGCGGACAAATCGGAAGTTTCGCCGGCAATGTGGGGAATGCCCTGAGCAGCGCCATCTCCTCCTCTGCAACCGCACCGGGATCAAGATCGGGAGGAAGCAGCGGAGGAGGCGGTGGAGGTTCGTCGGGCGGCGGCGGAGGAGGCGGGGGCGGCGGCGGTTGGTAGAATCCCGGCCATCCTCCTTTGTGAAGACTACCGCGCGGGCTGGATGACGACGAAATGGGCCCTTCGGTTCTTGGCCAGGGCCGCCTCGTCATGTCCGGGATCCAAAGGTTTTTCCTTGCCGTAGCTGATCGTTTTGATCCGCTCCTTTGAAACGCCCAGTTCTGTGAGGAATCTGGCCGCTTCATCGGCGCGCTTCTGGCCGAGCGCCAGGTTATATTCCGCGGTGCCCCGCGCGTCGCAATGCCCCTCGATGATGAGCTGATACCCCGTATGTTCAAGATAGGCCCGTGCGCCGGCCTTCAGGATCTCCTGATTCGCGGGATTGAGGGTGTACGAGTCGAAATCGAAATGGATGTCGGGAATTTGAAGTCCCTTCGGGATCGCCGCTTCGCTGCCTGCGGTTTCCCGCGTACCGGTTTTGGGCGTTTTTGCATCGATTGACCGATCTGTGAGTGTTTGTTCTCTCAACCCCTGACCGGTGAGCGTTTGCTCGTGCAGCGCGCTCCCCTTGGCGTCTTTATCGCCCGTCAAAGCCCTTTCCTGGGCCTGGCCCACGGCCTTCTGTTCCCCGGGGACCCATAGGTCACTCTTCACGGGGCTCCTTTTGCTGCAACCGGCAAACAATGCAACCAACAGAAACAAAACCATGAGAGCCACGCCTACCCAAAGCTGTTTTTTCGCCGCCATCTTTCGTCCTCCATCCATTGTCAGCGTTCATGATAACGAGATTATGCCTTCCGGATCCAACGCGTTAAGGTTTCTTTCCTCTTTTCACCGCCTGGTACCCCGGACGTCACCCATCCTTCCCGTTTCTCCAGTATACCAGACTGGTCCCCCTGATGCTTTCCAATCCCAGATTTTTTTCCCTTTCGATTTCTTCCAGCGCCTGGGTCACGCCTTCCCAGATCCCGTAATCATGCCAGATGACGACCCCATTTCGGCCGACCAGTTTCAGGGCGCGGTCCGTATCGGAAAGCGCGTAATCGTAAGCGTGCGACCCATCGACAAAGACCAGCGAGCATGTCCCGTAATAAAGGGAGAAATCGAACGTTGCGGAGTCCCCCATGAATTGGGTGATCCGGGCAACGGCTTCGGGGTGATCCGTATGGTACTGTTTGTAGCGCATTCCCGGTTCCGGCTTTTCGACAAAGTATACCTCGCCATAGGACAATTCATACCGGGGTTTCGTCGTCGGGGGCAGATCCAGGGTGAAGATTTGGCAACCCCGCGGGGTGTTCAGGGCCAGATTCAGCGCCGTCCTGCCGTCGTAAGTGCCGATCTCGAAGATATTCGTCCCCTCGGGACAATTCGCGGCCATCTGGCCCAAAATGCCCAGTTCACTGATCCGGATGTTTCCGTATTCCTGGCGGTGCTCATACAGGCGAATGGATCTCGGCACGGTGCACCGCCTCCAGGACACAGACGGCAGGTGCGTTTCCTGCATGAACCGGTCTTTTTTCCCGCGCCGTCGCCGCCAAAAAATGCGCCAACCTTTGGACAGGGCGGAAAAAGGGAGATAGACGCCCGTGGAATAAATGCCGAGGTATTCTTCTTTGGTCATGCCACCCTTTCCTTCAGGTCCCGTCCCGCCGACATGACCGCTGCATAGGTCGGCTGAACCCCCAAATGGCCCGTTGATGCGGGCTGATTATAGAAAAAAGACGAACCCCGGGCAAGGAATAAAACAGCGAATCATACAGCGATGATACAATCATCGGGCAAAATGTGCCTTCTTGCGGAGTTTTTCTGATGAAGTTTTTATTTGACACGGGATATTTTCCTCCATATCCTCCGGCGCAAAAAGGGACATCCATGATTGGTCCGTATCGAGGAGGGGTGTTTCCATGTATCGTGATCTTTACGACAAAAAATTAACCACACCGGATAAGGCGGTGTCTTCCATCCGGAGCGGAAGCAGGATCATCCACGGCATGGCTTCAGCGGAGCCCCCGGCCCTGCTGGGGGCGATCGCAGAGCGGCTGAGGGCGGGTGATCTCAGGGGAATCGAGATCTACAGCCTTCTCCCGTGGCGTCACGCCGCAGACACCTATCTGGCGCCGGATTTGAGCGACTGCGTGACCCCTTTGACATGGTTCGTTTCGCCGGCAGACCGCAATTTTGTCCGTGTCGGACTGGACTACTACATCCCCAACCTGTTTCACCAGGTGCCTCGGCTGATTCGGGAGTTCATGGAGGTGGATGTCGTGGTAACCACCGTTTCCCCGATGGACAAAAACGGTTTTTTCACATTCGGCACGGTAAACGACTACATCTCGACGGCGGCCAGGTGCTGCAAAACCCTGATTGTGGAAGTAAACCCCAATATGCCGCGCGTGTTCGGCGATTCCCTGCTGCATGTGTCGGAAGTCGACGCCATTGTGGAAAACGAAGTGCCGTTGCTCGAGGCCGCAGCTGTCGAGCCGAAACCGGAGGCCGAGACCATTGGGCGCATCGTTGCCGCGGAGGTGCCGGACGGGGCGACCATTCAGGTGGGCTTCGGCGGCATTCCCAACGCGGTTTGCGGATACCTGGGCGATCGGAAAGACCTGGGCGTACACAGCGAACTCTTCTGCGCCGGGATCCTCCATCTCATCAAAAAAGGTGCGGTGACCGGACGCCGGAAGGCGTTCCATCCGCGCAAGCATGTTTTCACCAATGTCCTGGGAGGTTCCGAGCTATACCGGTTCATCCACGACAACCCAAGCTGTGAAAGCTATCCGGTTTGTTATGTCAATGCCCCGGACAATATCGGAAGGCAGGACCATTTCATCTCCATCAACGCCACCATCGAAGTGGATCTGCTGGGGCAGTGCAATTCGGAGAGCATTGACGGCGCTCAGTTCTCGGGCACCGGAGGCCAACTCGACTTCGTCCGCGGGGCCTTCAACTCGAAAGGCGGAAAGTCCATCATCGCCTTCTACTCGACGGCGCATGACGGGACGATTTCCCGCATTGTTCCAAGGCTGAGAGCGGGCAGCATCGTTACCGTTCCGCGGATGGATACGCATCTCCTGGCCACGGAGTACGGCATCATCAATCTGAAGGGCAAGTCCACGCGTGACCGGGCCCTCGCCATCATCGGCATTGCGCATCCCCGCTTCAGAAACGATCTGCTGCGTGAAGCGGAAAACATGTTTCTTCTCTAATCCGTCATTGAGAGAAAGGACCCGACGCCTATGCTCATCCGATCCATGCGATGGTTTCTGTTCGAATCTTCAGACGGGATCGATGGGGAGACCCTCCGCGCATGTGATGAGCAATCGGTTTACGGGTGATCGAAAAGATATCCGACAGAGCGGATGCTGCGGAAAAAAACGGGGTTCTGGGGGTCTTCTTCGAAATACTTCCGCAGACTGACCAGGAAGATATCCACGGTCCGTGTGGCCGTCACGCCGGTATAACCCCATCCTACCTCCAGCAAGGTTTTGCGGGCCAGAGGTTTCCCCCGGTGTTCAATGAAAAGCCGGAGCAATTTCACCTCCTGCTCCGTCAGATGGATGATTCCGTGTCGGGTCTCTGCCGTCATCGTGGTAAAGTCAAGAGTATTGCCTCCAAAAACGTATCGTTGTAGCGCCGCCGGTTCCAAGGCGCCGGCAGCGGAAGTTTCATGGTTCCATCGGGAACGGGTCAGCAGGCGTTCAACCCTCAGCAGAAATTCCGCCAGGTTAAAAGGCTTGGCGAGATAATCATCGACGCCGCAGGAAAAGGCCTGGATCCGGTCATCGGGCGCCCCCTTGGCTGAAAGGATCAGAACAGGCAGCCGCTCGTCATGCAGCCGGATGTGGCGCAACACGGACATGCCGTCCAGCGCGGGGAGCATGATGTCCAGCACGATCAGGTCCGGATTCCAGGTTTTCCACATCCTCAGCCCTTCGGTGCCGTTTCCGGCAATGGTCGCTTCATGACCCTGAAGCTTCAGATTCAGCTTCAGCCCTTCGGCAATATGGGGGTCGTCTTCGACAATCAGGATGCGCCTTTTTTCACCGGCTTTCATTCTTGTCTCCTTTCGTCTCCTTTTCAGGGAGGGTCAGCGTCACAATGGACCCCTTCCCCACGCCTTCACTGTCGGCGACCACCTTTCCCCGATGAAGCCTGGCGATCTGTTGAACCAGGTAGAGGCCGATCCCGCTTCCCCCCGCGGGCACAGCGTCCTGTTGCGGAGCCTGATGGAACTTGCGGAAAATCCGCTTGAGTTCCGTCCGGGGAATGCCGATCCCGTTGTCCCTGAAGCGAATCAGCAGTGATGAGGGGTTCCGTTCAAAGGTGATGTCGATCTGCGGCCTCCCGGAAGAGTTGTATTTGCGGGCATTGATCAGGACATTCATCAGGAGAATTTCGAAGAGAGAGGTGATTACAGGGTAGATCAGGGGGTTTCCCGTGGGCCGGTGCACCCGGATGTCGCAGTCATGGAAAATATGCCGGTTTTCGTCGATGAACCGTTCGATCGTCTCCGCAAGATCGACCGGTTCGGGCTTTCCCTCCTGCAGCCGGCTTTCGATTCTGGCAAGATTCAGAATGCTGTTGATATTGGTGGAGAGGCGTTCGACATCCTGGATCATGAACCCGATGTATTTAAGCCGCTCCTCCCGGGGCAACTCATGTTTCTTGAAGGTTTCGAGATAGAGTTTCAGTGAAGTGACGGGCGTCTTGAGCTCGTGGGTGAAGTTGTTGATGAAGCTGTGCTGGAGGCGATAGAGCTGGAATGTCTTCAGATTGTAGATGAAGATGATGAGCATTCCTGCCAGGATAACGCCGACCAGCAGCGACAGGATCAGGATCACCACCCAGGTCCGCGCCTCGAAGAACTGATTCGCATCGAGCTGGTAACGCCGGATCACGGTGTTCAGGTTTTCGCTGACGCCCACGTACCAGTAAATGTACAGAAAAAGCGAGATCGCCAACGTGACGATGGACAGGACGAAGACAAAGACCGGGTGAATGTACCATTTTGCCTGTTTCATGGGCTACATCTGCGTCCAACCGTTGAATTGTAAAAGTATTGTAAAAAAGCGATTTACCGCTTCACAGCCACCCCAACATCGATTAACGTGCCGCACAACGACCACAACGGTCCTCATTACATTCCCTTTAGGAGAATCCGATGCCAACGATTCATCAACCGGTCCATCCCCTTGGAAAACGCGCCCGCGTCCTGCTGACCAGCGTATTCGGGCCCTACTCCCGCGATGACGAGTACGGCAGCCGAAAAATCAATCCGATGGAACTCTATCAGAATCAGGTGACCCGCGTCCAGGGTGGATTCTCGATCCGGATGTTTCATCGCTCTTTCGGATTGATGATGATCCAGAACAACCTGGAGGCCCCCTGCACCCTGCTGGATTTTCCCACCCTGGAAGGTTTTACGGCGCAAATCACGGAGAACCGTTACGACGTGATCGGGATCAGCGCCATCGTGCCGAACATCGGCAAGGTCCGGGAGATGTGTCGGCTGATCCGGCAGCATCAATCGGGCGCCGTGATCGTCATCGGCGGCCATATCGCCAACAAGGAGGGGCTCTCTGAACGGATCGACGCGGACCACATCGTGCGCGGGGAGGGGATCCGCTGGTTTCAGCGCTATTTGGGTCAAGACGATCAGGGGCCGATCCGGCATCCCCTGGCCATTTCAGGATTCGGCGCAAGGACGATGGGAATCGATCTCGGCAGCCGCCCCGGCGATACCGCGGCGATTCTGATTCCTTCGGTCGGCTGCCCGATGGGATGCAACTTCTGCTCAACCTCCGCCCTTTTCGGCGGCAAAGGGAATTTTATCAATTTCTACGAAACGGGCGACGAGCTCTTCGCCGTGATGTGCGAGATCGAGAAAAAACTCAAGGTCCGGTCCTTTTTCACACTGGACGAGAATTTCCTGCTCCACAAGAAGCGGGCGCTCAGACTTTTGGAACTGATGGAGGCCCATGCGAAAAGCTGGGCTATTTATGTCTTCAGCTCCGCGCGCGTCCTGCAATCCTATACGATCGATCAACTCGTCAGACTGGGAATCGGCTGGGTCTGGATGGGGCTGGAAGGGGAGGAGAGCGCCTACGACAAGCTTCGGGGGGTG
>ERZ1649853.971-NODE-971-length-11387-cov-6.418285_pt1 | contig 11387 bp, 17 predicted proteins | sample MGYA00575353_ERZ1649853 | MGnify/ENA primary metagenome ERZ1649853 (study PRJEB40853, sample SAMN11349654) | freshwater sediment metagenome | isolation source: river sediment | host: Sediment | place: India: Okhla Barrage, New Delhi | collected 2017-02-21 ...
CTACGCGACGGAGGGGCGCACGGGGGGGGGGCGGCACAGCAGCAGGCCGAATCTCGGCGGGCTCGGCACTGTATGGATACTCGACAGCGGCCCGGTGGACCCGTCCACGCTGCACGTCTACGTGAACGGGGTGCTGACCACCGACTACACCCTGGACTGCTACTACGGTGTGGGCGGGGCCAGGATCACCTTCGCCGCCGCTCATCCGCTGGGGGCTACGGTGAGTGTGGACTACCAGCAGGTGGAGATCGTGGACGCGGGCAACGGGAGCCAGACGGTGTTCCAGCTGGACCATCCGCCGGTGGTCCCGACCACGGAGCGGGTGTACGTGAACTGCGCGGTGTCCACCGGCTACGCCATAGACCATGATGCCGGTACGCTCACGTTCAGCGCCGCGCCGGCCGCGGGCCAGAGCATCATCGCCAACTACCAGTACGCCGCCAGGTGGGCGGCGGCCGGGGACGACTTCGCCATCTACTCCGTGGACCAGAATGCCGTCATGGCGGCGAAGCAGAAGCTGGTGGCCATCGGCACCCCGGCGCTGAACACGACCGGCTCCAGGGAGCTGGCGGCCAAGTCGGCCATGGAGGAGCAACTGGGCGACCAGGCGTACGCTTCCGGCAACGTGGATGAGGCCAGGGCGCACTATGACCAGGCCTGCGCCTACCTGGACAGTGCCCTCACAGGAGACAAGGACCCCAATACGCTGAAGGAGGTCGAGCCCACCGGGACCCTCCTCCTGGGCATAGGCATGGTCCTCCTGGCATTCGGCGTGATAGGCTACGTGCTGCTGATGCCGCGGGGCGGCCGCCGCTTCTAGCGCTACTGACAGCATCGCGATCCGAGGTGGTCCCGTGCCTGGCGCCGGGACCATCTTCGTTGCCGGCACCAACGATTTGAACCCGTTACTGCCTTCGGCTATCCTATACCTGTTCGCTGAAAACAAGGAGGCTAGCAGCAATGTCCACGCAACAGGGGTCCCCGTCCCGGCTCGGGCTGGTGTTCAACATCCAGCGTTTCAGCATCCACGACGGGCCGGGGATCAGGACCGTTGTCTTCCTCAAGGGCTGCGGACTGCGCTGCCGCTGGTGCTCCAACCCGGAGTCCTGGAATGCTTACGAGGAGATCGTCACCAATGATCTCCGCTGCACGCGGTGCGGCCGCTGCCAGCAGGTCTGCCCGGTGAATGCCATCACGGTTGATGAGAAGGGCAGGAAGCTGGACCGGGGGCTGTGCAACCGGTGCCTGCAGTGCGCGGATGTATGCCCCACCGGGGCCCTGGCGGCCACGGGGAAGTGGATGAGCGTGGATGAGGTGATGGAGGAAGCGGCCGCTGACGACCTCTTCTACCAGAACTCGGGCGGCGGCATCACCCTCTCCGGCGGCGATCCGGTCCAGCAGGCGGATTTCGCCGTCGAGCTCCTGAAGGCCTGCAAGCGGAGGGGCTTCCACACCGCCATCGAGACCTCCGGCTTCGCTGAGTGGGGCATACTGGAGAGACTCCTGGAGCACACCGACCTGGTGCTGTACGACGTCAAGCACATGGACCCGGAGAAGCACCGCGAAGGGACCGGGAAGACCAATGAGCTGATCCTGGAGAATGCCCGAAAGGCAGCCGCCAGGCGCAGGCTCTGGGTGAGGGTGCCGCTGGTGCCGGGCTACAATGACTCGGAGGAGAACCTGAAGGCGACGGCCAGGTTCGCCAAAGAGATCGGCGCGGCCAAGGTTTCCCTCCTGCCATACCACGCCTGGGGGGCCTCCAAGTTCGAGAAGCTGGGCCGAAGGTTCACCCTGCAGGACCTGCCTGGCCCCACCGTCGAGCAGATTGAGCGCTGCCGGCAGACCGTCCAGGCTGCCGGTGTGACGACGACCGTGGGCCGCTAGCTGCCCCCGGTGTGCCCTATGTCATTGGACGACCGTTCCGCCAACCCGCGCCACATGGGCGAGCTCCGGGCCCCGGACGGCCTTGGCCGGGCGGCCATACCGTGCGGCGACTCGATGCAGATGGCCCTGCGGGTGGTCGACGGCCGGATCCTGGAGGCCAGGTTCATGACGGATGGCTGCGGACCGGTGGTCGCCTGCGGCAGCGCGGCGGCCGGCCTGGTCCGGGGCCGGACCCTGGCCGAAGCCATGGCTCTCGGTGAGGACGATGTCATGAACAGCCTGGGCGGTCTGCCGGAGGCCGAAAGACACTGTGCCACCCTGGCGGTGACCGCGCTGCGGCGGGCCGTAGCGGACTGCCGTGCCCTGCAGCGTGAACCGTGGAAGAAGCCGTACCGCCAGGACGGCCCCTTCGAGCCGGGCCGGCGGGCCTAGAGGAGGTCCTGCAGCTTCGAGCGGAGCGCTTTCTCGGGGAGAGCGCCCACCGTCTGGTCCGCCAGTTGCCCCTGCTTGAAGAAGATCAGAGTCGGGATGCTCATGACGTGATACCTGGACGGGACGTCATGATTGTCGTCCACGTTCAGCTTGCAGAACTTCAGCTTGCCCTTGAACTCCTCGGACAGCTTGTCCACAATCGGCCCGATCTGGCGGCAGGGGCCGCACCACGGGGCCCAGAAATCGACTACAACGGGGAGACTGGACTTGAGCACTTCCTGATCGAAGTCCTGGTCCTTGATCTCGTTCACCATATGCCCCACTTCTCCTTCCTGTCTGCAGGATGTATCTTATCAAACCGGAAACCGTGGTGGTAGAATGGGCTGGCTTCGGGGGAAGCCGCAGCCATTATAGGCTGCGGAGGGGCCCGTGGCAATAGGGTGGTCCCCCTCCCGGTGAGGGCCGCGGGGTCGAATGGCGCGAGGGACCGGATAGTGGGAATGCGCTGGAAATGGATGGAGCACCACGGCCGGAGCGTGCTCTACGTGGACTACCGTGGGATGAAGCCCCGTGAGATACTGCCCCTGATGAAGGAGACCAATGACGCGGTGGCGGCCTCGCGGGGCAAGGTGCTGGTCCTCGGTAACGTCAAAGGCGCTGTGGTGACCAAGGAGGTGATGGACTACCTCAAGGGGTCGGCGAGGATGGTCCTGCACCAGCGGGCGGAGAAGATAGCCGTGGTCGGGGTCACGGGCCTGCTGGCGGTCTTCTTCGACTCCTTTGTCGCGGCCCTGGGAAGGGACTGCGCCCGCAAGTTCGAGGCGGAGGGCGATGCCCTGGACTGGCTGGTCAAGTAGCGGCGCCCGCAACAGCGCCGGGGACGACGGCCCGGCAGTCTGAAGAAGGGGGTACGGATGCCGGCGAAGTGGATAGATTACAGGGGCAGGAAGGTCCTCTACGTTGATGTACGCCAGGCCACCTCGCAGGAGTTTGTGGCGGCGCTTCGGGAAGCCGACGCCCTGGCCCGGGCATCGCCGAGCAAGATCCTCTACCTGGGCAACATCGAGGATGCGGCGGTGTCCCGGGAAGTGATGAAGGTGATCAAGGAGATCGTGGACCGCATGGGCCGCAAGATGCTCATCAAGCTGGCTGTCGTTGGGGTGGCCGGGGTCAAGAAGATCCTCATGGACGCGGTGGTGAGCATGTTCGACAGGAGCGGCGTGCCGGTCCGGTCCTTCAAGACCGAGCCGGAGGCCCTGGACTGGCTGGTGGAGTAGGGGCGCCAAGCGGGGGAATAGCCGGAGGCGTGAAGCCGGGTCCAAAGGGAGACAAAGGAGGGAGAGATGCCGGCGAAGTGGATAGACTACAAGGGCCGAAGGGTACTCTACGCTGACTACCGCAAGCTGAGCTCAAAGGAGTTCGTGGCCCTCCTGGAGGAAGCCGACCGGATGATACTGGAGTCCCCGGGCAGGGTCCTCTACCTGGGCAACATCGAGGATGCGGCAGTATCGCGGGAGGTCATGGACTGGCTCAGGCGCCATGGCCCGGATACCGCGAAGAAGAAGGTGGACAGGATCGCCATCCTGGGTGTTACCGGAGTGAAGAAGGTGCTCATGGATGCGGTGACGACCATCTTCGCCAGGGTGGCGGTGCCGGCGCGGCCCTTCAGGACCGAGCAGGAGGCACTGGATTGGCTGGTCAAGTAGCCTGACCCCCGGTGCGCGGCCGTGGAGTCAGGGCCCGGGGTGCTCTATTCGGTGAGTCGAGAGGAGGGCTGGAGATGGATCCGCAGCCGAAATGGATAGACTACAAGGGAAAGAAGATCCTGTACGTCGATGTGCGCAAGGCTACCGGTGACGAGTTCGTGGCGGCAGTGGAGAAATCCAAGACCATCCTGTGGGCCCAGCCTTCCAAGGTGCTGTATCTGGCCAATATCGAGGATTCGACGGTGTCCAAAGAGGTGATGGACTGGATCAAGAAAAACGGACCGGAGACGGGCGGCAAGAGGATATCGAAGCTGGCCGTGGTGGGCGCCACCGGGGTGAAGAAGGTCTTCATGGACGTGGTGCAACTGGTCTTCTCCAAGGTGGCGGTTCCGGCCCGGGGCTTCAAGACCGAGCAGGAGGCCAGGGACTGGCTGGCGGAGTGACTGGCCGCGGCCGGACCGGCGGCGTATCCTGTTCTGTAGATGTGATCGGAGGCAGCCATATCCAGGGAAGTCGTCCTCAGCATTGATGGCCGGGAGGTGAGGGCCCGCGCAGGAGACAGGCTCCTGTGGGCGGCCCTGGACCACGGCATATATATCCCCAGCCTCTGCGCCATCCGGGAGGCGGACCCGCCCTTCGGCGGGTGCCGGCTCTGCTTCGTAGAGATAGAGGGCCGGCGGGCGCCGGTCACCGCCTGCAGCCAGCCTGTGGAGGAAGGCATGGTGGTCCACACGGACACGCCTGCGGTTATGCAGCTCCGCCGCACGGCTTTCGAGCTGCTCCTGTCGCACCACCACCTGGACTGCGCTCATTGTCCCAAGAACCGGAGCTGCGAGCTGCAGAGGATAGCCGCCCGCCAGGGCTTCAAGCTGAAGGTGCAGAGGCTGCGGCCCATAGCGCGGGACCTGCCGGTGGACGCCAGCCACCCGCTGTTCACCTATGATCCCAACAAGTGCGTCCTGTGCGGGAAGTGCGTCTGGGTGTGCCAGCGCCAGGGTGTGGGCGCCATCGATTTCGCCTTCCGCGGGCTGGAGACCATCATAAGCACCTTTGACCGGATCCCCATGGCGGAGGCCAGGTGCGATTCCTGCCTGGAGTGCGTGCGGGCGTGCCCCGTGGGGTCGCTGGTGGTCAAGGAAGGGCAGGGGGCCTGCCCGGGGGGTGGCCGGTGAGGTTCCCTGCGGGGGTCCCGATGGCCTGGCCGCCGGCGCCGGCAGAGCGGCTGCGGAGGCTCGCCGGGGTGCTCCTGGTGGTGCTGAGTGCGGCCCTGGCCGTGGCCGGGGGGGCAGGGTGCACCGAAAGCGTGGAGACCAGGGTCGTCTTCCTCCGGGACTGGGAGGCCGCCAGGCAGCAGGCGGCGAGTGAGAACAAGCCCATCATGGTCAACTTCTACACCGACACCTGACCGGCCTGCAAGCGGCTGGATGCCGGCACGTTCTCGGATGAAGAGGTCAGCACACTCATCAATGAGAGGCTGGTGCCCGTCAAGAGCAACACCTGGAAGAGCCGGCTCTACCTGGACTACATGAGAGACGGGGAGAGCTTCTACGTCCCCACCACGATCTTCACGGATGCGTCGGGCCAGGAGATCGATCGCATAACGGGGGACCTGGGCCCGGCCGCGTTCAGGTCGAGAATAGACTCCGTGCTGGCGGGCTACGCTGGCTGACCGGAAGGGGCCGGGCCGCGGCCTGGTACTGCGCATCCTTCTGCTGGTGCTCTTCATTGGCTTCGTCGCGGCCTTTGCGGCCAGCCAGTACGAGGCGGTGCGCAGCCTGGTGAGAGTCATCTGCGTATCCTGTGTCGGGATCGGGTGACGGGGGCCCATGAGCAAGATCCGGTGGACCATCCAGATACTGGCCTTGATGGTGGCCAACCTGGGCCTGTTGGCCGTGCTGGAGACGGGCATCCCTTGCCCCTTCTTCTACTGCCACGGTTGCCCGGCGGCGGCGTTTGCCTGCCCCATCGGTGTTTTTCAGAACTACGCCGCCCTGCAGCAGTTCCCCTTCTACGCCCTGGGCGTGGTGGGGCTCCTTGGCCTGCCGCTGGGGAGGTTCTGGTGTGGCTGGGCCTGCCCCTTCGGCCTGGTGCAGGACGTGGTCTCGCTGGTGAGGGGACGGAAGGGCCGGGACATCCTGCGCCTACCCCGCGGCGCCTGGATCAAGTTCGTGGTCCTTTTCGCCGCGATAGTGCTGGCCTGGGCGGCCGGGGAGACGCTGTTCTGCAAGGTCTGCCCCGCGGGCAGCCTGTTCGCCGCCATCCCCCAGCGTTTCGTGTCCGCCGATTTTCATTTCGGGACGTTCTTCTATGTTCACCTGGTGACCCTGGCGGCAGCCCTCGTCCTGTTTGTGCTGGTGGGGCGGTTCTGGTGCCGCTTCCTCTGCCCCATGGGGGCGGTGCTGGGCCTGTTCAACCCCGTAAGCCTGCTGAAAGTGCGGGTGGACTTCGACAAGTGTAGCCGCTGCCAGGCGTGCCTCAGCGTCTGCCCAGCCAGGATAGAGAAGCTGGAGGACATCGAGAATTGCACCGATTGCACCCGGTGCGGCAGGTGCCTGGAATCGTGCCGGGCCGATGCCATCCGGATAGCGGCTTCGCTGCGTCGCTGACGCCGTCAGGCGCTGCCCGGAAACGCGTGACGGCATCATTCCCGCGGTGGCTGCTGCCTGCTAGAATAGCCTCAAGTTTGGGGCATGAAGGAGGCCCGCAATGGCAGTCGCCGAGATCAGCATTGTGCCCATAGGCACCAGGACCACTTCGGTGAGCAAGCATGTGGCGGCGGCCCTGAAGGTACTGCGCAAGGAGAAGAAGGTGGTCTACGAGCTCACGCCTATGGGGACCATCCTTGAGGGGGAGCTGGACGACGTCTTCCGGGCGGCCCGGAAGATGCATGACGCAGTCCTGGCGGCGGGCGCCCGGCGGGCGGTGACCACCATCAAGATCGACGACCGCCGTGACAAGCTCCTGACCATGAGCGGCAAGGTGGAGTCCGTCGTGCGCCAGCTGCAGCGGTAGCAGAGAATGTGGGAGGGCGGGGCCGCGGAGACTGGCCCCGGGGGGACGGCCCCACCCTCACCGTGCTGAGGTCCTAGTCCATGGCAGGAACAGCGTCAGTGGCTGGCTCGACGGGCGCCGGCGCCGGGTCCGGCGCGGCCGGTGCCTGCGGCGGTGCTATGCCGTTGCGCAGCTTGTCCAGGAACGTCTTGCGCACCCCGTACGAGGCCCAGTTGGCGTGATCGGGCGTCTTCCGGTTGAAGCCCACCAGGGAAGCCAGGTCGTAGACCATGGCGTCGATGGCCCCCACCTTGAACGACCGGTCGTAGGAAGCCGTGGCGGCGCCGACGCTGGCCTGGTAATCAGCGTAGAGCATGCGGCGGGCCTTCCACTCCAGGATCATCTCGAATGCGCGGTCCAGTTCAGTCAATTCACCCTCCTTGTTCTGATTCGTGAGCGCGCCCCTCTTCGACATCATGAAGTATACGATATAAACCTATAGGATGTCAAGCCTGCGGCGTGTGACCTGGATGACCGGACGGATGAACGGCCGGCGCTCTAATGCAACAGAATTGCATTTGGCGGCGCCGCGTGCTATAGTCAGCTCATAGCCCGCCGGGACGGGGTCAACGTATGTCTTTTGCCGAACATGCCATCGCTGTGCTTCGCGAGAAGGGGTACAAGGTCACCAGGCCGCGCAGACAGGTGATCGAGGCCATCGGGAGGGCCGAGGGCGCGATGTCACCGGGCGACATCGGGAAGATGATGGGTGAGGGGGGCCGGCACCTGGACCAGGTCACCATCTACCGGGTGATCAACCTGCTCTGCTCGCTGAACCTGGTGCACCGCGTCTTCTCCCAGGGCGGGTATGTCAGGTGCGATCTCCTGGAGGAGGAAGGGTGCCATCGCTTCCTGATATGCCGTGGCTGTGGCAGCCTGCAGGAGTTCCGCGACGAAGCGCTCTGCCGGCAGGAAAGCGAAGCGGCGCGTAAGCTGGGCTTCCGCGCGGAACACCATGTTACCGAGTCCTCGGGCCTGTGCCGGGACTGCCGTGACTGAAGCGGCAGCGACGGCCCGGGATACCCGGTGGGACGGAAGGGGCGCGAAACGAACGTGATTGGCCGGGAAGCGAGTGGCGGGCCCGTCGTTGGCGGCGGCCCGCAACGCGGTCGGGGCCGGCCGCGGGGTTGCTGGCGGCGGGTTCCTCTCGTGGCGCTGGCGCTGCTGGTGGCGCTGGGGGCGTTGTCCGGCGGCCTTACCTGCGAGAAGGAGGTGACCGGGAAACCGGTGGTGGTGGTCACCATCTTCCCTCTGGCGGACTTCGTGAAGAACGTGGCGGGGGACAGGGTCGACGTGGCCACTCTCTTGCCGTCGGGGGCCAGCCCGCACACGTACGAGCCCACTCCGGGGGACGTAAGGGATGTCGCCGGGGCCATGCTTCTCGTGGTCAGCGGCGCGGGGCTGGACTTCTGGGTGGAAGACCTCAAGTCGGCGGCGAGTGACAGCCTGGCGGTGCTGAATACCTCGGCGGCGCTGGCGGAGGAAGGCCTGCTGCTCTCGGGTGATGAGCACGAGGGCGAGGAGGACGATCACGGAGGGGTGAACCCCCACTACTGGCTGGACCCGGTGCTGGCCCAGAAGCAGGTGGAGGCCATCGCCGCCGCGCTGGCGGCGGCGGACCCGGACAATGCGGACTTCTATGAGGACAACGCCGCCGGCTACATCGACCAGCTGCGCTCACTGGACGAGGAGATCGCCTCGGAAACGCGGTCCTTCACCTCGCGCGAGTTCATCACCTTCCATCCCGCCTGGACGTATTTCGCCCAGAGGTACGGGCTGGTGGAGGCGGCGGTGATCGAGGAGTCGCCGGGCAAGGAGCCCTCGGTGGAGTACATCATGCACGTGGTGGATGTGGCCAGGGAACACCACGTCAAGGCCGTCTTTGCCGAGCCGCAGTTCAGCGCCAAGGCCGCCGAGGCCATCGCCGCGGACAGCGGCGCCAGGGTGCTTCTGCTGGATCCCATGGGCGGTGAGGGCCTGGAGGGCCGCGACAGCTACCTGGCGCTCATGAGGTACAACGTGGACCAGATGGCGGAGGCCATGGCATGACGGCGAAGACCAGTGTGGTCAAGCTGGAGGGGGTGTGGGTCACGTACCACGAGACGCTGGCCCTCCGGGACGTCGACATGGAGATCGAGGACGGCGAGTTCCTGGGGCTGATCGGGCCCAACGGGAGCGGCAAGACGACCCTGATCAGGGTCATCCTGGGGCTGGTGAAACCCGACCGGGGCCGGGTGGAGGTGTTCGGCGTGCCTCCGGACCGGCTGGGGGCCAGGCACCACCTCATCGGCTACGTGCCGCAGCGGAGCCAGGGCGACTGGAGCTTCCCGGTTTCCGTCATGGACGTGGTGCTGATGGGTCGGTACGGGCGCCTCGGCCTGTTCCGGCGCCCCGGGAAGGCGGACCGCGAGGCGGCCATGCGCGCTCTGGAGGACGTCCAGATGCAGGACTTCGCCCGGCGGCAGCTGGCCGAGCTCTCCGGGGGACAGCAGCAGAGGGTCCTGATTGCCCGGGCCCTGGCCACCGAGCCCAAGCTGCTGCTGCTGGACGAGCCGGCGGCCGGCGTCGATGCCTACGGCGAGGAGAAGTTCTACGAGCTGCTGCAGGGGCTGAAGGAGCAGCAGGGCCTGACCATCGTGGTGGTGACGCACGACATCGCGGTGGTGTCGGCCTACGTGGAGAACCTGGCCTGCCTCAACCAGACGCTCTACACCCACGCCCCGCCCTCCGAGGTGATCACCGCCGGCACCCTGGAGAAGGTCTACGGGTGCGAGGTGGAGCTGCTGGCCCACGGCCGGATACCCCACCGCGTGGTGGAAGAGCACGACGGGCACGGGGGCCACAACGTGCCGGGAGGGCACGGATGAGCGATATCCTGAGCTATCCCTTCATGCAGCGGGCGCTGGTGGCGGCCGTGCTGGTGGGGGTGGTGTGCTCGGTGGTGGGCACCTATGTGGTGCTGCGGAAGATGGCCTTCATCGGGGCCGGCATCTCCCACTCGGCGTTCGGGGGTGTGGCCCTGGGTTACCTGCTGGGGCTGGACCCCATAGGCGTGGCCATCCCCTTCTGCCTGGCGACGGCCATGGCCATCGGCTGGGTGAGCCGCCGGGGGCGGGTCTCCGAGGACACCGCCATCGGGATCGCCTTCGCCAGCACCATGGCGCTGGGGGCCCTCTTCATCGGCCTCAAGGAGGGCTACAACGTGGACCTCTTCGGGTACCTGTTCGGCTCCATCCTGGCGGTCTCGGCCTCCGACCTCTGGCTCATCCTGGGGCTGGGGCTGGGGGTGGTGCTGGTCGTGGCCCTGCTCTTCAAGGAGCTGCTCTTCGTCAGCTTCGACGAGGAGATGGCCGCGGTCAGCGGGCTGCCGGTGCGGGCGCTCTACTTCCTGCTGCTGGCGCTCATGGCCCTGACGGTCGTCGTTTCCATCAAGATCGTGGGCATCATCCTGGTGGAGGCCCTGCTGGTCATCCCCGCGGCGGCGGCCCACCAGCTGACGCGCAGCTTCGGTCGGATGATGGGGCTGTCCGTCGTGATCGGCGTGGTTTCCGGCGTGGCGGGCCTGCTCTTCTCCTACTGGTGGGACCTGCCGTCCGGCGCCACGGTGGTGCTCACGGCGGCGGTCATCTTCTCTGTGTGCTTCGCCCTCTCGCCGAAGCGGCGCCGCCGGCCGGCGCTTTCACGGGGCTAGCGCAGCCCTGCCTCCATCCGAGTCTGTCCCTGCCTGCTCTGTCTCGGACCAACTCTCTCCTCTCACCGCTGGCGTGGCTGTCCCAGGTGCTATAATTCGGGTGGAGGAGGGGTGGATGTGCGAGTTCTGCCACAAGCACGGCGAGGGCCAGAAGTGGTACCTGCGGGCGGAGAACTACTCTGAGGACCTGCTGAGCGACCTGCGCCGGCGCAGGTTTCTTCAGGACTTCCTGCGGGCCCCGGACCATGTCAGCAAGGGGATGGAGGGGTTGGAGAAGTTGAGGCGGGCCCCGTCCTTCGTCCGGTCGGTCATCACCCCATTTATCGTCAACCGGCAGAAGAAGTCCCACTATGGCCAGGTGGTGCCCATCGAGGATGTGGAGCGCATCCTCGGCTTCGTCAACTCCATCGTCAGGCTGCCATGCATCTGCCGCCAGGCGGCGACGGGCACCGAGCAGCGCTACTGCTATGGGGTCAGCATGGTCCCCCAGGAACAGTCGGGCTTCAGCCGGATCGCGCGCGAGGTAGACGCAAGCTGGCTTACCGGACCGGACACCGGAGGGCTGGAGGCACTGTCCAAGGAGGAGGCGTTGGCCGGCCTCAGGGACCTGGAGAAGAAGGGCC
>ERZ1649853.972-NODE-972-length-11385-cov-6.722595_pt1 | contig 11385 bp, 7 predicted proteins | sample MGYA00575353_ERZ1649853 | MGnify/ENA primary metagenome ERZ1649853 (study PRJEB40853, sample SAMN11349654) | freshwater sediment metagenome | isolation source: river sediment | host: Sediment | place: India: Okhla Barrage, New Delhi | collected 2017-02-21 ...
ATGGCGAACCCATACGACCCGTCAGGCATGAGCATGTTCGGGCGGTGGATGTACGCCCCCTGGTTCTGGCCGCCCCAGACGCCGACGAACGGGCCTATACCGAACCCGTACTACGACCCACTGGTCCCTGACCCGATGGAGCCCCCGATGATACCTGGCGTTCCGTTCGTGTCCCAGGTCGCCGAGGCGTTCATGGACACTCCGGTCATCAACGGGGCGGCATACCCGTATCTCGAAGTCGAGCCGAAAGCATACAGGTTCCGCATCCTGAACGCTGCCGATGACAGGTTCTTCAACCTTCAGCTGTACCTTGCAGACCCGACGGTCACAACGTGGGACGGGAGGATCAACACCGAGGTCAAGATGGTGCCCGCGGTGCCGACCGTCGGCTACCCTGAGGGATGGCCCACTGATGGCAGGGACGGAGGCGTCCCTGACCCGACAACCTCTGGACCTGAGATGATCCAGATCGGTAACGAGGGCGGGTTCCTGCCGGCTCCGGCCGTGCTGCCCAACCAGCCTGTGGACTGGAACTGGGATCAAGGCACGTTCGACTTCGGCATCCTTGCGAAGTACACGCTGCTGCTCGGGTGCGCGGAGCGCGCTGATGTGATCGTCGACTTCTCGCAGTTTGCGGGACAGACGCTCATACTCTACAACGACGCCCCGGCCCCGTCGCCTGCCAGCGACCCGCGCCAGGACTACTACACCGGACATCCCGACTTCACGGACAGTGGAGGGTCGGAGACGACGATTCCTGGCTACGGTTCGAACACGAGGACGATGATGCAGATACGCGTCGCCGCATCGATCCCCGCGCCGGCATTCGACATCGCTGCACTGAACGACGCGTTCAACCACACGGTCGACCATGTGAGCGTCTTCGAGGCCTCGCAGAACGACATCATCGTGCCCCAGTCCTACTACAGCTCCGCCTATGGCACGCCGCTCCCGCAGATCTGGGCGAACATATTCACGGACCAGCTGACCTTCACGCCGATAGGAGGGACGACACCTGTCACGCTGCCGTTCCAGCAGAAGGCCATCCAGGACGAGATGGGTGAGGCGTGGGACCACGAGTACGGCCGGATGTCAGTCCTGTTCGGGCTGACCATCCCGACCGCGATGCCGCAGGCGATGAACCTCGTGCTGTACGGCTTCGCCAGCCCGCCGACCGAGGTCCAACTGGGAGACGACATCTACGGAACCCCGCTCGGAGTGCTGAGCGACGGCACTCAGATATGGAAGATCGTGCACAACGGCGTGGACGTCCATCCAGTGCACTGGCACATGTTCGAGGTGCAGCTGATCAACAGAGTCGCATGGGACAACAACATAAGGGAGCCCGATCCGAACGAGCTCGGCTGGAAGGAGACTCTCAGGGTCAACCCGCTCCAGAACACGATAGTCGCCCTGAGGCCGATCCTGCCCAATGTGCCCTTCGACCTGCCCAACAGCGTGCGACCGCTCGACCCGACGATGCCGCTCGGGGCCGTGCTGGACACGATGGCGTTCTCCGTGAACGCTCAGCCGATAACCGTCGTCAACCACGAGGTCAACTTCGGCTGGGAGTACGTGTGGCACTGCCACATACTCGCACACGAAGAGAACGACATGATGAGGTCGATCGCGTTCGCAGTGGCGCCAGTAGCGCCTAGCGACCTCGTCGTCACCGTGACGAACAAGAACACCCTCCTCAACTGGGTGGACAACTCGCTCGGCGAGACAGGTTTCGTCATCGAGAGGGCGAACGATATCGGGTTCACCACGGGCCTCGTCGCGTTCGAGGTAGGCAAGGACGTCACAACATACGTCGACACCAAGCTCTCGAATAGACAGTCCTGGTTCTACAGGGTCAAGGCCATCAACGTGGTCGGCGACACGTGGGACTATGCGACTGTCGACGACCCCAATGTGATGAACTTCCCGACGAAGACCGCTTCTTCGGGATACTCGAACATCGCGGGGTCCCCGACGGGGCTGACGGTCCTGGAGTCGGTGACCCAGGACATCCTCCAGGGAGCACCGGTGGTACTGACCTGGACGTACACGCCCGGTGGAGACCAGACTGGGTTCGAGGTCCAGAGATCGACGAACGCAGCGTTCACGCAGGGGCTGACTAGGTTCAGGGTGGGTGGGGACGTCTACACCTTCCAGGACAAGTCGACGAAGCAAGGCACCCTGTACTACTACAGGGTCGTGGCGACGAACGACGTCGGGTACGGCGTGTTCTCAAACACCCTGACGATAGTGCCCCACAAGTAAACCTCTATGAAAACGAGACCGGCCAACCGGCCGGCTCCATCTTTCATTTTTCCTGTCTTCCCCTATGGCATCGGGTCGGAAAAGCCCTTAGGGAAGGAAAGGCACTCTCGGTCCTGAAGGATCCGACCGCGAGGGTGGGACGACTCCTCCGGGGCACCTGCCCATGAACAGGAAGACGGCATTCAAGAAGTTCCCCGAGATCAGGACGAAGCGCCTGATGCTCCGTCAACCGTCCATGAAGGATGTCGAGTGGTACTTCGAGTACTTCTCGAGGCCCGAGCTTGTCTGGGGAGGCGGTGAACAGGGCCCGAAGGATCTGAAGGCCGCCAGGGAGGAGTTCAGAAGGCACCTGATCGACAACTACCGGAAAAGGCTCGGATTCCGATGGATAGTCACGCTCAGGGACGACCCCGCGCCGATCGGCACGCTCGGTTATTACAAGTGGTCCCCCTCGGCGAGCTACCAGGCCGAGATGGGCTACGACCTCGCGAAGGAGCACTGGGGCAAGGGCATCATGTCCGAGGCGATGATGGCCGTCATCGACTTCGGCTTCCAGAGGATGGGACTGAACAGGATAGAGGTCTTCATAATGCCCAGGAACAAGCGCTCGATCAGGATGATCAGGAGCCTCGGGTTCAAGAAGGAAGGAGTGCTCAGGGAGCGATACTTCGACGAGTTCGGCAACTTCTGCGACGACGTCCTGTTTTCGATGTTGAGGTCCGATTGGGAAGCATTGAAGGCCGAATGGAAGAAGAAGAGAGGATCCTGAGCTACGGGACCGGACGGGACCCGAGTCAATGACACGCGCGATTGCACAACAATAAATACGTACTGACTCGATACCTGGCTCGCTCATGAGCGCTGTGCTCAGAGCAAGGAGGGAGGATACCTTGAGGAGGGGCATTACTGCAACTGTTCTGTGCCTGATTGCGACGGTCTCGCTGCTCGTGCCTTATGCTGCTGCCGGACCGCGTCCCAGCACTGGGGATGCGTCTTGGCTGACCGAGGAGGAGATGAGCGTGCTGAGCACCATCAACTATGACAGGGTCTGGGATGAGCTCGAGTACCTGTCCGGCCTCGGCGAGAAGGTCGCTGGGTCGCCCGAGGAGAGGGCCGCCCAGGAGTACATCAAGGCCAAGCTCGACACCATGGGCATGGACCTTGTGACCTGGGAGACGTTCCCGACCAAGACATGGGTGCACTACGGGACTTCGGTCACAATCACATCGCCGACGACCGAGCCCGTTCTGGCCACGACCTACGGGGACAGCCATTCGATCTGGGGCATGGACTCCGGTATCCCCTACTCGTGGGGGAACGCGGATGACGGCAAGACGCTGATAGGGCCTGTGGTCGACGCGGGGAAGGGAACGGACGCCGAGTTCGACGCGCTCGGAGACCTGGAAGGCATCATCGCCCTCGTCGAGAGGGACGACGATCTCCAGGGATGGCCGAACGTCCCGCTGGAGGAGGCCGATGCCCACGGTGCCGCGGCAGTCGTGTTCTACGGATACTACGGGAGCTACCCGCTTGCGGACGGCATCAAGCAGGATGTTGTGGGCGGGTCGATCCCTGCAATCTCGATATCCATCAACTCCGCTGACAGAATTAAGGAGCTCTTGGCCGATGATGTCGTCGAGCTCACGATAGCCGGACGCGCGGACCTCATCGACGCCGGCAGCGCCGAGTCCGTCAACGTCGCGGCATACCTGGTCGGCTCGAAATACCCGACCGAATACGTCGTCTTCTCGGCACACATAGACACATGGTGGGCGGGGACGAGCGACGACAACTCTGGCATCGCGTGCGTGCTCGAGTACGCGCGCGTGTTCTCCGAGGCGAGGGAGTCGGGGCTGTACACGAACGAGAGGACGCTCGTGTTCTGCTCGCTCGGCGCGGAGGAGTACGGGGGACCGGACGACTCATGGTACAACTGGCTGATCGGCTCTTACGAGTGGGTGAAGGCCAACCGGGACAAAGTGGACAGGACCGTCGTCGACCTCAACCTCGACATGTGCAGCATCAAGAAGACATACGGCAGGTACTGGGTCGAGCAGAGCCCGGACATGAACACATTCGTGAAGACGGCCATTGACGACCTCGGGCTGACGGGCGCAGTCACGTACTACAACCCGCAGTACTCCTGGGTAGACGCGTGGTCGTTCCACGCGAAGGGCGGCGCCAGCGCGGTCAACGTGTTCTGGGTCGGCAACCAGGACGAGCTCTACCACACGCAGCTGGACAACATGGACCTCGCGAGCATGGAGCCGCTCAAGATCGTGATGGACATGTACACCCTGCTCGGGCTGCGCGCGGACGGGGCTCTAGTGCTGCCGTTCGACATGATGCACATGGTCGACTACGCGGCCGGATACCTGTCTTCAGATTCGACGGTCGCGGCCAAGGACTGCGCGTATTTCGCTGCCGCGTCCGCGGCTCTGGAAGAGCTGAGGGAGCAGGTCGCAACAGCCAACGCGTATGCTGCCGAGCTGAAGGAGGCCTTCGCGATGGCGGAGAGCGACTCCGAGCGCGCGGCCATCGAGGCGGAAGCGCTCGCGCTCAACGAGGTCCTGTACAAGGCGAGGAAGACCGTCAACATCTGGACCATGGGAGAGGGCGGCACGATGGGCTCGTGGGACGTCTTCCCGAGGGAGCACCAGCACTCGCACGACATCGGGGCCATCAACGCCGCGCTGTCCGCGCTGAACAGAGGACGGGTCGCGAACGCACTGACCGCGCTCGAGACCGTGTACAGCATGGAGTGGGGCCGCGTGTGCAGCCCGGAGGCGTACAACACGATCATGTCGTGGATGTGGAACGACGTGATGTACTGGGGCGGCGAGTGGGACCAGCAGCAGGCCTACGTCAACGTCCAATGGATCTACCTCGGCCTCGGGGACGGCACGCTGAGCATCATGGACGCGAAGGCGGCGCTCAAGGAGATCAAGAGCACGCAGCTCGTCCCGTGGCTTCAAGAGGACCTGATGACCCTTGAATGGGCCTGGATGGACGCCGCAGGGCTGCTCGAGGCAGCAATACCCTGATAGCTCAACAAACCACAACCGCCTCCGGACTACGGTCCGGAGGCGAACCGATTTCCCCAAGCGCTCTACTTGTTCTCCGAGTACTTGTTCAGGACGTCTACCGCGAAACCCGTGATCCACTGGTCCTTCTGCGCATGTGGCCGGTCCGACTGCCACCAGAAACCGTCTCCGTGCCTCGCGCCCAGCAGCCACCTGATGGGCTTCTCCATGCGCTCGTCCCCAGGGCCGTACCCGAGCCTCGTCAGCCAATAAAGTGCTGTCAGGCCGTTGCCGGGGTACGGCGGGTACTTGATGCGCGTCCAGTAGATCTCGGAATTGTAGTACGAGTGCCGCCAGTTCCTCTTGAAGAACCTGTCCAGGACGAAGTCCGCGCCCCTCCTGATCTCCCTCCGGCGGCGGTACTCCCTGGAGTGCGCCAGCCCACGGATGACCATGAGCGTGGTCCATATGCAGCTCGGGACGTCCGTGTAGCCCTTCGGGTCCGACTCAGGGGTCTCTCCCTTCCGGACGAGCTGAAGGAAGTCGCTCGTGCGGACTGCCCTGTACTCGGGCAGGTATTTGACGTCCTGCTGGAACGGGACCCCCCAGCCGCCGTCGTGCCTCTGCATGCTCAGGAGCCAGTCCGCGAGCTTCTTCACCCGCAGGTCCTTCTCCATGCCGTAGATGAATAGGTCCCGGACTGCGTAGCCGTTGTACTGCGGGAACGGGAAGATGTCGTGCTTCGGCCCCAGAATATAGCCCTCCTCCGACTGCCAGCTGAGGATCTTCTCGAGGGCAGCTTGTATGTGGGCCTCCTCCCTGTCCGTCACATAGTCCTCGAGCAGCTGCAGGTTCTGGAGCATGGTCGCATACGTCCAGCCAATCGGTGGGCCCGGGCCTGCGTCCTCTGCAGCCTTCCTGGCCCTCGAGATCGGCCAAGTGCCGTCCTCGTTCATGGACTCCAGCAGCCTCATCCTCGGCGGGTAGGCCTTGCACTCGGCGACGGTCTTCCTCAGGAGCGAGTCGCCTTCGTCCCTGCCGAGGGTGTCCACCAGGAGCCAATACTTCACCGGCGGGACTGAGACTTGGAGCAGCTTCCTGGAGCTCTCCTGTACGACTCGCTCGATCTCGTCTAGCAGCATGTTCCGCGGGAGTAATGGTTGTGGGATGTGTTATTCCTTGCTAGGACGTGCTTCACAGAATGACAGTCCGCAGTCCACGGTTTTGCCATCCGGCCGTGTGCTGCCCCTGAGCGACGAATCCGCGACCGTCGATAATGGTGGAGAAAGGGTTTGGAGAAAGGGTTTTAAGGAAGAAGTTTCGCAAAGAAGGGGTTTCACAGTGGGGTTTGCACCCTCTTGGTTGAAGAGAGGGTGAGGAATCAGTTAGCGTCCTGTCTGAGGCTTGTCCTGCCCCGCGTCAGAGCTGTATATCAGCCAGCGCGCGTCGTAGTAGATGTCGTAGAACTGTATCCACAGCTCTATGTGCACCGACTCCTCGATCGCCACCGCGGCATAGTCCGAGATGAAGTCGAGTCCGCACTCGCTGTAGTTCAGCGGGCAGTCAACGCAGTAGTACTCCCTTGGTATGTCCACCCTCGCGCCGAAGCCGTCGTACGCGTAGGTCCTCGTCCTGGTCATGTCGAGGTCCTCCCAGTGCAGCCAGTTCTGCGGGAACCATATGTTGAGCCCGTTCGGGTCGGAGTTGCCTGACCTGTCGAGTATCTGGCACTGCACCATGGACACGCGGCTCGAGTTGTAGACCTCCTTGAACTTCATAGCGAGGCTGTAGAAGTTCGGGTCCTCGGGCCAGCCATAGTCGACTGCGTAGACGTCCAGATACGCCTGGAGCATGTGGACCCAGGACTGCACGTCCGGCAGCCACTCGTATCCTGCCTGGTCGGCGATCTTGCCTATCAGCGCGAAGTCCCTGGCCGATGCGATCGCGTTCCTGTGCACCGGGATCCAGTCCCAGAGGTCGGGCGCCGCGGGATCCGTGGCGTCCGCGTTCAGCGAGATGTAGCCCGTAACGACATCGTCGACCTCGCCGTCGGCGTCCATGTCAGGGTACAGCCCGTACATCATGTACCTGATGATGTCCATGAACCTGTCAGCCATCGCCTTGATGTTGTTGTCACCGGACTCTCCGACCATCTCGAACGACGAGGCGGTCACCGCCATCTGCGAGTTCGCCAGCATGTGCGGCAGGAGCACTTTCTTCCCGTCCGTGTTGTTGTAGTAGAAGACATAGTCCGACACTATGCTCGCCGAGAGGTCCCTCGGGGACACGTCTTCAACGCTGTCCGTGGCCGACGCTCCGTTGACCAGGCCGCTCAAGGTTAGGTAATAGGCGAACCCGTCCAAAGGCACGTCTTGCTGAGACCCGACGAAGAAGTCGACCGAGTTCCTCAGCTCGTACGCCGCCTCGAATGACGCCATGTTGTCCCCGTCGAACGTCAGGATGTCTATCGCGTTCTCCTGGGCGCCCTCCTCTCCCACCTTGAACCCGCCGAGCACCGCGGAGACGTCGCTTATCGACATCATCGCATTCTCCAGAGCGCTCGCGCTTACGTCGGCCTCTCCCGGGTCTACGTCAGGGCACACGCCACACCACGCATGGCCGTTCTTGATGAACAGCAGGTTCTTCTCCGCCGGGTACTTCTCCAGCGCATAGTCGACGAACCATCTGAGGGTCTCAGGATCCGAAGAGTCCTTCTCGGGCTCCGCAGGTGAGACTTCAGGCAGGTAGTCGAAGTCGAGGTTCTCGGGATCCTCCGACAGCGTCTCGATGTCGTAGATGTAAGTGCCCGTCGTTAGCAGCTTGTCGACCATGACGACCAGGTGTATATCCATGTCCGCAGGGTCGATCCGGTCCTCAGAGGCCGTCTCGTACGGGTCTATGAGCGCCTTCCTGAGCTGCTTGAGCGTGAAGTCGGCGATCTGCCCGTCCTCGTTCTCGTAGAAGTCGTTATCCGCACCCACATAGACCATCACCGTCCACTCGCGCGTCGCGCGGACATCCGTGTCCGCCTCTGCGCCCGCACCCAACACGGGCAGCAGCATCGCTAGCGCGAGCATGACTCCGGCCAACGCCTTGGCTCTGTACATTACCAATCACTCCCCCATTTCCAGCACATCTGCATGACTTCCTCTGATGTGTCGGAGAATCCTTAGGGCTGAAATAGCGTAGAATTGCTCGCGTGAAATGGATTTCACGTCAACGAAACTCGGAGTCAGTAGCCTAGATAACGCAGTTATCGTGGCGGGGGCGTGTCACCGGACCAACTTCACGAGGTTGGTCATCCCGTGGCGCTCGCGCCTTATAAACTCCCTGCCCTCGAGCTTGTCCAAAAGTCTCGTGACCTTGGCCTTCGAGAACTCTCCCGACGCGACTATATCCCTCTGCAGGATCTCGCCCCCGCGTTCGACGATCATATCGTAAAGCCTTCTCTCATCCTCCCCGAGCATGTCAAGGTCACGTTCTGCCGGGAGTCCCGGGTCGGCAGGGGCGTCCGATGCCTCCGGGACTTCAGTTGCTGCATTCTGCGGCTCGGAGGCGGGGGGAGACAGGTGATGTACATAAGCGCGCATCGCGACGCTGAGCACGAGGCATGCGACCGCGGAGACGAGCACGAGCCATCCCCAGTCCGTGAGGACCAGGCCTTCCTGGTCGCCGGGATACGCGACTGCCCGGTAGACCATGAGGGCTATCCCGGCCGACGAGGCGATGATTCCTCCGGTCGCGATCGCCGACGATGAAGATGCTTCTGTCACTGCGTATGCGAACCTCCAAGCGCTATTTCATGTTTCCCGTCAGCCGACCGGGAAGGCTTTTAGCGGGGTGCATCCATCATTCCCCGGCGTAGTCTGGAAGTGCTCTTATGGTCGAGGCGGGGGGGAAGGGGCTGCACAGTGTCTTCATCACCTCCACGGCCGTCCTCATAGTGACACTAATGCTCCTTTTCATGATAGTGCTGAGCCCCTCCCTGTCGCCGATAGCGTCGATAGCCGACTGGGACGGCGACGGGCACGCGAACAGCACGGACGCGTTTCCCAGAGATGCCTCCGAGTGGGCGGACGCCGACTCTGACGGTGTCGGGGACAACAGCGACGCCTTCCCGGACGACGAGAACGAGACCCATGACTCGGACGGGGACGGGATCGGAGACATGGCCGATTTCCTCGACACCGGGAATGGGCATGTCAAAATCAGCCTGACCTCATTCGTGTTCAAGGGTTACGAAGACGGTTACTACCGCTGGAGGTATGTGCCGAACCCGTGGTTCAAGATATTCGTCGACTCGGACGGCAACGGGACCTACGACATCGTCTACGAGAGCGCGATATTGAACGGCTCTGTCTCGCTCACGGAATTCTTCGACGTATCGGTCGATGTCCCGGACGATGCGAGCACGGTCAAGTTCACCGTGATCGCATACGACGTCTGGGAGGTCAGCAACAACGTCGTGACCTCCTACGAGATCATGGACTACTCTCCCATCGAGGCGACCACATCCGTCGTCCACACCCTGAGCCTGCCAGCCTCGGACAGCTGGAGCTCGAGCGGCCTGGGGGACGGAGACACGCCCGACTGCGAGCTCGCGTACTCGGTCGAGACGATGGCCCTAAGCCAATGACCCACCCCTGAATCGCCACCCCGGACGACAATTTTTCCACATGTTAGAAGTACGGAGAAGGCGATTACGTCCCTGGACAACTGGCGGGTGAGTCGAACTTGAGATTGCCCATAAAGGAGGGACTGTCCCACATGACCCGTTATGTCGGGAGCAAGGTCAGGTATGACGGAGCGTCCTTCTTCGGAGCGCTGTTGTGTCTGATGTCGTTGTTCGTGCCGTGGGTACTGAGGCCCCTGGAGTATCCGTATCACTTACCGTATCCTTGGCACAGCTGGATGAGGATCCAGACCACTTGGTCATTCACTGACCTGCTGCTTGACCCTGCTTTCACGCTCGTCATGTCCCTGTTCCTGACGGGGACCGTTCTCTCGTTGTTCTTCAGGTTTGGCGTGATCCCTCAGATCTTCGGGTTGCTGGGATTCCTGATGGTTGCGCCAGGACACTTCACGCCTTCTCTCCCAACCACCGTCCTCATGGCCAGACTCAACCATGTGCTTGGCCCCGGGTACTTCCTCGCCCTTGCCGGGGTGTTGATCTCGGCGTTCCTCGTCAGGAACTTCTGGTGGCAGAGGAGCACAACCGGGGTCGTGCCGTCGATATCGAGGGTCGCGGCACTGGCGCCGAACAGCACGAGATCGTCCAGGTGAAACCGCCTAGGCCAATTTCTTCCGAAGTGTCTCCCAGTCCGACCTCAGCATGGAGAACATGATGTCGTCCACGGGCTCTCCCTTCTCGTTGAACCCGCGCTGCCTGAAGACGCCCTCCTTCCTGAACCCGAGCCGCTCGAGCAACCGCCTGGACCTCAGGTTGTGGGGCATGATAGTCGCCTCGACCCTGCTCAGCTTCATCCGCTCGAACCCGAAGTCGATGACCGCGTTCATCGCCTCGGACATGATGCCCTTGCCCCAGTGGTCCGCCTGGAGGTCGTAACCCATCTCCGCCATGTGGCCGGTCGGCTGGACCCACTTGTAGAATCCCAGGGTGCCGATCAGTTTCGGGCTGCCCTTCAGCGTTATGCCCCATCTGAAGCCCATCCGCTCCCGGTAAACGCCGACGATGAACTGCTCGAGCTCCTTCTTCGCCGCCTCGAGGTCATCTGGAGCAGGGAACCCCTGTCCCTCGACGACCTCCGGGCGAGAGAAGTGCTCCAGATACCACTCAGCATCGTCCAGGGTGATCTCGCGCAGGACCAGACGCTCGGTCTCGATGACCGGGAAGACCGGGAACTCCTTCGCTCTGTCCATGGATGTGTCGGGCCTGATTGCGTCTGGCAGTATTTGGCTTTGACCGAAGGTCCGCCATGAAAATGTATTTAGCAACCGACCTGTTTCCTCGGAAACAAGCAGGTGTAATCTAGTCTGGTTAGGATTTTGGCCTTCCAACTCTCCAAGATATAAGGAAAAATTGGAGAGGGACGAAAGCCAACGGCCCGGGTTCGAATCCCGGCACCTGCACTTTCGT
>ERZ1649853.976-NODE-976-length-11382-cov-4.214885_pt1 | contig 11382 bp, 10 predicted proteins | sample MGYA00575353_ERZ1649853 | MGnify/ENA primary metagenome ERZ1649853 (study PRJEB40853, sample SAMN11349654) | freshwater sediment metagenome | isolation source: river sediment | host: Sediment | place: India: Okhla Barrage, New Delhi | collected 2017-02-21 ...
GGCGACCGCGGCGAGCTTGCCGAGGAGGACGTCAGGCAGCATGGGAAGAGACCTTACAAGTAGACTTACCAAAAGAGTTAAGCAAACAATACGAAGAGAGCGACCTTAGTAATAAACTTTATTATATGACAAGGGGTAAGGTGATATCATTTAAAGAAATTGAGAAGCAAAAGGAACAGGAACAGAACGAGAAGCGTAAAAAGGATATAGAAGAGTTTGAAATACAAAGCGTAATTAATAATAAGAAATATGGTCATGGAAGATATGACCACGTATAACAAGGAGGAATACATGAGTTCTGCAAGCGTAAAATGGATCGGCGGCAAGAAATTCATCGGCATCGATTCGACCAACCATTCGGTCGTGCTCTCCACGCCGGATGAAGGGGTCGGCATGAAACCCTCTGAATTGATGCTGGTGGCGCTCGCGTCCTGCACCGCTGTGGACGTGGTGGAGATCCTGACCAAGAAACGCATCGCCCTCGAGTCGCTGGATATCAGCGCGGAAGCCGAACAGGAGCAAGACCCACCCTGGACTTTCCGCAAGATCCATCTTACTTACCGCCTGAAAGGAGCTGGATTGTTGGCCAAGGACGCGGAAAAAGCGATCGAGTTATCAGAAAAGAAATACTGCTCTGTCGCCGCGACGTTGCGCGGCAAGGCTGAGATCACCACCTCGTTTGAGATCTTGGAATAAGACTATCGACAGGCTTATGACAACCGGCTGAAAGTAGGCCGGTTGTTGGTTTCTACCTCCGGTCGATGTATGATGTATATGGACATCGAGTTACGCGGGCATCAATGCGATGGAGGTGGACATGATACATCCAATGGTGGCTCAATTATTTTTCACCCGCAGCGAGTTTGAGCGGGGTCTGCAAAACCTGTCTTCCGACGACGCGAAAAAGAAACTGGGACCGATGAACTGCATCAGCTGGATCGTGGGGCACATCGCCTGGCATGAGCAGAAATACTGGCTAGACCTGTTGCAGGGGAAAGTTCTCTACCCAGACCTGAACGCGCGCTTCGCGTATGGGTCCTCAAAAAGCGCGCCGGGTCTGGAGGAAGTTATGAAATATTGGAGAGGTGTAACCCGCGAGAGCGCTCCGCGCCTGGAAAAGATCACCACGGCGGACCTGCAATCGGACCTGCTGCGGCACGGAAAATCGGTCGGGCAAACCCTCGGGTCTGCCATGCAGCGAGTCATTTACCACTACTGGTACCATACCGGTGAGATCCAGGCGATCAGGCAGATGCTTGGCCACATCAACCTGGCGGAATACGTGGGAGAACTCGAGGAGAAAGCCCCGTATCGCAGCGAATACCCGTCATAATTGAACGACGGATGGATCGAGGGATCACAGAAAAAAATGCCAGTACCCCACGTCAAGCCAGCGGTTGAATTTAAAGCCCACCTCGACAAAGTGGGCAACCTTTGTAAACCCGAGCCTCTCGTGAAGCGCCACGCTGGCGGGGTTGGGCAGGGTGATTACCGCCATTGCCACGTGTATACCTGCCGCGCGCACTTCATCCAGCAGCCTTTGGTACAAAAACTTGCCGATTCCTGCTCCGCTGAATTCCTTCTGTACATAAATGGTTGTCTCGGCGGTGTAACGGTAAGCCGATCGCTCGCGCCAACGGGCGGCGTAGGCGTAGCCAATGACATTTCCATCCTTTTCGGCGCATAGCCACGGTAAATCGACGATGTGGCTGGCGAGGATTCGCTTTTCGATTTCCGCGGCTGTTATCGGCTGTTCTTCAAATGTAATTGTGCTGCCGGTGATATACGGATTGTAAATCTCAGCGATGCGCCCGGCATCGCTCCGCTCCACCGCTCGAAAGATAAGACCATTCATGAGGGTAGTATAACTTATCAGGATTCAGGTGAATTAGAAAAACCCGCTTTCGCGGGTCATTGAGAACAGATGTATTTTCATTCTTTCTGCATTACAAGCGCCACCCAGTCGCCGATTTGTCGCTGTTCGATGAATCTCAATCCATAAGCCTCTGCGGCCGCGCGAACGCCCGCAGCCTGTTCTGCCAGGATGCCTGCCAGGATGATATTACCGCCGGGGGCTACCAGGTCAGCCATGCCATCGTCAAACAGGTGGATCAGCACGGGAGCGAGGATGTTCGCCAGCACAAGCGGGGCGCGGCGGATCGAGAACACCCCTTTCTGGATCTCCTGGACAGACCCCAGGCCGACTTCGACCTGGTCCAACACGCCGTTGGCGCTGCTGTTTTCGCGGGTTGCTTTTACCGAAGCGGCATCGATATCCACGCCCAAAGCGCGGCTGGCGCCCATCTTGATGGCCGCGATCGAGAGGATGCCTGAGCCGCAGCCGATGTCGATCACAGGCTGAGCGGCGCGGGTATAGTCCTCCACCAGTTCCATGCAGAGCTGCGTGGAGGGGTGGGTGCCTGTGCCGAATGCCATGCTCGGGTCGATCTTCACGGCTATCCGTTCCGGGTCCTGCTGTTCGATCCACGCCGGCAGGATTAATAGCCGCCTGCCGATGGGAATGGGATGGTAGTGGTCCTTCCAGGCTGCCATCCAGTTTTCATCCTGGATCTCTTTGTATTCAGCCTGCGGCAGGGGGAGGATCGTGTTCAGATGCCAGAGGGCTTCTTCGAGTTTGCGGCGGTTATCTTCCAGTTGCTCATCGATCACCAGGTACCCGTACACCTTCACCGGTCCGTAGGGCGTACCGATGTCCTCGGCGTTGTTGTATTTGACGTTCGTTTCCACCACCACGCCGCCGCTGGTAAAACGATCCAGCACCTCGGAGACGGCTTCAGCCAGCTCGCCATCCACGGTGAGGGAAACCTGCAGCCATTTTGCGTCAGCCACCGAACACCTCGCGCAATGAATCGAGGAAACTTTTTTCCTGCGGACGGACCTCGGTGCCCATGCTGGCGGCGAGCGCTTCAAGGTGCTTGCGCTGCTCGTCCGTCAGGCGGGAGGGGATGTCGACGTTGATGATCACCAGCTGATCGCCGCGGTTGTTGGTGCGCAGGATCGGGCTGCCTTTTCCGCGCATGGTGAACACTTTTCCGGGCTGGGTGCCGGCCGGGATGACCAGTCTGGCTGGCCCGTCGACTGTGGGCACTTCAATATCGGCGCCAAGCGATGCCTGGGCGATATTGATGTTGAGGTCTAACAGGATGTCGTTGCCCTTGCGGCGGAAGAACTTGTGGCTCTTTACCTTGACTTCGATATAAAGGTTGCCGGTGGGACCATTGTTGATGCCAGGCTGGCCTTCGCCCGCCAGGCGGATCTGGGTGCCGTTATCCACGCCGCCCGGGATGGCAACCTTCTTGATGAACGTTTTTCGCTCCAACCCTCGGCCGCGGCAGGTGTGGCAGGGTGTGGTAATGATCTCGCCTTTTCCATTGCAGGTCGGGCATGTGGCCACCTGCACCATCGAGCCCAGGAAGGTCTGTCTCACCTGGCGAACTTCTCCGCGCCCGCCGCAGTTGCTGCATTTGACCGGGTTCGTACCAGGTTCAGAGCCGCTGCCGCGGCAGGTGCCGCACACCTCATCCCGCGTGACCTCGACGTCTTTTTCGACGCCAAAGATGGCTTCCTCAAAGGTGAGGGTGACGGTGTAGGCCAGGTCCTGTCCGCGCCGGGGGGCGTTCTGGCGTTGTCGGAAGGCCCCGGTGGCGAAGCCGAAGAACTCGCCGAAGATGTCGGCAAAGTCCATCGTCGACCAATCCGGCACCCCACCCGCGCCATTGACGCCGGCATGTCCGAACTGGTCGTATGCCCGGCGCTTGTCTGTGTCAGAAAGAACGGCGTAAGCCTCGTTGATCTCTTTGAACTTCTCTTCGGAGTCCGCTTCCTTGTTCATGTCTGGGTGATACTTGCGCGCCAGCGTGCGGAAAGCCGATTTCAGCTCCTCCTGCGAGGCGTTGCGGTTGACACCCAGTACTTCATAATAATCACGTTTGGTCATGCGTATTTTCCACTAAATCAGTATGGTAAACAGGTAGGGCGTTCAGACCCATTGAGCCGAAACGCCCTGCCAGATTATACCTGAATCGCTTTGAGACGATCAAACCTGCTTGAATTCACCGTCGACCACATCCCCAGCGTCTCCGTCCGGTGGAGTCCCGCCGCTCTCCGGTCCGGGCGGAGGTGTCTGACCGTCGGGTGCGCCTTGCTCAGGCGAGGGAGGTTGCTGGTACATGCTGGCGCCAATCTTCTGGATGGTCTGCCCGAGCGATTCGGTCGCTGAGCGGATACGGCCGGCGTCTTCCGAGTTCAGTTCGGTGCGCAGGCTGCTGATGGATGTTTCCACCTCCCGTTTCATTTCCTCGGGAATCTTGTCACCGTTTTCACGAATCAATTTTTCGGCGGAGTAAATCGTGTTATCTGCGTTGTTCTTCACTTCTACAAGGTCTTTGCGTTTCTTGTCCGCTTCCGCGTTGGCTTCGGCGTCCCGCTTCATCTGCTGGATCTCGCTCTCGGTGAGACCGCTCGAGGCGGTGATGGTGATGTGCTGTGACCGGTTGGAGGCTTTATCCAGCGCGGTGACGTTGAGGATGCCATTGGCATCGATATCAAAGGTCACCTCGATCTGGGGGATGCCGCGCGGTGCGGAGGGAATTCCATCCAGGTTGAACTTGCCCAGCGATTTGTTGTCGGCCGCCATGGGGCGTTCGCCTTGCAGCACGTGGATTTCCACCTGGGTTTGCCCGTCAGAGGCCGTGGAAAAGACCTGGCTCTTGCGGGTGGGGATTGTGGTGTTGCGTTCGATGAGCGGGGTTGAAACGCCGCCCAATGTTTCCACTGAAAGGGTGAGAGGGGTGACGTCAAGGAGGAGAATGTCTTTCACGTCTCCACCGAGCACACCGCCCTGGATGGCCGCTCCAACCGCCACGACTTCATCGGGATTGACACCCTTGTGGGGTTCCTTGCCGAACTCGCGTCGCACAGCTTCCTGCACCGCGGGCATGCGGATCATACCGCCGACCAGCACAACCTCGTTGACCTCGCCAGCCTTTAAGCCCGCGTCTGAAAGCGCGCGGCGGATGGGTTCCAGCGTCTTCTGCACCAGGTCGCCGGTGAGCTGTTCGAGCTTGGCACGCGTCATGGTGAGCACCAGGTGTTTTGGACCGGTGGAATCGGCGGTGAGATAGGGCAGGTTGATCTCGGTCTGCTGTACGGTGGAGAGTTCGATCTTGGCTTTCTCCGCGGCTTCTTTTAAGCGTTGCAGCGCCTGGCGGTCGCTGTGGATATCGATTCCGCTGGACTTCTTGAATTCATCGATCAGGTAATCCATCACGCGCTGATCAAAGTCATCACCGCCAAGGAAGGTATCGCCGTTGGTGGAGCGCACCTGGAAGACGCCCTCGCCGACATCGAGAACCGAGATATCAAAGGTGCCGCCGCCCAGGTCATAAACCGCGATGGTTTCGTTCTTCTTTTTATCCAGCCCGTAGGCCAGCGAAGAAGCGGTAGGTTCGTTGATGATGCGCAGCACTTCAAGCCCCGCGATTCGGCCGGCGTCCTTGGTGGCATTGCGCTGGGCATCATTGAAGTATGCCGGGACGGTGATGACCGCCTGGTTCACGGTTCCGCCGAGGTAAGCTTCAGCGTCTGTCTTGAGCTTGCTCAGGATCATTGCGCTGATCTCCGGCGGGCTGTACTCCTTGCCATCCAGTGTCACGCGGATATCCCCGTTGCTGGCGGCGCTGATCTTGTAGGGAACGCGGCTGATGGTGCGCTGCACCTCGGGGTCGCTGTATTTCCGGCCCATCAAGCGTTTGATCGAGAAGATCGTGTTCTCCGGGTTGACGATCGCCTGGTTGCGGGCTGAGCGTCCAACGATGCGCTCGTGATTCTTGTTTACCGCCACGACGGAAGGCACCAGCCTTTCGCCCTCAGCGGAGGGGATGACGACCGGCTCACCGCCGGACATGACAGCAACGACCGAATTGGTTGTGCCCAGATCGATACCTATGATTTTTCCCATGATAATTTCCTCTTGTTTTTGTAGATTAATTCGCGACGCGAACCATCGCTGGCCGCAGCACGCGATCGCCTATTTTATACCCATACCGGACGACCTCGATCACCTCGCCGCTCTCAAACTCATCGTTATTTTCGCCCGAGATGGCTTCATGGATGTTCGGGTCAAACTGGACTTTATTCTGGTAAATTCGCTCAACGCCCTCGCTCTCAATGATCGACATCAGCTTGCGGGCGATTAACTCTATCCCGTGCGCCCAGGCGGCGCCAGCCGGTTCTTTGGGCTGGTTTTTCAAAGCCAGTTCCAGGTCATCCAGCACCACCAGGTATTTCTTGATGATTGACCCGGTGATATCCTGCCGGGATTGGGTGTGATCGCGCTCGACACGTTTTTTGTAATTCACGAACTCGGCGCGTTCCCGCTGCCAGCCATCAAGATTGGCAGTGGCTTCTTTTTCAAGTTCCGCGATGCGTGATTTTAATTCTTCAATTTCCCTGGCGGTCTTTTCAGTTTTTTGGCCGTGTGAAGTCTCCGGTTCACCAGCCGGGTGGCCATGTTTTTGTGATTTTTCACTGGTTTTTTTTACATCGTCCATGACAGATTCCTTAGATTTATGTTATTCAACGATCGTGTCGTTGACCAGGTCTGAAAGCAGACCGGAAAGAAAACGAACGATCGATATCGTGCGTCCATAAGGCATGCGCATTGGTCCCAACACGCCCAGGGTACCTGTTGCCAGGCCGGGGGTTCCGTAACGGGCCAGGATGATCGAGCATTGCGAGAGGGCGTCGTAAATGCCTTCTCCGCCGATGAGCACCTGCACCCCGCCGGCTACGTGCCCTTGTAAGACAGTTTTCGAAAGAATATCGTTCAGGAGGGGCTTTTCTTCCAGTACCCGCAAAGCCCGGCGCGCTTCCTCAGAAGTGGAGAATTCCGGTTCTGCCAGCACATTGGTGAGCCCATCGAGAACCACATCTCCTGAGATCATGGTATCCGCCTGCTCCATCTCGTCTACGATGTACTGGTAAAATTCCAGTTCAAGCGTGCCCGGCTGCGGCTGGGTGGTTTTCATCTCCAGGTTGTTCTTGCCCATGTAGAGACCGTTGAGGTGGTCCGCCACTGCGGAAAGTTGTTCCTGGGTGGCGGGTTCAGCGAGGGTGATGAAGCGCTGCAGGATCTCTCCGCCCATCAGCACCAGCACCATTAATATCTGGTGACTGCGCACGGCGATTAATTCGAGGTGCTTGAAACGGGATTGATCGGGGTGGGGGGCGGTTACGATCGAGGCTGCGCGTGATTGGTGCGCGAGCACGGAAGCCGCCAGGCGCGTCCAGCCTTCCACATCCTGGCGCATCTGGTAGAACTGGTGCGCGATGGTGCGGCGTGTGGCGTCCGGCAGATCGGTTTCCTGGACGATGTTGCCCACATAGAGGCGGTAGCCATCCTCTGTTGGCACTCTGCCCGCCGAGGGGTGCGGCTGGCGCAGGTATCCCTTATCGGTCAGTTCCGCAAGTTCATTGCGAACCGTGGCAGAGCTCATATCAAGATTGTATTGGTCAACCATATGCTTGGAACCCACGGGCAGCGCGGAGCGCACGTATTCGTGGATTACCAGGGAGAGTAGAAAACGTTGGCGTTCGGTTAATTGGGTCATTTTTGTCTGCATTTTAGCACTCTAAGGTCGAGAGTGCTAATTTACTGCCAATAATGATAACATGCCCGAAAAACCAAGTCAAGTACGGGGGGTAATCTCTAATAAAAGGTTAACGGAGGACACGCATCGGGGTATTTCCATTTTCCTCAAGCTTTCCAAGTCGTGATATCACGAACCATTAACCTACACTATAATCACAGTGGGTATTTCAAGGGCAGTGAAAATGAATTACACGCGAGATCGATCGCTCCAATTAGCCATCGGGATTCCAGGAAGCCTGGCGATCGTTGGTCTGGTTACCCTGGCGTTAAAGCTTGCAGGCTCTGAGCTTCAAATCCAATTGATCGCCCTGCTTTACCTGCTTCCCATTCTTGTTTGCACTGTATTGTGGGGATTATCGGTTGGCATCCTGGCAGGATTTCTTTCATTCCTCGCATTCAACTATTATTTCATCCAACCTTATTACACATTGGCGGTTCACCGCACCCAGGACCTGATCACGCTGATCGTCTTTTTTATCGTGGCCGTGGTGGTGAGCCAGTTGATCGGTCAGGCCAGGCAGGCTGAACGTGTTGCGAAAAAGCGCGAATTGGAAGCTATGCGAATGTACGAGTTGATCTCCGCGTTTGCAGGTTTGACGGATGTTGAACTCATTCTAAAAACCCTGGCTGAGAAAATCGTTGATACTTTTCACTTCGATCAAGTCGAGATCACTTCGGCTGTTGACCAGAATGCAGGACAGGTCAAGTATCACTTTCCAGCTTCTTCGATCCTGGTAGAGCCATGCGACCTCTCAATGACCATGTTTACAGCCCGCAGCACCCAGGGTGAGATCAAACTATGGTTTGACCAGAACACCCTATCACTGGAAGAGACCAGGCTGCTTTCAGCCTTCAGCAACCAGGGAGCGCTGGCAATCGAACGGGCTCACCTGTTTGAAAGTGAAAACGTCGCCCGTGTCCTCGAGGAAAGCGACCGGGTAAAAACATCACTCTTGAACTCGGTTTCTCACGAACTACGATCACCTTTGGCCGCGATCAAAGCTTCAGCCTCATCCTTAAGAAGCCGGACGGTCGAATGGGAGTCTGCTGCGAGAGAAGAACTGATCGCGACCATTGATGAAGAAGCAGATGCTTTGAATTTACTGGTTGGCAACCTGTTGGACATGTCTCGCATCGACGCTGGTGCATTGAAACCGATGCTGCGCTGGAATTCGATCCAGGAGATCATAAAGGGTGTGGAAGGAAAGATGCGCAATCAACTTCATCATCACCCGGTCGTCTACGATATCCCCGCGGATTTTCCCCTGGTACCCACGGATTATGTGATGATGGAGCAGGTTTTTACCAACCTTTTCAGTAATTGTATAAAGTACGCCCCCCATGAAACGTCCATCAATGTCTCTGGCAGGAAAATTGAGGAAAGGGCTTTGATCACCGTTGTCAACCAAAGCCCCCCGGTGCCTGAGGAGCAGCTGGATTTCATTTTCACCAAGTTTCACCGCATCACTGCCGCTGATAAGATCACCGGTACCGGGCTGGGGCTATCCATCTGCAAGGGCATTATTGAAGCCAACAAGGGCAAAATTTGGGCTGAGAATTTACCAGATGGATTTGCTTTTCGCATTTCCCTGCCGCTCACGCTAGAAGGTGAATTACCAAGAACCCCAAAGGATGAGATCGATGGAAAAAAACCCCCTGATACTTCTGATTGATGACGAACCTCAAATCCTGCGGGCATTAAAAACGATCCTTGGCGCAGCTCATTACCGGGTCATATCGGCGTCGACGGGTGAAGAGGGAATTGCTCTAGCAGCCTCGCAATCCCCGGACGTGATCATCCTGGACCTTTCCCTTCCGGATATGGACGGGATCCAGGTTTGCGAGCAGATCCGCGAATGGTCAACCACGCCGATCATTATTCTATCGGTGCGGGATGGAGAACGGGAGAAAGTTGCTGCCCTGGATAAAGGTGCAGACGATTACCTTACAAAACCCTTCAATATTGATGAACTTTTAGCCCGCATCCGGGTTGCGCTGCGTCATTCAGCAGCATCCATCGGCAACAAGGAAACGATCATCAAGGCTGGCCGGCTTTCCATTGACCTGGCGCGTCATATTGTGACGCTGGATGACGAGGAGCTCAGGTTGACATCGACAGAATTCAAACTGCTCTCGTACCTGGCAGCGCACGCGGACCGCGTCTTGACTCACCAGGGAATCCTCACACACGTCTGGGGGTTCGAGGAATCGGATCACATTGAGTACTTGCGGGTCTACATTGGTCAACTGCGTAAAAAGATTGAGAAAGACCCCGATAACCCTGAATTGCTGATCACCGATCCAGGGATCGGGTACCGGTATAAAACTGAAGGCTAGGATTTTTTATTTTTTCTTTATTCTTTCCTGCATTTATTTATCCCGAATTTTATCTCCCTTAAGTAAACTCTCCATTGTAAAAATTTCGTTTTTCTCAGATTCGTGGGCTGCTTGCTCGATGAGAGAAACTTATTAATGGAGACATAAATTGATCGATGCACCCACCCCGCATAATATTTTTGAAGAGACAACGAACCACGTCCCGAGAGCAACCCTGCAGACATGGCTTATTGGTCGTCCGTTAGCGACCGCTGACGCTCCGCATCAGACAATTGGGAAATTGATCGGGCTGGCAGTCTTCGCTTCTGACGCGCTCTCATCGACCGCGTATGCGACCCAGGAAATTCTTGTGATCCTGGCTGTAGCTGGCAGCGCCGCATTCCAGTATGTGTTCCCCATCTCGATCGCGATAGTGATATTGATGGGAATTGTTTCATTTTCTTATGAGCAGACCATTCACGCTTACCCGGGCGGCGGAGGCGCGTACATTGTTGCCCGGGATAACCTGGGTGAAATGCCAGCTTTGATCGCAGGAGCGGCGTTGTTAACAGACTATATCCTCACTGTGGCAGTCTCCATCTCTTCAGGAGTGGCCCAAATTGTATCGGCATTCCCGGGATTAATGAATTACAGGGTGTTGATAGCTGTTGGATTGATCATGTTTGTTATGGTTATGAATTTACGAGGAGTAAAAGAATCAGGGGTTGTATTCGCGATTCCCACCTATATCTTCGTGGTTGGCATGTTTATAACTGTGATCCTGGGACTTATCCGCTATTTCTCAGGTTCGCTGGGCCCGGTGGTCAACCCTCCGGAAATGGTCATGGGGGAGGCGATTGGATTGGTTACCCCATTCTTGCTGCTGCACGCTTTTTCCAGCGGTACAGCAGCCCTGACCGGAATAGAAGCCATTTCGAACGGGATCACTGCATTTAAGGAACCCCGGAGCAAGAATGCGGGTCAGACTTTGATCATGATGGCTGGGATCCTGGCAACCCTCTTCCTCGGTATCTCATTCCTTTCAAGCCGTATCGGTGTGGTGCCTTCTGAAGCTGAGACTGTGATCTCTCAGATCACGAGGACTGTATTTCAAGGCCAGGGAGTCTTGTACCTCGCGGTTATCGCCAGTACAGCGCTGATTCTTATTTTGGCTGCAAATACCGCGTTTGCTGATTTTCCGAGATTAAGCGCCCTCCAGGCGGTGGATGGGTATCTTCCCCGGCAATTGACTTTTCGCGGCAGCCGACTGGTATATTCATATGGGATTGCAGCATTAGCGGGAATTGCCAGCATCCTGGTGATCATATTTCAAGCCAGCGTTACCCGATTGATCCCGTTGTATGCGATTGGCGTCTTTCTCTCGTTTACCTTAT
>ERZ1649853.977-NODE-977-length-11381-cov-5.020837_pt1 | contig 11381 bp, 13 predicted proteins | sample MGYA00575353_ERZ1649853 | MGnify/ENA primary metagenome ERZ1649853 (study PRJEB40853, sample SAMN11349654) | freshwater sediment metagenome | isolation source: river sediment | host: Sediment | place: India: Okhla Barrage, New Delhi | collected 2017-02-21 ...
GGTAGTAGTTGATCATGGCCGTCAGGGCCCCGGGGATGACGGCATTGCGGCGGTACACGTCCAGGACTTCCTCGGGGAAGCGGGACTTGTCCACCGCCGTGGCGGAGAAGGTCCGGCCTACGACCGCGGCGCCCCGGAACCCCATCATCAGCTCGGGCAGCCAGGGGAGCTGAAACAGGAACACGTACCATGACTTGCGTATCTTGGGCCAGCGGTTGATCCTCTCACGGTAGAGCTTCGGGTGGGGGAAATTGAGGACAATGAGGCGGTCCAGGGGCCGGACCTTCTGCAGGGCGAACATCCAGGCGATGACGCCGCCCCAGTCGTGGCCGATGAGAAGGGTGGACCGGGCTCCCGCGGCGTCAATGAGGCCGGCCACGTCTGCGGTGAGGCAATCGATCCGGTAGTCCGACTTGCGTGGCGGCCGGCTGGAGCCGTCGTAGCCTCGGAGGTTGGGCGCCCACGCGGTGTAGCCCAGCCTGGCCAGGAGCGGCAGCTGGTAGCGCCAGGAGAAGGAGCACTCCGGGTATCCATGCAGGCAGAGGGCCAACCTGTCTCCGGACCCGCAGGTGTCGACCTGGAAGTCCAGGCCATTGGCCGTGACCGTCTTCGTCCTGATCTGGTCGTTCATGTTTGAGTGACCTTCCATCCCCCGGAGGCCGGGGCCACCTCATCCGGTGCTGCAGGCCCTGACCGCGTCCCGGTACTTCTGGTGGATCATCCGGCTGTCGAACTCCCGGAACTCGGCCAGCATCGCCTGGTCCTCTTCCCCGGTCACGTACGTCAGGGCGGCCGGGAAGAAGACGGCGTCCTCCTTCTTGATATGACCGGGGTAGAAGGCCACCAGCGTTCTGAGGTGGGCCAGCACGTCCGGGAGCGCCCCGGCCTCACCCCTCCGGTACCGGGTGTTGGCCTCGACCAGGGACCGGGTCGTCTCGCGGCCAAAGACGTGCTCTGCGACAAGGTCCTCCATCAGGCGTCGATGTTCTTCGGTCATGTTCTTCCTGCCGAGGTCCCGGAAGAGGATGTCTTCCTCCTTGCCGTGGTGCGTGCGGTCGGCGTATACCCGGATGAAGTCGACCGCGGTGTCGACGAAGTGCGGGTCGATGGCCTTGGCCTGCGCGGCCAGTTCCAGCCGGCGGTTGATGACGCCGATCATGGTCTCGATCAGGCGGTGTTCTATCATAAGGGGTCCGCGCGCCTGCATGTTGCTCCTTTCGCTGCCGGTTCGGTGGCCGGCCCATGCCGAACCATCCTAGGCTCCCGGTATGGTCATGCCCCTCTTCTTCATCTCCTCGGCGATCTGGCCCGTGATAGGCCGGCACTGGCAGTTGCGGGCATGCTCCAGATGCCACTCCAGCCTCTGTTCCAGCGTGGCCTTGGCCGGCATCTTGTGGGCCAGGTGCCACTCCCTGTTCAGCTTCGACTTCGTCATCTCACCTCCGCCCCGCGCTCCAGCAGCAGGGCCCGCAGAATAGAGCGGTGACAATGCGCCTCTTCGGCGCAGTAGCAGCCCAATGGTGTCCTGGGGGTTCCGAGGCGGACGATCCGGATAGCCACGTGCCAGCCCCTCAGCCGCCCTCAGCCAGGCGGGCCAGCTCCGCTCCCCAGGCCTTCGCCCTCTCCAGCTCGCCCGCCGCCAGGGGCCCGTAGGTGCCGGTCACCAGGAAACGCCGGTCCTGGCTGATGCGGCGATAGCCGAGCCGGGCCAGCCCTTTGGCGATGGCCCCCGTGGCGCTGCCGGGTGACCACTTCAGCCGCGTCTCGAAGGCTGCGGCATGTCCGCTGCCCTTCGGCAGCGCGGCCAGCCAGGCGCGCATGGACGGGCTGGCGAGATCGGGCGGCCTCCCGGCGTGCTTTGGGTCCCGCTCGATGCTCCGCCGCATGCCGTCCGCAGGGAGCCGAAACCCGATAAGCGGGGCCCCGGCCACGACCAGGTCGACCCCGGCCATGGCTTCCCCGACCGCCTCGCCCGTGGACAGGGCGCGCGTCTGGGAGCCAATGCCCTCGGCGATGGCCCGGGCAATGGCGGCCGTGTTACCCCACAGTGACTCGTAGACCACGACAGCCTTCATCGGATTGGCCCTCCCCACCGTCTCATTCTACCAGGTCTACTTCCATTCGCCGACGAACTTGCACCGTTTGGCGCCGGTTGTGACGCACTCTACCTCTTCCAGCTTGATGTCCCTGGCCTTGGTCATCTCGGCCACCGCGTGCATGTACCCGCCCATCATGAGGCACCACTCCTTGCAGGGCACCGGGTAGTCGCTGATGTAGACGCAGGCGCCGTTCTGGCCCATGGGCTCGACCTTCAGCGATCCATGCGAGTGGATCACCCCCCAGAGATAGGGGGTCTTGGTCAACATGAACTTGGTGTCGAAAGCCGAGATCAGCGACTTGTAGTACTTGTTGATGCCGTCGATGGCCAGGTACCGCCCCATCTGAAAGAAGAACTCCCTGGGGTCCTTCTGGCGGGCAGTGGTTTCCAGGTACTTGCGGGTGGCGACCAGCAGGTCCCGGTGCGTCCTCTCCGGCAGCCAGTCCGATGGGAGGAACTGCTTGCCGGCTACCTCCTTGCTGTCGTAGCTGGCCAGGATGGCCTGCAGGGCCGTCTCCCCCAGCTCCTTGCTGATGAATCCCAGGGTCGAGGTCATCACCGAGGCCTTGAAGCGGGGCTCCTTCTCCATTCTCCGTCTCCCTCCCTGGCAGCAGCAGTTGGTACCCCGGGGCCGCCATCAAGTCCGGCAGGGCCGCTCCGCGCGCGACCGCGGACCGGGACCGGACCAGCGCCTGGCGTCAGGCCTTCTGCTGTGGCGACACCGGCTTCCACTCGCCGAAGTACTTGCAGCGTTTGGCGCCCTGGTTCACGCACTCGATCTCGTCGATCCGGATGACATGGGCCTTCGTCATCTCGGCCACGGCCGACATGTATCCCGCCATCATGTAGCAGAACTCCTTGCAGGGCACGGGGTAGTCGGAGATATAGACATAGCAGCTGGTGTTGCTCAGCGTCTCCACCGTCAGAGACCCGTGAGAGTGTATCAGCCCCCAGATGTGGGGACTCTTGGTCAGCATGAACTTGGTGTCGAACATGCGGATGAGCGACTTGTAGTACTTGTTCACACCATCGTTCGCCAGGTACTTGCCCATCTCGAAGAAGTAGTCCTTCGGCTTCCTCGATCCGGGTGTGGCCGCGAGGCACCTGCCGGCGCCGACCAGCAGGTCATGGTACGTCCGCTCAGGGATGCGGTCGGATGGCAGGAGTCCTCTGACCGACGAGAGGTCCTGGCTGTCCAGGCCCGCCAGGACGTTCTTGAGGGCCGGCTCACCCAGCGTACTGGCGATGAATGCCATGGTGGCGGTGGCCAGGGAGGCCTTGACTTCAGGGTCCTTGCCCATTCACTCTCCTTTGCCCATCACCGCACCAGTCCGGTATGCACCGGCCGACCCCGGGGCGCGCCGCACCGGTCGGAGCCCCGTCACTGGCCCGAATAGTAGAGAGAGCGGCGCAGGATGTCAATAGGCACGATAGTCGGGGGTTTACCTCCACTCCGCATGAAAGTGGCAGTGCTTCGCCCCGTTCATCACACACTCGACCTGTTCCACCTTGATGTCCCTGGCCCTGGTCAGCTCGATAACGCCATGGATGAAACCGATCACCATGCCACACCACTGCCGGCTCGGCGAGGGGAAGTCGGTGATGTAGATCTCGGCCCCGGTCTTCCCCACGGGCTCCCCCCTGATCTTCCCGTGCGTGTGAATGACCCCCCAGATGCGCGGGGTCTGCGTCAACAGGAACTTGGTGTCCAGGACCCTGATCAAAGACTTGTAGTACTTGGCAATGCTGTCCTGGGCGATGTACTTGCCCATCTGGAACAGGAACTGCTCCTCGTTCCGGGGAGGCGCCGCGGACTGGAGGTACCTGTGAGTGGCCTGCAGAAAATCGTGGTAGGTCTTCTGGAGCACCCAGTCGGAGGGGAGCAGCTTCTTGCCGGCGATCTGGCTGCTGTCGAAGCTGCCCAGGATGCCCTGCAGCGCCGGGCCTCCCAGCTCCCGGCTGACGAAATCGAGTGTTGAGGTCATTACCGACGCCTTGAAACGGGCCTCTTTGTCCATCCCGGCTATCTCCATTCACCAACGAACTTGCAGCGCGCGGCGCCTTCCGTCACGCATTCCAGCTCCTCGACGCGGACCATCCTGGCCTTGCTCAGCTCGCCGATGGCGTACATGTAGCCGGCCAGCATCCAGCACAGCTCCTTGCACGGGGCCGGGAAATCGATGAAGTAGACGTAGGCGCCGGTCTTGCCGATCGGCTCGGCCTTCACCGAGCCGTGGCTATGCATCACCCCCCAGAGATGGGCGCTCTGGGTAAGCATGAAGTTCATGTCGAACATTCGTATCAGCGGCTTGTAGTACTTGTTGATGCCGTCATGGGCCATGAACTTGCCCATCTGGAAGAGGAAGTCACCGGGCTTCTTCTGCGGCGCCGCCGACTCCAGGTGGCGGCGGGTGGCTACCAGGAGGTCCCGGTACGTCCTCTCCGGCAGCCAGTCGGACGGCAGAAGCTTCCTGCCGGCGATGGCCCCGCTGTCGAAGCTGCCCAGAATGCTCTGGAGGGCGGGCGCACCCAGATCCTTCCTGATGAACTCCATCGACTCAGTGACAACCGAAGCCTTCAGCTGAGGCTCTTTGCCCATCCTGTCTCTCCCTTCCATGGCTCCACGCTACGCCGGCCTGAGGCGTGACGCCTCAGGCCGGGGACAGCCGGCCACGCCGCGACACCGGCCCGAATACTAGACACAGGCGCAGGGTATGTCAATAGGGTGGCTGCGGGACGTCGTTCACCCGGCCTGCCGGAGGTCCCGCCGCTGGAAGAGGGGGATGGAGATGATGATCAGGAGTGCCGACAGGCCCGCCAGCACCGCGGCATGGCTCCAGTCCATGCCGTTGTTCAGCGGATCATGGCCCAGGTAGTAGTGGAAGGGGGACAGCCACGCCCAGCCGGTCAGCCTGTCGTTCAGGACCGTGAGCCCGTTGAAGAGGTGGAGGGCCACCCCGGCGGCAATGGTGACGAAGATGGCCACCGCCTTGCGGCCCGTGGCCGCGCCCAGGGCCAGGGACAGGGCGCCGAAAACCAGCCCTACCAGGGTCTCCAGCACGCAGGTGGCGGCGATGTGGCCCGTGTTGAGGCCGAGGCCGCCGACCGCCGACCCCAGGGCGACGCCGGCGAAGGTCACGAACCCCATGAAGGCGGCGAAGACCACCATGGTGCCCGTCTTCTCCAGGATGACCCGGGATCGCTTCAGCGGGCTGGCCAGGAGCAATCCCATGGTGCGCCGCGATTCCTCCCCGGCCAGGGCCCCGGCGCCGATGGCGATGGTGACGATCATGACCACGATGGGGGCCATCATCCCAAAGGTCTCGATCTGGTAGTAGCCCTGCGGAGTGGATGCGTCCCCGCCCCCGAAGAGGGCCACCATGGCCTCCGGGTAGGCCGCCATGGATTGCAGCGCCTCCTCCGACATGCCGGCGAAGATGGGACCGATCATGATGCCCTGGATGAGGAAGGTGTAGAGGGCGGTGATAACGAGGAGGGTCTGGTAGTCCGACGCCGTCTTGGCGCGGATGCTGGAAACGCGGGCCGAGGCCCCCAGCCGGCCGATGGTCCGGCGCACAGCCGGGCTGCTCCGGAGGCGCTTCAGCCAGCCCTCGCCCACCGACTGGGCCTTGAGGTCGCGCCGGTTGAGGCCGACGACGGCCGCACCCGCCAGGACCGCGGACGCACCGAGAAGCACGGCCACGTGACCCCAGGCCACCCCATTGAGCAGGGGCTCGCCCCCGCTGAAGTAGTACCACGGGAAGGGCTTCCCCAGGTCCTCTGCCGCCTCAACCATGGGCAGGACGCCCACCGCCACAAACGAGGCAATCATGACCCCGATGGCCGCGCCCACCCCCGCCCCCCGGCTGCCGGCCCAGGCGCTGACCGCCGTGGCCAGAAGCCCGTAGAAGACGGAGTTGGCGAACAGGTGCAGCATCAGGGCGCCCACGTCCAGGCCAGCGATGGATACGCTCAGGCTGGCAGCTGAGAGGTAGATGGCCCCCCAGATGGCCAGCACGCTGGCGGCGGCCAGGAGAGCCATGGGCGCTATCTTGGAGAGCAGTACGCGGGTCCGGCTCTTCGGGCTGGCCAGCAGCAGGGCGATGGTACCCTCCCTCTCCTCACTGGCGATGGCCGCTGAGCCCATGGCCAGCGCCATGGCCGCCAGGACCATGGCGCCGTAGGAGCCCACGAAGGCGTTGACGGCCAGGCTGCCTACGTCGGCCTCCTCCGGGATGCCCACCATCTTGCGGAAGGCCTCCGGCATGGACTGGTAGACCCCCAGGTCGATGTCCCGGTAGATCGCCATGGCCAGCAGGAAGATGGCGCAGAGGCAAATGACGGCGATCAGCCACCCCCTCCAGTTGTCGCGGACCGTCTTGGTGAACACGCTCGACAGGAACAGCATCATGACCCGGTCCCGTCCTCTTTGTAGTAGGTGAGGAAGATCTCCTCCAGGTCCGCCTCCTGGGTGCTGACATCGAGGATGGCGTAGCGCCCGGCCACCGCCTGGAGCAACGGCCCCGTCTCACCGCAGATGGCCATGGCAACATGGCGCCCGGAGACCTTCACCTCGCGCACCCCGGGGACTGCAGCGAACAGGTCGGGCTGGGGCGCTGTGTCGAGCACCAGGTCCACGTGGCGCATGGCCCGGGAGCGCAGGCCCGGGATGGTCTCCACCGCCACCAGGCGCCCCTGGCGGATTATCCCCACCCGGTGGGCGACCCTCTCCACCTCCGAAAGCGCGTGGCTGGAGAGGAACACCGTCCTCCCCGCCTCGGCCGCCTCGCGCATCATCTCCTGGAACTCGCGCTGCATGAGCGGGTCGAGCCCCGCGCTGGGCTCGTCCAGGATGAGGACCTCGGGCTGCCTCATGAAGGCCTGGATGATCCCCACCTTCTGCCGGTTGCCGGACGAAAGATCGCCCACCTTCCTGTCGAGGTCGGAGTGGAGCCGTTCGGCCAGCGCTTCAACCTGCTTCCAGTCCACGCCACCCCTCAGGTTGGCGTAGTAGGTGATGGTCTCGCGGCCGGTAAGGTTGGGGTAGAGGGCCAGATCGCCGGGCAGGTAGCCGATGTGATTCCGGATCTGGACCGAGCTCCGGTGCGTGTCCATGCCCAGGATGGAGGCCCGTCCCCCGGTGGGCCGGATCTCGTCCATCAGCGTGCGGATGGTGGTGGTCTTTCCGGCGCCGTTGGGACCCAGGAACCCGAAGACCTCGCCCGGCTGGATGTCGAGGTCCAGGCCCTCCAGGGCCCGCACCCGGCCGTAGTGCTTGGTGAGGCTCTCAGTGTGAATGGCCGCCTGTTGGCTCATAGTCCTCCCTTCTAGCTGGCCTTGGCCAGCGTCACGGGCTTCCGGGCGCAGTAGAAACCGAATCCGAAGGCGCGACGCGTGGACTCGATGGCGAACCCGACGGCTGCCAGGTGCGACTCCAGCTGGCTGAGATCAAAATGGGCTTCTTTCGGGTGGGCTTCGGGGGACAGCCGGTGGGCCAGAGCCATGACCCGGTTGCCCGGCTCCTCCAGAAAGAGCCGGCCCCCGGGGCGCAGCACCCGATGGCACTCGGTGATGACCGCGCGCCAGGTGGGGATGTGGTGCAGGATGCCGAAGATGACCGCGAGGTCCCTGGTGGAGTCTCCGAAGCAGCTGAGATCGGTGGCATCCCGTGCCATGAACTCGGCCCCGGGGATGAGGCGCTTCTGCGCCAGCGCGATCTGCTCGGGCATCAGGTCCACCCCGACGTAGCTGCGCGGGCCGCAGCGTGATATGAGCTCGGCCCCATAGCCGGAGCCGCAGCCAATCTCGATGATGTCGAGGTCCCGCGGGGCCAGGCCCATTCGCTGGAACAGGGGGAACTCGACCCTGCGCTGCAGGAAGCGGCGGGGCGCCGAGTTCATGGCCCGGAACTCGCTGTCTGTCAGCCTCACAGGGTTCACCTCATCCCCGGGTGCGCCCGCACGAAAGGCATACCGGCCTGTGGACGCAGAGCAGGTCGCCGCACCCGGGGCACGTCCAGCGCTGCTTCTGTACCCCAGTCATTCGCTCTCGCACATAGCCTTAAGGTCCCGCAGCTCCCCGGCCACCTGGGCCGCCAGCTCCCTCTCCATCCTCTTTCCCAGGAAGAGGCTGACCACGTTCATGGGGAACTTCCACCTGATGTCCGCCCGGACCCCGGCCTTGGTCTGGCCCTCGCAGCCCTCCAGGCTATAGGTGACATCAACACGGTGGATGCGGCTCTCCAGGTGGAAGGCAATAGCCCGGTTCTCGGCATACTGCGTGATCTCGCCGCGCATCTCCAGCGCCCGGCCGTCCTCCTCCATGGTCTCCTTGAAGGTGGTCCCCACCATGCCCGGGGTGCTGGTGATGATCTCCCCGCCTTTGACGTTCTTCTGCCACCGCATGGCCTTCTCCGGCTCGGCGATCCAGGGGAAGACGGCCTGCGGCGCTTTCGCTATCACGATTTCGCCGGCGATCCTCATCCCGCCCCCTTTCCCCCCTTCCGGGCGGCCGCGCGCCCCGTATTCTCCTTCACCCTGAACTCCACCATCCGGGTGATGAGGTCGTAGGGAATCGGCTGGTCCAGGGGAAACCTGATCGACCCCTTTCCGGTGTGATACCCGGCCAGCTCTTCCCGGAACCTCTCGGTGCCCGACGGCGTGGGGTAGAGCCCGATGTGGCTTTTGAAGGCGGCGAAATGGACCAGGTTGCCCTCCAGGACGAAGGTCGGCATCTGGTAGCTGATGACCTCCTTCGCGCCCGGGGCGGCGTTTCGGATGGTGGTCCTGACCTTCTGCAGGATGGCCTGGACGTCGAGCGGGAAGCCGGCGATGTACTCGTCGATGTTACGAGGGGCGGGCTGATCACGCTTCATTGTGCTCCCTTCCGGCGGGGCCTGATGCGTCGGGCGCAGCGGCAACGCTCGCCTGAATGCTACGTTGGGGAAGCGGGGATTGTCAACGATGGAGCGGGCGCGGTATCATGGATACACCGTGCCCCCATAGCTCAGTCGGATAGAGCACCGGCCTCCGGAGCCGGGAGCGGGCGTTCGAGTCGCCCTGGGGGTACTTTCTTTTTTCCCCACAGCGAGACCGCGCTAATGCGTTGCGGCCCGCGCCACTCCATGCCTGGTCCCTCGTTGGGTGACGCTCGGCGACCACATGGGCCAGCCGCCCACCAGGGCGCGAAGCGGGTGGTGTTCAGACGCGTGAGGCAGGAACCAGGTGGACGCCCGCTACCGGCAGTCGGGGCAGACGTTGAAGGTGTCCGCCGGCAGGTTGAGCTTCCTGGCGAAGTAGGCCAGCTGCTTCTCGGGGGCGAAGTTCTTCCCGCACTTGGCGCACTTCTGCATCTTGAAGGAGGCCTTCCAGTTCACGATGGTGCGCGTGTCCTCGGTGTCCTCCATCTTGATGCACTTGGTGGGGCAGATGTACACGCAGGACCCGCAGCCGATGCAGTCGTTGGCCGTCTCCAGGTACGGTGCAGCCACCTCGCGGTTGACGCCGCGGTTGACCAGGCTGATGGCAGAGGTGCCCACCACCTCGGCGCAGGCGCGAACGCACAGGCCGCAGAGGATGCACTCGTCCTTCTCCCAGTACTCGGGCTTGAACGAGGGGCGGTCCACGCCGAGCTTCCGCGCCATATCCTCGATCGACTTGACCCCCTGGCAGCGGGCCAGGAGCAGCTCCATGAGCATCTTGCGGTTGGTGATGACCCGGTCGGTGCTGGTCTTGACCACCAGGTCCTCCTCGACGGGGTACAGGCAGGAGGTGACCAGCCGGGTCCGGGTCCCCTTCGTGACCTCTACCAGGCAGAGGCGGCAGGCCCCGTACGGCTCCAGCTCTTCATTGTAGCAGAGGGTGGGGATGTCTATGCCGTTGTCCCGGGCGACCGCCAGGACCGTCTTGCCCTCTTCCGCCTGCAGCTTGCGGCCGTCTATGGTGAGGTTGACCAGCTTACTCATTTGATCGCCACCGCCTTCATCTTGCAGATGTCATAGCAGGTGCCGCACTTGATGCACTTGTCTGCGTCCAGGATGACCGGCTGCTTCTTGGCGACGAACCTGATGGCCTTCGTGGGGCAGGGCTCGACGCACAGTCCGCAGCCCGGGCACTTGTCATCGATGATGCTGTACGTTATGAGCGGCTTGCAGACGCCGGCCGGGCAGCGATGCTCCCTGATGTGGGCTTCGTACTCGTCGCGGAAGTGCTTGATGGTGGTCAGCACCGGATTGGCCGCCGTGCTGCCCAGGGCGCACAGGGCCGAGTCCTTGAGCGTGGCCGCCAGGCGCTCCAGGATTTCGATGTCCTCATCCCGGCCCTTGCCCTCGGTGATGTCGGTCAGGATCTCCAGCATGCGCTTCAGGCCCTCGCGGCAGGGCAGGCACTTGCCGCAGGACTCCTCCTGGAGGAACCCGACGAAATACTTGGCCATGTCCACCATGCAGGTGTTCTCGTCAGTGACGATCATGGCTCCCGAGCCCATCATCGACCCGACCCGCGTCAGCTCGTCGAAATCCACCGGCAGGTCCAGCAGGCTCTCCGGGATGAACCCGCCCGAGGGCCCGCCGGTCTGGACCGCCTTGAACTTCTTGCCGTCCCTGATCCCGCCGCCTATCTCGTAGACGATGTCGCGCAGCTTCATGCCCATCGGCACCTCAATGAGGCCGGTGTTGTTGACCTTGCCGACGAGCGAGAATATCTTGGTCCCCTTGCTGCCCTCGGTGCCGATGCCGCTGAACCACTCCGCCCCCCGGTTGATGATATGCGGGACATTGGCCAGGGTCTCCACGTTGTTCAGGTTGGACGGGCGGTTGTAGAGGCCCTTCTCCGAGGTGTGGACGTACTTGGCCCGCGGCTCGCCCACCTTGCCCTCCAGCGAGGCCATCAGGGCGGTGGACTCGCCGCAGACGAAGGCTCCGCCGCCGCGGCTGACCTTCACCTTGAAATGGAACCCGCTGCCCAGGATGTTGTTGCCCAGGAGCCCCCGCGCCTCGGCCTGCTTAATGGCCAGGGTCACGTTGTCCACGGCCAGGGGATACTCGTGGCGGATGTAGACGTAGCCCTCGTGCGCCCCTATGGCGTAGGCGCCAATGATCATCCCCTCCAGGACGCTATGGGGGTTGCCCTCCATCAGACTGCGGTCCATGAATGCGCCGGGGTCGCCCTCGTCGCAGTTGCAGATCATGTACTTGATGTCGCCCTCGGCCTCGCGGGTCGACTGCCACTTGTTCCCGGTTGGGAAGCCGCCGCCGCCCCGGCCGCGCAGGCCGGATTTCTTCACC
>ERZ1649853.978-NODE-978-length-11380-cov-4.653510_pt1 | contig 11380 bp, 5 predicted proteins | sample MGYA00575353_ERZ1649853 | MGnify/ENA primary metagenome ERZ1649853 (study PRJEB40853, sample SAMN11349654) | freshwater sediment metagenome | isolation source: river sediment | host: Sediment | place: India: Okhla Barrage, New Delhi | collected 2017-02-21 ...
AAAACACCTGCCTTCAAATTTGCGTTGTGGGACGCAACACCTTCATCGGCGCTGTCAGTACTTTTACCGATTACAACCTAATCCCCGCGACCATCCTTGCGCGAGACGGGCACAACGAACTGAATTACTCCAACCGCCCCGTGATGGGCGGATGCGTAGGGCACAACTGCCGCCTCGGTTCGGGGATGATCGTCTTCCCCGCGCGCACCATCGAATCGGACGTGGTGCTGTTCGCCTCCTCCGAACGGCGCGTGGTCGACCGCGACGTCCGCTACGAAGACAGCGACCACCACAAGTTGCGAAATGCCAGCCTGCATCGGCGACTCTACCCGCGTGGCGAAGACGACTCTCACAGCGCGGCGCTGGAATCCTGGTGATGGACTCTTTTGCTTTCATCATTCACCCGATCAGCGTCAAACGCGATGTCCAACGAAAATACCCCTTCCTCGGGCGCATCCTGAGCGAACGCCAGATCGAGTTCTTCTCGCAACACTTTCCTCCCGTTTACATTTCCGAAATCGAAGGCATCACTTCCGCATCCAGCGGGCGTGAGATCAAAGGCTGGCTGATCGCCTGTCCGTTCACGCCGCGCCAAATGCTGGAACTGCCCGAGCGGCGCGTCTACAACAAGATCGTGCAGACGGGTCGCATGGCGGAGAATCTCGGCGCGCAGATGCTGGGACTGGGCGCGTTCACCTCGGTGGTGGGCGACGCGGGCGTCTCCATCGCGGACCGTCTGGCGGTCCCCGTCACGACGGGCGATTCCTACACGGTAGCCATGGCGGTGGAGGCGCTCAAAAGCGCGGCCGAATTGATGGATATTTCCCTGCCGAACACCACTGTTGCGGTTGTCGGCGCCACGGGCGCGATCGGACAGGTCTGTGCGGAGTTGCTGGCGGAAGAGGCGGGACAGCTGGCGATCATCGGCCGAAGGGCAGACGCGCTCGAGGATTTGCGCGCCCGCCTCAAAGGTCAGGCGCGAAGCGAGATTTTGGTCAGCACGGACATGTCCCCGCTGGCCGAATCCCAGTTGATCCTGACGGTGACGAGCGCCGTCCACGCGGTCATCCAGCCCGAGCACCTGCGCCCGGGCAGTGTGGTTTGCGACGTGGCCCGCCCTCGCGATGTTTCTGCAATGGTCGCGGCGGCAAGAGATGATATATTTGTGATTGACGGCGGAATGGTAGACGTTCCAGGCCCCGTTGATTTCCATTTTAACTTCGGGTTCCCCCCCGGCAAGGCTTATGCCTGCATGGCAGAGACGATGGCACTGACGCTGGAAGGCCGCTTTGAAGATTACACGCTTGGAAAACACATCACGCGCGAACGCGTGGATGAGATCTCTGCGATCGCGAGAAAGCACGGATTCCGCCTGAGCGGATTCCGTTCGTTTGAGAAGGAAGTCACTTTGGAACAGATCGAAGCCGTGCGCCGCAACGCCAGACGGGCGGGGCGCAACTAATTCTGGGAGGCTCGTATGGGAAAACCTCGACTCTTGGTTGTCGAAGACGACAACGACATCGCCAACATGCTGAAGATCTACTTCGGCGGCATGGACTATGAGGTGGATATCGCGCCGCGTGGCGGGCTGGCGCTCGAAAAGACGCGCACCGTCCTGCCGCACCTCATTGTGCTGGACATCATGCTCCCCGACATCGACGGGTATGAGGTCTGCCGCACATTGCGGACGAACACGCGCACCAGCCACATCCCGGTCATCTTCCTGACCCAAAAGGATGAGCGCAGTGACAAACTGCAAGGGTTGGAATTGGGCGCGGACGATTACATCACCAAACCCTTCGATATCGAAGAATTGAAATTGCGCGTGCAGGGCGCCATCCGACGCTCGGAGCGCGAGAGCCTCACCGATCCCCGCTCCGGACTCCCAGCCGGGCGGCTGATCGAGGAGCAGCTCCGCCGCATCATCCGACAGGAGGATTGGGCCCTGCTCGATCTGCGCGTCAACAATTTCGAGCCGTTCCGCGACGTCTACGGATTCGTCGCGGGCGATGACGTGCTCCGCTTCACGGCCATGCTTTTGAGCGAGGTGGTGGATGAACTTGGCTCGTCCAGCGATTTTATCGGCCACGCGGGCGGCGACAATTTCATCATCATCACCAAGTACGATGTGGCCAATGCAATTCGCGATCGCGTGAAGGCGCGCTTTGCCGAGGAAGTGCAGACGCATTACAACTTCATGGATCGCCAGCAGGGATTTATCCAGGTACCCAAGGCGGAAGGCGGTGTGACGCAGGTCCCGTTCATGACGCTGGCGGTGGGCATGGTTTCGCCCGCGCAGCAGTCCTTCTCCGATATTCGCGAGATCACAGAACTGGCGGCCGAGGCGCGTCGACTTGACGCCGCGGCCTGAGTTGTGAGGCAACCGCGTCATGTTTGTTGAGGCTGGTCTTGGGCTGGGCTTTCTCCTGGCAGGATTGGTAATCTTCGTCCTGTTCCTGGTCATTTTGCGCATCCTGCCGCACCGCGATCCAGCCAGCGGAATCATCCCCTCCCCCGAATACAAATCTGAATCCCAGTCCACCGATGCGGTGCTCGTCGTCCAGATGGGCGGCCGCGTGGAGTACGTGAGCCAGCTGGCGCGCGAGTGGTTTGGCCTGTTGGAAGGCGAGATCGCCGACCTGGAGCGCCTGGCGCGCCGCGTTCGCCCGTCGGAGGAATTCCTGGAATTGTGCGCCTCCGAGGGACAGAAACGTTTCTCGGTCAATGGCCGCCTCACGGACGCGGTCTCGTATCGTGTGCCGGGCTACAACCCGGTGATGCTCATTTCCCTGCGCAGCATGGATCTGGGCGCGGCGCTGGGCAGTGTGGAGGGTGGAGCGCTTTCCAGTTCTGTCTTGAAGATCGTCTCCGAATTCGGCCAGACCATTCCCGCGAGTCTCAACCTGGATGCCACACTGGGCGCCATCTTCCAGAATGTGGCGCGGCTGGTCTCCGCGGATGTGATGGAGATCAAACTGGAGGAGCCAGAGTCGAAGTCTCTGGCGATGTATCGTTACGAAGAAAGCGCTTCGGGACCGCGGGCCGTGCGGATGGAGCGCGGTCAGTTGGGCGAACGTTTCCACGAAGTCCTCAAGTCGGAGCGGCGCCCCATTTTTGCGCCTGATGGCCGGCTGAACGAGAACGAAGCGCCCGGTCTCGTCCGATCGTACATCGGCATTCCGCTTCTCGCGGACAATGAACTGCTCGGCACGCTGGAGGTCGGTCAGACCACGACCAGCGGCTTGACCAAGCAGGATTCCGAGCTTCTGCAATTGATCGGCGGACAGGCCGCGGTGGCCATTCGAAACGCGCGCCGTTTCCAGGTCGAGCAGGAGCGGGTGGAAGAGTTGAGCGGTCTGGCGAAATTGTCACAGGCCGCGGGGGTCATCCAGGAACCGAAGGAATTATTCACGCGTTTGGTGGAGACCATCGTCCCGTTGTTCGATGTGGAGATGGTCGGTTTCCTCCTTTATCAAGAGACGGAAAACCTGCTCGCAGGGCAGGTGCCGTTCCAGGGGTTGCCTTCGAATGTGGTGGCCGTGTATCGGTCGGTGATCCAGCCTGGGGGTGAGGCTGAGACTATTTTGAAAGACCAGCGGCCCATCTTGAGCATGGACGCGCCCGCCGATCCCTCGATGCGTGCGCTGGGACTGCATGACATTGCCCAACTTGCCAGCGTACGCGAACTGGCGCTGATCCCGCTGATCTCGGGCGAACGGCTGGTCGGTTATCTGCAATTATCCAATCATCGCAACGGACTGACTCCGTTCTCTGTGGAAGAACTGCGACTGGCGAACGTTGTCGCGGGGCAGGCCGCCATCATCATCGACAATGCCCTGCTTGTTCAGGATGCGCGCCAGCGTGGACAGCGTTCCGAGTCTCTGCGCCGCATTGCCAGCCTGGTGGCCTCCTCAGCCACGCTGAACGAAGTCCTGCAATTCTCTGTGCAGGAACTGGCGAGCCTCCTGCGCGCGGATGTGGCCGCCATTTATTTGCTGGACGATCAAACCCACGAACTGCGCGCCCATCTCAAATCGGTCTGGGGCGTATCTCCCGAAGCCGCCCGCCTGTTGGTCCGCATGGATGTGGATGAGCGCGAGTTGCATCGCTCCACCGTCACTGGTTCCCAGCATCCCTTCTTCTCTGGCCGCCTGAGCGTGGATGACCGCGTCTCCCCGGCCTATCGCCGCATCATTGAAACGGTGCACGTCGAATCGGTCGTCGTTGTCCCGTTGCTGGCGCGCGAGCACAGCGTGGGCGAACTCATGCTCGGAAGCCGCGTGGCGGACTTCTTCAATTCCAATGACCTGCAGGTGCTTTCCACTGCGGCTGGCTTGCTGGCCGCGGCTGTGGAAGGCGCGGCCCTGCTCAACCAGACGGACGAGACCCTGCGCCGCCGCGTCGACCAGTTGACGGCCATCACGCACGTGGCGCGTGAACTGAACGCCTCGATGAACCCATCCCGCCTGCTCGAAGTCATCCACGAGCAGAGCATCCAAATGACTCATGCCGATTGCGGCACCATCCTTTTATTCGACTCTGTTTCCGATGCCATCGAACCACGCGTGACCCATTGGCTGGGTTGCCCGGCCGAGGAGCCGCTCACCGCGCTGACGCGGCAGACTCTCGCCCAGCGCGAACCGATCCTCGTCAACGATTTCGAATCGGACCTGCTCCTGCCTCCGCACGCTGACGTTCGTTCCGCGCTGGCCGCGCCGATCGCCTATCAGGGAAAGTTGCTGGGCGTCATCAACCTGCACTCGCACAAGTCGAACTTTTTCGACCAGTCCGCGCTCGATACCCTGCAGACGCTGGCCTTGCAGGCCGCAGTCGCGCTCGGCAACGCGCGCCGCTTCCAGGATCAATCTGTCACGGCGGAGCAATTGCAACACCGCGCCACTGCCTTGACGCGCCTGGCAGAGATCACCTCCACCTCCAATTTCGAACGTCCGATCGACAAGTCCCTGCTTGCCATTGCCTCCGCCATTCAGCAGGCCACTCCGTTCCAGATCGCGCTGGTGAGCATCTACGAACCCGAAAGCGGATTGCTCCAGCGCGTGGCAGGTGTGGGCATGCCCGATGAAACCCTGCAGGAACTGCTCTCGCGCAAACAACCGCTGCAAAGCATCCAGCAGTTGCTTCGCCCCGAGTTCAAGATCGGTCGTTCCTATTTTGTCCCGTCTGACCAAACTCCCGTCATGCCCGCCGAGGCGCATACGGTCACCTCGCTTCATGCCACCGAGAAGAAAAAGACCGAGAGCGCCTGGGACCCCGAAGATTTTCTGCTCGTCCTGCTCGAAGACCCGCAGGGACAGCCGCTTGGCCTGCTCAGCGTGGACGCGCCGCGCAACAACCTGCGTCCCGACCGCGCCACACTGGATACGCTGGAGATCTTTGCCGCGCAGGCCGAACTGGCGATCCTCACCCATCGCCGCACACAGGAATTGAAGAACCGCATCGATTCTCTGACCTCGGGCCTGCAACGCCAACAACGACTGCTTTCCGTCACCCAGAACGACCTGCCCACGCTCCTGCGCAAGGACCTCGACCAGACCATCTCGATCCACAATCTCGACCGCCGCGCCCAGCGCATCCGCGCGGGATTGGCCATCACCGAAAAGGTCAGCAGCCAGATCGACGCGCCGTCCGCCCTCCTTGCTTTGGGCCGCGAAATGTTGACGCAGTTGGGGATGTCCACCGCGCTCATCGCCGAGGAATCGTCCGATGGGCCGCGCCTGCTCCAGGTCCTGGGAAGCGTGCCGAAGGCCGTCAATCCCGAAGCGTTGTTCGGTCAGCGAAATCCCCTGCGCACGATCCTGCAGACGGGCGAGTCCATCATCATCCCCACGCTCGAAGAAAACGACGAGTGGCGCGATGCCGCCCTCCTTTCGGGACTGCGCGCCAAGAGCCTGGTCTGCCTGCCGATCAAGGTCGGCAATCGCATCGAGGCTGGCATTCTGGCGGTCTCACCCGAACCGTTGGCCGGGCTCACGGACGAGGATCGTCAGGTGTATTACCAGATCGCACGTCAGACCGGCGTGGTTCTGCAAAACATCTCCCTGCTCGGTGAGACGCGCCGCCGCCTGCAGGAAGTGGACCTCCTGCTCGACTTCAGCCGCCAACTGAGCGGATTGAATCCCGATCACATTGTGCGCGCCCTGCTCGACAGCGCCCGCCGCGTCATCTCCGCCGCCCACGCCGGGTCGGTGTTGCTGTGGGATGCCCAGTCTCTGCGATTGGCGCCGCGCGCCGTTTCAGGCTATGCCGATAACGAAGGCATGAAACAGATCTCCTTCGCGGCTGGCGAGGCCCTGCCGGGCGTGGTCTTTGCCACTGGCAAAACCCGCCGCGTGGACGAGTTGAACCTGACCCGCGACTACCCCATGAACACCGACGGGTTGATGCTTTATCGCCGCGTCACCGGCGGACGCCTGCCCGTCTCCAGTCTGGTTGTCCCCATTCAGGCGGGCGAGCAAAGTTTGGGCGTGCTGGTGCTGGATAACTTCAACACGCCTGCCGCCTTCAAACCCGAAGACGAGACCCTGCTGGTTTCACTTTCGCAACAAGTGGCACTCTCACTCGAAAACGTCCGCCTGGTGCAAGCCACTGAGGAACGCGCCGGGCAGTTGCAAGCGCTCACGAATGTCGCGGCCACCATCACGTCCAGCCTGCAGCGCCGCGAGTTGATCGCGTCCCTGCTCGACCAGTTGTCCCCCGTCCTGCGATACGATACCGCCACGCTGTGGATGCGCGAGCGGGACCAGTTGACCGTGCAGGCGGCCCGCGGCTTCCCGGACTCGGAGCGGCTTCTCGGCCTGAACGTCAAACTGGCGGACAGCGCCCTCTTCAAGCAGATGATCCAGGCGGGACAACCCGTGGCGGTGGGAGATGTGCGCGAAGACCCGCGCTTCCCGACGCTCGAAAATCCGCGCCTCTCCTGGTTGGGCATTCCGCTCATGGCGAAGGGCGAGGTGATCGGTTTGATCGCCCTCGAAAAATCGCAGGCGAATTCCTATACCAGTGAAAATATCCAGGTCGCCACCACCTTTGCATCGCAGGCCGCGGTGGCCCTGGAAAATGCCCGCCTGTTCGAAGACAGCCTCAACCGCGCCGCCGAACTGGACCAGCGTTCCCAGCGCCTGGCCCTGCTCAACCGATATTCTTCCGCCTTGAGCGGCCTGCTGGATGGTGACCAGATCATCGAACTTTCCGCGCAGGAATTATTGACCGCCCTCGGCGCAATTCGCGTTTCGGTTGTCGCATTCGAACGCGGCAAGGCCATCCTGAAGGCCGCCCTGCCGCGCGTCCGACGCGGCCTGTCCCGCCCGGTTCCCGACGCGGCGCTGATCACGCGGATGCGCGAATCGCAGGGCGTGTACACCACCGAGGATGTGCGTCTCGAAAATGAGACTCTCCCTCTGCGCGACTTCCTCGGGAGCGATACGCGCGGGTTGATGATCCTTCCGGTGGGAGCAGCCGAAACGCGCATGTTGATGTTCGTCCACGGCGGCGAAGAGACCCACTTTAGCGTGAACGAGATCGAACTGGCGCGCACCGTCGGCAACCAGGCCTCGATCGCTCTTGAGAATACCCGCCTCTACCAATCCACTGTCCAGACGGCGGAACGCTTTGCCGTTCTCAATCAGGTCAGTAGCGAAATCAATTCCAGCCTCGATCCCGAAGAGATCTATGTCTTCATTCACAAGGCCGTCCAGCGTTTGATGCCGGTGGAGGCCTTCGTCATCGCCTTGCTGGACAAGGAAAACCAGGAGATTGAGGGCGTTTATCTCATCGATGGGGACCAGCGTTCTCCCACGCAGCACTTGCCGCTTGGCACCGGCTTGAGCGGACGCGTCATCGAAAGCGGCGAACCTTTGCTTCTGCACGGCATGGGACAGGTGGATGATGCGGGCGGCGTCACGTATGGAGAACAGGGAACGCCCTCCTCCATTTTGGCCGTCCCGATGAACCTCGGTGGTGAAACGATCGGCGTCCTTTCGGCACAGAGTTACCAGGCGAATGTTTACAACCAGGATGACCTTCAGATCCTCAGCACACTGGCGAACCAGGCCATCGTCGCCATCCAGAACGGACGTCTGTTCGCCGAGACCCAGCGTCTGGCCGAGGAACTCGAAGCGCGCGTGGTGGAACGTACCGCCCAGTTACAGCGTGAACAGCAGAACACCGAGACCCTCCTGCGCATCCTTACCGAGGTGTCCTCCAGCCTCGATCTGGACCGCGCCCTGAACCGTACGCTGGCGCTTCTCAACGATGCCATCGGCGCGGAGCAGGGGACGATCATGCTGTTGCAGCCCGACGACAACATGCTCCACTATCGCGCGGGATACGGCTATCTGACGCGTCAGGCCGTGGACGAGAGCCGCGCCATCACCCTGCGCGTCGGCGAGGGACTGGCTGGCTGGGTGCTGGAAAACCGCCAGGCGGTGCTCATCGAGGACCTGCATCAGGACCAACGCTGGGTGCGCGCCTCGGCCGGCTCGCGCGAACATCGGTCCAGCATCGTCGCGCCCATGATGGTCGGCGAGGATGTCATCGGTGTGTTGATGGTCTTCCATCGCAAGGTGGCACACTTCAGTCCCGAAATCCTTAATCTGGTGCAGGCCATTGCAGGACAGGTGGCGGTTGCCATCAACAACGCCCACCTTTACGAACTCATCCGTGACCAGGCCGAGCGTCTCGGCACCATGCTCCGCAAGCAGCAGGAAGAGGCCAGCCGCTCGCAAGCCATCCTCGAAGCCGTGGCCGATGGCGTGCTGGTGACCGGCCTGGATAACAAGGTCACATTCATCAACCGTTCCGCCGAAAATATTCTCGATCTGCCCTCCGACCACATCCTTGGAAAGGTATTGGATACCTTCGGCGGACTCTTTGGAAAGGCTGCCGTTACCTGGATGCAAACCATCCGCGGCTGGTCGGAAGATTCCGCTTCCTATCAGTCGGGTGACAGCTACGCCGAGCAGATCGAACTGGACAACAAACGCATCGTTCTCGTGCACCTCGCGCCGGTCATGTTGCAGAACGACTTCCTCGGCACGGTGTCCATCTTCCGTGACATCACGCACGAGGTCGAGGTGGACCGCCTCAAGTCCGAGTTTGTGGCGACCGTTAGTCACGAACTCCGCACGCCGATGACCTCCATCCGCGGCTACGCGGACATCCTGCTGTTGGGTGCGGCGGGCGCCTTGAACGAGAACCAGTCGCACTTCCTGCAGATCATCAAGAACAACACCGAGCGACTCAATATCCTGGTCAATGACCTGCTCGACATTTCCCGCATCGAGGCTGGACGGGTGACTCTGGCGCCGCAACCCCTGGACTTGCGCGACGTGGCGGAAGACGTTCTGGCCGACATTCTCCGCCGTTCGCAGGAGGAGAACAAACCGATGGCCATCTCGCTCGAGGCGCCGAAAGAACTGCCGCGCGTCTTCGGCGATTCGGAACGGGTCAGGCAGATCATCGACAATCTGGTGGACAATGCCTACCACTACACCCCCATGGATGGACAGATCCAGGTGCGCCTCCATTCTGAAAATGGCGAGGTGCAGGTGGACGTGGCCGACACCGGCGTGGGCATCGCTCCCGAAGATCAGGAACGCGTCTTCGAACGGTTCTACCGCGGCGAGCATCCGCTGGTGCTGGCGACCCCTGGCACCGGGTTGGGCTTGTCGATCGTTAAACAGCTGGTGGAGATGCACCACGGGCGCATCTGGATGACCAGCAAAGGCATACCGGGCGAAGGCAGTACCTTCTCCTTTACACTCCCCGCACATCAAACCAGTTCCTCCGGACGAGGCAAGAATGGCAAAAATACTGATCGCTGAAGATGAACGAGATATTCGAGACCTGGTGGCCTTCACCCTGCGTTTTGCAGGGCATGAAGTGGTGGCCGCCTCCAATGGTGAAGAGGCCGTGCAACTGGCTCCCAAGGAAAATCCAGATTTGATTCTGATGGATGTGCGCATGCCTCGCATGACAGGCTACGACGCCTGCCGCATTATCAAGGCCGAACCGAAATTGAAGGATATTCCCGTGGTCTTCCTCTCCGCCAAGGGACAGGAGAGCGAGATCCAGACCGGGCTGGAAGTGGGCGCGGAGGAATACCTGCTCAAGCCTTTTGCCCCCGATCAATTGACGGAACGCGTCAAAGCCATCCTGGCGAAATTTGGAAAGTGATCCTGCACATCAACTCGCTACTCGTCGACTCGCTGAATTATCATGAGTGTCGTTTTTCTGGATAACGCGATCGTTCACTATGAGGTGCTCGGGAAGGGACGCCCTGTCTTCTTCCTCCACGGCTGGGTGGGCTCCTGGAAATACTGGATTCCCGCCATGCAGGTAGCCTCCACCTCCTATCGCGCCTATGCACTCGACCTATGGGGCTTCGGCGAGACCGCTCACAACCAACAGGCCTACAATCTCGACCAGCAGGCCGACATGCTCAACGCCTTCATGGACAAAATGGGCATCGGCAAGATCGCCATCGTCGGGCATGGACTGGGCGGATTGGTGGCCCTCAACTTTGCCAAACGCTGGCCCAAAAGTGTGGACCGCATGATGGTGGTCACCTGCCCGATGGACCACGAAGCCGTCCACGCCAGACTGTGGACCGCCCAGCCCGCCGAATTGGTGGACTGGCTTTCGATGCGCACGCCCGAATCCGCAGCCGCGCTTTCCGACACCGCCAAGACCGATCCGCAGGCCATCGCCGTCTCGTTGGATGGACTGCGCGCCAACAACCTCTTCGGCGCGGCGCGTCAGACCAGCATTCCCTGTCTCTTCGTCTACGGCCAGAATGACCCTGCCATCCCGCCTCCTGCCGCGGAAAAACAGTCCGCGTTTTCGCACATGATGCATAACATCACCCTCGAAGGCTCGGGCCACTTCCCGATGATGGACGAGACCCAGAAATTCAACCGTCTCTTGATCGACTTCCTCGCCCTCGACTCAGGCGCCAGTCCGCAGGAACTCCAACTCAAAGAAGAATGGAAGCGCAGAGTGAGATAGAAACCAGGTTTTTTCAAAAAACCTGGTTTCTCTTTTTTGACTTGACATCCCCTCCCGCACGTCATATACTCGCCTCACAACTGAACGGGGAGCCTGTCCTACAGGCTGAGAGGAGCGTAACCGCTCGACCCGCAACACCTGATCTGGTTAATGCCAGCGGAGGGAACCTCGTCTCACCAACCATCCTCCGCTGAGGATGGTTTTTTTGTACCCCCACCGACCCTTCGGGGCACCTCCCCCAAATGCGACGAACTTCAGTCGCATTTGGGGGAGGACGGGCGGGGGCTCAGGCACCACATGTCCCGCGGTCTGCTCTTTGCCAACGGGCCTCTTCCCGCTCTCGACGCCGCCCGTC
>ERZ1649853.979-NODE-979-length-11370-cov-5.322669_pt1 | contig 11370 bp, 8 predicted proteins | sample MGYA00575353_ERZ1649853 | MGnify/ENA primary metagenome ERZ1649853 (study PRJEB40853, sample SAMN11349654) | freshwater sediment metagenome | isolation source: river sediment | host: Sediment | place: India: Okhla Barrage, New Delhi | collected 2017-02-21 ...
TTCGGAATCCAACCCAACCGGATGTATTACAACGGCATCCGGATTGAAGTGGGTGCGGGAACGGCCGTGCAGGCGGCAGCCGACGGAATGGTGATCTTTTCCGCCCCCCTTAAAGATTATGGAGAGACCATCATCATCCAGCATGAGGAGCAGTACGCGACCGTCTATACGAATCTGGGGCTCAGAATTGTCCAGGGGGAAAGCCGTGTCAAAAAGGGGGACCGGATTGCGTTTGTCGGTCAACCGAATGCGCAGGGCGAGCCCTATTTGCATTTCGAAATTCGGCACAGGAACAAAGCCCGAAACCCACTTTTCTTTCTCCCCTGACAGGCAGGAAAGGCCTTGTCTTCACGTATCCGGGAAGATGCATGCAGGCCGTATATGAGAACAAATCCCATCCGGCGAATCCTATTGACTCTTCGCGGGATATTTGATATATATACTTGTTCCAAATAAATATTTCAGGTGTGATCATGTTCAAGGTGGGTGATTTGGCGGTGTATCCGGCGCAGGGAGTCGGGGTGATCGAGGCGATCGAAAACCGGGAAGTCGGGGGGAAAAAACAGCTTTTCTATGTCATGAAAATCATGGGAAACGGAATGAAAATCATGATTCCGATGAATAGCGCGAAATCGGTCGGATTGCGTGAAGTGATTATGAAAAAGGAAATTCCCAAGGTTTATGCGATCCTCCGGAACAAGGATGTCACGATCGACAAGCAGACATGGAACAAGCGATACAGGGATTACCTGGAGAAGATCAAGACCGGTTCGGTTTTCGAAATCGCCCGCGTACTGCGGGATCTCTTCATACTGAAAAGCGACAAGAACCTATCCTTCGGGGAGAGAAAAATGATGGATACGGCGAAGAACCTGCTCATCAAAGAGATCTCGGTGGCGAGCAATGCCGAGGAGACCAAGATTGAGGAGGATCTTCGGATCATTTTCACCGTTCAATGACAGCCATCCGTCGCACGTTTCAGAAATATATCCGCGGGTAACATAAAGAACCGCACCGGAATCCATTCGAATTTTATGATCATCAGCGGAAGTGTCTGTATGGAATGACGGTGCACGAATGTTCAAAAATCAATTCCGTCGCAAACGGAACGTAGAAAGGAGGTGAAAAGATATGATTGTAAAAGCTATTTTGATTCTGGCTTGTTCGTTGAGCGGCTATGCGATTGCCTACCACAGCTACAGTCTGTGGTGGCAATGGTCGGTCGGACTGATTTTAGGATTGTTGATGGCCCTGTTTGTCATCAGGATCGAGCAGGCCATCCGAAAGATCTCCCTCCGGGTGATCCTGGGAGGCGTGGTCGGGATGATCGTCGGCCTGCTGATTGCCTTCTTACTTGCATACGGCTTGAGTTTTGTCAGCAATATCATGGAAAAAAGGCAGGTCGTCCCCTGGATTTATGCACTGCTCACCGGGATTATGGGTTATCTGGGACTTGTTCTCGGGTCGAAAAAGGTGGAAGAGGCCAGCCTGTTCGGCTGGGGGCCGGTCAAAGAGATCAGCGATTACCGGATTCTCGACACCAGTGTGATTATTGACGGTCGAATCGCCGATATTTGCGATACCGGATTCGTTGAAGGGAATCTGATCGTTCCCCGCTTTGTTTTGGATGAGCTTCAGTATATTGCCGATTCTTCAGACTCGATGAAAAGGGCCCGCGGCCGGCGGGGGCTGGATATTCTCAACCGGATGCAGCGGAGCAGCGGTATTTTTATCGATGTGGTCGACCATGATTTTCCCAAGATCAAGGGGGTGGATGCCAAGCTGGTCGCTCTGGCAAAAAAGACCAACGGGAAGATCATCACGAATGATTTCAATCTGAACAAGGTGGCCGAGTTGCAGGGAATCAAGATCCTCAACGTCAATGAACTGGCCAACGCGCTGAAACCGGTGGTTCTCCCGGGGGAACAGATGACCGTCAAGATCATCAAGGAAGGGAAGGAACCCGGGCAGGGAGTGGCCTATCTGGATGACGGCACGATGATCATCGTGGACAACGCGCAAAAACATCAGGGGATGACGGTGGAGGCGATGGTGACGAGTGTTCTGCAAACCACTGCCGGCCGGATGATCTTTTCTGAGCTGAAAGCGGTCCTGTCGGACAGGAAGTCGTCCGGGGGCAATGCAAGGCCGTGACGGTACACGGGTCCGGGGATGAGCAATCCCCGGACCTTTTTCCCAGGTCGTCATCATGAAGACGGTTGCGATCATTCCGGCGGGCGGAACAGGAAAACGCATGGGGAGCCGACTTCCCAAGCAGTACCTGTCGCTGGCCGGATTCCCGATCCTTGTTCATACCCTCAAGCCTTTTCAGCGCTCCCCGCTGATCGATGAAATTTTCCTCGCCGTTCCGAAGGGGGATCTCGCGAAAATTCGACGGGATGTCGTCGCAACGTTCCATCTGTCCAAGGTCAGCCGGGTTCTCGCCGGCGGACGGGAGCGTCAGGATTCGGTGTGGAACGCACTGATGCACGTGCGTCGGGAACATGACATCGTTCTTGTGCATGACGCGGTCCGTCCTTTCGTGAGCGGGGAGATCATCGAACGGGCCGTCGCCGGGGCGAAGAAATCCGGCGCCGTGGCCACAGGGGTTCCGATCCAAGATACGGTCAAGAGGACCGATCCGGCCGGAACGGTGACCGGGACCGTTTCCCGGGACGGTTTGTGGTCCGTGCAAACGCCGCAAGCCTTCCGGCGAGACGTGATTCTCGATGCGTATAAAAAGGCTGCGGACGACGGGTTTTACGGTACCGACGACGCATCCCTGGTGGAACGGATGGGAATCCCCGTCAGGATGATCCCCGGTCACAGTGACAACATCAAGGTGACGATACCGGAGGATCTGGAGCGGGGTCGAAGATTTTTCAACGGCGGGACCGGTATGAGAATCGGTTTCGGCTATGACAGCCACCGTTTGGTGGCGGCAAGAAAGCTGGTTCTGGGCGGTGTACCTATTCCGCATGAAAAGGGGCTTCTGGGCCACTCGGATGCGGATGTGCTGATCCATGCGGTCTGTGACGCGATCCTCGGAGCCTCCGGTTTGGGCGATATCGGTCGGCAGTTCCCGGATACCGATCCCGCCTACCGGGATATATCCAGCCTGGTCCTCTTGGACCGGGTACGGACGTTAACCGCCGAGAACGGTTACCGGATCCGCAACGTGGATTCCTCGATCGTTCTGGAAAAGCCGAAACTGGGCGCCCATCTTTCAGAGATGGCAGAGAACATCGCTTCCGTTTTACGGATTCCTGCCTCACAGGTCAGCGTCAAGGCCAAGACAAACGAGGGGATGGGACTCGTGGGCGCCGGAGAGGGCGCCGCCGCCTTTGCCGTTTCCCTGATCGAAACGGACAACAACCCGTAAAATCGATTTGTATTCCAACCGATTGGAAGGTTTCCACGAATCATGCGAAACATCCGATTGTGCGTCGAATATGACGGCACCGAATATTGCGGCTGGCAGCGTCAGGAAAACGGTCTCTCCATCCAGCAGCGGATCGAAGAGGCCATCGGGCGGATGACCGGCGTGCAGAGCCGGGTCATCGGCTCGGGCCGGACGGATGCGGGTGTTCATGCCGTCGGACAGGTGGCGAACTTTCACACGGACTCCCGTCTGGAGGAGAGGAGCCTTCTGATGGGCCTCAACAGCCTGCTGCCTCCGGACATCGCGGTTCGCGGCGTGCGCGAGGTCGATCCCTCTTTCCACGCCCGCTTCGATGCAAAAAGCAAGATGTATCTCTACCGGATCTGTAACCGTCCGGTCCGGCCGGCCCTGGAACGCCGTTTTGCCTGGTTCATCTGGGAACCGCTCGATCTGGAGAAGATCGCCGAATCGCTGGATCTCTTCCGGGGAACGCATGATTTTTCATCGTTTTGCTCCACGCACGCGGACAGTGAAGATCACGTGCGGACCATTCTCGATATCACCGTCGTGAAGCAGGAAAAGGATACCATCCGGATTTCCATGGAGGCGGATGGTTTCCTGCGGTATATGGCAAGAACGATCGTCGGCACGCTGGTCGAGATCGGTCGGGGAAAGCGCTGCCTCGATGAAGTGAATGAGATCCTGGCGGCGAAAGATCGAAAACGGGCCGGCCTGACGGCGCCGCCGCAAGGCCTTTTTCTGCAGGAAGTGAAATACGAATGAAGATTCTTGTGCTGGGACATCGCGGAACACTGGGAAGCGATCTGATGCTCCGGATGGGGGGCGCCCACGACATCACGGGAAAGGATATCGATGATTTCGACATCTCCGTGGAGGAGGAGTGTCGGCGCGTGATTGAGGATTCTTCGCCGGATGTCGTCATCAATGCTGCGGCCTGCACGAATGTGGACGGCTGCGAGACGGATCACGACCGCTGTTTTGCCGTCAATGCCGTCGGCGTGAAGAATGTCGCGCTGGCCTGCGGGCGGGAAGGCATCCGGATCGTCCAATTCAGCACCGATTGCATTTTTGACGGCCGGAAGCCTTCCCCGTACATCGAGGAGGATGAACCGGCACCCCTGAATGTGTATGGTGCCTCCAAGTTGGAGGGAGAGCGATTTCTTCAGGCCTTTTCGGACCGCTGGCTCCTGATCCGGACCTCTTGGCTCTACGGCCGAAACGGCGGGAATTTCATGAAGACCCTCCTGACGGAGGCCGATCATGCCAAGTCCATCGATGTCGCGAGCGATCAGGTCGGTTCCCCGACCTACTCCTGGGATCTGGCCGGCGCCGTGCAGTTGCTGATCGAGAGAGGCGATCAGGGCATTTACCATCTGACCAACCGCGGCCGGTGCAGCCGGTATGAATTTGCCTGCAAAGTGCTTCAATATGCGGGAAAAACCGACGTGGCCGTCCGGGCGGTGCCGTTGGAGGAACTTTGCCGGCCCGCGGTCGTTCCCGCCCGGAGTGTTTTGAGCTGCCGTAAGTTTTTCGAGACGACCGGCAGGACCATGCGGTTCTGGCAGATCGCGCTTCAGGATTGTCTGGCGAGGCCGGGCGGCCGCAAATAGGATCGGAAGGGGAGAGAAATTGCCGGGGAAAATCATCATTCTGCCGGAGACGCTGGCCCACCGGATCGCGGCGGGCGAGGTGGTCGAACGACCGGCGTCCGTTGTCAAGGAGCTGATGGAAAACGCGCTGGATGCGGGAGCTACGGAGATCTCCGTGGAGCTCGAGAAGGGGGGCTGCCGGGCCATCCGCGTAACCGACAACGGGGAAGGAATCAGGCCGGAGGATGTTCCGCTTGCCTTTGCCCGCCACGCCACCAGCAAGATTGCGGCATTCGAGGACCTATACCGGGTCCGTTCCTTCGGCTTCCGGGGCGAGGCCCTGCCCAGCATCGCGTCGGTTTCGCATGTGGAAATGGTGACCCGCCGGGCCGAGTCGCACGTCGGCACCCGATTGATCATCGAGGGAGGGACCATCCGGGAGCAGACCGATACAGGCTGTCCGGCAGGCACGTCCGTTCGCGTCAGCCGCATCTTTGAAATGGTCCCGGTCCGCCGGAAGTTTCTGAAGAGCGAAACGACCGAGCAGGGGTATTGCCTGGATTGGATCACCCGTCTTGCCCTGGCCCAGCCGGGAATCCGTCTGACGGTTTCCACGGAGCGCCGCACGCTGATGAATATCCCTGCCGCCAAGGATCCTGCGGAGCGGATTGCCCTTACATTGGGCAGGGATTTTCAGGATCATCTTGTCCGGGCGACGGGGGAGAAAAACGGCACGACGCTTGAGGGATTCGTTTCCCGTCCGGAATTCACACGCTCCGGCACCGATCAGATCTATCTTTTCGTGAACGGCCGATTCGTCAAGGATTACCTGCTGAACCATGCGATCACGACAGCCTACCGTAGGATCATTGAACCCCGACGCCATCCGGCCGCCGTGCTGTTCATCAATGTGCCGCAGGGGGACGTGGACGTGAACGTTCATCCCACGAAAATGGAGATTCGCTTCCGAAACCCGCGGGAGATCTACGGTCTCATCGTCGAGAGTCTGTGTGCTGTCATCGGCGCCGGCTCTAGGGAAGCGGTGCGAAAAACCGGACCGTATGAAGAGGAGAAGTCCGCTTATGCCGTGCGTGTCGAGGAGGCCCTGAAACGGTACCGGATCTCTGCGGGTCCGGAAAAGCTTTTCTTCGGTCATTCCACCCCGTCACTTCAGGCGGCGCCGATCGCAGCGGAGCCGGCGGTTCGGGAATTTCAGCCTGTCCATGGGCAACCGGAAATGGAGGAGCGCTTTTCCGATCTCCGTTATCTCGGCCAGGTCGCAGGGACCTACCTTGTGTTTGCCGGAGAGCGGGGGGTGGTCCTCGTCGATCAGCATGCGGCCCATGAACGAATCGTTTTTGAAAGTCTGAAGCGGGGTGCCGAGGGGACGGACAAAAAAACGATCGGCCAGCGGCTGCTGCTGCCCGAAGTGGTCAGCCTTCCCCCCCGCGAACTCTCATTTTTGACGGAATCCCTCCCGGTGCTTGAGGAGGCGGGAATAGAGGCGGAAGCCTTTGGCGGGGATTCCGTCGTCGTCAAAGCCGTTCCGGTCTTCCTGTCCGGCACGGAGGCGCGGACGTTGATCAGCGACCTGCTGGCCGAATGCGTGGAAGGGGATTGCCGTCTGCCGCTGGCGGAAAAGCGGGAAAAAATCTTTACGGCACTCGCCTGCCGCGCGGCCGTAAAGGCAAACCGAAATCTCAGCGGGCCGGAGGTCGAAACCCTCTGCCGCGACCTGGATGCTCTTCCCCAAGCGGCTACCTGCCCGCACGGAAGACCGTTGAAGATCGTCATCTCCGTCGGTGAGCTGGAGAAGATGTTCAGGAGGAGATAGCCGTGCATGGCCGGTTTTGATGTCCCCAAACCGAGGGTAGTCTGCATTCTCGGACCGACTGCCGTCGGAAAAACGGAGGCGGCCCTGGAACTGGCCGGAAGATACGGCGGCGAAATCGTCAGTGCCGATTCCATGCAGGTATACAGGTACATGAATATCGGCACGGCGAAACCGACGCCGGAAGAGCGGAGTCGCGTTTTCCACCACCTCCTTGATGTGGCCGATCCGGATGAACCTTTCGACGTCGCACGCTATATCGGGATGGCCCGAGGCGTCATTTCGGCATTGCACCGTGAGGGGGTACCGGTTTTCATCGTCGGCGGGACCGGGCTCTACATCCGGGCCCTCCTGGGGGGGCTGATCGACGGACCAGGGGCGGACGAGGAGCTGAGACGGGAACTGAAACAGGAAATGAAGGTCCGGGGGAAGGCCCACCTGTACGAGAGGCTGAAGGCAAGGGATCCCCGGGCTGCCGACCGGATCAACCCCCGTGACGGTATCCGGATCATCCGCGCGCTGGAGGTGATCGAGAATACCGGAAAATCGATCGTGGAATTTCAGGAGGGGCACCGTTTCCGAGAGGCGCCCTATGAAACGCTGCGAATCGGCCTCCGGCTGGACCGGGATCGCCTGAACGAGCGGATCGACCGACGGACGGAACGGATGGTTGCGTATGGGTTCGCAGCGGAGGTCAGGAGGCTGCTCGATATGGGTTACAAGGAATCCCTCAAACCGATGCAATCCCTCGGGTACAGGCACATGACGGCCCATATCGCCGGGCGGCAGAGCCTGGAGCGGACGGTGGATGATATTCAAAAGGATACCCGGCGTTACGCGAAACGGCAGATGACCTGGTTTGCCGCGGACCGGGAGATCGTCTGGTTCGACCCGCGGGATCTCGGAGAGGCATCCCGGCGGATCGAGGCATTTTGGCGGTCGTGCTGAATTTTCAAAGGGCTCCTTGATTTTTTTGCCGTTGTTTCGTAAGAAAGGCCGCGGCAATATCTCACTTTCGACTGGAGAGGATGAATGGAAAAGGGCGTGTTATCCAAGGCGTATGAGCCCCGTGAAGCGGAGGGAAAGTGGTACCGGTACTGGCTCGACCATGACTATTTCCATGCGGCGGACCTATCTTCGAAAAAACCTTTTTCCATCGTCATTCCCCCGCCGAACGTCACGGGAATGCTGCACATGGGTCATGCACTCAACAATGTGCTGCAGGACATCGTCGTTCGGTACAAGCGGATGCAGGGCTACAACGCCCTCTGGATGCCGGGGATGGACCATGCCGGAATCGCGACGCAAAACGTTGTCGAGCAGGAACTGACGAAAGAGGGAATCACACGGCACGACCTCGGCCGTGAAAAATTCATCGAACGGGTCTGGGAGTGGAAGGCCAAGTACGGGGGGGTGATCATTCACCAGCTGAAACGCCTGGGCTGCTCCTGCGACTGGGCGCGGGAACGCTTCACGATGGACGAGGGGCTCTCCCGTGCCGTTCGGGAGGTTTTTGTCCGGCTTTATGACGACGGCCTGATCTACCAGGGGGACTACATCGTCAACTGGTGCCCGCGCTGCCGGACCGCGATCTCCGACCTCGAGGTCGAGTATCACCAGGAGGCGGGTCATCTCTGGAATATCCGTTACCCGTTCGCCGAGGGCGGCGGGGAGATCATTGTGGCGACGACACGCCCGGAGACGATGCTCGGGGATACGGCCGTGGCCGTGCATCCCGACGATGAGCGGTACCGTCCTCTCGTGGGAAAAGAGGTGATCCTTCCGCTGGTCAACCGCAGAATTCCCGTCATCGCCGACGACTATGTCACGATGGAGTTCGGATCCGGCGCGGTCAAGATCACGCCGGCCTCGGACCCGAATGACTTTGCCATGGCGGGAAGACACAACCTGCCGATCATCAAGATCATGGATGACAACGCGGTGATCAACCAAAACGGCGGCGTTTATGAAGGCCAGGACCGCTACACGTGTCGCAGGAACATCGTCGGCGACTTGGAGTCGGGGGGGTTCCTGATCGGAACGGAACCCTACACACACAACATCGGCCGGTGCTACCGCTGCAAAACCGACGTCGAACCGGCCGTCTCTCGGCAGTGGTTTGTCCGGATCGCGCCGCTGGCCAAGGAGGCGATTTCCGCGGTGGTGACCGGAAAGACACGGATCGTGCCGTCGACCTGGGAGGCCACCTATTTCGAATGGATGAACAACATCCGGGACTGGTGCATTTCGCGACAAATCTGGTGGGGCCACAGGATTCCCGTCTGGACCTGCAAGGATTGCGGAAAGGTGATCGTCGCGGCTCAGGATCCCGAACATTGTCCCGGCTGCGACGGAAAAAAACTGCATCAGGAAGAGGACGTTCTGGATACCTGGTTCAGCTCGGCGCTGTGGCCCTTTTCGACGCTGGGATGGCCGGAAAACACGGAAGCGCTCAGGACCTTCTATCCGACGTCGCTGCTCGTGACCGGTTTTGACATTCTCTTCTTCTGGGTCGCGCGGATGATGATGATGGGGCTCTACGTCATGAAGGACGTGCCCTTCCGGGATGTCTACCTGCACGCGCTCGTTCGCGACGAAAACGGCGAGAAGATGAGCAAGTCCAAGGGGAACAGCATCGATCCGCTGGAGATGATGGACAAGTTCGGGACCGACGCCTTCCGCTTTACGCTGGCCGCCTTCACCGCCCAGGGACGGGATGTCCGGATGTCGGAGGAGCGGATCGAGGGGTACAAGTTTTTTGTCAACAAGATCTGGAATGCGACCCGCTTTTCCATGATGAATCTTGCGGATTACGACGCTGCGTTGCCGGTCCGTCCGGAGGACGGTTCGGTCGCAGACCGCTGGATCCGGTCGCGGCTGAACCGGACCGTGGCCGAGGTGATCCGCGGGTTGGACGAATACCGCTTCAACGACGCAGCGGCGGCCGTCTACCAGTTTGTCTGGCACGAGTTCTGCGACTGGTACCTGGAGCTGATCAAGCCCCTGCTCTACGGCCGGGATCATTCGCCCGGAAGGCGGGCTGCCCAGAAGACGCTGGTCGTGGTTCTGACCACGGTGCTCAAACTGCTCCACCCCTTCATGCCGTTCCTGACCGAGGAGATCTGGCAGACGCTGGTGGCGGACGGCAGCTCGGTCATGGTCGCCGAATTTCCCGCGATGGACGAAATCCACGACGATCCGGAGGCGGATCAGGAGATGTCGCAGATCATGGAGGTGATCACCCGCATCCGGAACATTCGCGGAGAGATGAACATCGCGCCGTCGCTGAAACTCAAGGTAACGCTGACGGCGACTTCCGATGCGCTGCGGGACTCCCTGGAACGCGGGCGGGTCTATATCCTGAATTTGGCCAACCTGGAGAGTCTGGAGATTGCCGATGAGATGGCGGAACCGAAGGGGGCCGCAACCGCGGTGGCCGGCCCGGTGCATGTCTACGTTTCTGTGGCGGGTGTGATCGATATCGAGGGGGAAAAGGGCCGTCTCGGCAAAGAGATCAGCCGGATTGAAAAAGATCTGGCTGTTGTGGAAAAGAAACTGGCCAATCCCGATTTTCTGGCGAAGGCGGCGGATGCTGTCGTGAAAAAGGAGAAGCAGAAGGCCGTCGCGCTCGGGGAGAAAAAAGCGGCGCTGGAGGCGGCGCTCCACAGAGTTGCGGCCCTGTAACAGGATAATTTCGGCTGTTTCGGCCAAAAACGGAATCCCGGAGAGAATCCATGCAGTCGTTGCAGATGTCGATCCCGGTGGTCGAGGAACTGATCCGGCGGGCCCTTGCAGAAGATGTGGGAGCCGGAGATATCACGACGGGAGCAGCCCTTCGAGGGGATGAACGGGGGGTTGCGAGGGCCGTAGCGAAATCGGGATTGGTGGTCGCCGGAAGCGATGTCTTCGGCGAGGTTTTCCGGATCTGGGACGCGTCGCTCAGCTTTTCATCCATTCGCCGCGACGGAGAAAAGGCGATGCCCGGGGAGGTGGTTGCGGAAATATCCGGGAACCTGCCCTCGATCCTGACCGCGGAGCGGGTGGCGCTGAACCTGTTTCAGCGGATGTGCGGGATTGCCACCCTCACCGGCAGATATGTCGAGGCCGTGGAGGGACGGAAGGCGAGGATCCTCGATACGCGAAAGACGGCGCCGGGCCTCAGGATTCTCGATAAGTACGCCGTCCGGGTAGGCGGCGGGTATAACCATCGGTTTGCACTTTATGACGGTGTGCTGATCAAGGACAACCACATCGAGGCGGCAGGCGGCATCCGGGAGGCCGTGCGGCGGGTTCGCAGCGGCATCCCCCACACCCTGAAGATTGAGATCGAGGTCAAAAGCTCTGCGGAGCTGGAGGAGGCGCTGGCCGCAGGCGCGGACTCGATCCTGTTGGACAACATGGACCTTGCCGAGATGGCCGCGGCGGTGAAAAGGGTGGCCGGGAAGATCCCGCTCGAGGCCTCGGGAAACATGACGCTGGAGCGGGTCGGGAAAGTGGCGGACACGGGCGTGGATTTCATCTCGGTGGGAGCCCTCACCCATTCCGTG
>ERZ1649853.980-NODE-980-length-11368-cov-7.616636_pt1 | contig 11368 bp, 4 predicted proteins | sample MGYA00575353_ERZ1649853 | MGnify/ENA primary metagenome ERZ1649853 (study PRJEB40853, sample SAMN11349654) | freshwater sediment metagenome | isolation source: river sediment | host: Sediment | place: India: Okhla Barrage, New Delhi | collected 2017-02-21 ...
TGAAGTCCGCCGAACCGTGCGCCTGGGTGATAAAGTGCGCCTGCCCAGCTTGAACATGCAGGGCGTGGTCACCTCCATCGGCGAGGAGGATGCCGAAGTGCAGGTAGGTCTGCTGCGCATCCGCGCCCGCCTGGCAGAATTAGAGCTGCCCGGCAGTGAGCCGCCCGTCGCCGAGGAGTCTGCTGCACCCGCCCGCCGCCAGCCCGCAGCCGAACCCGCTGCCAAGCGCAGCACCTCCTTGGGCGGCTTCCTGGCCGAATCCCCCGGCATCGAGCTCGATCTGCGCGGCCAGCGCGCCGACGAAGCCCTGGATAAGCTCGAGCGCTATATCGACTCCGCTTACCTGGCTGGTCTCCCCTGGGTGCGCATCATCCACGGCAAAGGCACCGGCAAGCTGCGCCAGGCCGTGCGCGAAGCCCTCAGCCAGAACAGTCATGTCAAATCTTTTGAGACCGGCGGCGAAAAAGAGGGCGGTGAAGGGGTGACTGTTGCCAAGCTTGGATGACGAAGCAGGAGTGGAATGGATGGTCTAGGAAAAATAGATGACTAAAACATTGACCGCCATCCTGATCGGCGCCGGGCAGCGCGGTGCAGAATCGTATGCCCCCTACGCCCTGCGCCACCCCGACCAGCTCCGCTTCGTCGCCGTAGCCGAGCCAATCACCGAGCGCCGCCAGCGCTTTGCCGCACAGCACCACCTCCCCGCCCAGGCATTGTACGAAAGCTGGGAGCCGCTGCTCTCACAGCCAAAAATCGCCGACGCTGCTCTGATCTGCACCCAGGATCAGCAGCATACCGCACCCACGCTTGCCGCGCTGCAAGCCGGTTATGATGTGCTGCTCGAAAAGCCCATGGCAACCACTTTGGAAGAATGCGTGCAACTCGTACGCTCCGCCGAGCAGACTGGCAGGCAGCTGCATATCTGCCATGTCATGCGTTACACGCCCCACGCTCAAAAGCTGCGCCAGATATTGCAGTCAGGCATGTTGGGTGAGGTCGTCAACGTTTCCCATCGCGAGAACGTCTCTTATTGGCACATGGCCCACAGCTACGTGCGTGGCAATTGGGCTAACCTTTCCCGCAGCGCGCCCATGATCCTCGCCAAATGCTGCCATGATCTTGACATCCTCACCTGGTGGCTCGAGCGGCGCTGCGAACAGTTGAGTAGCACCGGCGACCTGCTGGAATTCAACCCCGCGCACGCCCCGGCAGGCGCGCCACAGTTCTGCCTGGATGGCTGCCCTGCCGCCGAGTCCTGCCCGTATTATGCCCCGCGTGTTTATCTCGAGTTAGCGCCTCTCTGGCAGTCCTTTGCCGAAACGTCCAATGGCTTCAATCGCCTGGCGGTACAGACCTACCGGCGCTATCCCAGGTTGATCCGCGCCCTCAGCCCGCTCTATGCACCCTTGCGCACATTGAGCAATTACCGCAGTTGGCCGCTCACTGTCGTTGCCGGTGACCCGACACCCGAGAATCTCACCGCAGCCCTGCGTACAGGCCCGTATGGGCGCTGCGTCTATCACTGCGACAACGATGTCGTCGATCGCCAGGCTGTTCTGATGCAGTTCGAAGGAGGTCTGCCCGTCACCCTCACCATGCAAGGTCATTCGCACATCGAATATCGCACCACGCGTATCGAAGGCACGCGTGCCACCCTCCTGGCGGAGTTCGGCTATGGCGGCTCATGGATCGAGGTGCGCCAGCACCGCTCCGACCGCCACACCCGCTACAACACCAGTGCATCGCCCGAACATGGGCATGGCGGCGGCGACGAAGCCCTCATGGCAGGTTTCGTGCGCAGCCTGAGCGGTGAGAGTTCCCAGGCGCTCACCCTTGCCCGCCAATCCCTGGAGAGCCACCGCATGGCCTTCGCCGCTGAACAAGCCCGCCTGGAAGGGCGTGTGATCAAGATGGATGAGGTATTAGCGTAAAGACCTCACAGGTCTTGGATAGAACGAAAAAGAAATCTCAATGTCATCCAGTAAGTTCTTATCATTGTTTCTTCTCGTCAGCCTCCTGGGCGGCCTCACCGGGGGTGTACAGCCCACTGCTTTAGCTGCCGATCCGCCTGCCTTGATTGCCGTGTCCTTGCAAGCCGAGGATGCCATCCGGCGTTTCCAGGCCACTGATTTGCCCGCCTATGCATTCGTAGATGGTTACATCATCGCCGGCGCTGGTTCCGATGGGCAGGCATCCTTGCGTAGCGCAGGCTTATCCTTTCAAATATTGGATGCCGAGTTGACGGACAATTACTACCTGGCAAGCCGCGTACCGTCATCACCCAGGCTTGATTGGTCTCTCTATGGCCGCCTGCTGCTTGACCTGGGCGACCAGGCGCTGCTCCAGATCAGTCCTGCACAGGTCGAACAGTTGTCGCGTGCTGGCGTCGAGCTACGCCACATCACCCTCTTGCCCATCCTCTTGCCCGTGGATCAAATTACAGAACAGGTCTTTCCTGAAGAGGTTCAGTACGACCCTATCGTCCAGAGGATCATCGACCAGGTAAGCCAGGACACCCTCAAACAATACGTGCGCCAGTTGTCAGGCGAGGAGCCGGTCTGGGTGAATGATGCCTGGTACACCATCACTACCCGCCATACCTACAGTGGCAAACCCATCCGCAAGGCAGCCCGCTACATGGGAGAGCGTATGGCAGACCAGGGGTTGGATGTCGAATATCAGGTCTGGTATGACGATAACAATCCCAACGTGATCGGTCAGATCACTGGTCTGACCAATCCCGCGGATATCTACATCCTCGGCGCTCATCTGGATGACGTGTGGGACGTCCCCGGAGCGGACGATAACGCCAGCGGCTCGGCTGCCACCCTGCTGGCGGCCGAATTGCTCTCCCAATACCAATGGAACTGCACCCTACGCTTTGCCTTCTGGACCGGCGAGGAGCAGGGACTGTATGGCAGCGCCGCCTATGCCTGGCGATCCTATAACCGCGGCGAGAATATCCTTGGCTACCTCAATCTGGATATGCTCGCCTGGAATACACCCGACAGCTCGCCGGATATCGACCTAGTCTATCATCCTGACATGCCGCTCACCAAGCAAATGGCTCGTCTGATGAGAGATGTGATCCCCATTTACAGCTTGAATTTGATTCCACAGCTGGTCACCAGCTACGGCGGTTTCAGTGACCATAGCTCCTTTTGGGATTATGGTTATACCTCCATCCACGCCATCGAAGACCAGAATGACTTCAACCCTCACTACCATAGCTCTGGTGACAGCCCCTCCCACATCGACCTGGCTTACTTGACCGATTTCACCAAAGCCTCCCTTGCCACTTTCATGCACATGAGTAATTGCCTCATTACCGGTGACTTGAACGGCACGGTAGCCTCTGAAGATGGTACAGTCATTCCCAATGCCGGTATCCAGATCAGCGATGCTGCCGGGCACGTCTTCTCAACGTGGGCCAACGACTCCGGCTATTACACCCAGACCCTTCCCGCAAGCACTTACACGATCACCGTCTCTGCGGATGGCTACTTGACCGAGACAGTACCTGGTATCGCCGTCCTCGGCGGTAAAGTTACCACCCAAGACTTCAGCTTGCAAACGACTCTCACACAGGGTCACATGGAAGGTCAGGTTACGAGTGCTGCCTCTGGCTATCCATTGCAGGGCGCTTCCGTCATTGCCTTTCCTTACGGGAACCAGGTAATTACCGGACCCAATGGCTACTATTCGATGACCCTGACAGCCGGCGATTACTGGGTGACGGCCAGGCTATCTGGCTACATCTCCCAAACCGTGCTCGCCACGGTTGATGTCAGCCAGACTACCATCCAGGACTTTGCCCTGGAGATCGCACCCCCTGAGATCGATATCCTCCCCTCAGCCATCTCGGTCACCCTGCTCCTTGACCGAGACACCGTTAAGACCACTTCGGTTAATAACTTAGGCGACAGTCCTCTCAGCTTCGCCATCACCAACCCGGATGCTGCCAGTTGGCTCAGCTTCACACCTCGGTACGGGAGGCTCGATCCGGCTGCCAGCCAGGTGGTCAGCGTGACATTGCAGGCCGCCGGGCTTGGCACTGGTGTTTATCCCGCCACGCTCGAATTCGCCAGCGATGATCCCGACACTCCCCTGGTCTTCCTGCCGGTCACCATGACCGTCGTGTCGGACTGCGTCCCTGTCGGGAGGACAGACTTCACCTGGATGCCTGTAGTTCCACTCGCTGGCGAGGCAGTCACTTTTTATGCTTCGAATAACGGCAGCGAACCGGTCAGTTACTACTGGGAGTTCAGCGACGGCATTACTTCAACTGCAGATATACCCACCCGGTTCTTCGTAGATGGTGTCTATACCGTTACTTTAACCGCCAGTAACGATTGTGGTGTGGACGACGCCACCTACACCATCACCGTTGCTGCACCCCCCTGGCAGTCCATCCTGCCGCTGGTCAGTAAAAAATGATCTGCGATGCAGGTGTAAGATTCTGATCCAGTCATTACCATGCATAAAACAACAAGGAGACCTCAATGTCATTACGCAAGTTCTTTTCGATGATTCTCCTCATCAGCCTGCTGACCGGGTTCGCTGGCTCAACGCAGCCCGCCGCACTGGCTGCCGACCCGCGAGCACTGGTCGCAATTCCTCTGCAAACTGAGGCTGTTATCCAACGCTTCCAGTCCACCGGCCTACCCGCCTATGCTCTGCTGGACAGCTACATCCTGGCTGGCGCCGACTCTGCCGGGCAGTTAGCCCTGGCAAAATCTGGCTTGTCCTTCCAGGTGCTAGACGATGAGATCACCAGCGGCTACTACCTGGCCAACCGCATGCCCTCCGCCGCGAAAATCGACTGGAGCCAATACGGTCGCCTGCTGCTCGACCTGGGCGCTCAGGCCTTGTTGCAAACTGACGCCCGGCAGGCCGAGGCACTCTCGCTGGCAGGCGCAGAGCTGCGTTACATCAGCCTGTCGCCCATTGTCCTGCCTGTGGATCAATCTATCGAACAGGTTTTTCCTGAAGAAGTCACGCCCGACCCCATCGTTCAAATGGTCATCGACCAGATTGACCAGGACACCGTCAGTGAGTATGATCGCCAGTTGGCAGGTGAATTGCCCGTCTGGGTAGATAACGATTGGTATACCATTACCTCTCGATACACCTATAGCGGGGAATCCATTCAAAAAGCCACCAGCTACGTCGGACAGGACATGGCTGCGGAGGGCATGGATGTGGAGTATCATGTGTGGGGCGGTAATACTTATCCGAACGTGATTGGACAGATTACCGGCCTCATCAACCCGGATGATATTTACATCATCGGCGCCCATCTGGACGATGTCAGTGGCGCACCCGGCGCGGACGACAATGCCAGCGGTTCCGTTGCCACCATGATCGCGGCGGATTTGCTTTCTCAATACCAGTGGAGTTGCACCATACGCTTTGCCTATTGGACCGGCGAGGAACAGGGTCTCTTGGGCAGCGAGGTCTACGCTCAACGTTCACACCAGAATGGCGAGAACATCGTTGGCTATCTTAACCTGGATATGATCGCCTGGAATACCATCAACTCCGATCCCGGTATCGACTTGCTCTATAATCCCAGTATGCCATCCACTCTACAGTTGGCTCAATTGATGAGTGATGTTGTTGATGCTTACAATCTCGACCTGACTCCAGAGTTAGTAACCAGCTTTGGCGGGGGCAGTGACCATAGTTCCTTCTGGGATCAGGGCTACACTTCCATTCTCGCCATCGAAGATGAGAATGACTTCAATCCATACTATCACAGTGCTCAGGACACACCTGCCCATACCGACCTGGCTTACTTCACCGACTTCACCAAAGCTGCCATTGCCACTTTCATGCACATGAGCGGCTGCGCTCTGATCAACATGGGCGACCTGGACGGGACGGTCACCGAGAGTGTTGGTAGCACCCCGCTTGAAGGCGTTGAAATCACAGCTGTGAGCGATGATGGGTACACACACAACGCCACCACAGATGCCAGCGGTTACTATACCACCACGGCTTTGGCCGGCACCTACACTGTCACTGCTGAGGCTTTCGGCTATTATCCAGCGGAAGTCAGCGGTATTGTCGTTATCACTGACATGGTTACCACGCAGGATTTCGTTTTGGACCCATTGCCGGAGTACACCATCTCCGGTACGGTAACTGAGATCGGCAGCGGGATACCCCTGGCAGCACAGGTGGAGGTGCTCGGCTCGCCTGTCGTGCCGGCTCTGACCAACCCGGCCACCGGTGTGTACTCGCTGACCGTACCGACCGGCACATACACCCTGCGGGTGACGTCTGATGGGCATCAGTATCAGGACCGTGAGGTAGTCGTTAACAGCGACCTGAACGAAGACTTTAGCCTGGAGAAGTTGCCTTGCATCCTGCTGGTGGATGATGACAACAACGCTCCCAATACCCTGCCCTACTACACCTCCGCACTGGATGCCCTGCACTATACCTATGATGTCTTTACCGTCGGCACTGGTGCGGAAGATGGGCCAGACTTGCCGACCATGCAGGGTTACAACATGGTGATCTGGTTCTCCGGAGATAAATTTGGATCCAAATCAGCTGGTCCGAACAGCACAGACGAAGCGAACCTGGTCGCTTACCTGGATGGTGGAGGCAAGTTGTTCCTGGACAGTCAGGGATACCTGGATGACATGGGTGTGACCAGCTTTGGGCAAAGCTACCTGGGAGTCGCATCGAAAGTAAATGGCGCAGGCGATGCAACATCAAAGTATGGCGTGAGCGGTGACCCGATCGGTGACGGACTGGGACCTTACCACTTGACCTACCCCTCTGGGTTCTATGATGGCGGCGACATAGTCTATCCCGCAGATGGTGCTTCGATAGCCTTCCGCAGCGCAGCGGGAGGAGGTGGCAATCCGCTTGACCTTGACAAGAATGGCGGCGATTGGCAGACTGTATTCTTTGGCACCTCCTGGGTACCAGTTTATAAATATCTTCCTGCCAACGGTGAGGCGGTGTTGCAGCGCGTGGTCGATTTCTTCGGCGGCTGTCCTTGTGAGGCTATCAGTGGGACTAGCTTTACCTACCAGCCGCAGAATCCCTGGGTGGGTGGGGAAGTGACCTTCACCGGCTCCGCCTTGGGCAGCCTGCCCATTGTTTTTGATTGGGATTTTGGCGATGGCGACCTGGCTACCGGAGAGGTAGTCACCCATACCTATGGCGCTGAGGGCGACTATACCGTGGCGATGACCGCCACGAATTCCTGCGGACTTGAAAGTGTCTCGCAGGATCTCACGCTGCTCAACCCACCCGACATCAGCCTTTACCCACTATTCTTCGACGTAACCCTGACAACCGGCGAGAGCAGCAATGATTCGCTGTTAATCAGCAACATTGGTCCCCTGACTTTGACCTTCAACATCGCTGAAGTCCCGCCAGTGGACTGGCTGGCTGTAGATTCCCTGGGCGGGGAGGTGAGCCCTGGCGATGGCTTGACCACCACACTAAGCTTCGATGCGGGTGTGCTGCCTGCGGGCACCTATACGACCACACTGATGATCAACAGCAACGACCCAGACGAACCGCAGATCAGCCTGCCAGTGACGCTGACCGTATGCACCCCTGTCAGTGACACAGACTTCTCCTGGACTCCGGCATCTCCGTTCGCTGGTGAAGTGGTCACCTTCACCGCCTCGGTCTCTGGCAGCCAGCCGGTCAGTTACTACTGGGAGTTCAGCGATGGCATCACTTCCACCGCCGAATCGCCTGCCCGCACCTTTGCACCTGGTGTCTACACCGTTACACTGACAACCAGCAACGCATGTAGCGTGGATATGATTACATACACCATCACCATCGCCGAATCTCCCTGGCGGTCTATTCTGCCGCTGGTCAGTAAAAAATGATCGGCGATGCAGATGTAAGATTCTGATCTAGTCATTACCATACATAAAAAACAACAAGGAGACCTCAATGACATTACACAAGCTTTTCTCGTTCCTGGTATTACTCAGTCTGCTGGTTGGCTTCACTGGCGCCTCGCAGCCGACTGCACAAGCCGCCAATCCAACCGCCCTGGTGGCGGTGAGCTGGCAATCCCCTGATGACCTCCAGCGTTTCCAGGCTACTGGCTTGCCTGCCTACGCCCTGCTGGACGGTTACATCCTGGCAGGCGCCGACTCTGCCGGTCAGCTTGCCCTGGCAGGTGTGGGCTTGCCCTTCCAGGTGTTGGATGCTGAGCTCACCGGCGGCTATTACCTGGCAAGCCGCATGCCCTCCGCCGCTAAGATCGACTGGTCCTTGTACGGTCGCCTGTTGCTTGACTTGGGAGACCAGGCGCTGCTGCAAACTGGCATCGCACAGGTAAAAGAGCTCTCGTTGGCAGGCGCCGAGTTGCGCTACATCAGCCTGACGCCCGTCGTCCTGCCCGTAAACCAATCCGCCGAACAGGTCTTCCCTGAAGAAGTCACACCTGATCCCATCGTGCAGATGGTCATCGACCAGGTCGATCAGAACACGGTCAGTGAATATGACCGCCAATTGGCAGGTGAGCTGCCCGTCTGGGTGGATGGCGACTGGTACACCATCACCACCCGTGATACGTATAGTGGTGTTCCGATGCAGAAAACTACTAACTACGTTGGGCAGAAAATGGCCGCCGAGGGGCTGGATGTGGAATATCATATCTGGGGCGGTAATACATATCCGAACGTGATCGGCGAGATCACCGGTCTGACCAACCCTGACGATATCTACATCATTGGCGCTCACCTGGATGATGTCAGCGGCACACCTGGTGCGGACGACAACGCCAGCGGTTCCGTCGCCACCATGCTCGCCGCCGAGTTGCTCTCCCAATATCAATGGAGCTGCACCGTGCGCTTTGCCTATTGGACTGGTGAAGAGTATGGTCTTTTAGGTAGTGCTGAGTATGCCCAGCGCTCCTACCAAGACGGCGAGAACATCCTAGGTTATCTCAATCTGGATATGATCGCCTGGAACACCATTAGCTCTCAACCTGGCATCGACTTGCTCTACAATTCCAACATGCCCCAAACACAGCAGTTAGCCCAGTTGATGTCTGATGTCGTCTACGCGTACGACCTCAATCTGGTCCCGCAGTTGGTGACCAGCCTGGGCGGTGGTAGCGACCATAGCTCATTCTGGGATTACGGCTATACTGCCATCCTGGGCATCGAGGACCAGAGTGATTTCAACCCCTATTATCATGGCGGTCAGGATACTCCTGCCCACACTGACCTGGCATATTTCACCGACTTCACCAAAGCCGCTATCGCCACCTTCATGCACATGAGCGGCTGCGTCATCGTCGGTGGCACCGGTAACCTGGACGGTACAGTCACCGCAGCCGATGGCGGAGCCGCCATCTCTGGCGCTGACGTCCAGATTGACGACGGTGCCGGGCACGTTTTCTCCACCCAGACCGATGCATCTGGTTATTACACCAAGACCCTGGTCGCCGGCGACTACACCGTCACCGCCTCGGCGTATGGTTATCTGCCCGAGACTGTCTCCGGCGTCACCGTCGTCACCGATACCCTGACCACCCAGGATTTCAGCCTGCTGACCGCCCCCACCTATACCATCTCCGGTATGGTTACCGAAGTCGGCAGCGGTGCCCCTTTATATGCCCATATCACCTTTGACGGTTCGCCCGACGAAACCTGGACCGACCCCGGCACTGGGTATTACCAGATTACACTGCCCGAGGGCGAATACACAATGCATGTCGCAGCCGAGCTGCACCGCCCGCAAGCCCGCCCGATCCTACTGGATCAGGATCAGACCCAGGACTTCCTGTTGGAAACCCTGCCCTGCATCCTGCTGGTAGATGACGACCAGGACGGCCCGGACGTGCTCTCCTATTATACCGATGCGCTGGATGGCATCGGCGCTGAGTACGATGTTTGGGATGTCGGCACGGATGGCGACCCCGCTTTAAGCAATATTTCTGGCTACAACCAGGTTTACTGGTTCCTGGGATACCCCTACAACAACACCTTTAACAGCACCAATGAAACTGTTGTAGCTGGTTATCTGGATGCCGGTGGCAACTTCTTCCTCTCCGGGCAGGATTACCTGTATGATATGGGGCTGGATGACTTCGGTCAAGATTATTTGCACATCGGCAGCTTTGTAAATGATGAAAACCAGACTTCCGTAACCGGTCAAAACGTTTACGCCGGGTTAGGTCCATATTCACTGTCTTACCCCTTCACCAACTATTCGGATATCGTCAGTCCCGATGCCCAGGCTCAGTTAGCTTTCAGTGGCAACCAGGGCAACGCCGCCATCAGCTATGACGGCGACACCTTCAACACCATCTTCCTCGGTTATCCTCTCGAAGCGGTCAGCCTGGCTGGCAGGCAAGCAATCCTGGAACGCACGATTGACTTCTTCGGTGGCTGCGAACCCACGAACGGCCAGCTCGAGGGACAGGTGACCGATGCCGCCACCGGTGATCCGCTGCAAGGCGCCTTGATCACTGCCGAGCCAACCGGCGATCAAGCAACCACCGATCTGAATGGTAACTACGTGATGAGCTTATCCGCCGGCGACTACCAGGTGACTGCCTCCCTGGATGGCTACGTTTCGCAAACGCTGCCCGCCACCATCGCCGTCAGCGAGACGACCGTGTTGGACTTCGCTCTCGAGCAGGAGATCATCCCGCCGGAGATTGATATTACTCCCACGTCTATCTCTGCCACCCTGTTCCCTGGGGAATACACTGTCGAGTCTGTCACCGTCACCAACCTGGGTGGCAGCCCTCTCAGTTTCACCGTCTCCAACCCGGACGCAGCCACCTGGCTTGATTTTGAGCCTGCCAACGGCAAGCTCGATCCCTCTGCTAGCCAGGTGGTCAGCGTGACCCTGGACACCACTGAACTGGGCGTGGGCGTCTACACCACTACCCTGGAATTCGCCAGCGACGACCCGGTGACGCCCCTGGTCGTGCTCCCGGTGGCACTGACGGTCGTTCCAGCCTGCGTTCCCGTCAGCGATACAGACTTTACCTGGACGCCGGAGACCCCACTGGAGGGTGAGGTCGTCACCTTCACCGCCTCGGTCTCTGGCAGCCAGCCGATCAGTTACTATTGGGAGTTCAGCGACGGTATCACCTCCACTGTAGAATCGCCCGCCCGCACTTTCGCGTCTGGCGTCTACACCATCACCCTTACCACAAGCAACGACTGCGGTGTGGATGAGGTCAGCTACACCATCACGGTTGCTGCTCCCTCCTGGTGGGTGTACTTGCCGCTGGTGGCTAAAAAGTAACCTTTCCCATCCGTTTTGATCCGGAGTGCGCCTGGAAGAATCTTTCAGGCGCACTCCGCTAAGGATCATAGAATAGGGAGACTTATCGGGGGGGGGGAGTTTAGTATGT
>ERZ1649853.982-NODE-982-length-11367-cov-4.764056_pt1 | contig 11367 bp, 12 predicted proteins | sample MGYA00575353_ERZ1649853 | MGnify/ENA primary metagenome ERZ1649853 (study PRJEB40853, sample SAMN11349654) | freshwater sediment metagenome | isolation source: river sediment | host: Sediment | place: India: Okhla Barrage, New Delhi | collected 2017-02-21 ...
TAGGCTGCTGAGTTAAGATGATTACAATATAATTTTAAATAAATAACATAAGCAGTCGATATCAATGCTCTTTAACAGCTATGAATACATCTTTTTATTTCTGCCGATTACTTTTGGTATCTATTTTTGGCTGAATAAAAAACGTCTAACGCAAGCCTCAAAGGGATGGATAGTATTTGCTTCACTCTTTTTTTATTCGTGGTGGAATGTTATTTATCTCCCTCTTATTCTGGGTTCTATCCTCTTTAATTTTGCGATAGGTTCTAGTATTACCCATATCAATAGTACGTTCCTCTCCAAAAAGAGACTCTCTTCTAAAAGCATCTTAACATTTGGTATCACCGCCAATGTTTTATTATTGGTCTATTATAAGTACATGGATTTTTTTATTACCAATGCCAATATGATGGCGGGTACCCATTGGGAATTAATGCAGATCATCCTTCCTTTGGGGATTAGCTTTTTTACTTTTACCCAAATTGCCTATTTAGTCGATGCCTATCGTAACGAAGTCAAAGAGATGGATTATCTCAACTATACCCTCTTTGTGACGTTTTTCCCCCATTTGCTAGCAGGGCCTATTTTGCATCATAAAGAGATGATGCCGCAGTTTGATGATGTCCGCAATAAAGTTTTAAACCCCAAAAATATCGCTGCCGGAATGTATTTATTTGCCATCGGGCTCTTTAAAAAAGTGGTGATTGCTGATACCTTTGCTATCTGGGTTTCGTATGGATACGGGGATACAGCCTCTCTCTCGTTGATGTGTGCTTGGGCAACTTCGCTCTCCTATACGTTTCAACTTTATTTTGATTTTAGCGGTTATACCGATATGGCACTGGCGGTTGCGTTGCTTTTTAATATCAAACTTCCTATTAATTTTAACAGCCCCTATAAAGCGGTAAATATTCAAGATTTTTGGAGACGCTGGCATATGACTCTTTCGCGCTTTTTGCGTGATTACATCTATATTCCTCTGGGGGGAAACCGTCACGGCGAGCTCCGTACCTACGGCAATCTCTTTAGTGTTTTTTTGGTTGGGGGGTTATGGCATGGGGCATCATGGATGTTTGTAATCTGGGGTGCGTTGCATGGTGGCGCCATCGTTCTTCATCGTGCTTGGCAGCAGAGCGGGCGTAAAATGAATACGATACTGGCATGGTTTCTCACATTTAACTTTATCAATATTACATGGATTTTCTTTAGGGCAAAAGAGTGGGACGATGCGGTTAATATCCTCTCCGGTATGGTTGGACTCAACGGGATAGAAGAATTTTCTGATGTGCTGGAATTTGGTGGGCTATCAACTATTGAGCTATTTATGATGGGGATTGTATTGATGATAGGTGTTAGCTCTTTTTTCACCCCTAACTCTAATCAGATGGCAAAATCTTTCCGCTTATCCAACAAGAGTTTGTTATTTGGTGCTTTTTTAATGTGTATGGGAATATTGCATCTTAGCAAGATCTCTGCGTTTCTCTATTTTAACTTTTAGGCTGATTGATGAAACCAACTTCTTGGATACTAAAGTTTCTTTTTTTGTCACTCCTTACTCTTCTTAGTATGGGTGTTATAAACTTTATTTTAGATCCGTTTCAACAATATCGAAAAGCTCAATTTTACAAACCTATCTACGATAATGAGCGCTATTTAAATCCGGGATTAGCCAAAACGTATGATTATAATGAAGTGATTATCGGATCGTCTATGACCGAGAATTTTCTACTTTCAGATACCAGAGATATTTTAGGATTTACGAAACCGATTAAATTTTCTATGTCTGGAGCCACGGCGTATGAGATAAAAATTATGTTAGATTCCGCCTATCAGCATCGTAAAATCGATAGTGTCATTTATGGCATCGATCTCTTCTCTTTCACCGGAGAGTCAACACGATTATTTCATGGTGAGGGCTCGCTTCCGTTTTATCTTTATGATAATAATCGTCTAAATGATTACCGCTATCTTTTGAGTTTCGATACGTTTAAATTTTTTGTCGACTCTTTTGTGCTATCAAAACCGGAAGTTATGTTCGATTTTAACCGTATGTATCAGTGGCAGCATACATTCAATGAAGATGATTTTAACAGAAAAGATCGCATTGATGAATGGAGAGAAAAATATGGATTTAATCCCGATTACACTAAAAATGAGTATACCCTTAAAGCGATGAAGGCCAATATTGATACCAATCTGATTCCCCTTATCCAACATCATCCTGAGACAACATTTTATCTGTTTTATCCCCCTTACTCAATCCTTGCATTTAAAGATATGCAGAATAAGGGATGGTTGAATACGGTAGAGCAATTCAAATACTATCTATTTACTCAGTTAGCGCACTATCCAAACGTCAAAATATACGATTTTCAAGCCTCTAAAGAGGTTACATGCAATCTTGATAATTACAAAGATTTGCTCCATTACCATCAACGTATTAATAGTTGGATGTTAGGAGAGATGAAAAATAAGAGCTATCTGATTGAAGATACGACTGAGCTTCAACAATACAATCAATCTTTATCAAAAAATATTCAAGAGTTCAGTGAGAGTGAGTTAAACTGTGTTAAAATTATGACAAAGACTCTATCACCCAAGGTTAATCATGTTATTTAATCCCACTCCATTGGAAAAGTTGACCACGCTTGTTACTGATTTGCTTGAAAAACAATCGTCATTAAAAGCTGAAATCGAAACATTACGAGCCGAGAGCGCTTCGATTCGAGGTAATGAACAAAGTAAAGAGGGTGAGATTCAGCGTCTTAGCGCAGCACTTGCCGCAAAAGATGAAGAGATTAAAATGTACGCCGATGAACTTGCCGCTAAAGATACTGAAATCGAAGCGATCGTCTCTAAAATAGAAAGCTTGCTTGGATGAAGACCAAAGTAACCCTCACCCTCAATGCCAAACGTTATGACATTGATGTCGAGGAAGATTTTGCCCGTTTTTTGATCGAGCAGATGAAACAAGACTTTGAATTTCACGGCAATAATGATCTTAAACTTCTTCTCCAAGCCTATGTACGTAAAAACTTTGCTCTCTATCAGCAAGAGAAAGAGACATTAGCTCTCATTGAGCGTCTTCAAAATAGTTAATCCCCTCCACAATCGCTTCACAATAATTTTTTATACTGCTCTCATCAAAAGGGAATCTCGAAAGAGAAACTCTGAAAAAGGAGTTTAGGATGAATAAGTTACTCTCAATCTTGTTAATCGCAGCACTTAGTGCTTCAGTTGCTTCAGCAGATGCTAAAGCGGGTCAAAAAGCGTATCTTAAAACGCTCAAAGCGAAATTCAACATGAACGGAACCAAGTTTGCCGCTGAGCATACGGTTGCCGAATGGGAAGAACTTTTTGCAAATGATGCAAAAGGGTTTATTAAAGAGTACAGTGAGCGTTTTCCAACTTCGGTTCCAGTTCTCACGAATCCTGATATGAAGGATAAACTCCAAGATATCGGTGATTTTGCAAAAGAGTACGGTTCGGATAGCGGAAACGTCCCCTCTTGTGGTTAAAGGGTAAAAAAAGCGCGGCGTGCTGCGCGTGAGCTCTCTGCTGAAGAGAACTCAGCGTTAGCGTAGCTATCGGGATGAATTCCGATGGCGTAATAAATAAAATAAAAAGGATATATTATGAAAACGTTAATTGCGATTTTAGGACTTAGTGCTATGTTGAGTGCTGCGGACGGCGCAGCCATGTATCAAAAATGTGCGGCATGTCACGGTATGAAAGGTGAAAAAGCGGCTTTGGGCAAATCAGAAGTGATTGCTGGATGGGGATCTGCTAAGGTAGTTGATGCACTCAAAGGGTACAAAGCGGGAACTCGTAACACTAAAGGGATGGGTGCTCTGATGAAAGGTCAAACTGCCTCTTTGAGTGATGCTGATATGAAAGCATTAGGCGATCATATCGCAGGGTTGAAATAATATTTTAAAGCTGTTGTGAGCCTTCACAGCCAATCAACTTTGTTTTTGTCTCTCGTCACGATCCCCTCTGTGGGATCACTTCCATTCTACGCAGATTTTTGTCCCCAATTTCTCTTCTGACTCAATTGTGATGTTTAAATCATACTCTTTAGCGATCATTGCGACGATATTCAGTCCGATCCCAAATCCACCGACACTTTTATCTGCGCGGGTGTAGCGTTCGAATACGCGATCAATCATCTCCGGCGGAATACCGATTCCGTTGTCTTCAACACATAACAGTTTTTTTGTGAGGGTGATGGTAATATGCCCTTCCATTTTATTGTATTTGATGGCGTTGGAGAGGAGGTTGTCGATGAGTCGGGTTGCTTTGGTAGTATCGATAAGGAGGGTGATATCTGGATCGATAGCGAGGGAGAGGGTGATTTTCTTTTGCTCGATACGGTGGCGGAAATACTCGATTCTCTCGTGCAGGAGATGGGATAGGTTCAATTGGGTATTTTGAACTGCTAAATCATGGTTTAGGATGAGGTAGGTGAGATCATCGTAGAGGGTGGAGATGGTACGCGAAGCGATTTCGATCCGTTTGAGCTTTTTCTCGACGGAAGGAGGTAAACTACTCTCATGCAGTGCCTCGATATTGGTGAGGATCGCGCTGACCGGGGTATTGAGTTCATGTGTGGTGTCTTTGATAAAATCATCGAGTAGGGCGATCGCTTCGTTCATGGGGCGCAAAAACATCCGTGAGAGGAAAAACCCGATGATCCCTAAAAGGATTAACAGCAGTGAACCGAAACTTAATACATCTTTGAGAACTTGATGTCTCCAAAGCTCATCATCACGGGTTTCAAAAACGAGATAATATTCCCCCAATCCATAAGGAGATAGGGCAATGATGAGGTGGATATACCTTTTGTGTAGAGCGATGTTTTCCCGAAAGTCGGTATGGTTTTGATGCAGATTTCCGACAATAAAATCTTTACTGTATCCATACAAAGCGGTGGTATAGGCAAGATCTCTCGGGAATGTTTTGAGGTTATGACCGCTCTCTAGCCACTGTTTGAGTTTGGGGACGTAGGTCTCACTTTCCAACTGCATCGCAAGACGATGAGAGGAGAGCATTTGAGCTTTTACCGATTCGTAATAGAGGATGGCGATCAGTCCTAAAATGAGTACGCTCATCACCCCATAGAGGGCTAAAAAACTTCGCAGAGTTCGGTATTTAGCGAAATTGATACCCGAGGCGCTTGTGGCTGACAATGGAGTCCTTTCCGAGGAGTTTGCGGAGTGTTTTGATATAGGTACGGAGACTTCCGTCACTCGGTGTTTCATCGTAATCCCACAGATGCTCCAGTATCATTTCGTGGGTAAGAAGCTCATTGCGGTGTTGGATAAAGAGTTTGAGGAGTTTGTGCTCTTTTAGCTGAAGATTTTCAGTTTTTCCCTGAACGATAAGAACCTGATTGTCGATGTCATACGTTATCCCCTCTCCCAGAGTGAGTGCATCGGTCGGATTATGGTAAAAGTTGCGTTTGAGAATGGTTTGAATCCGCAGCAGCAGCTCTTTGAGGGCGAAGGGTTTACGAATATAATCGTCTCCGCCGCTCTCAAATCCCTCTTCGACATCACTCATGGCATTGCGCGAGGTTATAAAGATAGCAGGGGTGGAGTTTCCCTCTTTGCGGCTTGCTTTGAGGAGTGAAAACCCGTCCCCGCCGGGGACATTGACGTCGAGGAGTAACAGATCGAAGCGCTGTTCATAAAGAAGATCTTCTGCTGAGGAGGCATCGTAAGCACAGGTGACACGGAACCCTTGATCTTCGAGGTATTCGCTGACACTTTCCGAGAGATTTGGATCATCTTCGAGGAGGAGGAGAGAAGTTTTAATCATGTGAGCATTATCCCAAAAACTATAAATAAAATAAAGGCAAAGAGTGCCGAAATGAGGGCATAAGGGAGTTGTGTTTTGACATGTTCGCCTACTTCACATCCGCTTGCCATGGAAGAGATGATAGTGGTATCGGAGATGGGAGAACAGTGATCGCCGAAAACCCCACCCGAAATAACCGCACCCATCGCGAGAGCGACCGGTGCATCGAGTCCTACGGCTAGAGGGACAGCGATGGGGAGCATGATACTAAAGGTTCCCCAACTCGTCCCTGTCGCAAAGGCGATAATTGCCGCCAAAGCGAAAATGGCTCCGGCGAGATAGGCAGAGGGTAGATAATCGCCGATAAAGGAGGCTAGGTATTGTCCTACTTTCATATCAGAACTCACTCCGCCGATGGCAAAGGCAAAAAGGAGGATCAGTGCAATGGGGGTCATGGTTCGTGCACCGCTTAGCGCCGCCTCAAAAAATTCTGAACTACTCAGAACATTTTTATACCGATAATACCTCAGCATCAGTAATAAAGTAATGAGAAGGGTATAGAAGATGGAGCTAGAACCGGAACCTTTAAAAATATCTCCCTCTCCGGTGAAAAACATAAAAGCGATAACCCCTCCAATCATCCAGACCATTGGCCATACAAAGAGACCGACATCCCCTCGGATATCTTCACACTCGATTTGGGGAGAGGTAGTAGCGGCATGGCGCATCGGACCGATGTCGATCTCATACCATATAGTGATAAATGTGACGATAAGTGCCATAAATGCGTAAAAATTAAACGCTATTGATTGAAGCAGCCATGTTGCACTTTCACCCGCGATGAGTCCCGCTGTAATTTGCCCCCCGATTAGTCCCAGCAAAAGTGCTCCCCAGCCGTTGAGTGGGATAAGCGAACAGACCGGTGCTGAGGTAGAATCACACACGAACGCCAGTTTTGCACGACTGATACCGTATCGGTCACAAAAAGGACGCCCAATCGCTCCGGCAACAAGAGAGGTGATCGAAGATTCGATAAACACGATGATTCCGGCGATAAAGCTGGGCATCAATGCCCCACGTTTGCTACTTACAAGAGAGCGTTTGACACTCAGTTCATGTACTAAACCATTTACTCCACCGCTACGTTCTATGAGGGTCATCACCGAACCCACCATGATAGCAAATGCGAGAGTTTTTAAAACCCATCCTTCACTGAGCAGAGCACTAAAGCGTTCTACTGTGAGCAATAACATCTCTAGCGGATGAAAATCGGCAATGATGAATTCCCCGACTAAAACGGCTACTGCTAATGCGATAAAAACAGAGCGGCTAAAAAAAGCGAGGAGGATGGCAATGAGAGGCGGGAGTAACCCTAAAATTCCGTATTCTATGGAGGATCCTTTTAAAATTCTCAAAAACGTAGTTTTTGTAGCTTTAGGGGATTGCAAAGGACTTGAGCCCTTGCCACTAAAACGGATGAATTCGTTTTAGTGCGTAATATCTATAGTATCATTTGGAGGCGCATAATGCCGGCGCGATCAAATTGCTCTTTGTAGTATTCGCTTCGCTTTTCATCGATCACACTAAAGCCCAATTTTTTATAAATCATTTCAGTCTCAACCAAGCCTATTTCAACAGAAGTTTGAACTTTTCGGTACCCTTTCAGACGCGCGGTAAGCATACTTTTCCCGATAAGTTCTTTGAAAACATCCAAACTTTTGAACTCCGGTTTAATGAGCATAAAATCGAGAACAAAGGTCTTGTTATCCACTTCACCTTCACATAAGAGATAGGCGGCAATCCGTTCATGATAGGTTTCATCAAATCCTATCTCTTCGAGCGCTTTAGAAAAGATTTCATGGGTCGCGATACGGGGTTCGTATCCGCAGATAGTTCCAAGCACAATTCCATTCTCTACGGCGATAAAAAAGTTGGAAAAATGGCAATAACTTTTGGTAGAGGTGAGGGCTAAGTGTTTGAGGTGTGTTAGTAACGTCTCATTATCGGATGTATTGAATACCAAATCAAACAATCCGATCTTCTTTCCACCTCGTGAACTCTCCAGCAATGCTTGGGAAATGATGTCAATATCCGCCTCGGATGCTTTGCGAACCGTAATACTCATCAAATGCCTCACTTTGCCAAATTTTCTATATGCTATACTACCTAACTTTAAAATAAACTAAGAATGATGATATGTTGAAAATAACTTTGTCTCTTGCCCTTTCTTATTCACTCAGTGGACTCTTTGCATCGGAACAGCTAGTGGTTGTTCTCTCTCCAGAGCTAAACGCGACCAGCGGGTCATTACAGCGGTATGAAAAACAAAAAACATGGGTAAAAATCGGTGAAAAAGTTCCTGTTACTTTAGGGAGAAGCGGTTTGGGGTATGTTGCTTTTAAACAACCTCTAAAAAATGAAGGAGACGGAAGATCACCCGCAGGGGTATTTCCGATAACCTCCACTTTTGGTTACGACCAGAACACGACGTTTAAACTTCCTTACTGGCATGCGGATGAAAATCTGTATTGTGTGGATGATGTTAATGATTCCCGTTATAACAAAATACTCCGTATTTATGAAAAAGCCGCACTCCCTTCCAGTTATGAAGTGATGCGAAGAGCGGATGGCGTTTATCGCTACGGTGCGGTGATCGGGTATAACCCCTCGGCTCAGAGTGGGCGCGGTTCGTGTATTTTTATCCATTTAAACAAGGGTGATAAAGCCCCTACATCAGGATGTACGGCGATGGAAGAAGGGTCGTTGTTAGAACTGCTGAACTGGTTGGAACCGGCAAAAAAACCGCAGATAGTGCAGAGTGTGAAAAGTGAATGTGGAAAATATACAAAAGAGTTTGAGGGGATAGAATGTGACTAGAGTCATTGGGAATGTGCTTTTTAAGTTCGTCACTCCCGCGAAGGCGGGAGTCTAGCTGGATTCACCTGTAGGGTGAATGATGAGCAGAAAAATTATGGATTTACAACATCCACCTTCGGTGTTTTAACGGTAGAAGCCGGAAGCATTGGATAAACAACCGTCGGTTTTTTACCTTCTAGCGCTTTTAGGAATGTTTCGATCTCTTCGGTCTCTTTGTCGTTCAAATCAACACCAAGTTGGATACGTCCCATCTCTTTGATCGCTTCGCTAAGTGTTGCGATTTGACCGTTGTGGAAATACGGAGCAGTTTCGGTTACGTTACGCAACGTCGGTACACGTACCATTCCGTTTTTGTCCCCTTTAAAATCACCCACATTCATGTGTTTATACGGAGCAACTGCACCGAATGCTTGCATGGTTCCACCCAAAGCGATATCGTTGTGACACGTTGCACACCCTTTATCGATAAAGGTTTTAAGCCCTTTTTGTTCCGCTTTGGTGAGAGCGTTTTTCTTGCCGTTTAGGAAATCATCATAACGTGATGGAGTTACCAAAGTTCGCTCGAATACGGCGATAGTATCGGCCACTTTGGCAAAATCGATTTTAACATCTTTGCCGTATGCTTTTTTGAACGCGTTGACGTAGACTGGAATAGAATTAACCACACCCTCTACGAACTCTTTAGGAGCCGCCATCTCAGGTCCCGCTTGGATTGGTCCTTGGGCTTGGTCTTCGAGGTGCGGAGAGCGTCCGTCCCAGAATTGTTGGCTGTAGAATACCGCATTGTAAACCGTCGGTGAGCTCAAATGGTGCGGGTTGGCCGTCCATTTGTGCCCGATCGCCGCACTCATCCCGTCACTTCCGCCGATGGCGAGGTTGTGACAGGTATTACAGCTGATCAAACCGCTTTTAGAGAGGCGTGGATCAAAATAGAGTTGTTTTCCCAACTCAACTTTTGCCGCAGTGGTTGGATTTTTTGGGTTACTGGTTAATTTATTAACCGCTTTTGCTGATGCTGGGATCGGTTTCAATCCCGCATTTTTAGCCTCATCAACGAGTGAAGCGCCCATCACGCTTGACGCGAGAACAGCAGAGATCATGAATAGTTTCATAGTGAATCCTTGTGATGTATGGATTGGAACAAGAATTGTAGCATAAATAAGCTAAAGGAAAATTTTTATCCTTTAGTTAGTTGATAGCTCTTGCATGACAGTGAAGCGTTTTGTGTGTTCGAGTCGTCTGCATGCCGATTCGAATGCACCCGATTCTCCGATAACAATACACTGCTCTTTTGCCCGTGTAAGGGCAGTATAGAGGAGTTTGGTATTGAGCATTATATGGTGTGAAAAACTCATTACCATTACAACGGTCTCGTATTCCATCCCCTGAACTTTATGAACGCTCAGCGCATAGGAGAGGTTGAGATAGTCGCTGATTTGGTCAAATTTATAATGGACGATCAGCTCTTCATTGGGATAGTAGACATAGGCGATCTCTTCTTCCTCATCGAGACGAAAGATGATTCCGCACATCCCGTTAAAGATACGTCTCTCGCTGGGCTCACACTCCTCTTTAAACTCTTCAGGGGTAGTTGAGGGGAGGTTCTCATTTTTACTATGGACCACTTTGTCCATCAGACGGAACTCCCCTTTAAAGGTTTTAACCCTCTTTTTGGGATTGGGATTGAAATACTCCTGCAGTATGAGATTGAGATTATCTACCCCCAGCGTATTGCCTCTCATCGGAGAGATTACTTGAAAGGCACTGAGGTACTCACGGATCTGTTTGGCTTGGAGTTTTTCACGGGAATGCGGGAGATGCTGGAGGGTGACATCGGCGATCGCAGCGAGGATATTATGGGCATGGGTTTTGAGAACATCGTCAAACTCCGCGCCGCTCAGGGAATTTTTGAGTGCATAGCGGTTATGGATCTCAACGCTATGAAAGGTAAAATCATCATAACGCTCCCGATACTGCGGGATGATACCACGGCGAATATCATTGGCAATCAGCGCAATCGCCTGCTCTTCTCTCTGGCGATAAATCTGGGTGAGCATAACCGTAGGTGCGAGGTTCAGTGCTATCGCATCACTCAGAGGACTTCCCGCGCCGATAGGGGGGAGCTGAGCATCATCACCCACGATAATAACGGTGGCATCACGATCAATTTTAGCGATGAGACGTGCAAACAATGTCGAGTTAATCATCGAGGCTTCATCAATCAAGAGGACTTTATAGGGGAAGGTATCATGCGTCTCGAATCGTACCAGCAAACTTTGGATCGTGGCACTTTGATAACCGCTCCGTTCTCGTATCCGCTGAGAGGCGATACCGCTCAGTGCGCAGGTCATGATGAGGCTCGGTTCATGACGGGTAGAGAGAAGGTCGAGGAGCGCTTTCGCCGTCGTACTTTTCCCTGTACCGGCATATCCGACGAGAAAAATCAGCCCTGTTCCACGGTTAATGAGCTCCAATGCACTGTATTGCTGATCCCCGAGTGTGAGCTCATGCGTTTCACAAAAGAGTTTTAAATCATCGGTGAGGGGTTCATGTGTATTTTTGCCGCGCCGTTTAAACTGCTCCATGAGGAGGGTTTCGGCTTCGTAAATCCGTGTGGGCGAGAGTTTTGCACTAGGGAGGAGGGTAATACTCCCCTCACGCATACGATCCTCCAGTGCAACAACAAAACGACGA
>ERZ1649853.983-NODE-983-length-11360-cov-4.292260_pt1 | contig 11360 bp, 8 predicted proteins | sample MGYA00575353_ERZ1649853 | MGnify/ENA primary metagenome ERZ1649853 (study PRJEB40853, sample SAMN11349654) | freshwater sediment metagenome | isolation source: river sediment | host: Sediment | place: India: Okhla Barrage, New Delhi | collected 2017-02-21 ...
GGCCAACGCTTGAACACTCCACACCGACAATGCCGCCCGGTGCAGCCTGAACACTACCGCGCCATATGGGACGCTGACAACGAAGCCTTCCGCGATCACTGGGGCTACTCGGACCCTTCCGAAGACATGTACCAGGCGCACATGAACGACCGCATGTTTCAGCCGCACCTGTGGAAGATTGCCTGGGATGGCGACCAGGTCGTCGCCGGTGTGCACAACATGCTGGACGAAGAAGAGAATGAGACCTATCATCGCAAGCGCGGCTACACCGAGGATATCTTCACCCTTCGCCCGTGGCGCGGTAAAGGCATCGCCAGGGCGCTCATCGCCGAGAGCATCCGCATGTTCCGCGAGATGGGCATGCAGGAAACGCACCTGGGTGTGGACGCCGACAACACCAGCGGCGCGCTTCGTCTCTACCAGAACATGGGCTACGTTGTCGATAAGGATAAGACCAGCTACATGCTTTTCAAGAAGCTTGAGTGATGTCCGCCGGACTCACAATTTAATGACAGGAAAATGAAAAGGATGCTTGGCGCATCTTTTTCATATTGATATCCAATTGCTTGTGTTAACTGGATTTTGGATCGCCTGTATAATGAATATATATTGGAAGAGGTGTTCGATAAAAAGGACTGACCTGTGAAGGTGTTCGATCGTAAACCTCTCAACATTGATAAAGTCCACATCCCACGCGGAAATGTCTATCTCATCGTTGATCGCTGCAAGGGCTGCGAATTGTGTATCCATTTCTGCCCGCAGCAGGTGCTCGAGGTTTCCGGCGGGATGAACGCCAAAGGCTACCACTACCCCGCCATCGCTCCCGGTAAAGAGAACGCCTGCGTCAACTGTGAGTTTTGCACGCTGATCTGTTCGGAATTCGCGATTTTTACCCTGCCTGTCAACGGAGCAGCAAATGACGGATAAACGCGTCCTGACCGGCAGGCACTTTATGAACGGGGACGAAGCCTGCGCCGAAGGCGCGATCGCGGCTGGCTGCCACTTTTTTGGCGGTTACCCGATCACCCCATCCACCGAGGTCGCAGAGCACCTGGCGCGCCGCCTGCCCGAGGTGGAGGGCGTATTCGTCCAGATGGAGGATGAACTGGCCAGCATGGCTGCCATCCTCGGAGCTTCCGCCGCCGGCGCGCGCGCCATGACCGCCACATCGGGGCCTGGTCTGAGCCTGATGATGGAAAACATCGGCTTGGGAATGATGCTGGAGATCCCCAGCGTGATCATCGATGTGCAGCGCGGATCCCCGTCCACCGGTCTGCCGACCATGCCAGGGCAATCCGACGTGATGCAGGCGCGCTGGGGCTCGCACGGAGATTACGGCTCAGTCGCCTATTCGCCCTGGTCTCCCCAGGAAATGTTCGACCTGACCATCCATTGTTTCAACGTGGCAGACCGCTACCGCCTGCCGGTTCTCCTGCTGTCGGATGAAGTGATCGGTCACATGGTTGAAAGGGTGGTCATCCCGCCGCCAGAACAGGGCTCGCGCTGGCAGCGCAAGCATCCGCTAACGCCCCCCGGCGAGCCGTTCGAACCCTTCCGCGCAACCGACCCCGGCCTCGTTCCGCCGATGGTGCACGCCGGGGAGGGCTACAAGATCCACTACACCGGTCTCACCCACGATGAGCGGGGATACCCGGACATGAACGCCAGCACCCATCACAAACTCGTCACCCGCCTGGTCAACAAGGTACGCGTCAACCGCGACCAGCTGGTGCTCGTGGAGAATTACGACACGCAGGATGCCGATATTCTTGTCATCTCATTTGGCTGCACCGCCCGCTCCGCCCGCCAGGCAGTGCGGGAAGCGCGCCAGGCCGGAATCAGGGCAGGTCTGCTGCGCCTGGTCTCGCTGTGGCCGTTCCCCGAACAGCAGGTACAGGCGCTGTCTGCTCAGGCAAAAACGGTGATCGTGGCTGAAATGAACCTGGGGCAGGTCAGCCTAGAAGTTCAGCGCGTCACCGGGCGACCGGTAAAAGGGGTATTCCACGCCGGCGGAGCGATGATACCTCCAGCGCCCATCCTGGAAGCCATTCGGGAGTCAGCATGACCAGCCCGCAGATGGTGGATCGCCACCCCCTCGACGACCTGATCCGCGCGGACCGCATGCCGCACATCTGGTGCCCGGGCTGCGGGATCGGCATCGCCATGCGCTGTTACGCCCAGGGCATCCTCGACTCAGGCATGGAGATCGACAGGCACGTGGTGGTCTCAGGGATTGGCTGCTCCGGTCGGGTCGCGGGCTACATGAACATCGACTCCTATCACACCACCCACGGCCGGGCGATCCCCTTTGCCACCGGCATCAAGCTCGCCAAACCGGAATTGATGGTGACGGTCTTCAGCGGCGACGGCGACCTGGCCGCGATTGGGGGGAATCACCTCATCCACGCGGCCCGGCGCAACATCGACATCAAGGTAATCTGCATCAATAACTTCAATTTCGGCATGACCGGCGGTCAATTCGGTCCCACCAGCCCCAAGGGCTCGCTGGCATCCACCGCGCCGTATGGCAACCCTGAAATGCCGTTCAACCTGCCCTACCTGCTGGCTGCCGCCGGGGCGAACTACGTCAGCCGCTGGACGACGCTGCACGCGCGGCAGCTGAAGGAAGCCGTCCTGGATGCCTTCAGGAAACCCGGGTTTACTTTTATCGAAGTGCTGGCGCCCTGCCCGGTGGGGTACGGGAAGTCCAACAACATCAACGACGGACTGGAGGAGATGGAACTTTACCGCACCCGCTGCCAGCTCGTCCAGGACGGGGACGTGCGCGACGAAGACCTGGTGATCGACATGCGCGAGGATAAACCGATCTTCATCGGCAAATTTGTAGACCGTGACCGCCCGCCCTATCAACCCGTACAGGTGCAGTCAGAATGAACAACTCACATTCTCCTGATCGAAAAGGTTTGAAGAAATGAGGAAAGAGATCCGCTTCTCCGGGTTCGGCGGGCAGGGCGTGGCACTCATCGGCTTTATCCTGGGAAAGGCGTTGACCATTTACAGCGAGGCTGAAGCGGTGATGACCCAGTCCTACGGTCCAGAGGCGCGCGGTGGCGCATCCAGCGTCAACCTGATCGTCGCTGATGAATGGATCGATTATCCCTTCGTGCAGAAACCGGACATCTTGGTCGCCCTGTCCCCTGAAGGCTATACGCAATGCCGGCACACCGCCGCTGAAAACGCGGTCATCATCACCGAGGAGAACCTGGTCACCCCCTTCGATGGTGATGAGGTGTACCGCATCCCTGCCACACGCCTGGCTGAATCGCTGGGCCGGCGCGTGGTGGCCAACATGGTGATGCTGGGGTTTTTCGCGGCTGTCACCGGCCTTGTCTCCGTGGACGCGCTCAAACAGGCGGTCACGTCGACCGTGCGGCCGAAAACGGTGCAGCTCAACCTGCAAGCCCTGGAAACCGGTTACCAATACCCGGTCGAGAAGCATATTTACCGGAGCGGCTCATGAGCGATTCGGTGCTGGTGATCGGTGGCGGAATCGCCGGTATCCAGGCATCGCTGGACCTGGCAAAAGGCGGCGTAAAGGTCATCCTGGTGGAACGCGCGCCGACCATTGGCGGGGTGATGGCGGTGCTCGACAAGAACTTCCCGACGCTCGACTGCTCGATCTGCATCGAAGCGCCAAAGATGTCTGAGGTCGGGTTGCATCCCAATATCGAGGTCCTGTCACCGGCCGAGGTGGTTGGGCTGGATGGCGAAGCGGGTAATTTCACGGTCCGCATCCGGCAGAAATCGCGGTATGTGACAGACGCGTGCACGCGCTGCGGCGAGTGTACCAATGTCTGCCCGGTCGTGCTGCCCAACGAGTACGATTCCGGGATGGCGGTGCGCAAGGCGATCTACACGCCCATCCCGCAATCCGTCCCCGGGCTCTACCTCATCGACATGCAAAACTGCCTGAACGAGCCGCCCAATTACATCCCCTGCGACCACTGTCAGCAGGTCTGCCCGCCGGGAGCGATCGATTTTCTGCTTCCACCTGAAACCATTGTTGAAAAACAGGTCGGCGCGGTCATCCTGGCGGCCGGTTACGACATGCTCGATCCCAGGGAGCTGCACGAATTCGGATACGGGAGGCATCCGGACGTCCTGACCGCATTGGAGTTCGAACGGCTGGTCAATTCCGCCGGTCCGACCGGCGGTGAGATCCTGCGCCCTTCGGACGGGGAACACCCGAAGAACCTGCTGCTGGTGTTGTGCGTGGGCTCGCGCGACCAGACGCACGAGCATCACTGCTCGCGGTTTTGCTGCATGTATTCCATCAAACACGCCTACCAGGCACTCGATCATGGCATCACGGATGTGACCGTGCTGTACATGGATATCCGCGCCTACGGCAAGGGGTTCGATGGCTTTTATGACCGCACGAAAGGTCAGGGCGCAAGGTTCATCCACGGAAGGCCATCCAGGATCGAGAGCGATGGAAGCGGGCAGATCAGTGTTACTTATGAAGAGGTCATGACGGGAGAACGCCGCAATGATCCCTTTGACATGGTCGTCCTGGCAAACGCGGTCACCCCGCCCAACGGGCTGCAGGAACTGGCAGAAACGCTGGGCATTGAGCTGGATGCAGATGGCTTTATCCATTCCAACGAGACCGCCGGCGGGCTGGTGATGACCAACAAACCCGGCGTCTACACTGCCGGCTGTGTATCCGGACCAAAGGACATCCCGGACAGCGTATCTGAAGGCAGCGGCGCGGCTGCCCTCTCCATGCGCCACCTGACCGCGCGCGTTTGGCCGGAAACACCGGAGGTCGAGCCCATAGCGGATATCGACACACCGCGCGTGGGGGTGTTCGTGTGCCACTGCGGCAGCAACATCGCCGGGGTCGTCGACGTGAAGAGGGTGGCCGAGTACGCCCGCACCCTGCCGGACGTTGTCTACGCCGGCAACCAGATGTTCTCATGCGCGGGCAACACCCAGCAGGAGATCGAGGAGATCATCAAGCGCGAAGGCATCACCCGCGTGGTGGTGGCGGCCTGCTCGCCCAAAACTCACGAGTCCATCTTCCGGGACGTGCTCGCGCGCGCCGGGTTGAATCCCTACCTGCTGGAAATGTCCAACATCCGCAACATGGATTCATGGGTGCACAAGCACGAGAAAGAAAACGCCACGATAAAAGCGATGGAGATGGTGGCGATGGCAGTGGCCAAGGCGCGCCTGCTCACCCCGCTCACACCGTCGCATCTGAAACTGGAAAACAAGGTGCTGGTCATCGGCGGCGGCATCGCCGGGATGACGGCCGCGGCTTCGATGGCGCAGCAGGGATTCGAAACCCACCTGGTTGAGAAGAATGATCGGCTGGGCGGTCTACTCAATCAACTGGACGTGATCGCGCCTGCCGGCATCAGGGCGGAAGACATGATAGCGGCAAAGGAGCGCGAACTACAGCTCAGCGGCGTTCACATTCACCTGGGGAGCACGATTGAGCATATCGGCGGCCTGGTGGGAGATTTCAACGCGCACTTGAGCAATGACGAGGACCTGCGCGTGGGCGCGCTTGTCATCGCGACCGGTTCTACACCCTACGATCCGTTGGAATTCGAGCACGGCAAGGACCCGCGGGTGATTACCAACCTCGAGCTGGAGCAATTGCTCCTGAAAAACGAGGTGAGCGCGAAGAGGATTACCTTCATTTCCTGCGTCGGATCGAGGCAGGGGCGCACCGGCTGCGCGCGATATTGCTGTACTTCAATGATCCAGCAGGCGCTTCGCCTGCGCCACATGGGAAAACAGGTCAGGGTGCTCAGCAAGGACATCCGCACCTACAGCCGCAACGCGGAGGAGCTGTATAAGGAGGCGATGGCGGCGGGTGTGCAATTCTTCCGCTACGCGGACGCCGCGCCGCAGGACGCGATCAGCTGGGAGGATGGAAGAGTTAGTTTCCGTGACGAGCTGCTTGGTCAAAAGATCCGCTTTGAGTCCGACCTTTTAGTGCTGGTTGTGGGGCTGACCCCGACCACGGACAACCTGTCCGACCAGCTGAAGCTTGCGCGCAGCGAAGATGGTTTTTACATGGAACTTCATCCCAAGCTTGGTCCGGTGGAGACGGCCATCCAGGGCGTTTACCTGGCGGGCACCTGCCAGGGAGCCAAGGATATCCGTGAGTCGATCGCCCAGGCGCTGGCAACCTCCGGTAAATCCGGATCGCTGCTGGCGCGCGGAGAGATCGAGAAGGAACCGATCACCGCCCAGCACATCGCCGAACTGTGCATCGGCTGCATGCGCTGCGTCAAGGTGTGCCCGTTCAACGCCATCGAGCAAATCGGATTGCCCGGGAAGGATGGGACGGTGATCATTCACGAAGCCTCGTGTATGGGCTGCGGAACCTGCGCCGCGGAGTGCAACTCCAACGCGATTGTGATGCCGTTTTTCACGCGTGAGCAAATCCTGGCGCAGGTTGATGCTGCGTTGGAGGATAACCCGGAGCATAAATGCCTGGTATTCACCTGCAACTGGTGCTCCTACGCCGGGGCTGACCTCGCCGGTATAGAAAAGCGCCAGTACCCAACCTCTGCCCGTATCATCCGTACCATGTGCTCAGCCAGGTTCGAAGAGGGGTTCATCAACCGGGCCTTCGAGAAAGGAGCCGGCGCGGTTCTGGTCACTGGCTGCCGGCTCACCGACACCGGTTCTGACTGTCACTACAATTACGCCAACCGCCTGACCGATAAACGTTTTCACTTGTGGCAGCGCAAGTTGACCAACAAAGGCGTGGCTCCTGAACGCATGCAGCTGCGCTGGATTTCCGCTTCCGAAGGCAAAGAATTCGCCGAGAAGATCGCCGAGATGGACGAGGTCGTCAGGAGATATTGCGGTGAAGAAGGTGGATGAATACCTGGAGCTGGATGAGAAGCTTTGGGAGAGGCTGCTCGAACTGACGGGCGGCGACGTCGCCGTGTGCTACCAGTGCGGGGAGTGCACGGCCGCCTGCCCGTGGGGATTGGTGAGAGAAAAAGCGCTTCCGGTGCGCCGGCTGATGCGCTATGCCCAGTTGGGAGTCGAGCACACCGACCCTGACCTGTGGCTGTGCACCACCTGTGGTCAATGCCAGGCGACCTGCCCGCGCGCCGTGGACATCCCGCGTGTATTCAAATCCCTGCGCCAGATCGCCTGGGAAAAACACCAGGTGGAAAAAGGGCTGCCAACCACGCTGTGGTCGATGTACTGGAACGGCAACCCCTGGTCTCAACCCCCGTCACAGCGCGCCTCCTGGGCGGCGAAACTGGACCTGCCGGTCTTTGATCCGGCAGTGCACGAGATCCTGCTGTATGTTGGGTGCACCTCCTCCTATGACCGCCGGGCGCAAAAGACAGCCGCCGCGCTGGTGAGATTGCTCAGGGCTGCCGGGGTCTCTTTCGGTTACCTGGGGAATGAGGAACCCTGTTGCGGAGAAGCCGCGTTAAGTGTGGGACACAAGCCGTATTTTGAGGAGATCGCGGAGAACACAGCCCGGGTCTTCAAGGAACAGGGAGTAAAGCGGCTTGTGACGGTCTCACCGCATTGCTACGACGTCTTCAAAAATCACTATGCTCCATACGCGCCGGATTGGCAGCCGATTCACTACACGCAATACCTGGCGGAACTCATCGAACAACACCGGTTGATCTTCGATCAAGCGCTTGATATGCACCTCACCTACCAGGATCCCTGTTACCTTGCCCGGCTGAACAATGAATATGACGCTCCCCGGCAGGTGCTGGCGGCGATCCCGGGCGTTGTGTTTTACGAAATGAAAGACTCACACATCGACGGGTTGTGCTGCGGGGGCGGAGGCGGGCGAATGTGGCTTGAAACGCCCAGCGGCGAACGCTTCTCTGACATACGCGTAAAACAGGCCGTGGAAAGCGGCGCGGATCACCTGGTCACCGCCTGCCCGTTCTGCCTGGTGTGCCTGGAAGACAGCGCCAGGCTGCTGCCCGGGTCTGCTCTGCGGGTGCTGGACCTGGCCGAGCTGGCAGCGCTGGCGCTGAAGGAATAAGGGACAGGAACAAGGAATGGCCGCTTCCCTGTATCAACCAGAGGACCAATCCACGGAAGTGTGGGTTTTTCTCGAGCACCAGGACGATTTGTTTGAAAATATCTCCCTGGAACTGCTTGGGAAAGGCCGCCAGCTGGCGGATGAACTGGGCTGGCAGCTCACCGGGTTGCTGCTGGGGAGCCGGGTCTCCAAACTCGCCGACCAGGCGATCGCTCACCAGGCTGACCGGGTCTGGATGGTGGAACACCCGCTGCTCGAACGCTTCACGGTTGACGCTTACGCTCACGCCGCATACCAGTCCATCCTGAAAGGCAAGCCGGGCATCTTCCTGCTCGGCGCCACGCATGACGGGCGCGATCTGGCAGCCAGGCTGGCGGTGCGGCTGCGTACCGGGCTTAACGCGGATTGCACGGACCTGCGCATCGATCCCTCCACCGGAGTCATGATCAGCGAGGTATCCGGGTTTGGTGGCGGCGTGCTGGCATTGATCGAGATGCAACATCACCGACCCCAGATGGCAACCGTTCGCCCGGGTGTTTTCCCGATACTGAAAGAAGCACCTGACCACGTGGGCGAGAAAATCCCCTTCCCGGTGCAAATCCAGCAGGAGATGATCCGCACGCGGGTCATTGAACGAAGTGTCTCTGCCAGCATCGATCTCACGCAGACGCCTGTGCTGGTGGCGGGAGGGCGGGGAGTCGCGGCTGATCTTGCTCAACTCCAGGAACTGGCGGAGATGCTGGGCGGAGAAGTCGGCGCGACGCGCCCGCTGGTGGACATGGGGATCATTGACCGGGAAAGGCAGATCGGGCAGACCGGTGTGACCTGCAGCCCAAAAATCGCCATCTGCTGCGGCATCAGCGGGGCGTTTCATTTCATCGTGGGAGTCGAGAAAGCGGGAACCGTGATCGCGATCAACTCCGACCCTGAAGCCCCCATCTTCGACAACGCGGATTACTGCGTGATTGGCGACGCCCAAAAAATCCTGCCGGCGCTGGCCGCTGCCCTGAAACGTGATACGGAGGGCGTTCGTGGCTGAGTTGCAGATTGCGGTGTGCATGAAAGTCGTCCCCAAACCCGAAGAGGTGCGGGTTGACCCCGATACGCACCGTTTGTTGCGCCAGAACGTGCGTAATGAGATCAATCCCCCGGATATGAACGCGATCGAAACAGCCCTGGCGCTAAAAGACCGCTATGGCGGGAAAATATCCATCTTCTCCATGGGTCCGCCGGAAGCGGTCAACCAGCTCAAAGTAGCGCTTGCAATGGGCGCGGATCACGTGTACCTGTTGAGCGACCGCACCTTTGGAGGAGCGGATACCCTGGCGACGACCTATACATTGGCCTGCGGGATCCGCAAACTGGGAAATGTGGACGTGGTCATTTGCGGAGAGGAGTCCTCAGACGGGGCCACCGGCCAGGTGCCTCAGGGGCTGGCAGAGTGGCTGGACCTGCCGCAAGTGACGCTGGTGACTGACATGTTGCTGGATGTGAAAACAAAAACCGCCCGCGCGAGACGGTCGATCAAGGGCGGGTACGAGATCCTGGAAACCCCGCTGCCGTGCGTCGTTTCTGTAAAGACCGCGTGCAATGAACCACGCTTTATGGATTTCCAGCTCAGGGCGCGCTCCGATCAGAAGCGGCGTTTGACGATCTGGAACGCAGAAGATGTGGGGGCTGATGGAAATTACATTGGCGAAATGGGTTCTCCTACCCGGGTTTCAGGGCTGGCTTCTGCCGAGGTCAGGGATAGAAAAAGAGAAAAGATCAGCGGGAGCCGGGATGAGGTTGCGGATATCCTGGCTAAGTTGATCCGGGGAATCGTGCAGAGGCAATCAATTTGATCGCCTAGATATTTCCCGGCCGCTCAGTACCGGTCTCTCTTTTACTGATGCGTGATCTCGGTAACCCCATAAGTTTGAGGGTCGAAGCGCAATATGATCACGTTCTCAGCATACAGCAGCTGCGGGTCGATCTGCGAAACATCAGGCACCACGGTGATCTGATGATCTACCGTCATCCCTTGCGAGAACTGGCTGAAGAATAACCGCAATTCGTCGCCTTCACCGTAATTCAGGTCAGGGCATTTCATATCCGGGCAGATCAGGTATGTGTCGTAATCCCAGAACCCATTCCCATACCTGCCAACAGTATTTTCATAAAGCTGGTTCCCCGCGGTCTGCGTCTTCCAGAAATACAGGTTCGGGTAATACGTGCGGTAGATCAGCTCGGCGGGTATCACAATAAGCGTCCAAAGTGTGATCAGGATAAGAGCCTGTTTTCGCAGCCGGGGATCAGTGAGCAGCACGCCAGCCAGGTATGCGATCAGCAGCAGAAAGCCGCAAAAAGGCGTGTAAACCCAGCGCATCTCCAGGCGGATCGTGACGCAACCCCCGAGAAGCGTAGCGAAGATGAACGCCAGGAATAAGATGATAGTGCGTGTGTGCCCGGTGTTGCTTTGGTTTTCCTGGCGGAGGGAATGTTTGAGAAATAAAAACCCAAATAAGGTGATGCAGCCAATGCCAAGCAAGATGAACACATTCAGATACCATGGAACCTGGTCAAATGGGATGCCATTCAAGTGAATGGGACCCGCGTTTACTCCAATAATATAATGTACGCCAGAAATAAGGAAACTAATTACCTGCGAGAGATTGAAGGTATCAGTAATTTCCAATCCGCCAGTGCCATAGAGCGGATTCACACCAAGCATCACCTTTTTTATTCCAAAATTGAGCAGGACAGGCAATGTGGCAATGCCGAATAACACCAGGTTTTTTCGATTGATCCCTAAAGAGATCAATACTGCCATAAAGAAAAAAAGTAGTGTAACGTATCTTTCGTGTACGAATATGACTAATGTAAATAGCACAATCGACAGCCAGTAATTCTGCCGCTGACCAGTGCGTACGAAACGCCACATCAGGTACGCGATCGCAACGGAACCCAACAAAGCCAACGCCTCTTCAATACCAAAAACCTGGGAAATGACGTAATACGCAAATCTTGAAACGAGATAAATACACCCAAGGCAGAATGAGACCCACACATTTCCTGACAATTTTCGAAAGATCAGGAACAAAACAGCGACGACCCCAAAATTGAGCAATAAATTGAAACCATCAAATAGATAAATGTGATTTCCAAAAATCTTGTAAAGCGAGTATAAAAGCATGAAGAAAACCGGACGAAATTTCGCATCCTGGGCCCCAAAAATAAAATCGAGAGCACCCTCCCGGTTGTCATAATACATCCAGAACCTCAGGTCATCCTTGACCAATGCACGCAGGTCGATTCCACCGTTTACAACGATGTTAACTGCAAATAAAACCATAAGAAGAAT
>ERZ1649853.984-NODE-984-length-11358-cov-5.651155_pt1 | contig 11358 bp, 9 predicted proteins | sample MGYA00575353_ERZ1649853 | MGnify/ENA primary metagenome ERZ1649853 (study PRJEB40853, sample SAMN11349654) | freshwater sediment metagenome | isolation source: river sediment | host: Sediment | place: India: Okhla Barrage, New Delhi | collected 2017-02-21 ...
GGTGCCTTCCGGGGAATACTTTACGGCGTTTCCCAGCAGATTGTCGATCACCTGCCTGATGCGCCTGGGGTCCGCCTCCAACAGCGGCAGGGACTTAGGGGTCTTCACCGCAAACCGGTAGCCCTCCGCCTTCTGCTGAATGTCCTCCACGGAGTTGGCGATGAGGTTGTCGATGGACACCGGCTCCCTGTTCATGCGGAAACCGCCCGCCTCCAGCTTGGACAGCTGCAGCAGGTTCTCGATCAGCTCCGTCAGCCGATCGCTGGCCAGGTCGATCTCCTTCAGGAAGTCGCGCTTCTCCTGATCGGAGAGCTTGGCGTAGTGCCGCAGGATGGTGGTGCTGTAGCCCTTGATGGACGTCAGGGGGGTGCGCAGGTCGTGCGAGACATTCGCCAGCAGCTCCGTCTTCAGCCGGTCAGCCTCGCGGAGGGCCCCCACCGTGCTGGCGTCCTTGTAGAGGCGGGCATTCTCGATGGCGATGCCGGCCTCGTTGGCGAAGGCTATGAGCATCCGCATCTTCCCGGAGAAGGCCCTCTTCTTGGTGCTGTGCACGAACAGGACCCCGATGATGGTGTTCTTGACCTTGATGGGAACGCCGGCGTAGGACTTGATGCCGGCGCCCAGGAGGACCGGGTTGGTGCCCTCGCTATCGTCGACATCGTCCACCAGGTGCGGCTGTCCGCTGGTGATTATGCTCCTGGTGGCCCCGTGAGGCCGGGCGCTGATGGAGGTGATAGGGAGGTCGACGATGCGGCCCGTGGCGCTGCTCTGCCGTGTCTTCATGGTGAGCGAGTGTATGTCGGCGTACTTCTCGCTGCCCACGCCCAGCGTGCCGTCCTCGTTGACCATGACTATGCTGGTGTACGACGACTCCAGGGCCGTGCCCACCTGCGAGACGATCTCGCGCAGCACCTGCTGCAGGTCCAGCGTCTGAGTGATGGAGGTCAGCACCTGGTGCAGGGCCGCCAGTTCCCGGTTGCGCTGCAGCAGCTCCCCTTCGGCCCTCTTGCGCTCCGTGATGTCCTTCACGATCATGATGAACCCCGTGGGCTTGCCGGACTTGTCTCTCATGAGGGCGGCGGAGAGCTCGGCGTCGGTCGTCCTTCCATCCTTGGTCAGCAGGGTGTACTCCATGTGCCCGCTGTGGCCCTGGTGGAAGGTCTTCCGCAGCGACTCTATCACCCGGGGGTGGTCGTCCTCGGCCACCAGGTCCAGGATGCTGCGACCCAGCAGCTCCTCCCGCCGGCCGTAGCGATGCAGGAACAGGGTGGCATCGTTGAGCTCCGTCATCAGGACCTGCAGATCGGTGACGATGACGCCGTCGGCGATGGACTTGAACATGGCCCGCAGCTTGCCCTCGGACTGGAGCAGCTCGTCTTCGATCCGCTTGCGCTCGGTGATGTCGCGGAAGAACCCGATGTTGCAGTCCCGCCCGTTGACCAGGGCCTTGGTGGCATTGATGTCGACATAGAGGGTCCCGCCATCCCTGGTGGTGCAGGGGATGTTGGAGGCCATCTGGGTCATGCCTCCCGCCTGGGCCTCGATCTCAGCGGCAATGCGCCCCCATTCCTCGGCGGGGTGTATGGCGCTGCGGTCCATCCCGGTAAGCTCCTCCAGGCCGTACCCCAGCATCCGGCACATCGCGGGGTTGGCATACACGAACCTCCCGGTGGCGTTGTCCGAGACCAGGATGCCCTCCTCCGTGGACTCGAATAGGGTCTTGTACCCTTCCTCCGACTCCTTCAGGGCCTCCTCCGCCGTTTTGCGCTCGGTGATGTCCACCAGGCTCCCCAGAACGGCCATCTGGCCCTGGAACTGGATCGGGGTGGTGGTCTCCGTGACCCACCTGGTCTCGCCGGCCTCGTTGAGGATGCGGTAGTCCGACGGCAGCATGCGCTCGCCCCCCGCCGCCCTGGCCAGGTTCTGCTTGACCCTCTCCCGGTCTTCCGGCACCACCAGCCTCAGGTAGTGCTGCCCCTGGAGGTCCCCCCGGGTGCGGCCGGTATGGATCTGCATCCGGCGGTTGACGTAGCGGATGATTCCGTCGAGGACAACGTAGATGCCGGTGGGCGCATCGCCGAAGAGGCTGTCGAAGGCGTCACGGGGCACTGTCGGCGGAGGCACGGCCTCGGGGCCGGGGCCGCCCGGCGGGCCGGACCAGGAGTCTGCCGCCCTTCCATCGCTGCTCATTTGCTGCCGTATTAAACCACTTTGGGGCGCTTTTGGCTAGACCCCCTCCCCTTCCTCTCGCCCCCCGCGCGGCTGTTCGCCGCCGGGGCCTTCGGGCCTGCGGCGGTCAGCTCCGCCATCTCGTGCCTGAGCTCGGTGATCTTGTCCCGCAGGATGGCCGCCTTCTCGAACTCCAGGCTGCGCGCGGCGTCCTTCATCTGGGCCTCCAGGTCCTTGACCAGCGCCCCGATCTCCCCCCGGGACATGGGCCGGGAACCGGCATAGACGTCCCGGGTCTCGGCCACCTGCTTCACCCTGTCGGTGATGTCCTTGATGGCCTTCCTGATGCTCTGCGGCGTGATGTCGTGCTCCCGGTTGTAGGCCTCCTGAATGGAGCGGCGCCGCTGCGTCTCGTCCATGGCTTCCTTCATAGAGCCGGTGATGGTATCAGCGTACAGGATGGCATGGCCGTCGACATGCCGGGCGGCCCGCCCCATGGTCTGGATGAGGGCCCCGGCCGACCTCAGGTAGCCCTCCTTGTCCGCGTCAAGGATGGCCACCAGGCCGACCTCCGGCAGGTCCAGCCCCTCCCGCAACAGGTTGATGCCCACCACCACGTCGTACACGCCCAGGCGGAGATCGCGCAGGATCTCCACCCTTTCCAGGGTGTCCACCTCGGAATGCAGGTAGTGGGTCTTGACCCCCATCTCCTTGAGATACTCGGACAGCTCCTCGGCCATCCTCTTGGTGAGGGTGGTCACCAGGCACCGTTCGCCGCGGTCGATCCGGGCCTTGATCTGGCCCAGCAGATCATCGATCTGCCCCCCGGTGGGCTTGATCTCCACCGTTGGCTCCAGGAGACCGGTCGGCCGCACCAGCTGCTCCACCACCTGGCCGCTTCTCTGGAGCTCGTAGGGCCCCGGGGTGGCCGAGACGTACACCACCTGGTTGATGTGCGAGCTCCATTCCTCGAAGGTCAGGGGGCGGTTGTCCATGGCCGAAGGCAGGCGGAAGCCGTAGTTGACCAGGACCTCCTTCCGGCTCCGGTCGCCGTGGTACATGCCGCGTATCTGGGGTATAGTCATATGCGATTCATCCACGAATACCAGCCAGTCGTCCGGGAAATAGTCCAATAGTGTAGCCGGCGGGCTGCCCGCCGGGCGCCGCGCCAGGTGCCGGGAGTAGTTCTCCACCCCGGTGCAGTACCCCATCTCCTGCAGCATCTCCAGGTCGTAGTTGGTGCGGCTCTCCAGGCGGGCCGCCTCCAGCACCTTCCCCTGTCCCCGGAGCTGCATCAGCCGGTCCTCCAGCTCGACGCGGATGTCGGCCATGGCCTGGTCCAGCTTCTGGGCGGAGGTGACGAAGTGCTTGGCCGGGTAGATGCTGATCTCCGCATACTCCTGCAGCAGCTCGCCCGTCAGCGTATCGACCTCTACGATCCTCTCGATCTCATCCCCGAAGAACTCGATGCGCACGGCCTTCTCCTCATAGGCCGGCTGGATCTCCAGGACGTCGCCCCGGATACGGAACCGGCCCCGGGTGAAATCCACGTCGTTGCGCTGGTACTGCATCTCCACCAGCCGCCGGGCGACCCGGTTGCGGTTGTGCTTCTCGCCCCTCTTCAGATGCTCCACGAAGCTGTAGTACTCTTCCGGCGAACCCAGGCCGTAGATGCAGGACACGGAGGCCACGATGACCACGTCCCGCCTCTCGAAGAGGGCCCGGGTGGCGGCATGGCGCAGCTTGTCTATCTCTTCGTTGATGTCCGTTTCCTTCTCGATGTAGGTGTCCGTCGTCGGCAGGTACGCCTCGGGCTGGTAGTAGTCGTAGTAGCTGACGAAGTACTCCACGGCGTTGCCCGGGAGATACTCCTTGAACTCGGCGCAGAGCTGGGCCGCCAGCGTCTTGTTGTGGCACATCACCAGCGTCGGCCTCTGCACCCGCTCGATGACGTTGGCCATGGTAAAGGTCTTGCCGCTGCCGGTGACCCCCAGCAGGGTCTGGTGGCGGCAGCCCTCCTGGAGACCTTTGACCAGCCCGTCTATGGCCTGCGGCTGGTCTCCGGTCGGCCTGAGGTCTGTTTGAATCTGGAACTCACCCATGGACAACCCCCATACTAGATCATGGGCCGACGTTGCACAAGATCAACGGACTGACCACTATCGTTCTTGGCGCCGGCTGTGGCGTTGCGTCAAAACCAGTGTTACCCAAATCGGAGCTATGCCTGTATCCCCGCCATCAACCGTCACCCTTGAAGATGAGGCAACGACACCGGGACACCAGGATAGATGCCGGCCAGGCGGGCGCATCGCGGCGAGGCTCACCGAATCGGCCGCATGGCGGCGCCCGGGGCGCCCAGCGGGCGCTTCGCCGGCATGCCGGTCCGGCGGGGATAGGCGGCCGGGGTGGCCGCCGTCTTCTCCAGCACCACCAGGACGTGCTGCTCCAGCCCTTCGATATTGACTTCCCGCACACCCCTCAGCCGGCCGCCCAGGACGTTCGCGGCGGCCTCGGCCTGCCCCAGCTCGCGCTCCATGTCCCCCTTCTTGTGGACCACGGCCAGACCACCTTTCCGGCAGAAGGGGAGCATCAGCTCGGCCACCGTGGCCAGACTGCCGACGGCGCGGCAGACCACGAGGTCGAAACTCTCGCGGTACCGGGCCAGGTGGGCCAGCTCCTCCGCCCGCCGGGTGACCACCTCCACCCCCTCCAGCCCCAGCTCCCCCACCACCTCCCGGAGGAAGGCGGTCTTCTTGGCCACCGAATCGAGCAGGACCAGCCTGGCCCGGGGATAGACCACCTTTAGCGGGATGCCGGGCATCCCCGCCCCGGTGCCCACGTCCAGCAGGGCGAAGCCATCCCCTGCCCAGGGCGCGCCCTCGAGCGCCAGGGTGACCGTGAGGGAGTCCACGAAGTGCCTCACCTGCGCCTCGTCCCGATCCGTGATCCCGGTCAGGTTGACCCGGCGGTTCCACCTCACCAGCGAGTCGTAGTAGGCCTCGAACTGGCGGACCTGATCTGCCGTCAGCTCCAGGCCGAGGCGCCGGGACCCTTCCTCCAGCTTCTCCATCACCGCAGCAACATCATAGCACAGCCTCCGCCACCCGCCCGCACCCAACCGGCGCCGGCGTACGGCGGTCCCCGCTGGCTTCCCGCGTCCGCAGCCGGTATGATGGTGATCGGGGCGGGCGCCCCGCGGCCCCGCCCGGAGGCTGATCGTGGACATGAGGATGGCACTGGAACTGGCCGGGAAGCTGGGCTTTGACCTCTGCCTGGATTTCGATGCCGGGCTGCTGGTCCCCGAGGACAGGATCAGGGCCTTCTGCCTGGAGAACCACTGCGGCGCCTTCAATGCCCACCACATGTGCCCGCCGCGGGTCGGTCCGCTGTCGGAGGTGGCTGCCCGTCTGGGGGCCTTCGAACGGGGTGTGCTCCTCCAGTACTCCCGCCCGGCGGACGTGGCTCATGACCGGGAGGAGGTGACCCGCACCAAGGTGGAGTTCCATCGCCTGGTGCTGCGGCTGGAGCGCCGCCTGCAGCGAAGGCGCCTGACCCCTCTGTGGGCCCTGATCGGCGGGAGCTGCCAGCTCTGCCGGACGTGCGCCGCCGTCGAAGAGAAGCCCTGCCGCCATCCCCAAAAGGCCCGGACGTCGCTGGAGGCCCTGGGCATCGATGTGATCGGCCTGCAGCAGAAGCTGGGGCTTGACGCCGCGTTTCACCCCGACCGCGTAACCTGGACGGGCTGTATCCTGATCGGTGGGGACCGGCCTAGTGAATGACCTTGTCGGACTCGAGCTGCGCTATCTCCTCATCTGACAGGCGCAGCAACTCCTTGAAGACGTAGCTGTTGTGCTCGCCCAGGAGCGGTGAGCGGTAGCGGATCTCGGTGGGGTTGTCCGACATGGCCCAGGCCGAGTTGGCGATGAAGTCCGTCCCGGTGGTGGGGTGGTCCACCTCGAGGTAGGTCTTCCGGTCCTGCAGGTGCGGATCGAAGAACCGGCCCTCGGTGTCCAGGCAGGGCGCTGCCGCCACGCCGTGCTGCTGCAGGATCTCGGTAGCCTCGTAGTAGGTGCGCTGCGAGGTCCACTCCGTGATCAGGCGGTCCATTTCCTGGCGGTGATTCTGCCGCTGGTACCTGTCGGCGAACTTCGCGTCCCCGGTCCAGGGGGGATCGCCGATGGCCCGGCAGAACGCCTGCCACTCGTCCTCGGTCTTCACCGCGATGGACACCCACCTGTCCTCTTCCGCGCAACGGTAGTTGTTGTGCGGGCACATGGTAGGGTAGTAGTTGCCCATCGTCCCCAGCACCTTGCCGTTCACCACGTACTCCATGACCGCCTCGCCGGCGATGCCCACCACCGCCTCCAGCTGGGCCATCTCGATGAACTGGCCCTTGCCGGTCCTCTTCCGGTAGTAGAGGGCGGCCAGGACGGTGAAGGCCCCGTGCAGGGCGCTGTTGACATCGGCGTAGGCCTGCTGCAGGCCCAGGACCCGCTCGCCGTAGTAGCCGACGAGGCCGTCCACCCCCGCCAGGCCGGTGAGGGAGGGACCGTAGGTCTGGGCATCGCGCAGCGGCCCGGAGTGGCCGGTGGCCGGCAGGGAGACCATGATGATGTCGGGCTTGATCTTGGCCAGCTCCGCGTAGTCCAGGCCGTGGTTCTTCATCACCCTGGGGGCGAAGTTCTCGATGACGATGTCGCTCATCTTGATGAGGTCCTTGAGCAGCGGGATGGCCCTGGGCTGCTCCATGTCCAGGGTGACGCTCCTCTGGTTGCGGACGCCGCTGTGGAACCAGGGGTCCCGGTCGGGCTCCTTGTCCAGGTTGTCCGGGGAGAGGCGCATGGAGTCGATCCGGCTGCGGGTCTCTATCTTGATGACCTCCGCCCCCATATCGCCCAGCATGGTGGCCAGGTACGGGCCGGCGAAGACCCATCCGAAGTTGATCACCCGGATGCCCGAAAGCGGGTACTTCTTGTCGGTGCTCAGATTATGCCTCCGTTGCGCAACGCCTCCAGCTCCTCGCTGGAGTAGCCCAGGCGACGGCAGTAGATCTCTTCGTTGTGCTGTCCCAGCAGCGGGGCCGGGCGGTCCATGGCCCAGGGTGTCTCCGACAGCCTGCCCGGGGCGCCGGGGTACTTCAGCTTGCCGGCGGCCGGGTGGTCCACCTCAACGAAGTAGTCCCTGAAGGCCAGGTGGGCATCGTTGACCACCTCTTCCATGTTCCGCACCGGGGCGAACGGGACCTTCTTCTCCAGGCACATCTTGTAGATCTCGGCCTTGCTGTGGCTGGTCAGCCACGGCGCCAGGCGGCCGTCCATCTCATCAGCGTACTTCAAGCTGATCTCGCGGCGGTCCTGGTAACGGGGTTCAGTGCTGTACCATTCCGGCACCTGCCCATTGCCCATCAGCTCCAGGAACCGCTTCCACTGGTAGCCCTGGATGGCGATCATGCTCATGAAACCGTCCTGGCAGGGCAGTATGGTGTACGGGTAGATGCCCGGCGTGCGGTGACCCCACCGGATCCGCTTCATGCCGTGCAGGATGAAGGAGGTCTCCTGGTTGCCCGTGTGCAGGGTGGCCCACACCTGGGCCTCGGAGATGTCGACGTGCTGCCCGCGGCCGCTCTGCTCGCGGGCGAAGATGGCGCCCATGGCGGCCGTGGCGCCGGCCGTGGCGCTCTGGTAGTGGCCCAGGCACAGCGGCGGCGTCAGGGGCTCCCGCCCCATCTCGCCGGCGCAGACGCTCTGGCCGCCCAGCGCGCTGGCGTTGATGGCGTAGCCCTTGTAGTCCTTGTAGGGGCCGCTCTGGCCGAAGGCCGTTATGGACACCACGATCAGCCTGGGGTTGACCTGGCGCAGGCTCTCGAAGTCCAGCCCCAGCGCTTTCATGCGGGCCGGCGGCTGGTCTTCCACCAGAACGTCAGCCGTCTTCAGTATCTTCTTGAGGATGTCCCGCCCGGTGGCGGTTTCGATATTGAGCGTGATGCCGAGCTTGTTGGCGTTCAGGTAGAGGAAGAGGCCGCTCTTCTCCGGGTCGGGGACGTGGCCCGGGAAGGGCCCTCTCTCCCGCGCCTCATCGCCGGTCCCCGGCCGCTCGACCTTGAGCACCTCGGCGCCGAAATCCGCCAGCAGCTTCCCGCAGTAGGGACCGGCAATGAACTCGGCGAGCTCGACTACCTTGAGACCGGTGAGGGCTTTGTCGCTCATGGTGATGATATTGATTATAGGCCAACCCGAGCACGGGTTCAAGGGGAGGCCCCGCCTTTGCACCCCGGGGCATTGCGTCCTATAATGTGCCTGCTATGAAGGCCATGGTGATGCTGCCCACGTACAACGAGAAGGTGAACATCGAGAAGATGCTCAGGGCCATCCTGGCCCACGATGGCCTGAGCGTGGTGGTCGTCGACGACAGCTCCCCCGACGGTACGGGGGAGATTGCGGACAGGCTGGCCGCCGAGAACCAGGGGCGCATCCATGTCATACACCGCCAGGAGCGGGGCCGGGGCACGGCCGGCATCGCCGGGTTCAAGTACGCCCGGGAGCAGGACGTGGACTGCATCTTCGAGATGGATGCCGACTTCTCCCATGATCCGGCCGATATCCCCCGGTTCCTGGAGAAGATCGGCCAGTGCGACGTGGTGATCGGCTCGCGGCTGGTCTCGGGCAGCCGGGCGGTCCGCAACCCCCTGAGGAGGTTGATCAGCAACGGCGCCAATCTCTACGCCAGCCTGTTTATGGGATGGCATATCCGCGACTGGTGCGGGGGCTACAAGTGCTACCGCCGCGCCGCCCTCCAGGCGCTCGATTTCGACCGGTTCCGCTCCAGGGGCTACTCCATCGGCATGGAGACGCTGTACCGGCTGACCGGAAACGGCTGCACCTTCGTCGAGATCCCCATCGAGTTCACCGACCAGCGCCAGGGCCAGTCCAAGTTCGGCTTCCGGGAGATCACCGGCTACGCCGCCAACGTCCTCCGCGTAAGGTTCGGAATCTAGGACGGCCCGGCTGCTAGCCGAGGCGGAGCGTCCTCAGAAACCACACCCCCACCTCAACGGGCACGTGCAGCAGAGGCATGAAGATCTTGGCCACGAAGTACGAGGTCAGTATGCCCACGATGATGCCGCCGATGATGTCTGAGGGGTAGTACACCGCGGCGTACACCTTGGCCAGCGGCATCAGGACGGCCGGGAGGAGCATCATGTAGCCCCACTTGCGGTTGAAGTGCCAGACGCCCGCGGCGGCAGCGAAGGTGAGACAGGAGGAGTTGCTGGGGAAGGACGGGTCATGGATGGGGTAGAAGATGCGGTTGGTAACCGGGTCCAGCAGCTGGGGCATGTCCTGAAAGGGATGGGGGTGGCGCCAGATGCTGTTGGCGACCAGAACGAAGCCCATGGCGATGCCGATGGTGATGGCGGAGCAGACACAGGCCTTCTGGTTCCGGTCCCGCTCCTTGAAGCTGCCGCCGCTGAACCACAGGCAGAGCAGGACCAGGGAGATGGAGACCGGCAGGAAGTAGTCGCTGGCCAGCAGTATCATGACCCGGTCCAGCACGCTGCTCTGGCCGACCAGGTGGCTGATCCAGAGCACTATGCTCTGGTCAACCCTGATGATGAGTCCCAGCACGGCCCTCGCCCCTTCTCTTAATCGCTTCCCTGAGCGCCTCGAACCAGCTGACGTACCTCAGCTGATAGACCCCTTCCCGACGCTCCTCCGGATCGTCCGCGCGGTGACGGTAGACCAGGAGGTTGAGCAGCGAGGCCACCACCAGTGTGGCCACCAGGGCGGCGAAGGTGGTCCAGCAGAAGACGGTGAACTGCTGGGCTCCCTCCAGCCCCGTGCGCCGCATGACCGTGTTCAGGCGATCGTCCCGGTAGAAGAACCACCAGAAGGCGAACACCACGGCCGCCAGCGACAGGAGCACGGTCACCGGCCTGTTGCGGATGAAGAGCATCCCCTTGAGCCCGTTGACCGCCGCCACCAGCTGCAGCAGCCCCAGGACGGCCACGAGGACGAATACGCAGTACTCCCAGGCGCGCACGAACTCCAACGCTATCCCCGGGCGCCCTTCTTCTTACCCGCGCTCTCGCGCGCGTAGGCCGGCGTGCACCAGCCAAAGTACTTGCGGTTGCGGCCCCGGATCACGTCACTGTACAGGCCCAGCAGCTTCCGCGTCACAGGCCCCACCTTGCCGTCCCCCACCGGGCGGTGGTCCACCTCGACCACGGGCGTGACGTTGGCCGCCGTGCCGGTCATGAAGCACTCGTCGCACACGTAAAGCTCGCTGCGGTCGATGGGCCTCTCCACGGTCTCTATCCCCAGCTCGTCCCTGGCCAGGGTGATCACGGATTCCCGCGTGATCCCCTTCAGGATGTTGTCGCAGGAGGCGGGCGTCACCAGCCGGCCCCCGGTGATCATGAAGATGTTCTCGCCGCTGCCCTCCGAAACGTGCCCGTCATGGGACAGCATGATGGCCTCGTCGAACCCGTTCTCGTGGGCCTCGGTCTTGGCCAGAGCGCTGTTGACGTAGATGCCCGTCACCTTGCCCCGCGGCGGGATCATGGTGTCATCCACGCGGCGCCAGCTGGATACGCCGCACCGGGCGCCCTTCTCGGCGTCGAGGTACGGACCGAAGGGGGTCACGAAGGCGAAGAAGTCATCTTCCAGGTTGTGCAGCCTGACACCGACCGTCTCCGAGCTCTTGTAGGCCAGGGGACGAACGTAGATGTCCTCCTTGTAGCCATTCTTCTTGACCAGGTCCACGGTGATCTGGCACAGCCTGTCCACGTCAAAGGCCAGCTTGATCTTGAGAATGCGGCAGCTCTGGTGCAGCCTCTCGTAGTGCTCCCTGAGGCGGAACAGGTACATCTCGCCCTTCTCACTGTTCCAGTTGCCCCGGATGCCCTCGAAGCAGGCGGTGCCGTAGTTCAGGGCATGGGTCATGACACCGACCTTGGCTTCGGACAGAGGCACGAATTTCTTCTCGAAGAAGGCTACCTGAGGCATTCCACGTCTCCTTTCGCCGCGACAACCCCGCGGCGCTACCTATTATAGGGCTTCAAGCTCCGGGCGCACAAGAATGAGGGCCGCGGCCGCAGCCTGCCCCTGTTGACACCGCATGCCGCCGCCGCCGATAATCGTACCAGCCCCGCCCAACCACGGGCCCGGGCGTGCCGGCGGCTCGCCGCCGGCC
>ERZ1649853.985-NODE-985-length-11339-cov-5.376108_pt1 | contig 11339 bp, 6 predicted proteins | sample MGYA00575353_ERZ1649853 | MGnify/ENA primary metagenome ERZ1649853 (study PRJEB40853, sample SAMN11349654) | freshwater sediment metagenome | isolation source: river sediment | host: Sediment | place: India: Okhla Barrage, New Delhi | collected 2017-02-21 ...
AAGGATTGCCCCTGGTTATCCTGGATCAAGCGCTCCAGGCGTTGACCTTCCTGGATGATGGGGTCCAGCCGTGAAGCGACCGTTTCGTCGAAGTGTTGGTTGACCTGCTGGCGCTGCTGTTCCAGGTCAGACAGGGAGCGGTCACGGGCTGCCTTAGCCTCGGCGATCTTGGCATTGACGCGCGCGCCGTATTCGCGCTCCGCGGAAGCGATGCTATCTTCCAACCGCTTGAGCGCTTTCTGGCGTGCATCTTCATCCACATAGGTGACCACGTATTGGGCAAAATAGAGCACACGATCCAGGTTGCGGCGCGAGATATCCAGCAGCAGGCCCAGGTATGAGGGAATGCGCCGGGTATACCAGACATGGGCGACCGGTGCAGACAGCTCGATGTGCCCCATGCGCTCGCGGCGCACGGAGGAGCGGGTTACTTCAACACCGCACTTATCGCAGATGATGCCCTTGTAGCGGATGTTCTTGTACTTGCCACAATAGCACTGCCAATCCCGGGTAGGGCCAAAGATCGCTTCACAAAATAAGCCATCTTTTTCAGGGCGGAGGCGGCGGTAATTGATCGTCTCCGGTTTCAACACTTCACCATAAGACCAACTGCGGATGGTCTCGGGTGAAGCAAGACTGATTCGTAGTGCAGTCAAGCCTTTTGTTTCCACTCACGTCCTCCTGGTCAATAGACAAATAAAAGCCCGCGCTTAAGGCCATCGCCTCAAGCGCCAGGCGGCGCAATTCCGTTGGTACCACATGCGGACGGCATTATACCTAAACAGACCAATTTGGTCAAGGAGTCCAGTTTTTCACTCTGGCTATTTTTTACCCCGCGGCTGGCGGAAGGGGATGGCGAAGTAGAACGTGCTGCCCTTGCCAAGCTGGGATTCTGCCCACACTTGCCCGTTGTGCTGCTCGATGATTGACTTAACGATAGCCAGCCCAAGGCCGGCGCCCTGGTGCTTCTTGGTGCCGCGCTGCCCACCCCGGTAGAATTTCTCAAACAGGTGCGGCAAATCCACCGGGGCAATCCCAACCCCGGTATCACTGACCTCAAAGATCATGCGCTCCTGGTCCGGGCGGACGCGCACCCTCACCTTGCCGTGGGGCTCGGTGTAATGAATGGCATTCTCCACCAGGTTGGTCATGGCTTGCTGGAGCAGCGCCAGGTCTGCCTCCACCAGGGGAATGATATCGGGTGAGATTTCCGCTGTCACCTGGATCTGTTTCTGGGAGGCTTGAAGCTGCAAGGAGCCTACCACGCGTTCGAGCACATCGCGCAGGGGGACCATGGTTAATTGCAGGTTGATCCCGGCTTCGATGCGGCCCAGGTCTAGCAAGCTCGACACCAGGCGAGTCATGTCTTCCACGCTGGTGACAATCTTGCGCACATAAGAATTTTGGTTCTCGTTCAGCTCGCCGACCATCTCCAACATGGTAATATAGCCGCGCATCAAGGTCAGGGGGGAGCGCAGGTCATGGCTTACCGTGGCGACGAAGTCTGATTTCAGTGCGTCCAGCTTTTTGAAGTGGGTAACATCGCGCAACAAACAGACACGTCCCACCGAATGATCATCCGCAATCACCGCAGAGGCGGTTGCCAGGTAAACCTGCCCGCCCTGGAGGGTTATCTCAGCCGTCTGCCGTTCGGCAGACAGGGTGCTCAACAGGCGGGCCAGCTCTGTTTGTTTGACTACCCGGTCAATTGGCTTACCGCGGGCGGTTTCGGGGTTGATTTCCAATAAATGCTGGGCAGAAGGGTTGACCAGCAGCAGCCGGCTGTAATGATCGGTCACCAGCACCGGGTCGGGCGTCGAATCCAGGATCGCCGCCAGGCGTTGGCGTCCGACTTCAGCATTGGCAAAGTTGCGCGCATTGGCGGCTGCCATGGCCGCCTGCCCGGCCAGCGTAGTCTGAAAGCGGATCTCATCCTCGGTCAGGGGATGGGGGGCATCGTACACGATCCACAGCACCCCAAAATACTGGTTTTCGTGGCGCAGTGGCAGCGCCAGCAGCGATTCGGGGCGCGGGCTGCCCAGCGGGAAGCTGAATAAGCGCACCCGGCTGGGATTGGTCAACGCCACGCGTTCCTGCTGGCGGGCGATGGTCAGGATTTGCTCATCCATACTGGCGAACAGTCTGCTGGCGGGGCCAGCGCCAAAACGGGAAGCCGGTGCGGTACTGCCGGCGACTTCGGGGAGCATATCCGGCGCCAGGGCAATCCGGGCGGAGCATGCGCCCATTTCCAGCGCCGAGTCCAGCACGGGCTTGACCGCATCGGCAAAATCCAGGCTGGAAGCGACCCCGCGGCTGACTACCAACAGGTGCTTCAGCTCATCCAGGCGGGCTTTCAGGCTCAGGCGCATGTTTTCAAAGGAGCGGCGTAGCTGACCGACCTCATCTTCGCCCCCTGGTTGCAGCGTCCGATCAAGCTGTCCGCTCGAGATGCTGTTGGCTTCCTGGGCCAGTGTTTGCAAAGAGCCGGTAAGGGACTTCAAGGATAAACGCAAGATGATCAAAGCGGCCACAAGCAGCAGCAGGATCATCCCCAGCAGTGGGGTCGCAATTTGCAGGGCAAGCTGCTGAGCCTGGTTGGCAGGGACGGCGACCACGACCGTCCAGGGCTGCCCGATCACCGGCTGGTAATAGGCGAGCTGCCGGGTCCCATCGGCAGCAGTCTCATTCTTGACCAGGACCGGCTGCTCGGGGATGGGCGCCTCATATTCTTCCATGACGTTATAGCCTTGGGAGCTGAACAGCACTACCCGGTACTGTTCATCGATGAGCAGGCTTTCCCCGTCCAGGCTGTTGACGCTGTTTAGCGTAGCCAGGACAGGCTGCATCATGGGGTTGGCTGTCATGTCCATCCGGCCGATCAACACACCGCGCACATTCTCGTCTTCGTCCTGGATCGCGGCCAGGAAGGACAGGCGGGCGGCTTCTTGGCCCGCTGCGGGGGGAATTGGGTAGAACTGGAACAACACCTTGGCCCCCAGGGCGAGGTTGATGGCAGTATTCTCTTCGGTCGTCGGCGCTGCCGCATAGAAGTCACGATCAGGGTAGCCAGCGCGGGCCTGCCCGGTTTCATCGAGCAAGTACAGCTCGTTGAAGTAAGGCACCCGGTAGTAGCTCTCCTCAAGCAAATCTTCGGCAGCCTGGGGTGAGCCAGTGTACCAGCGCGAGTCGGCAGCCAGCTCAGTGATCAGCCCCTGCCCGGTCTCCAGGATAAAGGGGATGCTATCCGAAGCCAGGCTGGCAGAGGATTGGATGCGATCGCCGAGCAGTTTGTAGGCTGCCTGGCCGGCAATGAGCCAGTTAGCAACCATCAAGCCAATCACCAGGGCAAAAACCAACAAAGATAAACTGAATAAGACGCGGGTCTGCAACCGGCGCTCGATGGGAGAGGCCATCAGGGGGATGCTGCTACTCCACCGGCGCGGCAGGGCCAGGGCAACCACCTGGCTGAATATCCCGGCGGCCAGCAGCTCGACCGCTGCCGCCAGGAGAAAGAGAGCTCCTCTGGAGAGGGCATAATCCAGCCGGTTAACCAGGCTGCCGGAGGTAACCAGCAGGGTATCACCCAGGTAGAGCAACGGGAGGGCCAGCGCCAGGAGGATGGCGGTTATGATCGGCTGGCGCAGCAGTTGGAAGAGCAGGGTACGATATCTTTGTTGGAAGGCTGCTCCAGCCAGCGTGGCCAGCAAACAAATCTCTAAGGGGGCGAAGGGGTTGTGCGTATCCCAGCCCATGGCAATGAACCCGCTCAACAGGCCCAGGAGCGCAGCCGGTGTCGGCCCCAGCAAACCGGCGGCTAACAGCCAGGGCAGGGCGGATAGCAAAACAATCGTGGGGCTAACCGGATCGCTGGTTTGCAGAGGAGGGGTGAGCAATTCACCGGCAGGCAGGCGGAGCACCAGGAAAAGGTTGGTAATCGGGAGCAGTACCACCAGGCCCAGGAACAGGAGCACCTGGGCTTGCTTCCAGGGTTTATTGTACCCGCGCCAATACCATAACAGGTAGCTCACCAGGCCGAGGAGCGCCAGCCACCCTAACCAGCCTGCCAGGCCTTGAGGCTGGTCAATGTAAAAACGATTGCTGAAGAGTGATATCTCTAGCGTCATATCATCCCAGTTGCATGTTACGTGCCCGGTGGAGCTAAAAGCTAACCCACAGGCTCACTGGCTGGGTACTTAAGTATAGCATGTTTATAAAAGCGCAAGTGTCTCTTGAGTAGCCTTCGAAAGATCGGCGTATACCCCTCGGCGATGTTCGGGCAGCATGGCAGCCAGGATATACATGGCTTCATCGGTCATCAGCCGCAGTTGGTCGCGCAGCCGTTGTTCTTTCCCGGCGTGAAAGCTGAATGGGCGTCCAAAACGCACCTGCACTTTCGGCCCATGCCAGCGTTGGCGCCACGGCAGGGTGGGAAAGCCCTCGGTGCCTTCAATCGCCACCGGGATGATTGGGGCGCCTGAACGGCTGGCCAGGTATGCCACGCCCTCTTTGCCCTGTTGTAGCTGCGGGCTGCGCGTGGCTTCGGGCGCGACCAGGATGATCTCTCCGGCGCGCAGTACGTCCAATGCGCCCTGGATGGCGCGGCGGTCGAATTCTTCACGGCGCACCGGGATCACGCCCCACATGCGGGGGAAAATGCCAATCAACGGGTATTCATATACCTCTACTTTGGCCATGGGCACAATATAGCGCGGAGCCACGTGCAGTACCACGATCGGGTCGACAAAGGCGATATGATTGATCATGATGATCGCCGGCCCTTTGGGTGGGATGTTCTCCAATCCGGATACACTTTCCAGGCGCACCAGGAAGTTAAAGCCGATCACGCGGATCAGGAAGCGCAAGAATCGCCGGCGGCGCTCCCAATCGGAGTGCTCATAGCGGGCAGGTGGGGTGTGGTTATCATGATCGGTGGGTGTAGTCATTAAGCCTCAACTGTTCTTCTCAGCATATATCCCGCGATATTCTTCGGGCAGCAAAGCGGCCAGGCGAGCCATAACCAGGTCGGTATTTTCCTGCAGGGCGGCGCGCCGTTCTGCGCCGCGACCGGGTACCGCCGGCAGGTGCAGCGGTTCACCGATGCGCATTTCGAGTGGTGGGCGCAGTCCACGACGGGCGCGCTGGATGTAGTCGCGCGTGGTGCCAACGATGCCCACCGGGATGACCGGCGCCCCGGCTTTATCTGCGATGTAGGCGGCGCCAGGCATGCCTTGCCGCAGCCCTGGTTGGTGCGAGCGCCCGCCCTCCGGGGCGATCACCAGCGGGCGGCCGGCCTGCACTGCAGCGACCATGGTTTCCAGCAGGCTGCGGTCGTATTCTCCACGATGCACCTGGATGGCGCCATACAGGCGGGCCAACTGGGACTGCCCAGGGCGGCTCCAAATTTCCACGGCCCCCACTGCCTCGGGAGGCGCCGGCCAGAAAGCGACCACGAATGGCGGGTCATAGGTGGACACGTGGTTGATCGCAATCAGGTAGCCGCCCCGCGCCGGGACGTTCTCGCGCCCGCTGATCTTCACCGGGCTTAACAGGTGGAACAACAGGCGAAAGCTGGGCCGGAAAATCCGGCGCATGATGCGGTTGTGCAGCGGAACGGAATAGGGGTTAGGCATGGTGGGATTACCCTGGCGCGTCGCGCAGCGTATTGACCAGCACCTGCACGGCCTGCAGCACCTGGTCAGCGTCCAGGCTGTCCGAATCCAGCCGGATGGCATCATCTGCGGCGCGCAGCGGGGCCACCTGGCGGGTGGAATCGATCTGGTCGCGGCTCAGGATCACCTGCAAAATTTGCTCATAATCGGCCGCTTCACCCCGCTCGAGTTTTTCTTGGTATCTCCGGCGAGCTCGTTCCTGCGCAGAAGCTACCAGGTAGATCTTCAAATCGGCTTCGGGCAGCACCACGGTGCCAATATCCCGGCCAACCATGACCACATTGCCGCGCAGGCCAATGCGGCGCTGCTGCGCAGTGAGCGCGGCGCGCACCCCGGCATAGGCCGAAACAGGGGATACATTGGCATCCACTTCCGGGCGGCGGGTCTGCCAGGTGATATCCTGTCCATCCGCCAATACATCGCAAGCCCGCCCGTCAGGGAGCGATGGCTCACGGATGTCGATCGACAACTGTTCTGCCAGGCGTGAGACAGCCGCCTCATCAACGATGGCAATCTGGCGCTCCAACGCCACCCAGGTGACTGCCCGGTACATCACTCCGGTATCGAAGTACAGGTACCCTAATGCCTGCGCCAGGCGGGCCCCCAGGGTGGATTTCCCGGAAGCCGCCGGGCCGTCGATGGTGATGATGTGGGGAATACCCATCCTATCTCCTGAAATCCTTTCTTTACGGGCTCGCCGGCTGGTTTTCAGCGGGAAGGGATTCCAACCCGCCGGGGAACAAATCCGAGCGCACCCATAGGATGACGTTCTGCGTGGCCAATGGCGCCTGGCGGAAGGCCAGCCAGGTGATGAAATTGGGTGGCAAGCTGGATTGCCAGGCCGGGTATACGCGCCAGACCAAATCCTGCCCCCGGTAACGCTGGGCCAGGGTGGGGGTTTGCTGTTCCTGACCGGCGATGACGATCATGGGCGCGTCGGTCACTGCCAGCTCGGCAGCGCTGCTCAGGCGATGAAATTGGCGCAAAGCCCAGCGCAGGGAGGGCGATGGATCCAATAAGGCAATCTCTATTTCGTGGTCAAGCCCGGTGGTTGCCTGCGAGAGGCGAACCAGCGTTCCAACCAACAGGTCGACCTGGCCGGCAGCGGGTGGGGTGCTCCACAACTCCTGCGCTCCTTGCGGCCGCACCTGCGTCATCCCCCACAATGCAGTAAACATGCCCACGCCGAGCAGGATACAAGCCGCCCAGATGAAGCCCAGGCGGGCGGAGACAATCGACCAGCCGGCGGCCACCATGAGCAAGGAAATCAACCCCAGGATGACCACACCACCAATCACCAACCAAACCAGGGGTGGGTCTCCCTGATACCGGTCGACGTTGAGCAGGTTCACCCAAATCACGATACCCAGGATACACAACAAGATGGCCAACCCCAGTGCCGCCAGGCGGATCGAGCGGTGTTCCAGGCCAGGCAGGTAGTGGGGTAACTCCAGGGCAGCCAACCCCCACAAGGGTAGCAGTACCCAGGCCAGGTCGCCAACCTGGCGTGCAGGATAAAGCATGGTAACGACCAAGCCCGCCAGCGCCCACAGGCTCAACCCAGCCGCCAGGCGCCCGAGGTGCTCCCCCTGGCGGAGCGAGCGCCAACCGCGCCAGGCTGCGAGCAGCGCCAATAACAGCACCACAGGCTGGTAAACCAGCAGCACGGCGGGGAGGCGCAAGGCCGGGATCGCACCCGGGGCAGCCCAACCCCGCAAGTAGTCAGGCAAAGCAGCCGCCAGCGCTCCCAAGCCTTGTGGAGCGCGCAAGAATAGCAGCCCCACGGCCAGCAGGGTGCCGGCCAGTGCAACCAACCCGGAACGCACACCGGCACGTTGTAATGCAGGCAGTTCAGCCATTGGAGCCTGGTCAGACGCATCTTCCAGGGGTTGGCGGCTGCGCCGCTTCTCCACCAGGCGGTAGAAACCCCAACCCACCGCCAGGATCAAGAGACCGTGGAACAGCGCCGGGCCGGATAACAGGGCCAGGCCGGCGGCGATGCCAGCCGCCACCATCCAACGGCGGGCGAACAGCGCCAATGCCAGCGTGCCGAAAGCCAGGGCAGGCGCCAGGCTGCCGGCGGTGCGGGACAGCGCCACCAGGCCAGGATCCACAGCCAGCCCAAAGGCCAGCACCAGGCCTGCCCAACGCAGCCGCCCAGCAGTGCCCAGCCAGGGTTGCAACACTACCGGCAGCAGCACCAGCAGGCTGCCAGCCAGAGCGGGCAGCAGGCGCGCCAGGAAGTTCGTGCTGCTGAATATAGCAAAGCTCAACCCGGTCAGCAGCACATAGCCCGGCTGAGGGCCTAACGGAAGCGGTTTATCACTGAACAGGCCCAACGCTTGCAGCGCCCAGCTTGCTTCGGCATCTGTCAGCGGCGCGGCGCCCAGCCGGAATAAACGCAAGCCCAACGCCAACCCAAGCGCGACGAGATACAGGGCATCTTCAATGGTCAGAGATCGAATTCGCATAGCTCACCAGCCCGTATTATACCCATAGTGCGCAATCCTGTCTGTCATGGCACTGCGTAGATAGTGACCTCACCCTGGCTAAAAACCGGCGTGAGCAACTGGTCGAATTTGCGGACAGCCGTGCCCAGGGTGCAGCTCTGCCCGGTTTGGGCGCATACCTCCTGGATGTAGCCAAGCTCGGGGGAGCCCAGGATCAGGTAATCTACCTGCCACTGGCGCAGTAAATCCAACATCACCTGCCCGTCGTGGGTGGTGTAAATCGTAACGATATCCGGCTCGCGCTTGCCTTGCTCATCGTAATTCCCGCGCCACTGGCTCTCATGCACCGCCCAGCCCAGCACTGCCGGGTAGCCGGTGAAGGCGCTGATGCGGCCTTCATAATCGTAAGATCTACCGGGGGCTTCCAATATCACCGGTACGCTGCCATCCGTAGTCACCGCATTCTGGCGCAGCCACTCAATGGCAGCCCAGTCGTCCGGGCGGGAGTGGGCAATGCTGCTGGCGCCATCCAGGTTTGGCTCAGCGCTGAAACCATCCGCCCGCGAGGGGATGGCCATGCCCGGGTAGAGCATCCCGGCAGCGATGGCGATCAGCGCGCCGGCCAATACCAATGTCCTCACCAGGGGCTTTCGCAAGTGGGCGCCCAGCCACCACAGGCCGAATGCGCTGGCGCAGGCCAGCATGACCCAACCCTGGTAGTAGAACTTGAACACCGTATTCATCCGGGCGCCGAAGCTATCATGCAGGTAGACAAATTCCACCAGCAGGGTCAAGCCAATGCCGGCAAAGATCAGCAGAAAGGCGAATAGCGCGCTGGCGTCAACCTCTCCCCGACCCGCCTCTGAAGGGGAGGAGATAGCTTCTGCCTGGGGATCTCCTGCGGTGGAACTGGCATCCTTCTCCGCGTCTCTCTTTGCCTGGGCGCCGGGTTGGGGTACTGAGCGCGGGTTTAAGTTGAGCAGCGCGCCGGTCACTGCCGCAGCCAGCATACCCGACAACAGGATCAACAGCCAGGGATCGCGCAAGCGGGCCATTACGCTGGCCGGGATGCCATCGCCGAGCGCCAGCCCTGCAAATATCTGCTGCAAGACCGGATTAGGGGTCGCACCGGTCGGGTCCTGTGCGACCGCAGCCACTGCGGATGAGAGCAGGAGCACCAGCACGAAAACCCCAACGCAGATCAACAGGATGCGCAGCCACCAGCGCAGCGCCAGGCGCAGCCCGCGCCGGCTGACGGTGTAAGCAACCAGGAAAGACACCAACACGAAATTGAACGGCCCAAACATGACCAGGTACTGAGGCAAACGCGTGGGGGGTAGCAGGTAAGGCAAGATACCGCGTGCCTGGGAGCCAAAGCTGATATAGAAAAACAGGTACAGCAAGATGCTGGCCATCCCCAGCCCGATGGCCAACACCAGCGTGCGCAGCAGCAACCTGCCCTCCACACGCCCGCGGCGCACAGCCTCACCCAGGCCGTAGGCTAACACCACCAGGACCAGGTAGATGGGCATATCCCAGGTGTTTAGAAAGCCCAGGGAACCGATGAGCAGGGCGGAGAAGATGAAGAGCGCCCAATCGCCGTCCAGGCTGAAGGCTGGAGGGTTCCACCAACGTCGGCCCTCTCCCCGGCCATCCCCTGAAGGGGAGGGGGAAACCTCTCCCAGGACATTCCCTTTAGGGGTGAGAGATAGTTGGCGGAGGAGCAGGTTGAGCGCCAGGCCGATACACAGCAGCACAAAGGGCAGGGCCAGCACATGCGGGTGGTTGTCGCCCAATAAAAAGCTGAAGAAAGGAAACTCGTCGATCGGTTGGAAGATTACCGACTGGCCGAGCAGGTCTTTGTCGCTCAGGATGCGCGAGCCGCGCCACCACCACAGGAAGATCTGCCCGGGGTACCAGCTATTAATCACCGGCGCCGACGCCAGCCCGGGCACATCGATCCACTGCCAGAAGCGCTCACCCAGGATGCCTTTGGCATGCAGCGACTCGAGCAGGCCGCTCAGGTTACCCATCACGCCGACCAGCATGGCGCCCAGCAGCCCGGCTGCGATGGGTTGGCCATCGCCAGCACGGGTGCCAGGAGGAGCGGGTCTGAGACCCGCCCCTACGGCATGCGGACCCGTCCCTGCGTGAGGCGTACACACCTTGACCAGGTTATACACCACCCCAAACGCACCCAGCAGGGTGAAGGCAAACAACAGCGCGTCGTACAGATCGAAGCCGACCCCGGGTGCAACGGCCGAAAGGCGCGTGACAATCGCCATCATCACGTAACCGAAGTAGTAATAGGATATACCGAAGCCCGACAGCCAGGGGTCCAGCGGGGGGAACTGCGGGCTGTTCAGCGTGGCGTTGAGGAAAGCGATCTCCATGAATTTCTCGCCGCCGGTGGGCTCGATCTTATAGGGTGCGTAAGCCCGTAAACCCGCCCAGGCCGCCAGGGCAACCAGGAACAGCAGCTCTACGGTAATCACCAGGCGCCGGTTCTGGCGCAGGAAGCGGGTCAGCTCGGCTGCCAGCGACTCTTCGCCGCTGCGCCGGAACAACAGCCAGGCCGAGACAGCGGTCACCAGCAAGATGGCGAACAGGATCCCGCTCAGGTCGTTGCGCAAAAAGCCGGTCGAGGCTCCCAACCAGACAATATAACTGACCAGCAGCAGCCCAAGCGGCTTGGAAAAAGCATAACCGCGCTCCGGCAGCCAGCGGAAGAAGCGCATGGCTATCGGCAGCGTGACCCAACCCAGCACCTGGGCGATGATCCACCAAATGACGATCGCGATCATTCGATCACCTCGTAGATTGTGGTATTTCCATCCCGGTATACTTCCTGCCACAACTGGCCGTTGAAGGCGGGGAATTTCGCCAGCCCCTCGCCAGGGTAGGTAGCTTGTTCAAGCAGCCCGACGATGATGTACTTCACATGGTAGCGCTCCAGGAAGTCACGCGCCGCGCCGCCGTCCGTGCCCTGGTAGAACTGGTCAACTTCCAGCACCCGGCGGGTGACCCACTCGGCGGGGTTGAGGGCGCGCTGCTGCTGTTGGTGCCACTCCCAGCCCACCACTCCCGGCAGCCCGGTATAAATGGTGAAGCGCGAGTACCAGCGGTACAGGGCACGCGAGTTGGCTTCGACAATCACCGGCGAGCCGCTGACATTCTCCTGCATCCAGCGGATGGCGCGGTAATCTTCGCTCAGGTCCAT
>ERZ1649853.986-NODE-986-length-11339-cov-5.086228_pt1 | contig 11339 bp, 9 predicted proteins | sample MGYA00575353_ERZ1649853 | MGnify/ENA primary metagenome ERZ1649853 (study PRJEB40853, sample SAMN11349654) | freshwater sediment metagenome | isolation source: river sediment | host: Sediment | place: India: Okhla Barrage, New Delhi | collected 2017-02-21 ...
CCATATCAAAAAAGAGCGCGGAGCGGATAATGTGATGCTTCTCGATTCGGGTGATACATGGCAGGGGACGGGGGTTGCCCTCAAAACGGGCGGTGAAGCGATCGTCAAAGCGCAAAACTATCTCGGTGTGGACGTGATGGTCGGACACTGGGAATTTACCTATGGTAAAAAACGGGTTAAAGAACTCATCGAAATGTTGAATGCAAAATTTGTTTCTCAAAATATCGTAGGCGATGATTCGTTTGCCGATGATTTTGAAGAGCTGATTTTTGAACCTTATACCATTATGGAACGCGGCGGTGCGAAGATCGGTATTATCGGTCAATCGTTTCCGTTTACCTCGACGGCAAACCCGAAAGAGTTTACCCAAGGGTGGAGTTTTGGACTGCGCCTCGATACGCTTCAAACGTATGTGGATAAACTGCGTAAAGAGGAAAAAGTGGATTGTGTGGTTGTCCTTTCCCATGATGGATTTAGCGTTGACCAAGAGGTTGCTCGTCAGGTGAAAGGGATCGATTTCATCCTCAGCGGACACACCCATGACCCTTCACCTCGTCCGACGGTCATTAACGGTACAGTAATCGTTATCGCGGGAAGCCACGGTAAATACATCGGACGGCTTGATATCGACATCCAAAACCATAAGGTCAAAGGGTATGAGTACAAACTCATCCCTGTAGCCTCCAACCTGATCCCTGCCGATCCTGAGGGTGAAGCGTTGGTAAAAGAGCTCTATTCGCCATACGATTCAGAACTCTCCGAAGTGTTGGGGATTACGCAGTCAACATTGTTTAAACGTGATACCTTCCATTCGACGTTCGATCAGTTGATCAACGATTCGATTATCGATGCGATGGATTCGGATATCTCGTTTACACCGGGGTACCGCTGGGGAACTACCGTCCTCGGCGGTGATAAAATTACGATGGACGATGTTTATGATATGACGGCGATCACCTATCCGAACGTGTATACGTTCGAATTGACAGGTCTTCATATCCGTACATTGCTCGAAGATATCGCGGATAACGTGTTCAACGCCAATCCGTTGTATCAACAAGGTGGTGATATGAGCCGCCTCGGTGGAGTGAGCTATGAGATTCGTGTGGGTGCCGCCAGCGGTAAACGTATCACGAATATCATGGTAAAAGGGAAACCGCTCAATGACACCAAAGTGTATAAAGTCTCTTCATGGGGCGGCAATCTGCAAAATGCAGGCAGCAATCTCAAAGATTCTTTGACACGACCTGTCTATGATGTGACAGCGGCATATATCCGCCGTCAGAAGAACGTCAATATCAGTGGAAACAGCAATGTCAAACTGATGGATTACGATTGCGGATGTCCGAAAAAAGGTGCGAGAGGGTGCTAAGCGCCTTTTTGCTATTCGATTAAACTTAAGGAGTTAGGAATGAAATTAGTAAAATTGAGTATGGTAGCAGCAGCTACATGTTTATTGGCAACGTCGGCATATGCGCTTAAAACCGAAGATCGTAATCTTAAAGCAAATGGGCAAATTGAATATCTAAAAGCACCAGGTGCTGTCAATTCTATCGGTGAAATGTTTACCGAGGGTGAAGTGTATGGGCGCATGCGATCGAATATGTTTTGGTGGAATTGGGATAATGAATTTGAAGCTTATGGTGGAACAGGCAACAATAATATCTGGGGTGTAGGCGGGATCTTAGTGTACAAAACAGGTTTTTACAATGGGCTTGGTGCTACAGTTGGTTTTTATGGCACTACTGCTTTAACAGATGATAACCTTGTTGTGAATGGTTGTGCCGCAGATGGTTGTACTAATGCTGGAAAAGCTGGTAAAGATGCGTATCGTACCCGTATGGATGGGACAGAAGCTCCTATCGGTGTGTTTGCTGAAGCGTATGTTGAATACAAAGCGGGTAAAACTGATGTTAAAATCGGTCGCCAAGGGATTGATAGCATCATGCTTGCTACCAACGATACAAAAATGATCCCAAATACTTTTGAAGCTGCGATGATCGAAAATAAAGATATTTCAAATACTACTGTACGAGCTGGATATGTTGTAAGTCAAAAACTTCGTGACCATCAAGAATTTCATAGTATCTTAGCGTACGACAGTGGAACAGGATCAAGTAAAGTAGCGAAAGTCAATGAAAACGATGATTCTGGTGTACACAAAGGATTAAGTCTCAAAAATATTCGAGCGATGAATGATGATACTAATCCTGAGATGATTTTAATCACAGTTGAAAATAAGTCAATTCCTAATTTAAAACTTGATGCAGAATATATTGGTATTGAAGGATTCTTCTCCACTATTATCGCAGAAGCAAATTATCAAATTGCTCTTGGAAGTGGCTGGACATTGACTCCGGGTATTCGTTATCTTAATCAAATGGATGATGGTGCGGGTGCAATCGGTGGAGCATCAATTACTGGGGCGCTTGGTAAAGATAAATATGGTGCATCATCAGCTGCTGCAAAAGCATCCTATACTGATCCTCTTAGTGCAGATGGGCATATTTGGATGGGACGTTTAGTTTTAGCAAATGGACCGTTATCGTTGATGGCAGGGTATTCGGATGTTGCCGATGAAGCCGATATTATTGCTCCATGGCGCGGATTCCCGACGGGAGGATATTCTCGTGATATGGCACAGGTTAACTGGGTCGCTGGTACAGAATCATGGATGGTAAAAGCTGATTATAATTTTGATAAAGCAGGTGTCGTTCCAGGCCTTATCGGTGCAATTTCCTATACGGATATGGATTTTGATGAGAAAAAGAATTTAGCAGGAACATCTGATCTTACTGATCGTTCAATGGTTCATGTTGATTTGATTCAAACCTTTAAAACATTGCCAGATATGGAATTTAAATTTCGTTTCGCTGCAATCGATGCAGATATTTCGAAAAAAACAAGTCCTACTTTAACGGTTGATAAAGAGTCTTACAACGAATACCGTTTTGAAATCAACTACCTCTTCTAAAGGCTGAGCGATGAAAACGTTGTTGGGAACTTTATTACTAGCCGTCACGAGTTTAAGCGCGTTTGATTATGCACTTAAACCGGTGCGGATCACCTCAGAGGTTCACTGTTTTTTTGGGAAACCTGAGATTATGGATAAAACTAACAACGGCAATATCGTCAACAGTTGTTATATCGATGCAGGCGAGGGATACGTGGTGGTTGACACCGGTCCCTCATACGCCTACGCTGAGTCTGCCTACAAAGCGATGAAAAAGATCAAATCCCTCCCCGTTAAACTCGTTATTAACACCCATATCCATGATGATCATTGGCTAGGGAACAACTATTTTACCGAGCAGGGAATTAGAGTTTTAGCCACCGATGATTTTAAAGTCAGTGCTGATATGAGTGTGCCGACCCGCATGCAAACGTATATCTCGAGCGAAGCGTACGCCAAAACGGTTCCGACGATGCCGAGCGAAATGATCAGTAGTGATACCAACCTCACGATTGGGAATCAAAAACTTCAGCTCCTTATTGCGAAACATAAAGCCCATACGGCAAAAGATATGGTGGTGTTTTTGCCAAAATCCAAAGTCTTGATTGCGGCGGATTTGGTGTTTAATGATCGTCTCCCATCGGTTCGCGGCGGAGATATCAACGGTTGGCTCTCTGCGTTGGATGATCTGGACAAGCTGGGAGCGGTACATGTCGTCGGCGGACACGGCAACCGTACTGACAAAGATGCGGCGCGTATGACACGAGAGTATTTCACTCAAATGAGAACCGAAATCCGCTCCGCGATTGCAGAGGGGTTGAGCATCGATGAGACGATCCAAAAAGTGAGTATGGAGAGTTATAAAAAATACAAACTCTACGAAGGGACTCATCGTCAGAATGTGGAAGCATCGTATCGGGTATTGGAGTGGGAATAATGAAAAAAATTCTTTTTTCCATTTTGCTGATCAGTACTTGCTCAACTGCTGATGTCCGCTTCGCTGAACCTATCCCCTCTATTGAAAAACCGCGTGAAGTGGTGATGGGGATCAGTCATGGTGATGATGAATCGATCCATCACGGTCTTAGTACCGCAAACAACGTTCTCAAATTTTACGGACCGGAGAAGATCCATTTGAGAATCGTTGCGTACTATCACGGTATCCGTACCCTGCTCAAAAGTGAAAAAGAGATTGCGGTTCGGGTTCGTGCATTACAGCAATACGGTGTCGAGTTTGTCGCCTGCGGCAACACGATGGAGACGAAAAAAATTACCCCCGATCAGCTTGATGATGATGTCGAGATCGTCAGTGCAGGGATCGCAGAAGTGATCGAACGCGCCACAGAGGGCGCATTTTACATTCAACCTTAGGAGTTAAACCATGAAAATTCTTCTCATTACAATATTGGCGGGATTTTTATCCCGTTTTGGCGGTGATCTTCACCTCTTTAGTGGTCCCAATGCGGATGGTAAACTAAATGCATCTGTTGTCGAAAAAGCACTTGAAGCCAACGGTTTTGTCATTTCAGCTAACAGCGAAATGAACGGGCCGTTTATGAAACAGTTCTCTCAAAGCGATTTCGCCCAATTCAATCTTTTGACGGCATATCATAAAGTTCATGCGGAATCGTTGGTTAAAGCACATCCCGATGCAGGAATCTTTGTTCCGATGGGATTTGGAATCTATCAACGTAACGGCGATAAAAATTTTCATGTCTCTATTCTAACCGCAAAGTCGATGGAAAAAATAGCAGGGTTTAAGGCCAAAGAGTTTGCTTTGATCGAAAAAGAGGCGATTGCTTCCCTAAAAAAAGCATTGCCGGGTGTTAAAGTGACTATGAGTGAGACTTCTCTCCCTGCCGAGGGGAAATTGCTGAGCCGATATGTAAAGGCAAGCAGTGCTGAGAGCTGGAAAAGTGATAAAGAAGAGACCGAAATGATGATTGAAGACGGTTTGAAACCGGCCGGTTTTGTTATGTCTAACTTTACCGATTATAACTTTGCGCTTGGCGATAAAAGCCCGTTTGATTTTTACGATACCTATTCGATCTGTAAACTCAAAGTGATCTATACCGTTGCAAAAACACGTCCTGAAGCAGCAGCGTTCGCACCGTGTACACTGATGGTGTATAAGAAAAAAGATGCCAATGAAATTGTTATGGGATTCCCGGGTGTTTACAATTGGATGAGTAGCGCTCGTGTGAGCGATCCTGAGGGAAAAACAGTGTTATTGCAAGCACAGAGCGATTTTGAAGCAGTTTTGAAATCGACAGTTGAGTAGTCTTTTTCGGCTTAACGAAAATTTTAGGGATACAGCTCTATACTTTTTTAATATAGAGGTGTGGAATGTTGTTTAGATATGTTTTAATTCTCTTTATTGCTGCCTTATATACCCTCTCTTTTGCTTCATCTGTCTCCAATACAGAGAAAAAAGAGTCGGTGATCGGTGTATTGGCTTTTCGTTCGAAAAATGATACTCTGCATGAATGGCAGCCTCTAGCCACCTATCTTAACAGTAAAATACCCTCCTACCGTTTTATTATTCGTCCTCTCAGTTATTCAGAATTTAATGCAGCCGCCGCATCCGATGAACTCGATTTTATGTTTACAAACCCTGAACACTACATCTATCTTTCAGCTAAATTTGACGCAAGTCGTATGGCAACCTTGATTCGCGCAAACATTGCTGGAAAAGAGCTGACAGAGTTTGGAGGGGTAATCATTACACGTAAAGAGCGTGATGATATTGAAACGTTGAATGATATACGGGGAAAACAGATTGCTGCCGTCGATGAACTCTCTTTGGGAGGATATTTAGCTCAACGGGTTGTGTTGCAAGAAAATGGGATCGATATAGTTAAAGAATCGAATATACACTATACCGATATGCCGCACGATAAAGTGGTTTATATTGTCGAGAGTGGTAGCGCCGATGTTGGATTTATCCGTACAGGTGTTTTGGAAAAAATGGCAAAAGAGGGGAAAATAAACCTCAATGATTTCAAAATCATTCATCAACAAAAGAATTTTCCACAAGCACTCTCTACAACGCTTTATCCCGAATGGCCGTTTGCATCCTCAAAACACACGGAACGGGTTTTGGCCAATAAAGTCGGTGTTGCCCTCCTTAATCTCCCATATGGATCGGATATAACTAAAACAGCCGGGTACTACGGATGGAATATTCCTCTCTCGTATGAGGAGATACGGATGATGATGCAGGAATTGCGGATTAAACCTTATGATGCTTCTCCATCGTTTTCCCTAGAAGATGTTATTCGAAAATATGCGGTGTATATTATTGCGGTTTTGGGATTGGGTATCTCTTTTTTGATGATCCTTTTTTACCGTATGAGAGAGTTGGCGAGATCGCTTCGGTTAAAATCGCTTTCACTCGAAGAACAAATAATGATTGTCCAAAAAAACGAGAGGTATCTGCGGAGAGCAGCAGGGGTCTTTCATAATTCCCGTGAGGGGATTATCATTACGGATGATAAAAAAATAATCATTGATGTTAACGAAGCATTTTGTGAGTTGACGGGATATGCACGTGAAGAGGTGCTTGGACAAAAGCCGTTGATTCTACGCTCCGGTCTGCATGAAAAAGTTTTTTATCAGGAACTTGATAATGAAATCGAGCAAAACGGCTCATGGCGAGGAGAGATTTGGAATCGTAAAAAAAATGGTGAACAATATGCCGAGTTTTTACGTATCGATTCGATCCGTAATGAAGAGGGGCAAGTCGAGAATTATATAGGGATTTTCAGTGACATAACCGAGCATAAAAAGCGGCAAGAGCAGCTTCATCACATGGCAAATTACGACCCTCTCACGAATCTCCCGAACCGCCACCTCTACATGACACTGGCAGAACAAATGTTGGCTTTAAACAAGCGTAAAGGGTCAAAAGCATTAATTGCCTTTTTGGATTTGGATGGATTTAAAGAGGTTAATGATGTGCATGGACACGCGATGGGAGACCGTGTCCTTAAAAAAGTTGCCATTCGTTTGGAAGAACAATTGAGAGACAGTGATACGGTTGCCCGAATCGGCGGGGATGAGTTTGTCCTTTTACTGAGTGATGTAGAGAATGAAAATGAGGCTCAACCCCTTTTGGAACGTATTTTGGTTTCATTAAAAAAGCCATTTGTAATTAATGATATTTCGATTATTATCGGTGCGAGTATCGGGGCCACCTTTTTCCCGGATGATGGAGATGATATTGATATTCTGGTTCGTCATGCTGACGCGGCAATGTATCATTCAAAAGCCAATGGACGTAATCAAATTTCCTATTTTGATCGTGAGAAGATGAAATAGAGTTGTAGTATTGATTAAAATTTAATCTATCATCCCTTTGTAAAAGTGTAAATAAGTGTTATAATCGGCTCATTCCGCCTAAATTTAGGCTAGTATTGAGTATCGATGCCATCTAATCTAATTAATTCTTCTCACCATATTGTTTTGGTTACGCACAAAAACCCTGATGCCGATTCACTCGGTGCAGCATGCGCTTTTTACTCCTATTTGCTTCGACTTCAAAAAAAGGTGACCCTTTTTTGTGTCTCAACAGAGGTGGACCAAAACCTCGCATTCTTGCCATGGTTTGATAAAATAACCGCTCATTTCCCTGAAGAGGCTGATTGTATGATTAGTTTTGATTGTGGTAGCTATGGGAGACTAGGGATTGAAAAAGAACTCCCTCTGATTAACATCGATCACCACATCAGTAACGACTTTTACGGAACCTGCAATCTTATTGATACCACCGCAATTAGTACAACTGAAGTCGTTTATGACTATTTTGTTGCCAACGGTATTAAAATCAATGGTAAAATAGCGACAACGCTTTACGCGGGACTTATTGATGATTCCAAATGTTTTAGTGCTCCCCAGTGCAACGCAAAAACGTTTAAGATGGCGCACTCTTTGATAGAGTCTGGCGCTGATCATGCGATGTGTGTAGAGTGGCTTTATCGCCGCCGTTCACTTGCATCATTGAGAATACGCGGATTTCTCCTGAAAGAGATGAAGCTTTTTGCTGATGGACAATTGGCTTTATTTGAAGTCCCTCTCTCAGTGTTGGAGGAGAGCGGTGCTATCATCTCAGAATGCAAAAGAGTATTAGATGAAGCACTTGGGATGCGAAGTGTTAAAGTAGCGGTTATGGTACTCGAACACCCTCGCGGAGGGGCAAAGCTCTCTTTGCGCACCGATGGGGCAGTTAATGCTGCTAGTATTATGGCTCCATTCGGTGGAGGCGGACATTTTCACCGCGCCGGAGCACGTTTAAAACAAGACAATTACAATGAGCTCGTAAAAGATATGATGAGTATGATAACAAAGGAGTTGGTGTGAGAAGAGGCCGAAACGGTTCGGGAATAATTGGATGGATACTTGTAGTTTTGGTTTTAGGTGCCCTAGGATTTATGGGGTTTTCTCCTGCGTTTGAGCGAGAAGATCCAAAAGTGACCCTTTCACATGAAGGGTATTGGAACTTTAAAGAACCTATCCATGTTAATGTTGATGATATGAGCGGTCTAAAATCGTTCAAGGCAACTATCGCAACTCCTCATGAGGAGTGGGTTGTTGCAGAGGAGAATACTCCATCGAAAGCAACTAAAACATCATTCGATATTCTCCCTCCTAAAGGGGTCCGTCGGGTAGAATCGGCTTCGGTTACATTGAAAATCGAAGCAACCGACAATAGCTTGTGGGGACTCTTTATGGGAAATACCTATAAAGAAGAGATTACACTTGTTATTGATCAGCGCCAACCGATTCTGGCCATTATCGCAAACTCCTATAAAATTCAAAAAGGGGGATCGGCTATTGTCATTTTCAAAGCTCAAGACCCCCATTTGAAAAGTTTGAAAATTGAGACAAATTTTGGGAAAACGTTTATTGCGCAGCCGTTTATGAAAGAGGGATATTACGCCTCATTGGTTGCGTGGCCGGTTCAAGAAGAAACTTTTAGTGCTACTGTTGTTGCACGTGACCAAGCTGGAAATGAGGCTCGAAGTGCAGTACCTCTCCGTCTAAAAGATCATGTGTATCGTGTCTCAAATATCGAACTTAGCGATGCGTTTTTAGATGGAAAAATTGCTGAACTTGCCAACGTTTATGAGCAAACGGTCGGGGTGGATGATCGATTGGAACAATTCCGTATCATTAACGAAAAAGTACGCGCCGATAACGAAAAAGTGATTCATGAGATCACCTCAAAAGTCTCTAAAAATATGATTACCGAGTTTAATCCAGCACCGTTTTATCCGCTGGTAAACGGCCAAAAAGTAGCCGATTTCGGTGATCACCGGATTTATAGCTATAAAGGGCAGGAGAATATCTCTAACGCCTATCATATGGGATTGGATTTGGCGAGTGTTGCGATGGGACCGATTACCTCCTCTAACGCCGGTAAAGTAGTTTTCTCTCAAGAGAACGGAATTTACGGGAATTTACCGATTATCGACCACGGATTTGGATTATATACTCTCTATGGACACTGTTCAGAAGTTCATGTTCAGGAGAGAGATGCTGTAGCGCCGTCTCAGCAGATTGCCAAAACGGGTCTGAGCGGTTACGCGATGGGGGATCATCTCCATTTTGGTATCTTGGTGCAAGGGATCGAAGTGCGACCGGAAGAGTGGATGGATACAAAATGGATTTACGACAACATCACCAGTGTTATCGAAAGTGCTAAATTCACTATTAATCAACAGTAAAACCGATATAATTCATTGATAAATATTTGAGTCTTACACATTTTTGCGTAAAGATTTAGGGGATTGCAAAGGACAGAGTTGTCCTTGCCGCTAAAATGGGCTCACGTCCCCTTTGGGTATAGCTCATTGTAGTGTTCAGATAGGATAAGGAATAAAGAGATGATGCAGACAACGATTGGTAAAAGTGTTGAACTGGTAGGGATCGGTTTGCACCGAGGCTCTCCGGTAAAATTACGACTTGAACCGCTGGGAGCAAACAGCGGCATCGTTTTTTATCGCAGTGATGTAGGGATATCTATCCCCTTGATCCCAGCAAACGTTGTTGATACGAAAATGGCAACGGTAATCGGGCGTGAGGGTGTTACAATTTCGACGATTGAACATATGCTCTCTGCGATTTATGCTTACGGAATCGATAATCTACGGGTGATCGTCGATGCCGATGAAGTGCCGGTTATGGATGGTTCATCTATGAGCTTCTGCATGCTTCTCGAAGAGGCAGGTATTGTTGCCCAAGATATTCCGAAAAAAATAATGCGGATTAAAAAAGAGGTTGTTGTTCAAGAGGGGGACAAATACGTCAAATTAATCCCTTCCAATGACATGAACTATGATTTTACCATCAAATTTTCTCATCCCGTCATTGATAAACAAAGCTATGTTCTGGAATTTACCAAAGAGAACTATAAAAAAGAGATTGCCCGCGCACGAACCTTTGGATTTGTTCACGAAGTACAATACCTCCGTTCCAAAGGGCTCGCACTCGGCGGAAGTTTGGAAAATGCGGTCGTTTTAGATGATAAAAAAGTGCTCAATCCCGAAGGATTACGATTCGGAGATGAGTTTGTCCGTCATAAAATCCTTGATGCTATCGGTGATATGTCACTGATCGGGATGAACTTTATCGGCAACTATGAAGCGTTCGCAGGGAGTCATGATCTAAACCATAAACTGACATTGGAACTGCTTAAAGATCCTGCCAATTATGAGATCGTAGAGCTGGCAACCGCTGAGTCAAAAGAGCTGGCAAAAGCGTATGCATGATGCCCTCGTAATCGCACTGGGCTCTCCTGTTCTTGTAGGAATCTACAAAGATGGAGAGCTAGTCGAAGAGATCAAAAATGATGGTATGAGCTCGGATGTGTTAGCCGAAATTTTTGATTCACTTTTAAAAAAATACTCTTTTTCCCATTTCATTTATGCCAAAGGTCCTGGGAGCTTTATGGGGATCAAGGTCACCTATCTCTTTCTAAAAACTCTTAGTATCACGAAAAAAGTTCCCCTTTTGGCAACGGATGCCTTCTTTTTCAACCAAAATAGCCCTATCAAAGCAGTAGGAAAGCTCTATTTTGTTAAAAATAGGACAACCATTGAGTTGGAACCGCTAGTCTCCCCTGAGATTATCGCCTTCGAACTCCCTCAAAATATCGATTTAAAAAAATTTGATGCGGACAATCTCCCCTATTATGGGATTGATGCCGTAGGATAAGGAAGCCGTTTGTTCGTTAGTGTACCTGCAACGAGTGCCAATTTAGGACCTGGATTTGATTCATTGGGTTTAGCTGTTGATTTGCGTAACCAAGTAGAATTGGTACCGTCACGTTTTTTTGCTGTTTCTATCAAAGGGACGGGGTAAATTAACCAACTAAAAAAAGGAACAA
>ERZ1649853.988-NODE-988-length-11318-cov-7.274083_pt1 | contig 11318 bp, 9 predicted proteins | sample MGYA00575353_ERZ1649853 | MGnify/ENA primary metagenome ERZ1649853 (study PRJEB40853, sample SAMN11349654) | freshwater sediment metagenome | isolation source: river sediment | host: Sediment | place: India: Okhla Barrage, New Delhi | collected 2017-02-21 ...
GGGCCGAAGATCAGCGTCAACATCCTCGGTTATCAATACAACGGGCTCGTGACAGACACGACACTCGTCCAGGTCCTGTCCTTCGTCGGCCTCGTGATGCTCATGTTCTTCGTGGGGCTCGAGTTCTCGTTCTCGAAGCTCAAGAAGACCAGGACCCCGGCGATAATCCTCGCGGTCATAGACACGAGCGTCGGCCTCTTCGTCGGCTTCGTGTTCGCGTCCTTCCTGGGCTGGCCGCTCATAGACTCCATCTTCCTCGCGGGCGTGATCGCGATGAGCAGCACCAGCATAGCGATGAAGGTGCTGTTCGACCTCAAGCGGATGTCGAGTCCGGAGGTCGAGTTCCTGATAGGCCTCGTGGTCGTCGAGACCTTCATCGCCATGCTCATACTGACCGTCGCCAGCGGGATGATCGTCAGGCCCGAAGCGGACCCGTCGGAGTACGGCAAGCTCCTCCTGGGGATGGGCGCCTTCTACGCCTTCTTCGTGTGGGTAGCGGTGTGGGCGGTCCCGAAGGTCGTCTCGTTCTTCAACAGCATCGAGAACGACGAGATGTTCATCCTGTTCGCCCTCGGGATAGTCTTCCTCACATCGGGGTTCGCCGCCGTCATGAACGTCCCGCCCATCATAGGGGCTTTCTTCATAGGGATGATCCTCGCGGAGACCAACGTCTCCGTCCGGATACGCTCCAAGCTCGAGTCCTTCAAGGACGCTTTCGTGGCCATATTCTTCACCTCCTTCGGGATGATGATCGACCCGGCCAAGTTCCCGGAGGTCATCTGGATGGTCGCGATCGCCATCCCGCTCGTGATCCTCTACGAGGTGTTCGTGATGTCTTCCGTGACGCACTTCCTCGGCTTCTCGCCGAAGGCGTCCATGACGATAGGCACGAGCGCGTCGGGGAGGGGCGTCGAGTCGATACTCTACGCGAGCGTCGGGAGCAACGTCCAGGGCGCGACCATGGGGAGCCTCCTCAACCCCTTCGCGGGCGCCTTCTGCTTCGCGATGAGCGCCATATCCCCCGCCCTCGTGAAGCACTCGGCCGCGCTGGCGAACGCCGCGGGAAGGATCGTGCCGAGGCCGGTCAAGTTCTCCGCGGCGGTCATCTCCAGGACCCTGGGGAAGGTCATCCTGCCGTCCACCCTGAAGGTCTTCAAGGGGGCCAAGATGACGGGGGCACTCCTGGTCTCGTTCGTCGTCCTCTCGACCGCGATACTCCTGGTCGACTCGTCCCTGCACGTCGCCCTTGTGCTTCTGGGGCTGGTGATGGCCGTCGCGGTGTACTTCGTCGTAAGGATGGAGGTCTCCGAGGTGGTCAGGCACGTCAACTACTCCAACCTCGGGGTCCGCTCCGAGTCCGGGGATGTGATAGTGGGCCTGGTCTCGTGGACCATCTCCGGCGCAGCCCTGTCGGCCCTCGCCATCGTGTCGATGTGGACCTACCTCTGGCAGATGTCCCTCGTGGTCGCCGGGGCGTACGTCCTGTCGCTCCTGAGCCTCATGGTCAGGGCCTACTACAAGGTCCACGTGGAGGTCCAGACCACGCCCGCGAAGGTGCACAGCTTCCCGAGGCCGGCGATCGCCGATGAAGAACCGGGGAGGGCGCTGCCGAAGCCCGTCTACGGCGTGGTCAAGACCGTCCCAAGGAACACGCGGCTCTGACCGTCCCCGCACGCTGCTACCGTTATACCTCCGCACTGCAATCCCGGGGCCGTGCGCCTCACAGACGTCCCGTACAGGCTGGGAGCCGCCTGCGGCCTCCTTGCGGTGGCGGCGTTCTCGGTCCTGTACTCGGTCGCAGCGACGCAGGACCCCGGCTACGCGTTCCTGGAGAACTACTTGAGCGACCTCGGGGTCGGCCCCGCGGCATGGGCCTTCAACTCGGCGCTCATGGTCTCGGGGGCGCTGATCCTCGCCTTCTCCCTCCTCGGCCTGTACCCGCTGCTCGGCAGGTCCGCCCCGTCCCGTGCGGCGTGCGCCCTGCTCGCTGCGGCGGCGGTCCTCCTGGTGAACATAGGCATATTCACCGAGGACTACGGCGACACGCACTTCGCCTTCTCGATAGCGTTCTTCCTGACCCTCCTCGCGGCCCTCGGGGCCATCGCCTACGCCTTCCACCTGACCGGAGCCCTCGGGCGGCCGGGCACGGCCGCCTCGGCCGCCGCGTTCGTCTTCGGCCTGGTCCTCCTGGGGATGGGCATCGGCCCGTTCACGGAGACGCTCGCCGTCCTGGCGGCGATGGCCTGGGGGACGGCCGTCTCCGTCATGATGCTGGCGGGGCCCGCCCGCGGAGCCACCTGAGCGCGGGGAGCTACTTCGCCAAGTGTGCCTTGGAATCATTTTAAGACCGGGACGCAATCCGCTGGACGCCGCAGGCCGCGCAGGCCTGTGACAGGATGATCGCATGAAGGCCAAGGACTATATCGAGCTAGAGCGGAGCTATGGGGCCCACAACTACCACCCGCTGCCCGTCGTGGTGTCGAAGGCGAAGGGCGTCTGGGTATGGGACGTCGAGGGCAAGAAGTACATGGACATGCTGAGCTCCTACTCGGCCATCAACCAGGGCCACCTCCACCCGAAGATAGTGAAGGCGGCCGTCGAACAGATGAAGAGGGTCTCGCTCACCTCCAGGGCGTTCTCCAACGACCGCATGGGCCCGTTCCTGAAGAAGCTCTGCGACCTCGCCGGCCTCGAGATGGCCCTCCCGATGAACACGGGGGCCGAGGCGGTGGAGACCTCCATCAAGCTCGCCAGGAGATGGGGCCACACGAAGAAGGGCATCCCCGAGGACAAGGGCGAGATCATCGTGTGCGAGAACAACTTCCACGGCCGGACGACCACCATCATCAGCTTCTCGTCCGACCCCGACTCGAAGAGGGGCTTCGGGCCGTTCGCCCCGGGCTTCGTCACGATCCCCTACAACGACGTGAAGGCCTTCGAGGCGGCCATCAACAAGAACACCATCGGCATACTCGTAGAGCCGATCCAGGGGGAGGCGGGCATCAACGTGCCGTCCCCGGGGTACCTCAAGGACCTCAGGCGCGTTTGCGACAAGAACGGCATCCTCCTCATCATAGACGAGATTCAGACCGGGTTCGCGCGCACCGGCAGGATGTTCGCGTTCCAGCACGAGGGGATCAAGCCCGACATCCTCTGCGTGGGCAAGGCCCTGGGCGGCGGCCTCTACCCTGTGTCCGCGTGCGTCTCCACCAAGGAGCTCATGGGCGTATTCACCCCGGGGTCCCACGGGAGCACATTCGGGGGCAACCCGCTCGCGTGCGCCATCGCCAGCACCTCGCTGGACGTCCTGGTCGACGAGAAGCTCGACGCGAGGTCGAAGGAGATGGGCGAGTACTTCGTCAAGAGGTTGAAGGAGGTCAAGACCAAGAAGATCAAGGCCATCAGGTACAAGGGCCTCCTCATAGGCGTCGAGTTCCACCTGGGGCCCGGTGAGACGGTGCGGCCGATCTGCGAGAAGCTGATGGCCGAGGGCGTCCTCGCGAAGGACACCCACGAGAAGACCATCAGGTTCGCGCCGCCTCTGGTCATCACCAAGGCCGAGGTCGACTGGGCCATGGAACGGATCTCGAAGGTCTTCGAGCAGGCCTAGAGCGGCCGGACGCCTCACGCCCAGAATGCCATGAGGACGAAGGTCACCGAGGCCAGGAACACGAAGCTGTAGACGAACAGGAAGTCGGCCCTGTAGGGCGTGGCCTGGACCGGCACCTCGGACCTCGTCATCGTGCGCTCGATCTCCAGCTTCCTGGCCACCAGCCAAAGCCCCACGACCGAGAGGACGTTCGCAAGCCCGAGGACCGCGAACTTCCAGAGGACCGGGCGGTGGGGCGCGAACACGAGCGCCCCCGAGACGACTCCCGCCAGTGAGGACAGCCCCAACACGACCACCAGGGCGGCAATGAACCCGTTCTCGGTCACCCACAGCTGCACGTCCAGGGATGCGGACGAGGCGGGGACCATCCAGAGGTCCGCCTCCAGGAGATCCGAGGGGGCTCTGATGACGACCTCCGTGTACCTGGCGTTCTGCAGGAACATGTACTCGTCGACGGTGCTGTTCCCGTCTGCCGTGAAGAACGGGCTCAGCTCGGGGCGGATGGAGTAGTAGTTGGAGACCTTGTGCTCGATGCCGATGTCCAGCGGGCCATAGTCGGCGGCACTGTCGTCCGGCTCGACGAAGCCGAGGACCTGCAGCAGCATGGGCACCACGCTCTCACCGTAGACGCTCGTCAGCCTGAGCGGGTAGAACACGCGGTCCGTCGGGAACTTGGCGAAGAGGCCCAATTCGTAGTAGAACTCGTCCGTGGAGCGGTCGTACTGCATGGGCACGTCGAGCCTGAACTGTTCGACGTCCGAGATCCAAGAGACGATGAAGGCGTATTCGTCCCCGATGTACTCGCCGATAAGGGAGGCGGACCCATCATCAAGCTCCAGGTCCAGGCCCAGCAGGTACGCCTCAAGCGCATCGGCGTGCTGGGCGGAGACGACCTCCATCGTCATGCCGCGCGACTCGATATGGGTGGACACCTCGATTCCGGGCCCGTAGTCCTTCGAGTCCTGGCCCAGGAGGAGGTTCGGGCTCATCGATGGCGTGAGGAGGAGCGCGGCCACGGGGTACAACTGCGTGCCGTAGCCCATGATGAGGTTCTCGCAGAACTCCCTCCTGGCCGTGTCCGAGAAAGGCTGGCCGGATATCTCCCTGACCGAGGGCATGAGGTCGACATCAATCAGGTCGGGGTCCCCGGGGACGGTGAATATCCACACCGCCTGGTCCGCCGAGGCAAGGGTGTCGCTGTCCACCCTTATGGCAAGCAGGAGCCTCTCCGACCCTCCCACCAGGTTGATCATCCCGTACTGGGTCTCTTCGGCCGAGAGACTCCAGTCGTCGTAGATATCGTCGTATACGTGCGTCATTCCGTCGGCCGAGGCCAAAGGCATCGTCATGGGGAAGGCGAGCATGGCGAAGGCCACTGTCGCTATGACCAGCTTCCGAGCCACCACTTTCTCACCGGCATCTTCGTAGCCGGAGGGCACTATATGAACCCGGCTTCGCGGTTGACGCGCCGGTCAACGCGCTAGGCTGGCACGGAATTGGGCCTGATGCTTGGCGCCCTCATTGCGTAGGTACTTCGGGTGGCACGCGCCTACAGGCAGGGGAGAGGTCAGATGCAGCAATCCAGGAGCGGCCAGATGCATATCCTCCGTCTCGACAGCGGCGAGGACATAATCGAATCGATACTCAAGTCTGCCAGGGACTCGCGGTCGACGATGCTGATATGCACAGGCCTAGGGATGATAAGCGACTTCGAGCTAGGATACTTCGACAACGGGGAGTACGTCAGCCGTGCATTTCCCGAACCGCACGAGCTCCTGTCGATACAGGGCGTGATCTCGGGATACGGCGAGCACAGGGTCCACATCCACGTGTCAGTCGCAGACAGGGAGCACAGGGCGTTCGGCGGCCACCTTCTGAGGGGGAAGGCCTGGGTGTCCAACGAGATAGGGGTACTGAGGCTGGACGGTGTCCGGTCGACCCGCGAGATGAACCCCGAGAAGAAGGTCGCGGTACTGAATCTGCAGTGAGTGGATTGACCAAGAAGGCCGCGTGTGGCTCCACGTGCGGACGCAGATGCTGAGGCCAGAGTGTCCACTAGATCCGATTCCTCGCTATCAGCCAGATGACAAGTCCGATGATGCCAGGCAACAGTACCGTGACCACCCACTGGACGCCGTTCCGGCCGCGGTCCTCCGCATCCCGGTACACCCGTGCTGCGATGACTATGATCCGGACGATGGCGACCGACGCTCTCAGGAAGGGAGGTTTCCACCTTCAGGACATACAGGGGGCCGACGGGATCGGGAACGCGACGCACTCCATCTGCACCTACCTATCAGGAGACTAGTCCGCAGACGGATCCATTCTCATGCAGCTTTTCATCGGCGCCTGATGCGAACGAGGCGGCGCTGCGTCGACACGATGACCAGTGCATGCGCGAGGGCCCAACTCTGAGGGGCCGTCCTGAGGAGGAATTCAGAGGGTCATCTTACTGGATAAGACATCAGCGGATACCGGTCTAGGCTGTCGCCGTCTATGAGATAGGGCGTGTCGCCGATCCCATCTTCATCGTCGTCCAGCCCTGGGTAGTCGTCCCAGTAGTTCCCCACCGAGACCCCATCATCCCAGGAGTTGCCAGCGCCACCCGTGTCAATGGCGCTCACCTGGTTCGAGGCGAACGAGTTGTGATGGACGTTGACATAGGAGGGGAAGTCATCATTGGTCACCACCGCAACCCCTACGGCCATGTTCGAGACGGAGTTCCAGGTGACGTTGACAGCTGTGCTGAGGAGGATATACACCCCTATGTTGACAGCCGGGTAGTCGTCGTACCAGTGGCGCTCGATATCGTTGTCGATCACCGAGACGTTGTCTGACTTGCTGATGAGCACGCCGCAGCCGGGGGTGGCCACCGTGTTGTTGCTCACTGTCACATGGCTCACGGAAGCGAGCTTGATGGACTCCGACAGATCGTCCGAAAACCGGTTGTCTCCGATGGACGCGAACCCTCCGCCAGTGAGGTGGACGCTCGCCATTCGGGAGGAAGACGCTTCATTGCCCATGATGATGGAGCCGTAGGTGTCCCATCCCCCCACGCCGACATCGCAACTGCGGAAGGTGTTGTCGAGGACCTCGGTATACCACCACCTCATCATCTCCACCGCGTAGCCACACTCGTTGAACTCGTTCCCCCACAAGGTCACCGAGGAGTATGGCATGCTGTCTCCATCCCACTCACGCAAGAGGACGCCGACTGTGCAGGTCCTGAAGGTATTTGTGGTGATGTTGACTTCGGACTTGCCGGATACGCGGACTCCGCAATAGAGCGAACCGAACTCGCACTGTATGACAGTCACGTTGTGGACGCTCGAAAGTGCAATCCCGTAGTAGAACTCGCCTGGGTAGATCGACACATCAACGGACGGGCTCGGTTCGAAGGTGAGGGCTCTGATCACGAGGTGAGACTCTGTGCCCGAGATCATTAGCCCATAGTCGTCTCCTGATTGTGGATCATCAGACACCGCGAAGGCGGTGTCTTCCATTATATACGGATTGTCCTCGGTGCCGTCCCCTGTCGTTACGTACTCCGACGATGCGAGCTGTTCATCGCTTTGGATCCGAACGGTCTCCTCGACCGGAGAGGACTCCTCATCGTCCCAGAAGTAGACAGAGGCCAGCAGCAGTGATGCGACGACTATGGCTGCTATGAGGATAGCAAGCAGAACCTTCGACCTGGGTTGAACCATCGCCACTTCTCACCAGGGTGATGAAAGGCAAGCGTGCATAACTATCTATCTGAGGTGCCATCGCGGGACGAGAAGCGGCCGAGCGAGGTCCGTGCATTCAGGATTCCCCGAAGATGCCAAGCGAGAGTGCGGCTGCCGGGATTCGAACCCGGGCTTAAAGCTTGGGAAGCTTCAGTCCTAACCACTAGACTACAGCCGCAGGATTCACTTGACCGTCTCGAGCTGGCTGATGATGTTCCATATCAGCGTGCGCCCGTGCAGCGGTATGTTCGGGTCGTTGGCCAGCTCGTCGAGTATCATGATCGCGCTGGCGCTCCTGATATCGAGCGCCTCGCTCCTCTGTGAGAGCCGCTCCTTGGCCTGGGTCGCCCCGCGCCTGATGTTCCTCGGTACGGAGTTGTCGTCCGCAAGCTGGTCCAACACCTCCATTATCTGTCTGAGCCTGGTCTCCATGTCCATGAAAGATCACCTCTGCGAACGGCCGTGGCAGAGCGGAAGGGCGTCTACTCCTTCTGCTCCTCTTCCGGCTCCCTAATCTTGCCCCTCTCCTTGAACGTCGTGACGACCATGAATGTCTTGGTCTCCTTCACGCCCTCGATGCCCGCGACGTCGTCGACTATGAACTTCTTGAGGGACGCGTAGTTGGGGAACCTGGCCTTGGCGATGATGTCGGTGTCGCCCGTCACCAGGAACACGTCCTCGACGTGGTCGAACCCCGCGATCTTCTGCGCCACCGTGTCGGAGCCCTTGGTGTCTATCTTGAAGCTCACGAGCGCGGCGACCTGGTCCTCGCCGTAGTAGGACGAGATGATCTCCTCGTACTCCTTCTTGTCCTTCTCTTCCATTCAAGCGCCCCCTGTGGATCCGCCTCGGCCTGTGGTGCCCGCTCCCGACGCCCTCGGGGATGAACTCGGCTCCGACGAACCCTTTCCGTCGACCTGCAGCTGTTCCAATGCTCGTGCGCGGCCTTAAAGGCGCGCGCCCTCGAACTCCTCTTGGAGGTCTATGATGACCTGCTCGAGTATCTCCTCCAAAGAGGCGCTCCTGTACTCCCTGACTCCGCCCAGGTCGCTCTGTACTCTCGCCACGTACGAGGCGTTGCTCTTCAGAAACTCCACGTTGCACAAGGGCTCTTCCATCCGTGTTCACCCCATCTGGCCCTGGGCACCACCCCGGGCCATGGATTGCACGCTGGCGCGCTATATGTCCTCTATTATTTATTACTTTCTTAGTGGCGGTGGGGCGCTGGCATCCGGCCAGCATGCGCTGGCCGTGCCGTGACACGCCTAGTCACGGGGCCGGGCGCCCCTCCCCTCCGATGACCAATAGCGTCCATCGCCCGCGACTAGGTATTATATATCGTGACCGTCGTTCCAAACCCTCCGATGTACTCGGCTGGCCAGTCCCTGATTATAGCTATTGGCTGATTCATGCCACCATTGCCGAGTATGTGATAGAGCCCCTTTTGGAGGAGTCTGTTGCCATGAAGAGGTACTACCGAGAACCCGCGGGGGAGACCTTCCCCCGGCTCGAGGAGGAGGTCCTCGCGCTCTGGAGAGAGGAGGGGACCCTCTCCCGGGTGAAGGAGCGGATGCGGGGCGGGGCGCCTCTGGTGTTCTGCGAGGGGCCCCCCACGGCCAACAGGCCCCCCGACATGTCCGACGCGCTCACGCGCGCGGTGAAGGACTCCTTCCTCAGGTACCACATCATGAACGGCCGCGAGGTCCTCCCATTCATCGCGGGGTGGGACTGCCACGGCCTCCCGGTCGAGATCGAGGTCGAGCGCGCCCTCGGCATCGACGGCAAGGGGGCGGTCGAGGCCTTCGGGGTCGGGAGGTTCAACGACGCCTGCCGGGGGAGCGTGGTGAGGTACAAGGCCGACTGGGAGGAGATGAGCCGCAGGCTGGGCTACGGGATCGACTACGAGCACGCCTACCTGACGATGTCGAACGAGTACATCGAGAGCGTCTGGTGGTCTTTCAAACAGCTCCACTCCAAAGGCCTGGTGTCGAAGTCGCTCCAGGTCGCGCCGTACTGCCCCAGGTGCGGCACACCCCTCAGCACGCACGAGGTCGCCCTCGGCTTCGAGGAGGCCGAGGTCAGGTGGGCCATGGTGAGGTTCAGGATCCCGTCGCTCGGCGCGTCGGCCCTGGTCTACACCGAGACGCCTTGGACACTGGTCGCGAACGCGCTCCTCGCGGTCGACGCGTCGAAGGCCTACGGCGTGTACGAGGTGGCCGGCGAGCGCGTCATCGTCGCGGAGGACAAGGCCCACATGCTAGGCCCGGAGGCCAGGCCGGTCAGGACGGTGGCCGGGTCCGAGCTGGTCGGCATGGCCTACGAGCCCCCCTTCGCGTACTGCGACTTCGGGGGCAGGGGCCACAGGGTCGTGGGCTCGCACGAGGTCACAAAGGCGGAGGGGACAGGCGTCATGCACGTGTCGCCCCCCTATGCCTCCGTCGACCGCGAGATCGGGGAGGACGAGGGCATCGCCCTGTTCGACCCGGTCGACGATTCAGGGAGGTTCACCGCAGAGGTCCCGGACCTCGCAGGCAGGAGCGCCGGAGACACCTCCCCCGAGGTCGTGCGCATGCTCGAGGCAAAGGGCCTCCTCTTCAAGTGGGGCCTGATCAGGCGCTCCAGCCCGTTCTGCTGGAGGTGCCACAGCCCTCTCATGTACAAGCCCAGGGACGTCTGGTCCGTGCGAGCCTCGGGCGCGAAGGAGCGGATGGCCGCGCTCAACTCCGAGATCAGCTGGGTGCCCACCGACTACGGCGGGGGCAGGTTCGGCACGTTCCTCGAGGACGCGAAGGACTGGGTGGTCAGCAGGAGCAGGTACTGGGGAACCCCGCTGCCGGTCTGGAGGTGCCCATCCGGGCACGAGGTCTGCGTCGGGAGCGTGGAGGAGCTGGCCCGGCTCTCGGATGCGCCGCTCCCCGAGCCCCTGGACCTCCACAGGCCGTCCGTGGACTCGGTCCGCCTCCGCTGCCCTGAGTGCGGCGGCGGGATGGCCAGGGAGCAGGACGTGCTCGACTGCTGGTACGACTCCGGGTGCGCCCCGTTCGCCCAGTACCACTACCCGTTCGAGAACATCGCCGAGTTCGAGACGCACAGGTCAGTCGACTTCATCACAGAGTCGTCGGACCAGACCAGGGGCTGGTTCTACACGCAGCACGTCGTGGGCACGCTGCTCTTCGACGCGCCCGCGTTCCGGTCGGTGCTGGTGCTGGAGCGCCTGCTCGACGAGAAGGGCAGGGCGATGAGGGCGGGCTCCGCCGGCGCGGCGTCCCCGGCCGAGGTGTTCGGCTCCGTGGGCGCCGACGCGGCCAGGCTGTACCTCCTCGGCTCTACTGTGTCCAGCCCCGTCAGGTTCTCGATGGAGGACGTGAGGAGGACGATGGTGGGCACGCTCACGACCGTCCTCAACCTCTATGCGTTCTACTCCTCCAACGCCAACGCCTACGGGTACACGGGCCAGAGGGCTAAGGACCGGACCCACGACCTCGACAGGTGGATCCTGTCCAGGCTCAACTCCACAATAGGGGACGTTAGGGCGGCGTTCGACGCGATGGACGTGCAGTCGGCGGTCCGCGCGACCACGCTGTTCGTCGACGACCTGAGCGGATGGTACGTCAGAAGGTCGAGGAGGCGGTTCTGGATGGAGAACGACCCCGAGGACAGGTTCTCCGCCCACGCGACGCTCCACGAGTGCCTCTCATCCCTCTCCCTCATCATGGCGCCGGTGGCGCCGTTCTTCTCAGACTGGCTGTACAGGTGCCTGAAGGGGCCGAAGGGGTGCGTCCACCTCGAGGACTTCCCGGAGGCGGACGCCTCGCTGGTCGTCCCGCCCCTCGAGTCTCAGATGGCCGTCGTGAGGCAGGCGGTGGAGGCCGGGAGGACCGCCAGGCAGGGGGCGAACGTCAAGCTGAGGCAGCCCCTGGACCACGCGGTGATAGCGTCCAACAGGGACGTCGCATGGGTCCTGCGCAGGTACGAGAGGA
>ERZ1649853.989-NODE-989-length-11305-cov-3.612533_pt1 | contig 11305 bp, 10 predicted proteins | sample MGYA00575353_ERZ1649853 | MGnify/ENA primary metagenome ERZ1649853 (study PRJEB40853, sample SAMN11349654) | freshwater sediment metagenome | isolation source: river sediment | host: Sediment | place: India: Okhla Barrage, New Delhi | collected 2017-02-21 ...
AAATTCGATTACAAGTTTGGCACCATGATCGAGATTCCGCGCGCAGCAGTAACAGCCGCCGAGATTGCCAGTGTGGCCGAGTTCTTCTCATTTGGCACGAACGACCTCACCCAAATGACCTTCGGTTACAGCCGTGATGACGCGGAGCGCAATTTCCTGGGTACTTATGTTGAACAGGGCATTCTGCCGAAGAATCCTTTCCAGACGCTCGACCAGGAGGGTGTTGGAAAATTGATGCAGATCGCGGTTCAGGATGGCCGTTCAGAGAGAGTGAACCTCGAAGTGGGTATTTGCGGCGAACATGGCGGCGACCCTGCTTCCATCGAGTTCTGTCACCGCATTGGAAACAATTACGTTTCTTGTTCACCGTTCCGCGTGCCTATTGCGCGTCTCGCGGCTGCCCAGGCAGCAATTAAGCACCGCGTTTTGTAAATCCGATTTTGAGAATTGCAATGAACCTCCCTGGTTGTTTCGGGGAGGTTCAATTATTTTGCTACTAAGGGTGTGAATAAAGTGTCTTGTAAATCTCGTAGTTCTCGGTGATGTACTTGATGTAATCTCTGGTTTCGTCAAAACGGATCAGTTCCACCAGTAAATCCACATCGTCTCCTGCCAGCTCTTTCCAGACGATGGTATTCCCATCACCAGCGTTATACGATGACAGTGCTGGTGTAATCTCACCATTGTATTTATCAATCCAAAGTTTTAGAAAGTGAGTTCCTAACCTGATGTTTACGTATGGTCTGTCGAGGTACTCCGCGCTGTAATTCTCTGGCCAGCCAAAGTTGTTCACAATGTAATCAGCGGTATCGTTGGTAATTTGCATCAATCCGTGAGCGCCAGCGCTTGAGGTAATGGAGGCATCAAACAGGCTCTCCTGGCGGATGAGGCTAAAAATTAACAATGGATCTATGTCATGTTCAACCGCTGCTGGAACAATGATATCTCGGTAAAAAATCCCAAACCGGATGTGGTTGAAGAAAACCGGTGCCTTGGTTAAGGTGTCGTTCTGGCTCAAGCCTGCCAGGTCAAGGATTTGCCGGCTGGAGAGCGAGGCGGTTTGATAAAAGCCGAGGTCCAGCATGTGGTTCATCAGTCGGTACAGGTTGACAGCGTCACCTTCCAATTCCTTGCGTAACTGCTCAAATTCGCTCCTGGCGTTATCGCGCATGCCGAGTTTCCAGTACTCCTCACCGCGTTGGAACAGGGGATCATTCAACAGGTCGGTGAACGATTGCAGGTCAACCCCTTGATCGACTGAAAAAGTCGCGCGCAGCCACTTTTCCGCCTCCATTTTTTCTTGTTCCAAATCTATCGCGATATCACTGTTATACTGGCGCGGGAACGGGGCCTCACCAGCGTTCTTTTGCCTGCCTCGAATGCCGTAATACCCGGTAGGGTCAACATCCGCTGCCTGCTGATAATAAGTGAGCGCTTGTTCATCTTCACCCTCAGCCTCCAGGCACTTGGCGATCCAGAAACTCGCCGCAGCCCGGTCTTCCGGAGTGGTTGCCAGTACCAGCAGACGCTGAAAGACCAGGCGCGCGTCTTCATATCGCTGTAAGCGGTAATTGACAATACCAGCCTTGAACAAAGCTGGGTAGGCTCCATCGGTTCCAGGGTATTCGTTGAATACCCGTTGCCAGGTTTCTGAGGCTTTGGTGAGATAGCCGCCAATCTCGAATATTTCACCCGCGAGCGAGAGAAACTCAGGTGTCCGCTCAGACTCAGGGTAACGCGCGGCGTAGTGCAGCAGGGTATTGGCCGCGCCTTCGTAGTCCTGCATGAAGCGCCACAGCGAGGAGGCCTTTTCCAGGTAAGCCGTTGCCAGGTATTGGTCCAATGGATGCTCATCAATCAAAACATCCCAGGTGGCGATTTCCTGGTCGTATTCCCCTAATTCATAATGGCTGTAAGCCTTGTAATAAAGCGCGGTGCCATCATGATCGGGGTTTTCAAGCATGTACCTTTCAAGCGCGATGATGGCGAGACCGTACTGCCCGGCGTAGTAATCCACAATGCCGCGCATCAGATCGTCGACCGGTTGGTCCGCCTCTACCAGTGCAACCAGCCCTGAGTAGGTATCGAAGTAAGTTGGGAAACGTATGACAGAATCCTGAAAACGCGCGTAGGCCTGTTCAGGCATCTCTAGTTTCAGGTAAAGGCGGCCGAGCAACAGGTTTGCCTGGGCTTTAACATAATCAACGGAACTGTTTTCCAGCAGCGTCCAATAACGGTTGATCGCGTCTTCTTCTCCGCCGGATTCTGCAGCCGACTGGGCGATTTTTAGTTGTAGTAGATCTGCGCGTGAAGGCTGCGCGCTTTCCAAAGACTCAATGAAGACCAGCCTGGCCTCACCGAACTCTCCGGCTTGTAACAGCGCGTCCCCCTTCATTTCGAGGATCTCGCTATCGAGCGGACCCGGGTTGGCTTCCAAATAATTCTGATACGCGTCTGCCGCAAGGAGGTACTGCTGCAGCCCTTCGTAAGCCCTGCCCAGGAAAAAGTACGCTGTGTCGCGTGCTTCTCCTTCGGAAAAATTGGTGAGCAACCAGGTCAGTTGGTCAACTGCGCTATTGTAATCGTTTTGCAGCAACAGCACCCTGCCTACTCCCAGCTGCGCCGCCTGGATCACTTCTGGATCGGTGGATTGCTCGCGCGCAGTCCAGAATTCCGTCAAGGCTTGCTCGTAATCGCCGTTCAGGATTTCTGCCTGGCCAATGGTGACGCGCGCGCGTGGCTGCGGGGTGGGTGTGTGAGTAGGGGTGGGCGAGGGAAGCGGTGTGACTTCCGCACCGGCGGGGATTCCTTTCTCCTCGCCTGCCCCATTAAGTGGCAGCACGCAGGATGTCAACAACAACAGCGCGGCGCTTATAGTGAGCAGGATTCGTTTTATCATAGTCAACTTATACTCAAGTTTGCTTGTAACGTCAACCAACGCATTAAGAATTGTAAACGAATTTTGGATATGAGATGGTTACCTGGTGATTTTCTCTTTGTGAAACTCTCCCTGCAAAACTTACCTTGGGAAATATTACCTTGCGAGACCTTGTGAAATAACCTTGCGAAACCTTGCGAAACACAAATCTTGCGAAATAAATCTTGCGAAATATTGCATTACCGATTATTCCATGTTAAACTAAGTCGGAAGGGACGCTCTCGACCGAGGGCGTTTTTTGGTGATTTGAGAACGATTGAGTGGGTGCAGGAAAGCGGAAAAGTCCGGCTGATCGACCAGCGGCGGCTGCCGGCGGCTTTGGAGTACCTCACCATCGAGACACCTGACCAGATGGTGGAAGCCATTCGTGCCATGGCCGTCCGCGGTGCGCCCGCGCTGGGGGTGGCCGGCGCTTTCGGCCTGGCGCTGCAGGCTGCCAGGTTTACCCGCTCAAGCGGAAAGGATTTGCGCGCGCTCGTTCGTGCTGCCGCTGCCGCGCTCGCCAACGCCCGGCCGACGGCAGTGAACCTGGCCTGGGGAGTCGGTCAGATTACAGATTTGCTGGATGATCCTTCCATTTCCGAAAACGAACTCGTGGAACGCATCATCGGCAAAGCCCTGGAATTGGCTGAGAACGATGTGCGCACCAATCTCCGCCTCGCAGAAAACGGCGCCAGCCTGATTGATGACGGTGATACCATCATCCACCATTGCAATACTGGCGCGCTCGCCGTGGTGGACTGGGGCACAGCGCTTGGCGCTATCCGCTACGCCCATGAGCATGGCAAGCGCGTACATGTGTTGGTGGATGAAACCCGCCCGCGCCTGCAAGGTTCTCGCCTGACTGCTTGGGAATGCGAGCAGTACGGCATCCCCTACGAAATCATCACGGATAATGCCGCGGGTTTTTATTTGCAGAGTGGAAAAGTTCATAAAGTGTTCTTCGGCGCTGACCGCGTGGCTGCCAACGGTGATGTTGTCAACAAGGTTGGAACTTACATGCTCAGCCTGGCGGCGCACGCCAACGCCGTAGCGGTGGTGTGCGTTTTTCCACTCAGCACCCTGGACCTGTCCATCCCGCATGGCAGCCGTATTCCTATTGAGGAGCGCGACCCCGCTGAGGTATTGAACCTGCGCGTTGATGGGCAGGAGGTTGCCCCGGCGCGCGCCAAGGCACTTAACCCTGCCTTTGACCTCACCCCTCACGGGTTGATCAGCGCCTGGGTCACCGAGGCTGGCGTGGTCCGCCCACCTTTTGCTCAAAACATGGCGCAATCCAGATATAATCAGGGAGTGAATCAATAAATATGGCAATCGTGATTAGCGGCTCTGTGGCTTTTGATTATCTGATGACCTTTCCGGGTTATTTCCGCGAGAATATCCTCCCGGAAAAACTCGATAAAATCAGCCTTTCCTTTCTTGTCGACAACATGACCCGCCAGCGTGGTGGTTGCGCGCCTAACATCGCTTATTCCATGGCGCTGCTTGGAGAGAAACCCATAGTTCTCGCCACCGCCGGCGAGGATTTTGCTGATTACCGCCGCTGGATGGAAGAGAATGGCATCAATGCCAGCTACATCCGTGAGATTCCCGGTAAATACACCGCCTCGTTCTTCGTCAACACTGACCTGGAAAATAACCAGATTGCCAGTTTTTATACCGGCGCCATGGCGGATGCCGCGCGCTTTTCCCTGGCGGAACTCCCGCGCGACGAGGTGGATTACCTGGTCATCTCCCCCAACGACCCATCCGCCATGCGTAAACTGACCGACGAGTGCGTCTCCTTAGGCATCCCTTACCTCTTCGACCCTTCGCAGCAGGTAGCCAGGAACCCGCACGAAGACCTGAGAATCGGCGTTGAAAACGCCCACGCGGTCTTCTGCAATGAGTACGAGTTTGACCTGCTGGTGAAGCACACTGGTCTTTCCGCCAGACAGATCGATGAACACGTGCGTCTGCTGGTCATCACCCGCGGAGAGAACGGCGCCATCGTGAAATCTGATGACCGCGAGTATCGCATCCCGATCGTGTCCGCTTCCCGCATCGCCGACCCCACCGGTGTGGGTGCCGCCTTTAGGGGCGGGTTCCTGCGCGGCTACCGGCTGGGGCTGGACCTGCAGACCTGCGGTCAGATGGGCGCACTTTCCGCCACCTACTGCCTGGAGCAGAACGGACCGAGCAACCATCATTACACCCCGCAAGAATATGTCAAGCGCTACCGCGAATCCTTTGATGACAACGGCGCTTTGGATATTTTGAATTAACCTTAAGAATCAATTTTAATTGGAGGAATAATGCCGAACTACGATGTAAAAGATATGAACCTGGCTGAAGGCGGCCGCCTGAAGATTGACTGGGCAGAACGCGAAATGCCAGTGCTGCGCCAGGTGAAAGAGCGCTTCAGCCACGAACACCCCCTCAAAGGGTTGCGCATCTCCGCCTGCCTGCACGTGACCACCGAGACCGCCAACCTGATGAAAACCCTGCAGGCCGGCGGCGCTGACGTGGTGCTCACCGCGTCCAACCCGCTTTCAACGCAAGACGAAGTGGCGGCTTCACTCGTGACCCACGATGAGATCGAGGTGTACGCGGTGAAGGGTGAAGACAACATCACCTATTACAAGCACATCAATGCCGCGCTCGACCACAAACCTCACTTCACCATGGACGACGGCGCTGACCTGGTGAACGTGCTGCACCAGCACCGCCGCGAGCTGCTGCCGGGTGTAGTCGCCGGCACCGAAGAAACCACTACCGGCGTCATCCGCCTGCACGCCATGGCCGCCGATAAAGCGCTGGCCTACCCCATCGTTGCCATCAACGACGCGCTCACCAAGCACTTCTTTGACAACCGCTACGGTACCGGCCAATCCACACTGGATGGCATCGTGCGCGCCACCAACGTGTTGCTGGCGGGCAAGACCTTCGTGGTCGCTGGCTATGGCTGGTGCGGGCGTGGCCTGGCTTCCAGGGCGCGCGGCATGGGCGCCAACGTCATCATCACCGAAGTTGACCCGCTCAAAGCGCTCGAGGCGGTGATGGACGGCTTCAGGGCTATGCCCATGGCGGAAGCCGCCAAAATCGGCGATATCTTCTGCACTGTCACCGGTGACATCAATGTCATCGACACGCGCCATTTCGAGCTGATGAAAGACGGCGCCATCGTGGCCAACTCGGGTCACTTCAACGTTGAGATCAACATCCCCGCGCTGGAGAAAATGTCAAAGAGCAAACGCCTGGTGCGCCCATTCGTGGACGAGTATGTCACCACAGATGGTCGTCGCATCTTCATCCTCGGCGAAGGACGCCTCATCAACCTGGCTTCCGCTGAGGGTCACCCGGCTTCCGTGATGGATATGTCCTTTGCCAACCAGGCGCTCACCCTCGAGTACCTGGCGAAGAACGCCTCCAAGCTGGAGAAACGTGTGTACTCGGTGCCCGAAGAGATCGACAAGAAGATTGCCGAACTTAAACTGGCGGCGATGGGCGTGGGCATTGATACGCTCACCGCTGAGCAGGTGCGCTACCTGGCTTCCTGGCAGGAAGGCACCTAGACCCCCGACCACTGTAACTATACGGAGCCGCGAGGCTCCGTTTTTTAATCCCTGATGACCGCCATATTGCCCAGCACCTGCCACGAAGCCAAAAAAGTCTCGTAACCGCGCCAGTACACCTGGCTACCGTCCAGCAGCGTCACGCCGTATTCATCGTACCCCAGCAGGATGGCGGTGTGCTCGTAGCGCACCACGGTCACCGTGCTGCCGTCCTCTGCGCTGTACACCACCGGCGTGCCGCCCCACCAGGTATTGCCCACCACCCACACGATGATGGGATTGCCGCCCGCCACCTGGCGGCGCAGGTCATTGAGCTCGTAGCCGCTCACCGCGGCCGCGCCAACCCCGAACGCCTGCAGCGTCTGTGCCACCGGAGCGGCGTGCACGCCGTAAGACTGCGGCGGCAGGCGCCCCATCGGATCATCGTAATAGCCCACAAAGCCCGTGTTCGGATTGTCCGAGAGGGGCAGTTCCCCCTGGAAGTCCATCTCGCCGATGTCGGCGTCGTAAAAGCGCGCCCAATCCACCGCGGAGCGCGCTTCGCAGGTGAGGTTATATCCCTGCGCGTAGCCGTACACACCTTCGATCTCCGCCTCCAGCGGCAGGTCATCAGGCAGCGGGTACTCGGCTGCCGCGCTGATCGTGGGAGGCACGGGCGTGTTGGTATTGGTGGCGGTGGGGGACGGCGTGGGGGTGTGGGTGGCAGGGGCTGGGGGGGTGGAGGTATGGGTGGGGAAGGGGTGGCAGGGCGGAGGGGGTTCGGTAAACCCGCCGCCGTCAGCAGAACCGCTCACAGCCGTCAGCGGCAGCAGCAGCGGCTCAACCGCGAACAAGTTCAGCGCGCCTTGATGCGGCAGCAGCACAGCGGCAAACAGTGCCCCCGCACCGCATAGCGCGACACTGAAAATTGCCAGCCGGGTTTTCCTTACTGATGGCGCTTTCATCTAATTTGAGCTTACGGTGAGGTCACTACAATCTCTATGGTGAACCACTCGCCAAAGGGGGCGCCGTCGGGTCCGTGCGCGCGCCAGGTGGCGCTGTACCTGCCGGGCTCGGCGGGGGTGGTGAAGGCAATGCTCACCACGGCTTCAGTGCCATAGCGCGCCGGCACCAACGCCAGCAGCGGTTCCACGCCTAACGCATCCCCCGAGATCAGTCGCACGGAGTAATCCGCGTTCCAGTTGCAGGTGCCGCTGTTGCGCACCTTCCACTCCTTCACGATCTTCTTGGCAGGCGCCAGTTGCGTGCCGTCAGGTATGGAGAGGTCCTCGATGAAATCCAGGTCGTTGGTGCAATTGGCCACCTGCGTGGGTTCACCGCTGCCGCCTTGCGCGGGCGCGGCGGCGGTGGGCGACGCGTAAAGCGTGGGTGCCTTAAACGGCGGCGCCTGCTGCTCGGTGGGCACTGGCCTGGCCGGTGGCAGGGAACCGCATCCCGCCAGCAGCAGTATCATCCAAACCGGCAACGCCCACAATGCGGCGCTGCGGGCTAATTGCCACAGCTTGCGCGTCACTCGCTCAGCCTTCATTCCTCGTCAGCGGTGTCACCCGGCGCGGAGCCGGTGAGGTCCATGGAATACTCGCCCGCCATGGCGCGCTCGCGCACCACCGCCTCGATTTCGTCGCACAGCTCAATGTTCTGGCGCAGGAACTCCTTGGCGTTCTCGCGCCCCTGCCCCAGCCGCATGTCGTTGTAAGAGAAGAAGGCACCGCGCTTGGTCACCACGTCCATGGCGGCCGCCAGGTCGATAATGTCGCCTTCCCTCGAGATGCCCTCGTTGTACATGATGTCAAACTCGGCGGTGCGGAAGGGCGCTGCTACCTTGTTCTTCACCACGCGTACGCGCGTGCGGTTACCCACAATTTCAGCTCCCATTTTGATCGATTGGATGCGCCTTGTATCCAGGCGCACCGAAGCGTAAAACTTCAGCGCCAGCCCGCCGGGCGTGGTTTCGGGGTTGCCGAACATGATGCCGATCTTCTGGCGCAGCTGGTTGGTAAAGATCACCGCCGTTTTGGTCTGGTTGATGGCGCCGCGCAGCTTGCGCAGCGCCTGGCTCATCAAGCGCGCCTGCATACCCATGCTGGCGTCGCCCATGTCGCCTTCGATCTCCGCGCGCGGCACCAGCGCCGCCACCGAGTCGATGATCACCAGGTCCACCGCGCCGGAGCGCACCAGCGTCTCGGCGCTCTCCAGCGCCTGCTCACCCATGTCGGGCTGCGAGACCAGCAAACTCTCCACGTCCACGCCCAGCTTGGCGGCGTAGGCCGGGTCGAGCGCGTGCTCCATGTCAATGAACGCCACCGTCCCGCCCAGCTTCTGGGCTTCGGCGGCGATGTGCAGGCAGAGCGTGGTCTTGCCGGAGGATTCCGGCCCGAAGATCTCGGTGATTCGCCCGCGCGGGATGCCGCCCACGCCCAGCGCGATATCGAGGGAGAGCGAGCCGGTGGGGATGACCTCAACCGCCAGGTTGTGCGCCTCGCCCAGGCGCATGATCGAGCCGTCGCCGTAGCGCTTGACGATATCGCCCAGCGCCTTGTCAAGCACGGCGCGCCTGGCTTCGCTCATCGGTTCCGAGCGGTCGAACTGGTTGTATTCGTTGGGGTTCACGGCTTTCTTTGCCATCGGATCATCTCCTGGGAGGGTATGGGTTAATTATAGTATGAATGCGTTTGAATCATTATAGTACATTTGTTCAAGAACGGCAATAGGGTTGGTTAACATGGTACCAGATTGGGGCATGCTCGCTTCGCTGCGCCATACCTTTTGAGGTGTCATTGCGAAGAACGTTCTTTGTTCTGAAGCAATCCCCAACAAGCTCCTCGTAAAATCCTCTTGCTGATTTCCGTTAAGTTCGACCGGGAGTTTGTGCCGCGATGTATACCTCCGTAGACAGTCATTACGAAGAACGATCTCTGTTCTGAAGCAATCTTAATTAACTCGTTCACTAGTTCCCTGTTGGGGATTGCCGCGCCCCGAATTACACGGGGCTCGCAATGACAAATAATTGCGTTCGGTTTGATCTTGTAGGGGCGATTCATCCCTCTCACAAAAACCGTTCGGGGACGCATAAACCGCGTGAATCGCCCGTACACGGTACCACACAACGACCGCAATTATTTTGCATCTCTGGTACACTCTACCTATTATTGATAATCCAGGAGTGAATGATGGAACGATTAAAGGTTGGCGACAAAGCGCCGGATTTTGAATTGCCAGATCACAAGGGGGTAATGCACCGGATTTCGGTGCTCACACGCGAGAAGAACGCGCTGCTGGTATTTAACATCGGCTTTGCCTGACCGCACTGTGTGAACCACATGGCGCAGTTGTGCCGCGATTATGACAGCTTTCAAGCATTGAACACGGAAGTACTGGTGATGGTACCGAACGGACCGTTCATGATTGGCAGGTTCCTGGCATTCACCAAAATGCCTTACCCGATTTTGAGCGACAAGGGGTCAAAGGTGGCGGGGGAGTATATGCAGTTGAAGAAGTTCATCGCCATCGGAACACCGACAGTTTTCCTGCTCGACCACCAGGGGGTTATCCGGTACGCGCACTACGCGACATCGGTGATCGAGGAGCCGGATAACCGGGAGCCTCTGAGAGTATTGAGGGAGATGAGTCTCGTGTAAGGCTGAGCATCCTGACCCATAGGTTATCCTAGTGGTGAAGTTCAAGGTGAAGTTCAAATTACTGTCTTCATGTATACTTAATTATATGTGTAGAAAAGTAGAAACTCCCAATGGAATAAAGACAGCCTTAGTAACAGGAGCAAACAGGGGTATTGGCAAAGCTTTTGTAACCGAATTTGCCCATATGGGTCTTGACTGTGTATTAGTGGGTAGAAACGAGAAAGCATTATTTGAGGTTGCAGAATCCTTAAGGAAACAATATGGCGTGAATACTTGGGTATTTATACAGGACCTTTCTGTTCCTGCTGCTGCACAAAATGTTTATGAGTTCTGTAGAGAACAAGATATCCAAGTAGATATTCTTGTGAATAATGCAGGGATGCTTGTTTTTCATGAGTTTGAGACTTTATTACAAGGGGAAGTAGAGTCAATTCTCAACTTACATGTAGTTTGTACAACGATGTTGTCATATCTCTTTGGTAAAGAGATGTTGAAAAGAGAAAAAGGCTTTATTATTAATATCTCTTCAGCCTCTGCTTGGATGACTTTCCCAGGGACTCAGCTATATAGTTCAACAAAAAGATACATACGTGACTTTTCCCGCTCCATCTTTTATGAGTTCAAAGATAGAAATGTTGGTGTAACAGTAGTCTGTCCTAGTGGAGTGAATACTAACTTTTTTCCTCTATCACAAAAGCTGCGTATCCTTGGTGTTAGATTGGGATTACTTATTACGCCTGAACGCTTGGTAAAGATTGCGATTAGGAGTTCTTTTGCTTTTAGAAAACAGACTATACCAACTCCTTTTGATAATTTCTTTATTTCTTTTGTAAGAGATCTTTCTGACTCAACAATTTTCTGGATTATGGATAGGTTACCACAGTTCAAAAGGAAGAAACCAAAAAATATACCACCGGATGTTTAGTGCACTTGCGCTCTATCCCAACCAATTCTAGACACTTATCCCTGTAATTCTCGTATCCCCTGTTCATAAACTGTATACCATGTGCTGACCCCCGCACACCTATTCTCAATTCGCTATTGACATTATATTGGAATCTCTGTATGATAACTGCAATTAACAACTGAATAAGAGAGAAAGCGGCTGAATCTCGGGCGACCGAGATGACGAGGTGGAGGTTCTCCTTCGCGAGAGGGATGTTAACCCTGGGGGG
>ERZ1649853.990-NODE-990-length-11302-cov-6.168845_pt1 | contig 11302 bp, 11 predicted proteins | sample MGYA00575353_ERZ1649853 | MGnify/ENA primary metagenome ERZ1649853 (study PRJEB40853, sample SAMN11349654) | freshwater sediment metagenome | isolation source: river sediment | host: Sediment | place: India: Okhla Barrage, New Delhi | collected 2017-02-21 ...
TGTCGAAGACGATGACCCGGTACCGCCGGGCCAGGCCCGGCAGATTGCGGGACCAGGCCCTGAGGTCATGGCCCAGGCCGCTGATGAGAACCAGGGGCTGGCCTTCGCCGTGTTCCTCGTAGTGCATGCTGAGGTCCCCGATTGTGACATGCGGGATAGCGGCACCTCCATGGCCCTGCATCGGGCGGTTGTCGGACCGTCCGGTTGAAGTATACTACCTTGTGGAGGATGGCACTTGGAGACCGGGTACCTGGTATCGGCGGCGGTCCTGGCCGCTCTTTTCTGCCTGGCCATACTGGTGACGGCGCTTCTCTGGAGGAAGGACAGGGTGGCGGAGGGGAAGCGGCGGAACTACCGGCTGTTCCTTATCGTGGGGGCGGTGATGACCCCTCTTGGAGTGATCGAGACGCTGCTGTTCTGGTGGCGCGACATGCCGCTGGCCGTCCGGCTGCAGATGGTGTGCATCGGGCTCCTGTTCCTGGCCATCGGGCTGGCGAACGTGGGGCGGGGCAAGAGCGGGTGAGGCCGCGGCCCGCTAGGCCAGCAACCCCTTGCTCTTGAAGTAGATGACGTAGCCGGCCACGGCGATCTCCAGGTCCGCCCTGGCGGGCCGCTGGCCGTAGCGGCGGCTGAAGTCGTCGCCGACCAGCACCATGATCTCCTCCAGTGCGGTGCCCCGCTGTGCCGCCTCCAGCACCATGGTGCTGTAGACACGGGCGTTCTCCAGGGCCCGCGACATGGCGCGGCCGGCATCGGTCTCCACCGTCCCGTGAGAGTAGAAAAGCCGGTCGGGCTGCAGCCGCATCAGGTCCTGGATGGTGCTGACGTAGATGTCCTGGTCGAAGCTGTAGGGCGCCACCGGGGGGAACTGGTATCCCGGGAGCCCCAGCGCCTCCCCACAGAAGAGGCCGTTGGTCCGGCGGTCCAGAATGACGATGTGGTTGGGCGAGTGCCCCAGGGCGTGGATGATCTGCAGCTCCCGGCCGCCAAGGCGGATGACCTCCCCGTCCCGGGCCACCTTGAGGCGGGTCTCGGGCACCGGGACGATGGGGCCGAGGAGGTTCTCGAAGTCCTGTCCCCAAACCAGCCCGGTGCTCTCAATGAGGCGCTCCGGGGAGACCAGGTGCTTGACTCCGCGGGGGTGGGCCACCACCATGGCCTCCGGGAACAGGGCCGACAGGGTCCCCGTGCCGCCGCCGTGGTCCACATGGATATGAGTGGGGATGATATAGGCCAGGCCCCTCATTCCCAGATGGTCCATGGCCTGCCGGATAGCCGGAGCGGCCGCCGCCGGGCCGGGCTCGATCAGCGCCCCGCCGGCCGCCTTGATGAGGTAGGTCACCGGCACCTCGGGCATGCCCTGGATGGCCACCTCGAAACGGTAGATGCCCGGAGCTACCTGCGTCACATCCGGCATCGGCGGCTCCCGCAGGCGGAACCACTGGGGCGAACCACCGCGCTCACTTGACCTCCCTGGTGATGCGCAGCTTCTCGATCTTCAGGTTCCGCATCTCCTTGACGGTGAACTTGAGGTCGTGGTACCGGAACTGCTCGCCCTCCTTGGGCACGTGCCCCAGCCGGTTGAGCACCAGGCCGGCGATGGTCTCATAGTCCCCGCTGGGCAGGCTCATCCCCAGCTCCTCGTTCACCTCCTCGACGCGCATGTTGCCGTCGATGTCGTAGGTGTGCTCGTCGATGGCCTGGAACTCCTGGGGCTCCCGGTCGAACTCGTCGCCGAAACGGCCCACCAGCTGCGACAGCAGCTCCCTCAGGGTCACCACGCCGGCGATCCCGCCGTACTCATCGACCACCACCGCCATCTGGTTGTTGGAGGCCTGCATCTCCCTGAACAGGGCCCCGATGTGCTTCGTCTCCGGGGCGAAGATCACCGGCCGGGTCATGTCGTCGATGGTGGACTTCTCGCTGATCTCGCCTTTGGCCTGGGCCAGGAGCACGTCCTTGATGTAGAGCCCGCCCACCACGTTGTCCGGGCTGTCATGGTAGACCGGGAAGCGGGTGTGGGGCGTGTCGGCGTAGACCTTGAGGAAGTCCCCGAGGGTGGTGCCTTGTTCAATCCAGACCACGGCTGTCCGGGGGAGCATGGCTTCACGGACGGGGTGGTCGCCGAACTGGAAGACCTTGTCCAGCATCCTGGCCTCTGATTCGGCCACCACGCCCTCCTCCTTGCCCACGGTGATCATGGTGCGTATCTCCTCTTCGGTCACCAGAGTCCTTCTGGTGGGAGTTCCGCCTATGAGTCTGCTGAAGTTGGTCCCGATCCAGCCCAGGACCGCCGTGGCCGGCGAAAGCAGTCGCGAGAGCCACGAGACCGGGGTGACGAAGAGCAGTGCGAATCTCTCGCTGTGCTGGGCCGCCGCAATCTTGGGCATGACCTCGCCGACGACCAGCAGGACGATCGTCACTATCAGCGTCGCCAGCAGGACGGCCATTTGCGGTCTGTCCTCCCACAGCGACATGACGACTGCAGTGCCCAGGGCGGCCGCTGCTGTGTTCACGAAGTTGTTGCCCAGGAGGACGGTGGTGATGAACTTCTCCGGCTTCTGCAGGATCTGGGCTATCCGGCTGGCCTTCTCCATGCCCTGGTTCTCCATGTGCCTCAGCCTGATCTTCTGCAGGGAGATAAAGGCCGTCTCCGAGCTGGAGAAGAACGCGGACGACATGACGCAGATCACGAACAGGACCAGGTAGATAATGTGCACCGTATCCATGGCTCAAGTACCTCCTGCCACGCCGCGCTGCCGCCGCGTGGCCCTCCGGGTGCCGTGACTCCGGCACGGATGGTTTGTCATCGCCATTGTCCTACGTTCCCCTCCCGGGCGCAAGGTCTGCCGCTGGCCGCAGCGTGGAACGGCAGCGGCCAGCGGTCGCTGAATGCTGTTGTCCAGCGGCAGCTGAATTGACTTGCCGGCATGCCGGCGATAGAATCTGTGGTCGGGGGGAGGTATGCCTTGAGCAGCACTGCCGGGCAGAGGATTGGAGAGGTCATAATCACGTCCCTGTGGCCGATCGTCTGGGTCATCTATGTCCTGGTGGGGGCAGTGGTCTTCGTGGAGACGGCGGCCGTCTACCTCAGCTGGGGCGTCGTGACCCGCCTGGACAGGATGCGCCGGAAGGCCGGCCCGCAGGCTGCCGGCTGAAGGCTTGCGCTGCCGGACAGTCCTGGAAGCGCCTTCCGAGGCTGCCTTCTTTGAGGAGGGCTATGGTCAAGTACGTCTTCCTGGTGCGGCCTCCGGACGGGGCGAGCACCTCTTCCTTGAAGGGCCGTGTCCTGGGTGAGCTGGTTCCGCAGCTGCTCCGGATGGGTCCCGACAGGCTCAAGATCGGTCTCACCGAGCCGGAGCGCCCTCGCCTGACGGTCCTGCCCCTGGCCAGGGAGCACCTGGCTATGGTGTCCGTATGGGATGGAGATGGGGACCGGGGCGGGGAGTGGCCGGCGGCCCTGGCCAGTCCGGGCTGGAGCGTGGCCGGGTACCGGGTGGCCGAGTCAACGCCCCGGGCCTATGCCAAGGACTGGCCGGACGGCGAGGCATCCCCGGGCATCGTGATGCTGACCCTGATGAAGAAGAACCCCCGCCTGGGTCGGGAGCAGTTCATGCGCGAGTGGTTCGAGTATCACACCCCCAGGATAGCTCTCAGGGTGCATCCGCTATGGAACTACATCCGTAACGTGGTGGAGGCGGAGGTGCCGGACGGGTCCCCTCGCCTGGACGGCATCGTGGAGGAGCACTGCCGCCGGCGCAGCGAGGTGACCAATCCGGTGCGGTACTTCGGCGGTCCGGTCTGGATGGTGCCCAACATGATCAGGGTCGGCCTGCACGCCAACAAGTTCCTGGAGATCTCGGCGGTGCAGAACTACCTGCTGACCGAGTACCACATCCGCAGCTAGCCTACTTTATCAGCCCCTGGTCCAGCGCGGCCCGGATGGCCCCGGTGCGGTTATGGGCGCCCAGCTTCGATATGATGCTGCTGACGTGGGCCTCCACCGTCCGGGGTGATATGGCCAGCCGGCGGGCGATGTCCACGTTCTTGGTCCCCTGGTGCATCAGCTCCAGGACCTCGGTCTCGCGGAGCGTCAGCCCGCCCAGCATCCCCTCGCGGGCGGCGGCCGAGTCGGCCGAGTAGTGATGCAGCACCTTGGAGGCTATGGCGGGCGGCAGGACTGCCCCGCCAGCCGCCACCTCGCGTATGGCCTGGACCACCGCGTCCTGCGGGGCCGTCTTCAGCAGGTAGCCGGAAACGCCGACCCGGGCCACGGCCCGCACGTACTGATCGAAGTCATAGCCGGTCAGGACCAGTATCTTGAGGTCCGGCCAGCGCTGGCGCAGCTGCCGGGCCAGCTCGATCCCTGAGACCTGTGGCAGGCGAATGTCCAGCAGCACGATAGTGGGCCGGGCCTGCTCCACCTTCTCGATGGCATCCTCTGCCGAGGCTGCCTCGCCTACGATTACCATGTCCGGCTCCTGCTCCAGGCGCCGCCGTATCCCCTCCCGGAACATCTGGTGGTCGTCCACGATCAGGATCTTCAGGGGCAATGGCGATTCCATGAGTCACTCCCTTCAGCGCATCAACTCAACTGAGCCAGGGGGATGCGGGCCACGACCCTGGTGCCGTGGCCGGGGCTGGAGTGGATGTCCAGTGAGCCGCGCAGCTGCGCCATCCGCTCCCTCATTTGGGAGAGCCCCAGACCGCTCCCGCCCCCGTTGTCCGCGGCAAAGCCGACGCCGTCGTCCGTTACCTCGAGCACCAGGGATGATGGGTCCCTGGAGAGCTCCACATCGACCGTGCTGGCCCTGGCGTGCTTCACGGCGTTGTTGACCGACTCCTGCGTGACCCGGAAGAGCGCCAGCTCCACGTCCGGCGGGAACCGTTCTTCCTCACCGAGGCCCTGCAGGGAGAACCGGGTCGCCAGGCCCACCCGCCGGGGCAGGTTCTCCAGGAGCCACTCCACGGCGGGGACAATGCCCAGATCGTCCAGGATGGCCGGACGCATTCGAGAGCTGACCTCGCGCAGCTCCGATACCAGCTCGCGGGCGATCCTGTTCTTCTCCAGCGGGGAGATGGCCCCGCCGTCCATGGCCAGCAGGATGGCTTTCTGCAGAGGGCCGTCGTGAAGGTCGCTGGCCACCCGGGCCCGTTCCGTCTCCTCGGCTTTGACCAGGCGCCGGTTCAGGGTACGGAGCTCCTCGGACATCTGCCCCGTGCTGATGGCCACCGCCAGGAACGGGGCCACGGTGGCCACCAGGCGTCTCTCGGCATCCAAGAAGACCTCCCCGCCTTCCCTGGGGCCGAGGACCAGGCAGCCAATGTAGCGCCCCGCCGTCCGGAGGGTGACCAGGATCAGGGAGTCCGACCCCCAGCGGATCTCGGTGCAGTCACGGTGCTCCCCGGAGAGAGCGAACCGGTCGATCATGGGGCCGAGGCCCGATATCACCTGATCGGAGCGGTTGCCGGCCGAGGCCACCAGCGCCGTGTGCGAGGGGTCGTCGCCCAGAAGGACCAGGACTGACTCCAGGTGCATCACCTCTGCCAGGTGGCGCGCAATGCCGGTGGCGGCGCTGGGGCTGGTGTCGCAGGCAGCCAGGTTCTGCTGCATGCCGTCCAGGAAGGTCTCGTAGCCGACCGTGTCCCGGTAGAGGAGGCGGTCGATCAGCCACTGCACCGCGCGCCGCAGGGGCAGGAAGAGCAGTACCCCGGCCACCACCGCCGCGGAGACGAGCAGGGGATACCTCTCGTCCGTGATCCGGTCTGACGCCGGCACGACGAAGGCCCAGGTGATGATGACCAGGAGCAGGAAGGCGGTGAGCCCGTAGACCATCCCCCGGTGCACCAGCCGGCGGATCCCCAGCAGCTGGTGCTGCAGGATGGCGTAAGCGAACATAGCCGGCATGAGGGCCAGGGCCAGGACGCTCACCTGCGTCGGCAGCACGGAGGAGCGGCCCAGGGCCTCCGGCACGAGGGTGAAGCTGACGAAGGGCAGGCAGCTGAGGACGATGCCCCCCAGGAGCAGTCTGGCCTGGTGTCCGAGGAGAGAGGAGCCCTCCCGGGTGGCCCGCAGCGCCAGGAGCAGGACGCCGCCCCCGAAGGACCCCAGCATGTACAGGTAGAGCAGCGGCCTGATCCCCTCGTACCAGGCCGGGCGCACCCAGACGCAGGCGCCATAGGCCGCTCCGAACAGGAAGGCCAGGCAGGTGTGGAACAGCAGGAATCCGGCGGTGAAGCGTTGGGCAAAGGACGGCCGGCCGGTGAGCGAGGCCACAAAGAGGAGGAAGGACGCCCCGAAACCGACGAGGGTCCAGAACTGGAGGATGAGGGCCCAGGGGTGGCCCGGCCCGTCGGAGGCCGGGCCTACGGCCAGGGTCAGGCTGGCCAGTCCGGTGAAGAGGACGAACATCCTGGCGTCGCTGGCATCGGGCCGGCGCAGGGCCACAGCCGTTCCCAGGAGGGCGAAGACGGCCCCCAGCGCCCAGATAGAGTACTTCATGGGGCTCTGGCCCAGGGGCCTGGGGGTCACGTCGAGGAACAGCTGTTCCCCGCCCGGCTGCAGCAGGACGGCCTCCGTCATGGCGGATGCGGGCAGGGCTTCCGGGCCGGACTCCGCCAGGTTGCGGCCGTCGGCGGAGAGGACTGTCATTCCCGGCCTGGCCCCCTGGTCCCAGGCTTTGCTGCCCGGCATGACCCAGGTGACCTGGGGGGCGCTTTCGGTGGCCCCGATGCGGATGCCCAGGTAGCCCGGCTGCGTCGTTGATGTGTAGGCCGAAGCGGTCACGGCAGCAAAGGCCAGCAGAAGGAGGAAGGCCGCGGTCTGGGGGAGGTGGGTGGTGAGGTAATGGACGGCGCTACGGGGCCACCAGGACCTCGCTCGGGTCCATCTCGATGGAGGTGACGAGACGTTCAAGCAGCTCCCCTGTTCCCAGCCGGCTTCCCATGTCCGCGAGGTTGCCTTTCGCCCGGTTCAGGAAGGCCTCAGCGACGATGGCGCTGAAGACCCGCGCGCCGGAGGACTCGAAATCCTCTCCGGCCCCGGTGGACCAGCCGCCGGCCGGCTCAGGCGGGATTATACTACACGCTGGCCGGGCATTTCTCCCCTCCTGCCAGTTCTGGAAGAACACTACCGGCATGGTCTTCTTGCCCTGCGCCAGGTCCCCGGTCGCCCCTGGTGACGGGCGGGCGTCCCTGAGGTCATCCGCCATCTGCAGGTAGGTGAAAACGTTGAAGCCGAAATCGGCACAGAGCCGCAAGGTCTCGGGGTCCTGCGTGGCCAAACCGGCGCCGAGGCCGGTGGCGAACCGGCCGAGGCTGCCCGCCTTCAGCGACGTCATGCGGAGGGAGTCTGCGGTGGTGGCCCGGGGCTGCCTCTCCAGGTGCGCGTCCAGGTACTGGCCGGCGCAGCAGCGGCTGGCGCACTCCGCGGTCCAGCTCATGACCCATCGCAGCCGGGGCCCATCCAGTCCGGCGGCGAAGGCTGCTTCACAGACGGCGCCCTGGGCGCAGGTCAGGAGCGCTATGGCGATGGCCAGCTCCTGGGCCGGCCCCAGCCCGTCGTCCGGCCCCTGGTCGCGGTCGGCCAGGTGGTCGAACAAGTAGGCGGCCTGCATGTAGATCTCCGCGGCCGCGGCCGCCTTGACGGCGGCCGGTCCGGACCGGCCGGAAATGAGCTGGTGCACCTCGAGGACCAGCAACCCCGCCCGGCAACGGGCCTTTGGGTGGAGGGCGAAGCCCGGTCGGGCCAGGACGCGGAGCATGGCGTCCTGCAGCAGGGGGTCCGCGCCATGGTCGGTGACGAGGCGGCGGACCTCTGCCTGCAGCCTGGCCAGTGCCGGGACGGGGTCGTGTTCCATGGTCATCCTCGATTCTGGCAGGCTACGTCCACTGGGCAGCCGCGTGGAGTATGCTGTGGGCCTGGCCGGGGCCGCCGGACCGTTCGGCCAGCGTCCTGGCAGCAGCCTGGAACTCCTGCGGCAGGCTGACATTGGTCAGGGTGCCGGCGCCGGGCGCGGCCAGGAGAGGGCGGCGGGCCGGGTCTCCAATGATGGTCCTGAAAGCGTTTTCGAATGCGGCGATTTCCATGGTGACCTCCTTTTCATAATTGTGACAACCCCCCGGTTTCCTGGAGACTATCGTAGACAGCAGACGGTCGGGCCGCAACCGGGCGTCCGGGCCTGCCCCTACGTGGTAACCCTTATGCGCAGATGGGTGGGGGTTTCCCCTGAGGCGGTGAGGGGGGCTGTGCTGGGTGACCGTGCTGCGACTGGGGCCCTGGCGAGTAGGGGTTTTCACCCAGTGATGGCGCGGCGGCCACTGATGCGGCCGGGTCTGGATTGGTGGAGAATGACACCGGAGGTGTCTGATTGGACCTGTGTGCTGAGACTGGGCCGCTGAATCCGGCCCCGGGGAGGATCAGGGTGGTCCTGGTGGATGACCATGAGCTGGCCCGTGAGGGCGTGCGCCGTCTCCTGGGGATGGACCAGAGTATCGAGGTCGGGGGCGAGGCTGAAACCTGCTGGGAGGCGATCTCACTGATCTCCCGGCTGCAGCCCGAGGTGGTCATCCTGGATGTCCGCCTGCGGGACGGGAACAGCTTCGAGGTGAGCCGGGCCGCGCAGCGGCTGGCGCCCGGCGCCAGGGTCCTGGTCCTGAGCGCCTACGACGACCGGCAGTACGTGTCCTCGATGGTCAAGATGGGGGTCAGCGGCTATCTCACCAAGGGCTCTTCCGGTGAGGAGCTGGTGCGGGCGGTCCACTTTGCGGCCAGGGGATGGCTGGTCTTCTCGCCGGAGATATCGGACAAGCTGGCCGGTCTGCTGGAGCGCCACGGCGTTGAGGGTGGCGACGGGGTGAAGGGCGATGGGGCAGGGGCCGTCCCGGAGCCCGGGTGGAGGAGAGACGGAGGCCTGACCGGCCGCGAGGCGGAGGTGCTGAGGCACATTTTCAGCGGCCTGCGGAACAGGGACATTGCGGAGGCCATGGGCATCTCACCCAAGACGGTAGAGGTACACATACACCGCATCCTGCTGAAGCTGGGCGCCAGGAACAGGAGCCAGGCCATCATGAACTCGCTGGGGCTGGGCTGTCTACCCGGATTGCCGGGTGGCGGGGGCGCCTCCCGGGAACGCGCCTGACGGGAGCGGCCACACGGCGTTTTGGGGGCACGTACGTGTTTCCACCTACGAGGCAGCCCGCGCGCCCTGATGCGCGAAGCAGCCAGCTGTGCTAATGTTCAGGACCGGCTGAACGGTTCAGCACTGGGTTTGCTCGTATGTAAGAGAACGCTTCCTCCCTGTCTCCCTTGAAGTAGCCGCGGAGGCCATCGCGACAGGCCTCCGCGGCTCAGTTTTTTGGGGGACTTGTGAGAAAACCCTTACAAGGGAACGGCGAAAACCCGGACAGACAGCATCGCGCAGGAGGCGTTATCCTGAGCCCGGGTCGCAGGGCAGCCGTGCCCTGGGGGAGAACCGTCAGAGAGCCGGCACGTTGGCGGGAAGCCATCGCCGGGTGGCTTGTGACGCACGACCGAGGCCCAATCCTTGGCAGCCAGCATACCATCACCATCGAACGTAGTGCATACTGTTCCTCATGTCGGACACTATCATGCAGTTTGCCCTGAAATGGGCCCGGGGGCTTGACAGATTGCCAAAACGGTGCGATACTCGGGGCAACCGGCCGTCGAAGGGGGTATACCATTGGACTCGATACGCACCGGACACCACTGTATCCGCCAGGGAACCGCCCGTGGTTGTTCCCGTGCGGACATCTCCGGGAGGCGTGCTGGATGAAGTCGGTGGCTTCGGGAGGCAACGGCGCCGACCTGGAATCCAGGCGCGGCGGCAAACCGGTGGGGATGGTGCTGGACGAACATGATCTGGGGATCATCGCCATGATGGAGAACGACGCTCGGCAGGGTGTGGGCGAGATGGCGGGAGCGCTGGGGATACACCGGAACACGGTGGCGGCCAAGCTGAACAGGCTCATGCGCCAGCGGATAATAAGGCCGGGCGTCTACGTTGACCCGCGTACCCTGGGGTACCGTGCGCCGGCCATCATCGGTATCAAGGTGGCCCCCGGTGAGATCGAGAGGGTGGCGGCGCGGGCAGCGTCCCAGCCCAATATCCACCATGTGCACATCTGCGTCGGAAGATACGACATCCTGCTGGCCGGGAGCCTCTTCCGGGACGAAGGCGATCTGCTCTCCTTTGTCACCAACGACTTGAGCCGGACTCCCGGAGTCACCGCCGTCGAGACCATGATCACGGTGGGGCTGAGCAAGGTGGGTTTCGGGATGGTGGACACCGTGTCATCGGACAGGCCCATGAGTGCCCGGGAAAGGGAAGCCGTCGGCGCCAGCCTGGATGACGGCGACCATGCGATCATCATGGAGCTGCAGCGCAATGCCAGACAGCCGGTGTTCGCCATGGCGTCGGCCCTGGGCATGAACCGGAACACGGTTGCGGCGAAGCTGAGGCGCTTGATCGATGAGGGCATCGTCAGGGCGGTAGTGGTGGCCGACCCGGTGTCGATGGGATACCAGGTCATAGCGGCCATCGGGCTGTCCGTGCTGCCGGGACAGATCGAGGCCGTTGCCGTGCGGCTGAAGACAAGAAGGAACATGCAGGCCGTGATCCTCTGCATAGGACGCTACAACATTATGGTGTGGTGTCTCTGCCGGGACCTGGAGGAGCTGTACGGAACGTTGACGGAAGCCTTGGCTGAGGTCCCTGGCATCAGGGACGTGGAGACCATGCTGATACTCCGGACGAAAAAAGCTACGCTCGACTACCTGCAGCCCGCACTGAGGGCGGGGTAGGCGACACGGAAGGGATGTGCAGATGCTGCGTCGTTTGAGCTCGAAACAACTGGCCGCCCTGTATGACGAATCGGCGGAGATGAGGCCGCCGGCGGAGAGACAGGCCTGGCTTGATGGCAGGCTGGCCAGGCAGGTCAGCTTCGCCTACAAGCACGCGCCGGCAGTGAAGAAGAAGCTGGATGCGGCCGGCGTGGCCCCGCGGCACATACGGGCTGTCAGTGACCTGGAGCGGCTGCCGGTGACTAGCAAGGACGAACTGGTCAAGGTGCAGGCGAGCGACCCGCCCTTCGGGGGATACCTGGCCGTTCCGGTGAACGCGCTGAACAGGGTCTACGTCTCACCAGGGCCGATCTACGACGCCTGGGGGCCGGAGCGCGTCATGGCCAATGTTAAAGGCCTGGTCCGCCAGGGGATGCCGAAGCCGAGGGACGTGGTGATGGTCTCCAACGCCTATCACATGGTCCCGGCGGGCCTGTGCCT
>ERZ1649853.991-NODE-991-length-11297-cov-9.492528_pt1 | contig 11297 bp, 16 predicted proteins | sample MGYA00575353_ERZ1649853 | MGnify/ENA primary metagenome ERZ1649853 (study PRJEB40853, sample SAMN11349654) | freshwater sediment metagenome | isolation source: river sediment | host: Sediment | place: India: Okhla Barrage, New Delhi | collected 2017-02-21 ...
GCTCCGCGACCGGCTTAAAAAAGGGTATTTCCGGTCAGAGCAACTTCGTCTCTTCGGTCGGTTTTGGTACTTTCACGACAAGAACCCGGAAGACCGCGTTGCTCTCGTTGATCCAGCGGTGCGGGATCCGTGCCGGGCTCTCGATGAGCATGTCCTTTGTGCAGGAAGCCCGCTCATCCCCGATCTCGACAATCCCTGTCCCTTCCAGCACATAGAAGAAGACATCGACCGGCGTCATGTGTTTTTTTAACGATTCTCCGGGCTGGAGCGTTATCACGACGGCAATTGCGTTCTTGGTATCATAGATCTTCCTGGCGTCTACGTGGTGGGGATTTGGACCCGACACCACCTTTCCAACTTCGGTAATTTTCATTGTCATCTCACCTTCTCAATCTGGATATAGGGAAGTAATATCAGCAATTCGGATTTGAGCGTTTCCATACCGATACGTTCCATGAAACGGGCGGTCCGCTCTTTCGCATGGGCATTGCGCCGGTAATATTCAAGGAGCCTGCCTGCACAGTCCATCACTTCGGGGTCAGTCAGGTCGCTTGCTACAAGATCGCCGATTCGCGCCTTTTGTCCTGCATTGCCCCCGAAGAAGACCGTCCATCCCCGGTTCGTCCCCATGATCCCGATGTCCCGGGTCTGGCTCTCGCCACAGCAGCGCTGGCATCCCGAGACGCCGATCTTGACCTTGGCCGGGAAGGTCTGGTCCCTGAACCGCTCTTCAAGGGCGCGTGCAAGGGCTATCGAGTCCTGGTTGCCATACCGGCACATGTCCGTGCCGAGGCATGCCTGCACGAACTTGACGCAGGGAGCAGACTCGGGCTGTGCAAGCGGCCCGAGTTCCAAGAAGACGTTTGCCACGTCCCCCGGCTCAAGGCCAATGAGCGCGAACCGCTGCCCGCTCGTTATCTTGAGCATCGGCACTCGGTACTTCCGCCCGATCCGTGCAATCTTCTCGAGGTCATCCGGCGTCACGATTCCGGCGGGCATCCGCGTGACAACGGCGTATCGTTTTCCATCCCGCTGGAGGAGTGCCCCTCTCGGGGAATCTGTCATTCTCCTTCACCTCTGTTCTGGTAGATCTTCATCAATCATCATCAGGACAACGACCGGTTCTTTCACGGGGCCAGTCCCCCGTTTATCAGGACTGTCGTATCCGTCAGCGGTATCTTCTTTTTCGCCCGTTCCAGCGCCTTTTCTACAATATACCGCACGCCGTTACAGCACGGGACCTCCATGTGGACAACAGTGATGGACCTGATGGTATGAAGCCTGAATATCTCACTGAGTTTTTCGATATAGCCCTCAATATCCGGGTCCAGTTTCGGGCAGAAGATGATCACGATCCGCCCGCGTAAGAACTCCTGGTGAAATCCTGCATACGCAAAGGGGACGCAGTCAGCCGCGACGAGCAGGTCGGCGTTATCGAAATACGAGGCCGACGGGTTGAGGAGACTGAGCTGGACCGGCCATTGCCGGAGTTCGGAATCAATTGTCCCGCCCGCCATTTGCTGTGGCCCGGCACGGGGAATGCTCCGGGCCGCTGAGCCGGGGCAACCGGCGAACGGGTGAGCTGCGTGCGGCCCGGAAGGACAAGCACTCTCCGTTCCCGTGCGATCTGCCAGTGGATGAGACTGCGGCAACCCGGCAGGTTTCCGCTCCGGTGCGGCATGCTTGGGAATCGGGATGCCTTTTTCGATCAAGTACTCGACGGCCTGGTCATAGAGGGCGATCTGCCCATGACCTGCGAGATGTTCGAGATGGGCTTGAATGACCGGGACACCCTGTTTCACGATGGTCGCCATCACGGCCTTTTCGTCATAGGGCACAGCCTCCCGCTCGATAACCGAGATGGCCCCTTCCGGGCAGGTCCCGATACATGCTCCGAGCCCGTCGCAGAAGAGATCGGAGACCAGTCGTGCCTTCCCGTCAATGAGCTGGAGGGCTCCCTCCGGGCAGTCCGGGATACACTGGCCGCACCCCGTGCATTTCGTCTCGTCAATGCTGATAATTTTCCGTTTCATGGTTTTTCCATCCGCTTAAAAATATCTCATATCCTACAGCACACACACCTTGCAGTCCTGCTTCCCGCAGGGAGGATTCCTGATCTTCCACTTCAGCGCCCAGCTCTTGATATCCCGGATGATATCCACGACTTCAAGCCCGCCCTCCGTCAGCGTGTATTCCGTCCGGACAGGGAACGCAGTGACGTCAACATTCCGCGTGATGATCTCCTCCTGCTCCAGTTCCTTCAACCTTTCCGAGAGAACCTTGGGCGTGATGCCGGTAAGAGCGTCCCGGAGCTCGGAGAACCGGCGGGTATACTGCTCGCCCTTGTAAAGTTCGAGGATGATAAGCAGTGTCCACCGTTTTGAAAGGTAGCGGACGGTCTGGCTGACCGTACATGAATCCTGCATGGTATGTAATTGGAAACTCGTAAGTATTTATAACATAGTATGATAATCATACCTTGTATCAAAAGGAAATCTAAAGGAGTCGAACGATGTTCTGTTACCAGTGTGAAGAAACAGTGAAGGGTACCGGATGCACCATCAAAGGAGTCTGCGGAAAGGAGGACGAAATCGCCGCCTATCAGGACGTGCTCGTGTATCTTTGCAAGGGGATCTCCGTGCGGAACCTTGTAGCAATGGAGAAGAAAAAAGGCGATCCTGACGCGGGGTTGTTCATCGCAGACGCCCTCTTTGCGACGCTGACCAACGTCAACTTTGACAAGGCCCGGTTTACGGAAATGATCAACAAGGCCGTTGCGATCCGGGACAGGCTGCCCGCGAGCGGCAGCACGGAACCGGATGCCTGCACCTGGAAGCCAAAGGGCGACAGCGACATCCTGGAAAAGGCCAAATCTGTTGGCATCTTATCGACAGCCAACGAGGACGTCCGGTCGCTCCGGTCAACGCTCCTCTTCGGGCTCAAGGGAATCTCCGCATATTACACCCATGCGGTGGTGCTCGGGAAGACCGATGCCGCGATAACTACGTTCCTCCAGAAAGGTCTGGCCTCCATGCTCCGGGATCTTCCGGTGCCCGACATGATTGCGCTCGTGATGGAGTGCGGCAGTACGGGTGTCAGCGTCCTCTCTCTCCTGGATGAGGCAAACACATCGGCTTACGGCAAGCCGCAGATCACCAGCGTGAAGACAACAGTCATGAAACGCCCGGGCATCCTTATCACCGGCCATGACTTAAAAGACCTCGAGATGTTGCTGGACCAGTCGAAGGACGCCGGAGTGGATGTCTACACCCACGGCGAGATGCTCCCGGCCCATGCCTACCCGGCATTCAAAAAATACAGCCATATGGTCGGAAACTACGGGAGCTCCTGGTGGCACCAGAAGGAGGAGTTCGAGCAGTTCAACGGCCCGGTGCTGTTCACAACCAACTGCCTAGTCCCTCCGAAGGACACGTACAAGGGCCGCCTCTTCACGACCGGCCTGACCGGATTCCCGGGAGTCCCTAATATCGAAGCCGGCCCGGGCGGGAAGAAGGACTTCTCGAAGATAATCGCGCTCGCAAAGACCTGCCAGCCGCCAAATGCCCTCCCCGGAAGCGGGAGCGATCTCATCACCGGTTGCGCCCATGACGCGGTCCTTGCGCTTGCAGACACGGTCGTGGGAGCAGTGAAGAGCGGTGCGATAAAACGCTTCATCGTCATGGCAGGCTGTGACGGGCGGCAGAAGGAACGGGAGTACTACACGGAGTTTGCAAAAGCCCTCCCGAAGGACACCGTCATTCTCACTGCCGGCTGCGCCAAGTTCCGGTACAACAGCCTTGGTCTCGGCACCATCGGCGGCATCCCCCGGGTGCTCGATGCCGGCCAGTGCAACGACTGCTACTCGCTCGTAGTGATTGCGCAGGCGCTCGCAAAGGCGTTCGGTGTCGGCATCAACGAGCTGCCCATTTCATACAACATCGCGTGGTACGAGCAGAAAGCGGTGCTCGTGCTTCTTGCCCTGCTGTCGCTCGGCGTGAAGGACATCACGCTCGGTCCCAAACTGCCAGGCTTCGTCTCACCCGCCGTGCTGGACGTGCTCGTGAAGCAGTTCGATCTCAAGCCCAACACCACGGTCGAGGCTGACATGGCCCGCATGGTGCCGGTCTAAAAACTCGTTCCCTTTTTCGACCAGCACGCTAACGAAGAGCATGAAGAATACGGGAGGCACGGTCCCGCGGCCTGCCTGCCCATTATGAATGGAGGATACTGAAATGGTCTTAGAAAATGTTCCAAAAGCCATCGGATTCGTGTACGCGCTCGTCATGATCGGCCTGCTCGCGTACCTCTGGTACTCGGGCCGGTGGCGGCGATCGATTGGGTGGCTGCTGCTCCTTGTCTCGGCAGCGCTTGGATTCCTTATCTTCTCTCCTGTGGTTCCGTACCAGTTCCAGCAGCTCGTGCTACGGGATCTCCAGGGGCTGGGAGCCCCCCTGGTTATCGGGGCTGCGGGGCTCACGGTTGTCTTTTTCCTGACCGTTGTCTTTGGGAGATTCATCTGTGGGTATCTCTGCCCGGTCGGAGCCGTGCAGGAGATTGCGTACCATGCACCGATCCCCAAGTTCCAGCCCCGTAAGAAAAACCTGTTCCTTGTAATCAGGGGGATCATTTTTTTTGTAATTCTCGTTATGGCGTTTATCCACTCCTCCTCATTACTGGCCTGGTTTGGGATCCGCGACTTCTTCTACCTCGCTTTGACAACCGGTTCGATCGTATTCATCGTTGTCCTGATCGCATCCATGGTGTTCTACCGCCCGTTCTGCCGGCTGGTCTGCCCGTACGGGGCATTGCTCTCCCTTGGCGCTGCAAAGAGCCTATTCAGGATCCAGAGAACGGATGCCTGTATCGAATGCAGGAAATGCGAGAAGGTCTGTCCAACCGATGAAGCAAAGCGGGAGGATGCAAAAGCCGAATGCTACCTCTGCGGAAGGTGCATTGATGTCTGTCCGAAGGAGGGGGCACTTGTATATTCAAAGAACCAGCCAATGGTACCTCATCAGGAAAAATAGCGGGATGGTAATCGTATGGAATTCAAACCCGAGACTATTGGACTGACGGAAAAACCGGACAAGAAGCGCGATGAACTCAAGGGAAAAGTGTTTTCCCTCAGGAATCTCGTGGACTACCAAGATGGGAGCGTGGCCAGCCGGATGGTCATCAACCGGAAGGCCGGCAGCATCACCCTGTTCTCGTTTGACGAGAACGAAGGATTATCGGAGCACACAGCCCCCTACGATGCCACCGTCACCATTCTTGAGGGTGAATGCGAGGTCTGGGTCGGGGGCCAGACGTACCAGATGAAAGAAGGAGACACCATAATCTTTGCGGCAAACGCTCCGCACGCCCTCTCTGCGATTACCCGGTTCAAGATGAGTCTCACGATGATACGGGAGTGATGTATGGGCGGAGACGCACAGGACGGGTATTACTGCACTATCTGCGGCGGTATCCCGCCCGACCAGATCAAGATCAAGAAGATCTCCATTGATGGCAAGGAGACCGGGATCGACCGGCTGGACTGGATCCTACTGGACGTGTACCGAAGAAATTTTGTGAACGATGAAACTATCACTGACGAACTCGAAAAAAGGGTCCGGCGGTTCAACTATATCCCGACAAAGAAGATGGCCGAGTACCGTATGGCGCTCCTGCGGGAGTATAAGATGCTCAGGCCAGACGACATCCGGCTCATGGAACAACAGATAGAGAAGGAGGTGGAGCCCTGTGCTTGACCACTGCCCTGGTGTCTCGAACCTCCGAACACCGACCCTCGCGATCAAAAAATGTCCGCAGTGCGGGAACGAGGTGGAGGTCTTCTCAAATGATCTCAAAGTGATCTGCGACAACTGCGGGTTCGTGATCTATAACGATATCATCTCCTGTGTCCAGTGGTGCAGGTACGCAAAGGAGTGCGTAGGGGAAGAGACCTACAATAAACTTGTCAACAAGTCCCAGGGATGAACGTCATTATCAGCACATGATCGATGGTTCCCGCACGATAACGCAGGAGCTCTCCTTTTCCGATTACCACCTGAATACCCCGTTGCCGAGCGAACCGAATGAGCTCCTGCGAAGGATCGATGCCGCAGCGGATGCCGAACGGAACCGAAAAAAAAGTCCCGATGCCGACCTCAAGCCCGCACCCGTGATCGGGAATTGCAGTGCGAAGCATCCTGACCTGTGCTGTAGAGACATCGCCGTGATCCTTGAACCATTGATCATAGTCACCAGCACGATCCTTAAAAAACGCGGCGCGAGGGTATCATGAACCGTTCCCGTGCGAGGTGCCCAACCGGACCTTCATCTTGTCGCGGATTGAATCCTCGATCCCCTTCAGCTGTGAAACCCCCCGATCGCCCTCACGTTCGTAGAAGAGCAGGAGATGGAAATAATCCGAAACAAGGTCCTGGAACTCCTTCCGGTACCGCACCTCTACATTATAATCCCCGGTAAAACCCTTGATGGAGATGAACAGCTCTTTTTCAAACGAGAAGTACGGTTTCCTGAGTTTGTCGAGGGTCTTTACCGTGCCGAAATGTCCCAGAAATTTCAGGAACCCTTCTGTCAGCGGCTCATCGAGCACGTACTCCTTCATGAGCGAACCATCAACGCAGACTTTCGTCTGGGCGGACTTAACGATCCGCACTCTCTGCCACCTCACGGATCGCTTCTGCCGCAACCCTGCATTCCTCTACGGAATTGAAATACGAGAAACTGGCCCTGACGCACCCTTTCCCCTCATCAATTTGTTCATGGACAAGCGGGGCGCAGTGGAGCCCGGTTCTCATGATGATATTGTAGGCCCGGGCAAGGATGAAGCCCGCTTCATGGTTCTCAATGCCGGCAATGTCGAATGAAACAACCGGGAGATCGGGGTTTTCATTATAGATGGTGATGCCCGGTATCAGTTTGAGTTCCCGAATGAACGTGCGGGTAAGGTCCATCGTTTTCTTCTCAATCGTATCCTGCCCGGTTCTGGTGATGAACCGTATCCCTGCATACAACGATGCGATCCCCGGGTAGTTGTGCGTCCCTGCCTCGAACCGCATTGGCATGTCGAAGGGGTGGGTGAGCGTCTGCGAATCCGTTCCCGTACCGCCCTGCCGGGTGATAGCGACTGCATCCGGGTCGGTAATGAAGAACCCGCCGATGCCGGGAATGCCGAAGAGGGCCTTGTGCCCGGTGAATACAAAAGCACCTATCGGGATGTCCGAAAGGTCGATAGGGATATGGCCGGCCGTCTGGGCCCCGTCTACGATGAAGAAAATATCATTGGTATGGAGGTATTCTGCAACGGGCCGAATGTCCTGCACGGACCCGAGCACGTTACTCCCGTGTGTCATCACCACGAGGCGGGTCTCCGGGCAGATTACCTGTTTGATTGCATCGAGATTGACTCTGGTATCTTTGAACGGCACAATCGAGAGCTTGACCACTCCATCTTGTTTCAGCGCAGTGAGTGGCCGGAGGACTGAATTATGTTCGAGTTCTGTTGTGATCGCGTGGAACGGCATACCGGTCTTTTTCGCAAACCCGTGGATTAGCAGGTTGAGCGAGTCGGTAGCGTTCTGCGTAAAGATGAAGTGTTCCGGTGGTCCTGCATGAAAAAAGGCTGCCAGAGCCTCGCGTGCGGCAGAGGGATAATCTATGGATCCGTTACCCGTTGTCCTCCCCGCTTCATGCAGCGGGAGGCGCAGGCAGGTTGCGACTTCCTCAAGCACCTCAGCCGGCTTCGGCCACGTAGTCGCGGCATTATTGAGGTAGATGAACGGAGGTTGTGTTTCCTGCGGTTCGGGATTCATAGGAATACCAGTCAGTACGCTTTGTTATTGGTTTTACCCGAAGGTAAGAATTTTATCCGATTCTTCAACAATTTTCACCAGATCGTCCATCGTGTGCAGGGGACAGGTGGCCGTCCCTTCTTTGTGCCGGCCTTTCAGGCACGTGCCGCATGCAAGAATTTCCCCGTTTTTCTGGGTGAACTGGCTGACCTGCTCCTGCACGTCGAATCTGGGATCCCGGATCTCTTCCAGTTCAACCCCGCTGTTCATGAGGAAGACATTCACGGCATGATTTGCTGCGAGTGCCCGGATGCCAAACCGGAACGCATTCCACACAACTTCCGGTTCATTGGTCCCTATGACAATTCCTATTTTCATTGCTGCGCCTCTTAACACATTGTTCTCCAGACTCCATGCTATAAGCCATTTTCCTCAGAACTCTGCGGAATATTACTGCTTGCGCATCTGGTGAACGTAAAAGTTACTACCTCCCGGGAAATAGAACGCTGGGCCAACCTGCGCCAACCGGAAGAAGGCATGGGAAGGCTAACACTCAGATTATACTCATCAGAAAGATGAGAAGTATCATCTGAATGAACCATCAGGCAACACCTGATTTCCCGCCCATTTCTTTTCCCCTTTTTTTTAGTAAACTTTCTCGAAACCCCCCGTATTTTCTCAAATCTCACCTCTTTGAAATTTGATATTCCGAAGAACACCGGAACGATTGAAGATAATGTGAGGATATTTCATGTGAACCGTGAATTATCTTGCTAATGCAATAGGGTGATACGAATGGATTTGTGCTTACTAGCGGAATTTTCCGCATCCGGCCCGGTGAAAAAAGACCTGATGAAGACGGCAGGTTCGAACATCGTGATCGTCGGCCTTGAGACCGGGCAGGTAATCCCGCCGCACCCGGAGCCGTACGCTGTGGTGTTCGTTGTTTTACAAGGGGAGGGCGTTATTACAGCAGGGACGACAGAGCATCCCGTGAAACTCCATCATCTCGTTTCGGTGAAAAAAGACGAGAACCGGGGGATCCGGTGTAATCAGAGGATGGTCCTCCTCGGTATCCGCGAAGATGTATGAGGGTATGAGAACCCCATGACCGCCATAATCCAGGCTTCGAATCTGACGAAAATCTTCGATAAGAGCACCGCTGTTGACCATATCTCGTTCGACGTTCACGAGGGAGAGATCTTCGGCTTCCTCGGTCCGAATGGTGCGGGCAAGACCACAACCACCCGAATGCTGACCGGTGTCATTCCCGCTGATTCCGGGACCGTTACGATCCTCGGCCACGATATCCGGTCCGAGCCGGTCATGGCGAAACAGGGATTCGGCGTTGTGCCGGAGACCTCGAACGCATATACTGATCTCACCGCGTGGCAGAACCTGATGCTGATGGGTGAGCTGTACGGACTGCCGCGTGCCCGGGCTGAGCAGCGTTCATCTGAGCTGCTTGGCTTGGTGGGGCTTCTTGAGCGCAAAGACCAGAAGGTGCAGGCGTACTCCAAAGGCATGAAGCAGCGGCTCATCCTCGCGATGGCACTGATCCACGAACCAGGACTCCTCTTTCTCGATGAACCCACAAGCGGTCTTGACGTGCAGAGCACCCAGATGATCCTCGCTCTGCTCCGTGACCTGAACGACAAGGGAACCACCATCTTCCTCACCACGCACAACATGGAGGAGGCAAACCGGCTCTGTCACCGGGTCGGCATCATCTTAGCAGGAAGGATGGTGGCCATCGATGCTCCGGAGAAACTTAAAGTCGCCATCGACCGGGTCCACAAGATTGAGGTGAGTTTTGACCACGAGGTGCCAGCCGATGCCCTTGCGAGACTTGCCGGGATCACCAGTGCGGACCGGACCGGTGACAAGTGGCAGATCATCGCAGAAAACCGGGACGCCGTTATCCGCTCGCTCGTGGAATTCAGCCGGCATCAGGGTGCGACCATTGTCACGCTGAACACGCTTGCCCCATCGCTCGATGAGGCGTTCCTCCGGCTGACAAAGGGGGAAAAACCATGAATCCGTCCGGATTTCCCGAACAACTCCGGCGGTCATGGGCAATTGCCAAGAAAGACATCCGCATCTATTACATCAAAGGCCCGGTTCTCATATTCGGCGTCTTCATGCCGCTCTTCATGTTCCTTGCATTCCTTATGGGTACCCGGGAAGTTCCTCTTTCCTTTCTCATTTCAGGACTTGTCGGGATGACCCTCTTTTTTACGGCAACTGCCGTGTCCCCGGCTATCTTCCCGTGGGAGGGTTCGGCAAAGACGCTTGAGCGGCTCGCTTCATGCCCGGTCACGGTTGAGGCAATTGTCTTTGGCGACATGATCGCCTCTACCCTCTTTGGTATCGGAATCACGATAATTACCGTTATCATCGGGCTGGCGCTCGGACTTTCGCTCCTCCACGGCATCACACTCGTTGCGGCCATCCTCATTGCCGCATGCTGCTTCTCGGCAATCGGGATGCTCCTCGCGGTGCCGCCGACAAACGTGCCGTCGAACATCATGATGCTGTCATCACTGATCAAGTTCCCGCTGGTCTTCATCTCCGGTATCTTCGTTCCGCTGGAGCAGATGCCGTCATGGGGACTGATGCTCTCGTACATTTCTCCGCTGACCTACTTCACTGATCTGGTCCGATACTCGTTTACCGATGCTCACTTCTTCCCGATTTGGGCTGACATTGCAGCCCTTGCGGTTTTCACCCTGATGTTTACCGTCGTCACGATGGTCCTGCACAAGAGGACTATGCCACAGAGGATGTGATTATCCCTTTTTTGAAACCTCCTTCGGAAAAAACGACCCTCATATTCGCATTCCGGCAGCCTTTTTGGGGTCCGGATGGGGTAAACTAAGTGGCAATAACAGCCTCGATGTAATGGCCTTTGGCGGACATTTAACGAGATGCATTTCTGCCTTATTTTGGCAAACAGAGCGATTATTGGGCATATTCTCCACAGGAAAGGAAAATGACGGTTTTACGGGGGTTTCCGGTATTGGACCGGGCACAGGAGGGAGAAAAGGAGCCCGTATAGGGCTTATTTTTCCTTGGGGGTCCTACCCTCTTTTTTAAGGGTCTCCGACGGGAAAAATAGGGGTTATCCCCCCATCCCCGTAATCAGCCCGACAATCTGCTGAGCTGTCACCGGGTCCAGGACCTGAGCCAGGACAAGCCCGGCCATCGAGATGAACAGGGTCCAGAATACTTTCTTGACCTGCTCGTTCTTCCCGAATGCCTCGATCGCCGCATCGGTATCCGCCTTCATTGCCTGCTGGATCAGCTTCGGCAGGAACACAAACAACGGAAGGAACAGGACCGCAGCACCGATGAACGCAAGGGAAAGCTCCGTTCGGCCTGCCATGAAGATCCCGAGCGGGACCGCAAACACTCCGGCCAGGATCGCTGCCATCCCGACTTCACCGAACCAGAAGTAATGCCGCTTCTCGGCATAGGTCAGCCGCTCGATATCCGTCA
>ERZ1649853.993-NODE-993-length-11283-cov-6.856519_pt1 | contig 11283 bp, 8 predicted proteins | sample MGYA00575353_ERZ1649853 | MGnify/ENA primary metagenome ERZ1649853 (study PRJEB40853, sample SAMN11349654) | freshwater sediment metagenome | isolation source: river sediment | host: Sediment | place: India: Okhla Barrage, New Delhi | collected 2017-02-21 ...
GGTGGTCCACGTCACAGACGGGCGGCCGGTCTACCTGCGGGACGGGGCACAAATCACCGACGGGCCCGAGGAGCCCGCGAGCTACGTGTTCATGGGCCTGGGGCCCGCAGCCGCGAAAAAGGGCCTTAAGGGGAGCCCCTCCGGGCAGTATGAGGCCGTGACCATCGCGCTGTCCAAGAAGAAGGGCGCCAACGCGAGCACCGTGTCCGAAGACGCCCTTGCCCGGGTCGAGGCCCTCAGGGGCGGGGTCCTGCCCTCGGACGTGCAGGTCACCGTCACCCGGGACTACGGCGAGACGGCGAAAGAGAAGTCCAACGAGCTCCTAAACCACCTGCTCATCGCCACCATCTCCGTGATCATCCTCATCGCCCTGGCCATGGGCTGGCGCGAGGCCCTGGTGGTGGCCGTGGCCGTGCCCGTGACGCTCGCGCTCACCCTGCTCATCAACCACCTCTACGGCTACACCCTGAACCGGGTCACCCTCTTCGCGCTGATCTTTTCCATCGGCATCCTCGTGGACGACGCCATCGTGGTGGTGGAAAACATCAACCGCCACTTCCGCCTCCACGGGGTGGACACCCTCACCGCGCTGGCCGCCGTGGACGAGGTGGGCAACCCCACCATCCTGGCCACCTGGACGGTCATCGCCGCCCTGATACCCATGGCGCTGGTGTCCGGGCTCATGGGCCCCTACATGCGGCCCATCCCGGTGGGCGCATCCGCGGCAATGCTGTTCTCCCTCCTCGTGGCCTTCATCGTGAGCCCGTGGCTCTCCTGCAAGGTTCTCAGGAACGTCCACCGCGAGCCCGGGCACGGGGAAGGGGAAGGACCCGGACTCTACGGGAGGCTCCTGGGCCCTCTCATCGACTCCGGGAGGAAGCGCCTGCTCGCGCTGGGCGCCATCGCCGGGCTCCTCATCCTGGCCCTGCTCCTGCTCCCCTTCAAGGGTGTGATGGTGAAGATGCTCCCCTTCGACAACAAGAGCGAGCTGCAGGTGATGGTGGACATGCCCGAGGGCACCACCCTCGAGGGGACCGCCGCCGCGGCCAGGGATCTGACCGAATACCTCAAGACCGTGCCCGAGGTGACTCACTGCCAGACCTACGTCGGCACCTCCGCGCCCTACAACTTCAACGGCCTGGTGCGGCACTACTATCTCAGGCAGGGGGGCTCCCTGGGGGACATCCAGGTGAATTTCCTGCCCAAGGGCGACCGGGGCGACCAGAGCCACGACATCGCCAAGCGCCTGCGGCCCGACCTGAAGGCCATCGCCGACCGGCACGGCGCCCGGGTCAAGGTCGCGGAAATCCCGCCGGGGCCGCCGGTCCTGAGCACACTCGTGGCCGAGGTCTACGGCCCGGACCCCGGTGTCCGGCTCGAGATCGCCCGGCAGATCCGGGGCATCTTCGAGGGGACCGAGGGCGTGGTGGACGTGGACTGGTTCGTGGAGGAAGGCCAGCGCAAGGTGACCTTCGCCGTGGACCAGGAGAAGGCAGAAGGAAACGGCATCGGCGTGGACGAGGTGGCCCGGGCCCTGCAGGTGGCCCTGGGCGGGGCGGCCGCGGGTATCGTGCACTTCGAGAAGGAGCGGGAGCCCGTGGAGATCTTCTTGCGCATGCCCCGGGAGGACCGCTCCGATCTGAACCGGCTCGCTACCCTGGCCCTCCCGGCGCCCGCCGGCCCCTTCGTGCCCCTGGCCGAGCTCGTGAAGGTGAGGGATGGGGTCCAGGACCGGACCATCTACCACAAGAACCTCAAGCAGGTGGACTACGTGGTGGGCGACGTGGCGGGCAGGGCGGAAAGCCCGGTGTATGCCATCCTGGGCATGAAGGACGCCATCTCGAAGATCAGGGTGCCCGGGGGCCTGAACCGTGAGCTCACCCAGTACTCCTCGGTCCAGCCCTGGCTGGAGAACGAGTACGCCATGAAGTGGGACGGCGAGTGGCACATCACCTACGAGGTCTTCCGTGATCTGGGCGTGGCCTTCGCCGCGGTGCTGCTCATCATCTACGTCCTGGTGGTGGCGTGGTTCCGGAGCTTCCTGACGCCGGCGGTGATCATGGCCCCCATTCCGCTCACCCTCGTGGGCATCCTGCCCGGACACTGGGCCTTCGGCGCCTTCTTCACCGCCACCTCGATGATAGGGTTCATCGCCCTTGCCGGGATCGTGGTGCGCAACTCCATCCTGCTCGTGGACTTCATCGAGAGGGAGTGGCGGGAAAAAGGCGACCTCGGACAGGCGGTGCTTCAGGCCGGGGCGGTGCGCCTGAGGCCCATCGTGCTCACGGCCGCGGCCGTGGTGGCGGGCTCCTTCATCATGCTCTTCGACCCCATCTTTCAGGGGCTCGCCATCGCCATGATGTTCGGCGCCGTTGCCTCCACCGCGCTCACCCTGATCGTCGTCCCCCTCATGTACTACCAGATCTTCCGGGGCAGGCAGTGCCCGGAAGGGCACGGGGACGGGTGCGAAGATCCGGGGGATTGAGCCATGGCCGGACAGGGTCGCCGCCGGGTGGACGGCGGGGAGGACAGAGAAGTCCGGATCGGCCATGACCGTGTCCTGGAGGGGCTGCCCGACGGCGGGAACGGTTGAACGCATGATCGTGACGGGCCGGCTTGAGGAAAGCCCTTGACAGGGAGGGCCAGGGAAAGCCATCCTCATGCGGGGAGCCCATGAGCGTAAAAGACCGATTGAAGCGCATGACGGGAGAGGCGGCGGGCCCGGGAAAGGCGGACGCCTCCCGGTCGGAGGTCATTGGCGAGCTTCGCAGGAAGATCGACGCCATCATGTCCCGCCGGGAAAGCTACCCCCGCGCCACCGTAACCTTCAGGCCCCGGGAGATCAGGCCCCTGCCCGAGGTGGTCACCGGGGAGGAGGTCGAAAACGCCCGGGGGAAGTGCTTTTTCTCCCGCACCCTCTTCGGCGCCCGCACGAGCCACGGCTCCTCGGAGATAGCCTGCCTCGCCCGGCCCGACATGAACGCCGCGGCCCTGCTGGCCGGCCAGCCCGGGATCGGTGGCATGGCCATCTCCGACGCCCTGTTCCTGGACACCGAGACCACGGGTCTCTCCGGCGGCACCGGCACGCTCGCCTTCCTCGTGGGCCTGGGCTGGTTCGAGGGCGAGGATTTCGTGGTGTGCCAGCTCTTCGCCCGGGACTACCACGAGGAGGGGGCCATGCTCACCCTCCTGGACGAGATCGCCCGGGACAGGCGCTTCCTCGTGACCTTCAACGGCAGGGGGTTCGACCTGACCCTCCTCGCTGCGCGCTTCATCCTCAACCGGCTCCCGAACCCCCTCTCCGGGATGCCCCACCTCGACCTGCTCTTTCCGAGCCGGAGGCTCCTGGCCCACCGCCTGGAGAACTGCCGCCTGGGGACCCTGGAGAGCCAGGTCCTGGGCCTCAGGCGCGAAGGGGATGTGCCCGGCTTCGAGATCCCCGGGCGGTACTTCGACTGGCTCAGGACCGGGGACGCCTCCCCCCTGGAGGAGGTGTTCCACCACAACCGCCTCGACGTGGTGTCCATGGCCGCCCTGGTCATGCACCTCTCCCACCTGGTGGGCGCGGGCGAGGGTCACCCCCACGCGGACGTCCTCGCCGCGTCCAGGCTGCACCTGCACCAGGGGTGTCCAGGCGTCGCCATCGCCCTTCTGGAGGGGCTCGTGGACTCCCCGGACCCGGCGGTTACCCGGGAAGCCAGGATCGCCCTGTCGCTTTTCCGCAAGCGCCGCGGCCTGTGGACCGGGGCGGCGGCACTCTGGGAGGCCATGCTCTCCGAAGACCCCCTCGATCTCTTCGCGGCCGAGGAGCTCGCCAAGTGGCTGGAGCACCGGCAGAGGGACTGCCCCCGGGCCCTCGTGATCGTGGAGCGGGTGCTCCGGGAAGGCGGGTGCGCCTCCCTCGAGGAGAGGGAAGCCTTTGCCCGCCGCCTGGCCAGGCTGAAGAGGAAGAGCGGCATCTGAAGGGCTCGAAGGGCGGGCACGCACCGGCCGCGAGCGCAGGGTGGAAGTATGGGCGTGGCAGAGGCAGATGCTGAAGGGCTCGAAGGGCGATCACTCACCGGCCGCGAGAGCCCGGGAGAACCGGTTCCCGGGGAAGAGCCTTCGGATGCCTCAGGGGCGCGTGCGCCCCGTAACCGGCATGGCCAGGACGTCCCTTACCATCTTGGCCGCGACGAGCATCGCCAGGCGCCCGAAGGTACTCCTGCCCGCGATGAGGGCCAGGTACTCCCGGACGATCCCCTCGGCCCGGGGCAGCCCCCGGATGAACAGGGGCTCCCCGATCCTCGAGGACATGAGGGGCCGCAGCATCCGTGCAATGCAGAACTCCCTGGCGACCCGTGCGTAAGGGCGCCGGTAGAGGCGAAACGCCCGGCGGGGGTCGCCCAGGCGGGCCGCCTCCAGGATGGAGAGGGCGGCGTGTTTCCCGCTCGCCAGCGCAAACGCGATCCCCTCGCCGGTGATGGGCTCCACCAGCCCGGCCGCGTCCCCCGCCAGCAGGACGTTTTCGCGTCCCGGCCTCCACAGGAAGTTCCCCGAGGGGATGTAGCCGCTTCTCACCGCGGTTGGCTCCCTGCGGGCAATCTGGCGGTGGAAGGCAAGGAACAGCCTCTTCATCCCGGGGTTCCTGCCCAGCAGGCCGCCCAGGCCCACGGAAAGCGTTTCCCCCTTGGGGAACACCCAGGCGTACCCCCATTTCACGTGGCCGAGATGGATCTCGGGCACGTCGGATGCTCCCGGCACCTCGGCCGTTGCTACGTCCGACTGGAAGCACAGGCCGTACGCCTGCTTCCGGAAAGAGCCCGGAAACAGGGACCTGGCCACCCTGCTCGCCACCCCGTCCGCCCCGACGATGAAGGGGGCCCGGAGGGGCTCCCGGTTCCTGAAGTGCACGGTCATCTCGCCCGGGTCCACGGAGGTTGCCGCGTCCCCCTGAAAGACGTCCGGCCCCTTCTTGAGGGTCAGCTCGAACAGGTGCGCGTCGAAAGCGGCACGGTTCGCCAGGTAGACCGGGTGGGGAGAGCAGACGCTGCTCAGGAGGGAGCCCCGGTGCAGGAACCGGACCCCCCGCGAGACGCAGGCGACCCCCGGGCCCCAGGCGCCGGCCCCGAAGATCTCCTCCACCTCCGAGCGCGCCCTGCCGCTGAGGAGCCCGCCGCAGAGCTTTTCCCGGGGGAAGGCGCACCTGTCGATGAGGGCGACGCGCATGCCCTCCGATGCGAGGGTGAAGGCGGCGGCAAGGCCGGCCGGGCCGCTCCCCACGATGGCCGCGTCGTAGTGTTTCATGGGGTTATTTTATTATTAAAGATTATCGATCACAACAGGAGAGATGCGGATGGTCAGCGGGGCAAACCGCGGCAGGAGACGGCATTGATCCAGGATAAGCTTTTTCAGCAATTCGGGAGCGCTTCTTTTCCCGTTCCCGAGATAATGGTTTTCATATATATTAACAGGCAGACTCGATCTTGAAAGGTTCACAAGAACCATTATTTTTCTTTCCGGGGAGGGATTTGCCATGGCAGGTTTCGAAAACCATCTTCACGAACGGCTCCGGGCACTCGCGCAGAACCTCTGGTGGACGTGGCACCCCGAGGTCATCAGCATCTTCACCGACCTCGACCCCCACGTCTGGCGCCAGGTGGAGCACAACCCCATGGCCTTCCTCAACCGGGTGACGCCCGAGGTCATCGAGGAGCGCGCCTCGGAGCTCGTGCTCGAAAGCCGCATCAACTACGCCTTCCGGAGGCTCAACGAGTACATCGAGCAGGAAAAGACCTGGGGCTTCATCCACGGCGGCAACCTGAACAGCAGGCCCGTGGCCTACTACTCCGCCGAGTTCGGCCTGCACGAGTCCATGCCCATCTACTCCGGGGGCCTGGGCATCCTGGCGGGCGACCACCTCAAGAGCGCTTCCGACCTGGGCGTCCCCCTCGTGGGCATCGGGCTCCTCTACCAGCAGGGCTATTTCTGCCAGCGCCTGAACAGCGAGGGCTGGCAGGAGGAGGACTACATCAACCTCGACACGCGCGACCAGCCCATCCAGCCGGTGACCGACCCGGGCGGCAACCCGGTCGTCGTGCGGGTTGACACCCGGACCACGCCGCTTCTGGCACGGATCTGGAAGCTCCTGGTGGGGAGGGTCAGCCTCATCCTCCTGGACACGAACGTCGAAGGCAACTCCGTGGAGGACCGCGAGCTCACGGCCCGGCTCTACGGAGGCGACGCCAGGCTTCGCATGCGGCAGGAGATCCTCCTGGGCATCGGGGGCTCCCGCGCGCTCAAGGCCTTGAACATCTACCCGGGCGTCATGCACCTGAACGAGGGGCACAGCGCGTTCGCCATCCTCGAGGAGGTGCGGCGGGTCATGGAGTACGAGCAGATCCCGCTGGGCCGGGCCCTCAGGCGCGTCTCGCTCCACACCGTCTTCACCACCCACACCCCGGTGGAGGCGGGGCACGACCGGTTCCCGCCCGACCTCGTGGAGGAAAACCTCGGCGTCTTCCGGGAGCGGATGGGACTGAGCCACGACGAGTTCATGGCCCTGGGCCGGGTGAACCCCAACGACCGGGGCGAGCCCTTCTGCATGACGGTCCTCGCGCTCAAGGGCTCGCGCCGGGCCAACGGCGTGTCCGCCATCCACGGCCACGTGAGCCGCATGATGTGGAACGGGCTCTGGCCCGGGAGGCGCGAGTCGGAGGTGCCCATCGGGCACATCACCAACGGGGTGCACGTGCTCTCCTGGCTCGCCCCCCAGATGTACCAGCTCTTCCAGACCTGGCTCGGCCAGGACTGGCCCACCCGCATGGTCCACCCGGACGTGTGGGAGGCGGTCGAGGACATCGACGACGGCGAGCTCTGGGAGACCCACCAGAGCCTGAAGATGCGGCTCATCCGCTTCGTGAGACGGCGCCTCCTCAAGCAGTCGGCGCGCCTGGGACACGAGGAAACCGTGAATCTCATCGACGGCATCCTCGACCCGGACGTTCTCACCATCGGCTGCGCCCGGAGGTTCGCGACCTACAAGCGCACCGACCTGATCCTCTCCCAGCCCGAGCGGCTGGCAAAGCTCATAAACGACGCCGACCGGCCCATCCAGATCATCTTCGCCGGCAAGGCGCACCCCCGGGACGACGCGGGCAAGGCGCTCATGCAGCGCATCGCCCGCTTCAGCTACGAGAGCGCCCACAAGCTGAAAGTCGCCTTCGTGGAGGACTACGACTACAACGTGGCCCGGCACCTCGTGCAGGGCGTGGACGTGTGGCTGAACAACCCCCGGCGCCCCCTGGAGGCCTGCGGCACCAGCGGGCAGAAGGTGGTGCTCAACGGCGGCCTGAACCTCTCGGTGCTCGACGGCTGGTGGAACGAGGCCTACGACGGCAGGAACGGGTTCGCCATCGGCCACGGCGGCATGCACAACGACCAGCAGGTGCAGAACCGGCGTGACGCCGAGTACCTCTACCAGACCCTCGAGAGCGAGGTGGTCCCGCTCTACTACCACCGGGACTCCCAGGGCATCCCCTCCGCGTGGGTCGCCCGGATGAAGCACGCCATGATGAGCCTGGGCTGGCGGTTCATCGCGGACCGCATGGTCAAGGACTACGCCGAGCGGTTCTATCTCCCGGCGGCCGAGGCCACCTCGGCGGAGACGGACTAGGCGGCCCGGGGGTCTTCGCATCCGCCCCGGATCGCGGGGTGAGGCGCACCGTCGATGCGTCTTTCGTTTCGTACGTCCCGGGAGGGCTCTCCCACCTCCGGTCATGTGGGCCGGGGCGCACCGTCGATCCGTCTTTCGTAACGCGGCGGATGCAATCCGCCCTTGACTCCATGGCCGGACCTGCCTAATGGAAAGGGAAAAACACACCAGCGGAGAGTTGCATGGGTAAGATACGCAGTACGCTCGACATTGTCATGGAAAGGACAAAGGGCCTGAGCATGTCCCGGGACGCGAAGCAGGACCTCAGGCACAAGGAGCTTGCAGACGCCGCCCGGGCGGCAGTACAGAAGTATCTCGACTCCCGGGCGACCCTGAGGGACCTGTCCGCGGAGCTCGACTCCGCGGGCGATGACCGACCGGAACTCCTGGCCCTGGTGAAAGGCGGCCTGCTGGACCAGCTGCAGGTGGACGGGGACAACGGCCGGGTGCTCGACGCGCTCGAATCCCTCGCGGGGGCCGACAGGGGCACGCTCGAGGGGCGCATCCGGGATTGCCGGGCACGGCTCGACGGGGAGATGCTCCGCCAGCTCGAGGAGCTCAAGGCCGGTCTCGAAACCAGGGGCATCCGGGGAAGGGCGGTCGTTCCCAACCTGGCCGCGAGCGGCTCCTGGCGGGACACCCTGTCCAGGGCCCGCCGGGTCCTCGCCGACGAGCTGGGAAGCCTGCTATAGATACTTGAACCAGTAGTCCTCGACCGTCCTGAAGTTCCGCGCCACCTCATCCCTGCCGGCGAGGATTTCGCCGTGGCCGCTCAGGAGGTAGTCCGCATCGAGCTTCATGATCCTGCGGATGCTCTCCTTGAGCGCGGGCCCGCTCCCGCCGGGCAGGTCCGTGCGGCCGATGCCCTGGGGGAACACCACGTCGCCGGAGAACAGCGCCCTGCGCGCGGGCCAGTACAGGCAGACCGACCCCGGCGTGTGGCCCGGCGTGTCGATCACCTCGAACGTGACGTCGCCGATGGCAAGGTCGCCCTCCCGGAGGAAGAAGTCCGGCTCGGGGAGCTTGTAGGCGCTCCCGGCGAGCTCGAGGATGAAGTGATAGTCCGTGAGGCTCATGGCGAACTGCGTCGGGTCCTTGAAGAGCAGGGCCGACTCGAGGTGGTCGGGGTGGCCGTGGGTGACCAGCACCACGTCGATCATCGACGGGGTGAGGCCCAGCGTTTCGAGCCCCTTCTGCACGTGGCCGAAGAGGTGGGCATGCCCCGGGTCGATGAGGATCCTTCTGGAGGAATCGATGAGAAAGGCGTTGCAGTTGTTCTGGGTGTAGTCGTCCCAGACGAACGCGTACAGGTTGTCGCACACTTTTACCAGCATTTGTCATCCTTTCCGAAGCGGGCGGGCCCCGAAGACCCCGGGAACGGCCCGGGGGCTAGAGTCCGCCCTTGAGCCCGATCTCCTCCGCCGCTTCCCGCATGCCCGCGATGGTGTCCTCCACGAGCTCCGGTATCTCCCTGCCCAGCATCCGGGCGCCCTTTTCCACGACGGACCGGTCGACCCCGGCGGCGAAGGCGGGCGACTTCCACTTCTTCATCACGGACCCCACATTCAGGTCGAGCACGCTCTTCGAGGGGCGGACCAGGGCGCTCGCGGCCACGAGGCCCGTGAGCTCGTCGATGGCGTAGAGGCTCTTTTCCAGGGTGCTTCGGGGCTCCACGTCGGAGCAGATCCCGTACCCGTGGGAAACCACGGCGCGGACGTACTCATCGGGCCAACCCCGGCCCTCGAGGATCTCCCGGGTCCTGGTGCAGTGCTGCTCGGGGAACAGCTCATAGTCGAGGTCGTGGACGAGGCCGATCACCCCCCACATCTCCTCGTCCTCCCCGGCCTTCCGGGCGAGATGGCGCATCACCGCCTCGACGGCGTATGCGTGCCTTCTCAGGTTCTCGGTCTTCGTGAACTCGTGCAGGAGCGCGAGCGCCTCTTCCCGGCTCGGGGTCTGTGGGGCCATGGCAACCCTCCTCGTGTGAATGCTCCTCATCTTGTACAGATGGTTGCCGAGGGGATTCAAGCAAAAAAACTTTCCCCGCCGGGTGCCCGGAAAGCCAGGGGGGGGAGAAAAGGGTCTGTGAAAATGGAAAACAAATTCACATTCATGATAAATCAAGCGTTTCGGGACATATGCAAGCATATTGATTAAGATTACGGAATATTTGAGAAACCTCTCGGAAGCCCGGTTCTGGCATGTGTCTTGTAACAGGAAGGCATGCTCGCCTGCAGGTGATTCATCTCGATGCGTATCCTTCCCTGTCACAGGAGGTGAAAATATGAAGACGCCATTTGTTGGGGTGCTGGCCATTGTGAGCATAGCGGCCGCGACCCTGTTCTTTATCGCAACCCAGGAAGGGGAGGCGCGGTCCGGGCAGGGAACGGTCCCCGCCGGCCACGAGTCCCTCTCCCCCTACCACCGCTACAATCTCCAGTACTCGTACAACGGAAAGACCTGGCACGACCTCATCACCATCGAGAACGGGGAACTCTCGGAAAACACGACCTACCTGCGCAGGGGAGGCAAGTTCCCCCTGCTGCGGTACATCTACACCTACGTCGACGACGAGGGCGAGCGCAGGGTCGTGAGCATCCCCCTGACGGTGGAGAGCCCTCCCGAAGCCAGGGGCCGCCACGCGTAGAGGCTGTCCGCACCCGTACTCGCCGCCGGCGAACCGGATGTACAGGGGCCGCCACGCGTAGGGGTCGTCCGCTCGAGGAGGTGCAGAACGCAATCATCGAGCCCAGGGGCCGCCACGCGTAGAGGTCGTCCCCCGGGGTGGCTCTCGCCCCTGCCCGGTGATCTCGGCACCGGGGGAAAACGCGACAGGGGCTCGCTTCAGCCCTGAGGCGCGGCGGTCTTCCCCCGTGTCTGAGCGGGGCCTCCTCCGCGGTTTTTTTCCAGGAAGGAGGCGTAGGCACTGGCTGATTCCCGGGGTGTCTCCAGCATGGGCATGTGGCCGCAGTCCTTGAAGACCACGGTCTCGGCCTGGGGGAGGCCCTGCTGGAAAACGCCCAGCGTGGAGATGTGGATGATCCGGTCCCTGTCTCCCCACATGAGGAGCACGGGCATGCGGATGTCCTTGAGGCGCTCGGCCGCGTTCACCCGGTTCGCCATGATGTCGTCCCACATCTTCCCGTTGAAGGAGCTTCTCTCCAGGTACTCGGCCCCTGTCACGGACCGTGCCGGCCAGGGCAGAAAGGGCTGCCGGTGAAACGCATACCCGAGCATGGAGTCGAACTCGTCCATGGTTTTCGGCACGAGGGGGTTGATCCCATGGGCCAGGGCCACTTCCCGGTCGCTCGGCTCGGGGGACGCGACGAGGCCCGCGGAGTCGACGAGGCACAGCGTCAGGGTCCTGTCGGGGTGGGCTGCGCTGTAGAGGATGCTCACGTACCCGCCCATGGAGTTGCCGGCCAGATGGAAGGAGCGGAGCCCGAGGGGGAGGTAGGCGAAGTCGTCGCTGACGGCACCCCAGCGCTCGGCCGGCTGGCCGTCGTCGACCCGCCCGAACTCGATCGCGCTGAGGAAGTCGTACTCGGGGTCGCGGCTGATGTAGAGGCGGGGCAGCTCGGCCATGGGAG
>ERZ1649853.995-NODE-995-length-11281-cov-13.967130_pt1 | contig 11281 bp, 5 predicted proteins | sample MGYA00575353_ERZ1649853 | MGnify/ENA primary metagenome ERZ1649853 (study PRJEB40853, sample SAMN11349654) | freshwater sediment metagenome | isolation source: river sediment | host: Sediment | place: India: Okhla Barrage, New Delhi | collected 2017-02-21 ...
GCTTGCTGCCGCCCACCCGAGTTGAACCGCAGAGATCGCGGAGCACGCAGAGGAAGAATGCAGCGAGGTTGGATGACCCTCCTTGCGCTCTCTGCGCTCTCCGCGGTTCTGATGACCTCAGCGCTCGAAGATGTCGCTACGGCACCGCCGCGCTCCAGGCCGCGGTGTCGCCGCTCTCGAAGCCGTCGGAGAACGGGAGCCCGCCGCCCGCGACGCAGGACTGGACAACGAGGTCGTCGATGTACCAGCCCTCGCGGCCGACCGAGGAGTCGGAGCCGAGGCGGAAACGGAGCTGCACCGTCTGGCCGGCGAAGGAGCTGAGGTCGACCACCGACTTGAGCCAGTCCTGCGGGTCGCCGCACCAACCCTCGAGGTCCGACAGGCTGTAGATCGGCCCGTCGTAGGGGTCGGTGAGCATGACCGACGTCGGCAGCTGGGCCCAGGTGCCGCCGCCGTCGGCCGAGATCTCGACCAGACCGCCGTCCCAGCAGCTGTCGCTCCACGCCGACTCCATCTCCTGCCAGGTCCAGAACTGCAGGGTGAGCGCCGAGCCGGCCGCGGGCAGGGCCACCGGCGGCGACAGCAGCCGCTGGTCGCTGGTCGTGGACGGATCATTCGCGTGGAAGGCGGCGGTGCCGCTGTGCACCCGCGCCCCCGACAGCGCCCAGCTGTCGCCGGTGCCCGAGTGGGTCCAGCCGGCGGCGCCGGCCTCGAAATCGATCTGGTAGTGGACCTCCGGCACCGTGCCGAGGCCGCAGTCTCCGGGCAGGGCGACGGTGGAGAAGAGGTAGGTCGCCGACCACCCGCTTGAGGCGCACGGGTTGAGCGCCTGCAGCCGCCAGTAGTAGAGGGTGTTGCTCGCCAGGTCGACGCCCGGGGTGTAGGCGGTGCCGGTCGCGTCGCTGACGTCGAGCACCACGTTGTTGAAGGTCGGATCGGTCGCCACCTGGAGCCGGTAGGCGGCGGCCTGGCTGGCCGCGGCCCACTGGAAGGTCGGCCGCAGCGGTTGGTTGGTGGCGCCGTTGGCCGGCGCGGTCAGCGCCACCGGCCCGGCCGGCTGGTCGAAGACCCCGAGGGTCACAGGCGAGGAGTGGACGATCCCGCTCGGGCTCGAGGTGCCGGTCACCTGCAGCGGGTAGCTGCCCGGGACGACTGCGCCGGTGTTGCCGATCTCGAGCTGGCTCGAGCCGGGAGGGACCACCGGGTTGACCGAGAAGCTGGTGGTCGCGCCGGTGGGCGCACCGGTGACGGACAGACCGACCGGCTCGGAGAAGCCCTGGTACTGGCCGACGTCAATCTGGACGACCGCGCTGTCCGGCGCGCAGACGCTCACGGCCGGGGTCGCCGCAAGGGTGAAGTCGAGGGGGTAGTTGTGGGCGGCGAGGGCATCGATCCGCCCCCAGCCGTAGGTGTTGTTCGGGACCGCGTTGCCGGGGTCGCCGCCGCAGCCCTCGCTGGTGGTGAAGGGGACCGAGGTCTGCTCGATGATGTCCTCGATCAGGTCGACCTGGCCGGCCAGGCCCGGGGTGTGGGAGATCAGCAGCGCGACCTCGCCGGCGACGTGCGGGCCGGCCATGCTGGTGCCGCTCCAGCCGCCCTGGTAGCCGCCGTCGTAGGTGCTCGAGCGGATGTTGTCGCCGGGCGCCGAGACGTTGGGCTTCATCCGGCCGGAGCCGTCGACCGTGACCGGACCGCGGCTCGAGAAGTAGGCGATGTCGTCCGTGCTGTCGGTGGCGCCCACCGAGAGCGACTCCTCGTAGATCGCCGCCGGGGTGTTGACGCTCGAGCAGCCCGAGCCGTCGTTGCCGGCCGAGTGGACGGTGACGATGCCGGCGGCGCGCACCGCCTGGACCACGGCGAGCAGCACGTTGGGATCGGTGCAGCCCTCGCTCGGCGGGCAGCCCCAGGAGTTGTTGATGACGTCGGGCGCCATCGCCGGGTTCGGGCTGGCGCCGCCGACCGTGGTCGGGGCGATGAACCACTGGTAGCACTCGGCATAGGTGGCCGGCGTGCCGACCCCCTGGTCCATGTTCCGGCAGCCGATCCACTTCGCGCCCGGCGCCATGCCGACCTGGTTGCCGGCGCCGTCGTCGCCGACCATCGTCCCCATGGTGTGGGTCCCGTGGCCGTGGTCGTCGCAGGGGACGGGGGAGTTGGCGCCGCAGGTGCCGCCGCCGGAGTGGATGGCATCATGCCAGTTGTAGTCGTGGCTGCCGCCGGGCCCGCCCCGGTACTGGTTGACCAGGGCGGCGTGGCTCCACAGGTAGCCGGTGTCCTGGCCGGCGACCACCGCGCCGACACCGGTGGTCCCGGCCGCCCACACGTCGTCGGCGTTGACCTTGACGATGTTCCACTCGACCGCCTCCGGCCCTTCGGGGTCATCGTGCGGGGAGCTGACCGGCTCTACGAAGCGCACCCGGGGGTTGGCGTGGACCCTCACCACGTCGCTGCGCCGGGCCATCGCCTCGACCGTGGCGAGGTCGGCCCGCGCCCAGACCATGTTGACGATCCAGAACGGCTGCACCTCGGCCCCGCGCGCCTGGAGCGCGGCCAGCACCGGCCCCTGGCTGCGGCCGGCGGCCGCGGTCAGCGCGTTGAAGACGAAGGCGCCCTTCTCGGCCTTGCTCGGGAGCGCCTCGGCGGCGCCGAGGTCGGCCTGGTCGGCGAGCACGACCAGGAACTCGGTGACGCCGGCGCGGCCGCTGTCGAGCACCCACGGGTCGACCTTGTCCTGCCAGCGCGGCTCGGCGGCGGCGAGTGCCGCGGCCGCGAGGATCGTCATGGTGGCGAGCGACAACATGCGTCGGATCATCGATTTCTCCTCATCAGGCCCGGCAGAGTCTAGCACCGGGCCGCCTGCCGCGGCCGGCACGGCTGCGCCGATGGCGTGACGAGCCCCACGCGACTGCGGCGATCGCGCAGTGCCTGGTCAGCCGCCCAGTCGACTGCGGATCAGCGCCTCGAGCCCGCCGGCCTGGACCAGCTCCTGGGCCGCCGGCCCGAGCGGGGACAGCCGGTGCTCGACGCCGCGCCAGACCGCGACCGAGCGCCGGAAGTCGACGTCGATCTCCCCGGCCGGGATGGTGCGCCGGCCGGCGGCGGCCTCGGCCGCGAAGGCGGCGCGCAGGGCGCGCTCGAGCTCCGGGCTGTCGAGACAGATGAAGGCGTTGTTGAAGGCGTTGCGCAGGTAGGTCTGGGAGAAGCTGGCCGCGATCACCATTCTGATGCCGCGGAACGCCAGCGCGGTCGCCGCCTGCTCGCGCGAGGAGCCGGTGCCGAAGTTGGCCCCGGCGACGATGATGTCGCCCTCCGCGGCGATCGCCTGGAACTCGGGGTCGTAGTTGGCCATCGCGTGGCCGGCCATCTGCGCCGGCGTCAGGTCGTCGCGGTAGGTGACGTCCTTGCCGTAGATGCCGTCGGTGTTGAGGTTGTCGACCGGCAGCAGGAGCACCCGGCCGCGGATCCGCTCCGGGAAGCCGGGACGGATCGCGACCGGCCGCACCGGCGGCGCCCAGCCGAGGTCGCGGAACGAGCGCTCGGGCAGCGCGCGGCCGAGGTCGGCGGGCCCCGTGATGTGGCCGGCGAGGGCGGACGCCGCCACCACCGCCGGGCTGGCAAGGTAGGCCTTGGCGTCGCGCGAGCCCATGCGGCCCTTGAAGTTGCGGTTGGTGGCCGAGATCCCGACCTCGCCCGGCTCGAGCAGCCCGGCGCCGAGGCCGATGCAGGCGCCGCAGCCCGGGGGCAGCGGCTGCGCGCCGGCGTCGAGCAGAGCCTGCCAGATGCCCTCGGCCTCGGCCTGGGCCTGGACCTCGGCCGACGCCGCGGCGACGTACAGCTCGACGGACTCGGCGACCCGCCGGCCGCGCAGCACTTCGGCAGCCTCGGCGAGGTCGTCCATCCGCGAGTTGACACAGGACAGCAGGTAGGCCTTGTCGACCCTGATCCGCTCGGCCGCGACCTCGGCCACCGGCCGCGAGATCGACACCGTGTCGGGGCCGGTGACCTGGGGCGACACCGCCGACAGATCGAGGGTGATCTCGGCCGCGTACTCGGCGTCGGCATCGGGCAGCGGCGGATCGAGAATCCAGCTCGAGATCATGTCCCCGGTGAGCCGGCCGACAATGCCGCGCGAGGTGAGGAGGGAGGCGCGCCGGCGCAGATAGCGTGCGGTCGTCTCGTCGAACGGGAACCAGCCGACCAGGGCGCCCCACTCGGTGGTCATGTTGGCGATGGTCATGCGCTCGGAGATCGACAGGCCCGCGACGCCGGGGCCGTGGAACTCGACCGCGGCGTTGAGCACCTCGTCCGAGCGGTAGAGCCCGCACAGCGCCAGGATCACGTCCTTGCCGACCACGCCGGCGCGCAGCCGGCCCTCGAGCACGACCTTGACGGTGCGCGGCACCTGCCACCAGGTGCGGCCGGTGGCCCAGATCGCGGCGGCGTCGGTGCGCACCACCGGCGTGCCGACCGCGGCGAGCGCGCCGTACATGTTGGAGTGCGAGTCCGACGCCACGACCAGGCTGCCGGGGTGGACGAATCCGTTCTCGACCATCAGCTGGTGGCCGATGCCGGCGCCGGCGGGATGGAAGACGATTCCCTGCTCGCGGGCGAAGGCCTCGATCGCCTGGTACTTGGCCAGGTTGCCGGCGGAGCTGTCCTGGACGTTGTGGTCGAGCGTGAACACCGGCTGGGCCGGGTCGGCGACCCGGGTGGCGCCGATCGACCGGAACTTGGACAGCACGGCGCTGGTGTTGTCGTGCGTCATCACGTGGCGCGGCCGGATCGTGACCATGTCACCGGCGCGCACCTCGTGGCCGGACGCCAGGTCGACGGCGTGACTCTGGACGATCTTCTCCGTGATGCTCTGGCTCATGTCTCCCGTCCCGTTCCCGTTCCCGTCCCCGTCCCCGAGTTGTCGCCTGCGCCTTCAGCCCTTCACCACCAGCTCTCCCATCAGCTCGCGCGCATCGTCGTACTCCTCTGCGTGAGCGATCGCCCGCTGCATCCGCTCGACGTCGCCAGCCGACGCGATTCCCTCGGCAAGGGCGGTGAACTTGCCTGCGATCTCGGCGTCGGTGAGCGGGTTGCGAGGGTCGCCCTTGGGGTAGTCGAGCTGCCTGGCGAGCAGCCGTCCGTCGCGGGTCGCGATCTCCACCCGGACCCGCTGGAGGGCCGGGAACACCGCCTCGATCTCGGGGTCGGCGATGACCTTCACCTTGGCGAGCTGGGCGCGGATGGTCGGGTCCATGATCTTGGCGGCGGTGAACTGCAGCGGCGTCACCTGGCGGTCGGCGATCGCGGCCGCGATCACGTAGGGCAGCGAGTGGTCGGCGGTCTCCTTGGTGTGCGGGTCGTACTTGGACGGGTCGGCGAGGATGTCGGCGGCCCGCGCCAGGGAGTGGATCGTCACCGTCTCGATCTCGTCGGGCGCCAGGTCGTGCTCCGCGACCAGGTCGAGGGTGGCCGAGATCGGGGCATGGGTGAGCGCCTCGGTCGGGAAGAACTTCATCCCGCACTGGAGGATCCGCCAGCTGGAGCCGAGGCCCCCGGTGAGGACGTCGAACTTCCACTCGGAGTCGAAGACGTGGCTGAAGCCTTCCTTGCCGTCGAGCACGTGCTCGGGCCCGGTGTAGCCCTGCTCGGCGAGCAGCGCCGCGAGCACGCCGGACTGAGTGGCGAGCGGGTCGACGGTGTTCTTCATCATCGTCAGCTTGCCGGCGGTCACCGAGCCGGTCGTGCAGTGGCGCGAGGCCGAGATCCCGATCGCGTGCTGGATCTGCGCGGCGTCGAGACCGAGCATCCGGCCGGCGGCGATCGGCGCGGCGGCCGCGGTCAGGGTGGCGTGGTGCCAGCCGAGCTCGCGGACCCCCGGGAACGAGACCTCGCACAGCCGCTGCTCAAACTCGTAGGCGAGCACGATGCCGAGCAGCAGGTCGCGGCCCGAGCCGCCGGCGCGCTCCGCAGCCGCCATCGCCGCCGGGATCAGGTCCGACGGGTGCGAGGGGTCCTGCTTCCAGTAGATGTCGTTGTAGTCCATGACCCGGATCATCAGCGCGTTGAGCAGCGCCGCCGACACCGGGTCCCAGCGCTCGCCGGTGACCAGCACCGTCGCCTGGCCGCGACCCGCGATCTCGGCGAGCACCGCCCTCGCGAGGTGGACGTCGTGCTGCTGGGCGCCGCCGAGAGCGCAGCCCACCGAGTCCATCAGGAAGCGCTTGGCCTCGGCCACCACCTCCGTCGGCAGGTCTTCGTAGCGGGTGGTGGCGGCCCACTCGGCGATGGTTCGGGTGACGTTGGGCATCGAGTCTCCTCCGAAGCGCGTCCGGGCAGCCGGACGTGCTTCGGAGGATTGTACAGGTTGTGGCAGCGGCCCGGAGCTTCGGCCTTTGTGGGCTGTCAGGAGGCTGGCGACCTTGACGGACCCTCGCCACAGGCCCGTCTTCGTGCCCGTCTCCTGCCGAGCGCTGCCTCCACGCGGGGCCGCGCCAGCGGATGACCGGTGCTGGCAGACGGCAGCTCGCCCGAAAACGGAGATCATGGGGTGAGCCGGTTCCTTTGAGCTGCAGCAGCCGATCTCCGCCCGCTCCGACCCGGGGGCGCGCGGTCGTGTTCGCTCCAGCCTCCTCGAGAAGTGGTACGATTCACGGCCGAAGGGGGGCGACCATGCGGAAGATTCTCATGCTCGTGATCCTCCTCGCGACAACCGCAGCGTTCGCCGAGGAGATCACCGTCGACAAGATCATCAACGCGTACAACTTCGGGGCGACGCCCGAGATGATTCTGGCCAAGATCAACGACCCGGCCAACACCCTCGCGCCGGCCACGCCGCAGGACCTCGCCCGGATGCGCGACGCCGGCGTGCCGGAGTCGATCGTGGGTGCGGTGGCGGTGGCTGCGCCGCAGGCGGCGCCCACCCCGTCGCCAGTGCTGCCGGACGACGGGCGGCTCGTCATGCTCGTCAGTGCCATCAAGGGCGGTGTGTCGGAGGCGGTGCTGATCGAGCAGATCAACAACGCTGCCGAGCGGTTCGCCCTCAGCATCGCCGACCTGCTCTACCTCAAGCAGAACGGCGTCTCCGAAGCGATCATGGGTGCCCTCCAGGCGACGAACACGGGCACCGCCTCGGGCACCGCGACTGGCCCGGCCGCGAAGGCGGCGACCGGGACCAAGGCCGTCAAGGACGTCACCATCGAGGGGCTGGTGATGACGGGGTCGACCTTTGCGCACAAGGACCGCCAGGGAACGCTGGCCTTCACGGGCGACGAGATCGCCTGGAAGGACGCCAAGAACTCGGCCGAGAACTTCGTCGTCAAGGCGTCGGCGGTCGAGCGGGCGTGGGTCGAGTGCCGCCCGCTGCCGGCCGGCAACTTCTGCTACAAGATCGGCTTCGAGATCTTCAAGGGCAAGTCGTACTCGTTCCTCGACACCGGCGAGGCGACGGGCTCCAACGACAACGTGCTGGCCGTTCGCGAGGCCCTCGCGGTCCGCTTCCCGAACCTGGTGTTCGAGGAGAAGGTCAAGAAGTAGGGTGTGCGCGGCCCGACATCGACAGCGGGGGCCTCGGCCCCCGCTTTTTCTTCATCGGTTGGGCTCGGAGATCTCTCGAGTCGCGACCTCCTCGCTCGCCAGGGATAACGAATGGACAGTGGTGTGGAGGGTTGCTCCCGGCCCTGAGCCCCCTTCCCAAGGGCGGAAGGGGGCGCGGAAGCGAACGGGGGCACTATTCCCTGGATCCTATCCCCCAATTCCTGGCCGGGCGGGGGCGTCACTGCGGCAGCACTGTGGTCGGGTCCGAGGTTGAGTTGTCGAGCACCGAGCCGTAGCAGTAGAAGGACGAGCCCGGCGTGGTCGCCCGCACGTCCACGTAGCCGGCCTCGACCGGCATATGGTTCCGGAACACCCGGGTGACCTGGTTGTTGGAGTAGGGCGGCAGGCTCATGGTCTTGATCTCGAGCAACTCGCCCTCGGCATCGTGAAGCTCGAGGCTGACGACGGCCGCCTCGTCGCTGCCGTTGACGCAGCCGACGTTGGAGCGGACGTCGGCGTTCTCGTTCATGAAGATGATCCGCCTCGTGACCCCGCTCCGGATCATGCGGTCGGCGGGGATGCCCGGCAGCTCCTGGCCGAAGGTGCCGGCGACCTTCGCCGACGGCAGGTTGTAGGTCCGGCTCATGGCCAGGAGCTCGTGGCTGCTCGCCTCGACCGCGAGCGCCCCGACCCGGTCCGGGTCGAGGCCGAAGACGCTGTCGAGCACGTTGGCGTACCGCACGCCGGCGCCCGCGGCGAGCGAGAACTGCTGGCTTTCGACCGGGTCGCTGTTGTCGGCGCCCCGCGGCAGCCACAGCAGCCGGTAGGTGAGGGTGGCCGCGCCGGCGTTGTTGAGGTCGACGTCGGTTTCGAAGAACGCCCCCTCGAGCCCGGCGGCGAGCGCCGCGGCCGGGATGAAGGTCGTGTCGTCCGACGGCACCTGGGGCAGGAGGGTGGTGGGGTCGGAGGTCTGATTGTCGAGCATCGAGCCATAGCAGTAGTAGAGCGCGTCCTCGCTGCCGGCGCTGACGTCGACGTAGCCCCTGACCGGCTGGAAGTCCCTGAAGATCCGGTTGATCTGGTTGTTCGAGTAGGGCCCGAGCGCCATCGTCCGGGTGTCGAGCAGCGCGCCGCGCGCGTTGTGAAGGGCGATGCTGATCTGCACGTCTTGGGCGGTGCCGTTGACGCAGCCGACGTTGGCGCGGGAGTCCGGGTCCTCGGACAGGAAGATGATCCGCCGCGACGCGGTGCCGCTGATCATCTCGGCCGCGCGAATCGCAGGCAGGCCCTGGCCGAAGGTGCCGGCGGTCTTGCCGCCGGGGATGTTGTAGGTGCGGCTCATGCCGATCACGGAGCCGCTGCTCGCCACCAGCCGGAGGGCGCCGACCGAGTCGGGCTCGAGGCCGAACAGCTCGGTGAGGACGTTCTCGAAGCGCTCGCTCTCGCCCGCGCCGAGTTCGATGACGTTGGAGCCGACGGGCTCGGAGTTGTCCTCGCCGCGCGGGAGCCACTGGACGGTGACCTGCGCCTCGTCGTCGCCGGTGTTGTTGACCTCGAGATCGGTCTGGAAGAAGGCGCCCTGGGCGCCGGCCGCCACGGCCGCGGCCGGGATGTAGGAGATGGGGCTCTCCGGTGTCCAGCCCTCACAGTCGGCGAACACCGCGACGCCGGCATCACCGTCGGCCACCACCACAATCCCGTCGGCCAGAGCGAGATCCTCGGTCATGCCCAGGGTGCCGTGCGCGCCGATCTCGACCGGCTGGCTGGGGTCGCTGACGTCGACGACGACCACCACCCTACGGTTATAACCAGCGACGTACGCCAAGCTGCCTGCGACATCGACGTCTTCCGTCCAACCGGCAAGGGAGCCCACCTTGTGCGGTGCCGTCGGCGCCGAGACGTCGAAGATGTCCATCCCGCCGACGCTCGCCACGTACGCGTAATTTCCGCTGATGGTCACACTCCAGGCGGTGCCGGCGGTGGCGAGAGTGGTGACCACCGACGGCGCCGTGGGCACTCGGACGTCGACCACGGTCAGGCCGGCGTTCTCATCGGCGACGAAGGCGTAGCCTCCGGCAACCGCCACCCCGTAAGCGAGGCCGGGAGTGTCCACGATGCCGACCTGGACCGGCGCCGCCGGGCTGCTGATATCCATCACGACGAGCCCGGCGCTGTCGTCCGCCACGTAGGCGCGGGTGCCGGCCAGCGCGACCCCTCGCGCCCAGCCTGGCGTGTCGACCAGGGCGACCGATACCGGCTGGAGGGGGTTGCTGAGATCGAGCACCTCAAACCCCGCCTCGAGCTCGGCGATGAAGGCGTGGCTGCCGGAGATGGCGATCTCGAGCGGCGTGTCCCCGACCTCGAGCCATGACACCTCGACCGGCGCCGACGGCGTGCTCACGTCCATCACCCGCACCCCTGGCAAGAAAGTCCCGACGTACGCGAGCGATCCCGCGATCGCCACCGAGACCGAGCCCCCCGCGGTGCGGTAGCTGCCGACGATCGTCGGCGCGTCCGGATCGCTGAACTCGCCGATGATCATCCCTTCCCAGTCGGCAGTGACGTAGGCGAGCCCGGAGGAGACCGTGACGTCGAGGTCGCTGCCGTACGTGCGGAGCCTCCCGCGCCCGGCCGGTGCCGCCGGGTCGCTGACGTCGACCAGCTGGACGCCGTAGTATTTTCGGGCAACGAACGCCAGGTTTCCGGCGACCGCCACAGCCGTCGACGAACTGGGCGTCGAGAGGCTCCCCACCTCCGCCGGTGCCGCCGGGTTCGCGACGGAAATCACCCGCAGGCCGGCATAGCTGTCCGCCACGAGGGCATGGCTACCGCTGACCGCAACGTCGAGCGCGGAGCCTGGCGTGTCGATCGCCCCGACCTCGACCGGCGCTGCCGGGTTGGCGATCGAGATCACGCGCAGCCCGGAGCCGCCGTCCGCCACGAAGGCGTGGCTGCCGGCGACCGCCACCCCCATGGCGCTGTCCGGCGTGTCGACGGCGCCCACCACGACCGGCAGCGAGGGCACGCCGACATCGATCACCCGAAGCCCCAAGGTGCCGTAGGCGACGTAGGCGCGGCTGCCGGCGACGGCCACATCGTAAGCGCCTTCGTCGGTGACGTCGGAGACGCCGACCTCGACCGGCGCCGACGGGTTCGAGACGTCGATGACCCGCAGGCCGGACATGCCGTCCGCCACGTACACGTGGCTTCCCGCCGCGGCGATCGCCTCCACCAGCTCGGGCAGGGTCACGCTCCCGAGCAGCTGCGGCGACTCGGGGTCGGACACGTCGAGCACGAGCAGGACCGTGCCGCTGTCGACGAAGGCGAGTGAGCCCGCCACCGCGACCGCGCTCGCCGTGCCGTAGGGCCAGCGGCCGAGCAGCTGCGGGCAGTCCTGCGCCGCCGCAGGAAGCACGAGCATCAGTGTGACGGCGCTGCCCACCAGCGCCCGGACGAGCTGGCCGCGGATCGAGGTTGTCATGGGTCTTCCTCCTCAGAGAAGTCTGCGCTCACTTGTGAAACGACGCCAGCGGGTGATACCGCACAGGCGAGCGGCCGCGCCGGTCAGCGGGCTACGCTGTCACAGGTCGCCGTGACACGAGCGGGCTCGGAAGGGGAAGCGGGCGCGGAAGCGGATGGATGGAGGAAACCCAATACTCCAGCCACCGGGATCCTGGGCCCGCGGAAGCGCGGCCCTAGAGCGCTATCATGCCGCCGGGAGGTGCCATGGCGAAGGGTCGCACCGCCGCCTGCC
>ERZ1649853.997-NODE-997-length-11276-cov-7.563408_pt1 | contig 11276 bp, 8 predicted proteins | sample MGYA00575353_ERZ1649853 | MGnify/ENA primary metagenome ERZ1649853 (study PRJEB40853, sample SAMN11349654) | freshwater sediment metagenome | isolation source: river sediment | host: Sediment | place: India: Okhla Barrage, New Delhi | collected 2017-02-21 ...
GTCGAGGGAGGTCTCGAACCTCCAGTCCACCCCTATGAGCTCTATCCGCTCCATCTTCGACTCCAGGGGGGAGTAGAAGAAGTCGAGGTTGAAGACCGGCCCTATGACGTACTCCTCTATCCTCGCCTCCTTGAGGTCCTCCTCGGTTATGACGTTGTTGTATATCAGCTGCCTCGACTTCTCCCTGTACTCCTGGAACGAGGCGGCCGTGAAGAACCCGCGCTCGAGCTTCTTGACCTTGTGGTGGAGCTTGACTATGACGAGCCTGTCTATGTCCTTGGGGTCCTCGACCCTCTTGGGGAATGGCAGGCCCGCCTTCTCGAGGAGCCAGTAGTAGTCACGGTCCTCCCCGCGCTCCTCGCTCCTCAGGAGGCCCCTGGTCCCGACCAGCGGTACGGCGAAGTCATCCTCGATCTCCTTGAGCGGGACATAGGACGTGAAGGACCGGTTGGGGACGAACAGGACGTTCTCCTTCCTCAGCCGGGCCTGGTACTCGGGCGTCATCATCTCCTTGAACTTCTTCAGCGTCCAGCACTCGTCCACGACCCCCCTGAGGGGCTTCCCCTTCGCGTCCCGCTGGCACCTGAAGTACCTGGCGTAGGTCCTCTCGCGTCCCTCCTGGCATATGCCGAGGGTCCTGAAGCCCTCCTCGACCGCCCCGTCGCAGACGTCGAGGGCCGAGTGCGAAGCCACCATCCCGATCTTGGCCTTCGAGAGGTCGTACCCCTCGAGGGCGCCGAGTATCTTCTCCCTGGAAATCGTGCTGGTACCCCCCTGATTCCGGCGCTGAGCCGGGTGTGCGCCGAGCCTATCACTCTCGTGATATAACTAACTTGAGGGGGGCGCGAACGACGACTCGTCGAGCCTCACCGCGAGCTGCGAGTAGACGGACCTGAACCCGAACTTCTCGTACAGGGCCTTCGCCCTCGGGTAGCTCGTGTGGAGGTACACGCTCGACGCGCGCCCCGCGAGGTTCGACAGGCCGCACCTCATGAGCTCGCCGCCGAGGCCCTCGCCCTGGCGGGCGGGGGTGACGTATATGTCGTATATGAGGCCCGACTCGCCCTCGAGCCTCGTCACCACGAAGCCGCCCTCAGCAGAGAAGACGGAGAAGGAGCGGTCGGCGAGCATGGCCCTCAGCCTCATGGAGGCCTGGAAGGAGCCCTCGTCGTAGTACTCGGAGAACATCCGGAGCAGGGGCCTCCTGCCCTCCTTGGACACGGGCTTGACGGAGTGGTCGTACCCCCTGGGCCCTTCGAGGACCATCCTGTGCATGACCATGGGCTCGTAGCGCCTCACGAACCTGCCCATGTCGACCGAGAAGACGGCCCACTTCTTCCTCGCGGCCGCCAGGAACCTGACGAGGCAGTCCGCCGCGTCGGCCATGTCCTCGGACGACTGGGCGACCAGCATGCCCTGCTTCCTGGGCCCCTCGGATATCACCCTCGCGGTCTCGCCGTCGTCCGTGTAGAACCCGAAGGCGCACCTGTCCCCCAGGTCCATGCTCACGCCCACCATGTGCGAGGTGTTGCTGATGTCCGGCTTCTCCCCGCGGTCGTCCTGGAGGCTCTCCTCGAGGGGGATGTCGTACGTCGTGCACATGCTGCACTCCTTGTCCACACGGGGCACGACCGCCCTGGAGACCGTCCACCCGTGCGGCTCGAGTGAACGCGCGAGCAGCCTCTTTCTGGCGTCGGCGACCAGCAGCCTGCCCGGGGCGCCCTCCGCGAGCTCCGCGCTCAGCCTTCGGGAGTCGTCCTCCGAGAGGCGGAGGCCCCTGGGGGAGTGCTTGAGGAATCCCCGGGTCACGCCCTCCCTCAGGGGCATGAGTTCGAGGGACAGGGCGCCCTCGGGCCCCTTGACCAGGACGACCCTCGCCCTCTCCGGTCCGGCGTCCCCCTCGGAAAGCATCGGCCCACCACTCGCTCAGAAGAAGTAGAAGCCCACGCCGAACTCCTTGGAGCAGTTGGCCATCGCCTCGAGCCTGTTGAGCGTCCCCTCGATCCGGCGCACGGTCATCTTGCCTTCGGCCGGGGACTTCTCCCTGATGACCTTGACCTCCCTGAGGAGCTCCTCGGCGTCCTTGGGCGTGAGGACGGTCTTCTTCTCGCCGAGCTCGGCGACCTTGGCGAGCAGGGGGAGGCCGTACTTCTTCGCGAGGTCGGGGACCGGGGACGCCGACGGGCCGAAGTTGCCCACGCACCCCTTCTTGTTGTCCCAGGACAGGCCGCACCTGGCGCAGGTCGCGTACATGTCGTCGAACTCGACGAGGTCCCACTCCGTGACGGAGTTGGGCCTGTTCGCGGCCGCGATGACGTCCTTCCTCCTCTCTGCGGGCACCTTCTCGAGGACGATCCAGTTGGTCTTGACCTCCGCCGCGAGCGGCGCGAGGACCTTCTGGTCCTCGGGGTCCTTGACCTTCTCGAGGTACAGCTCGTCGCCCTCCGGGGCCAGCCTTCCCTTCTTCAGGATGGCGTCGACCTTCTCCCTGCCCAGCTTCGCCGCGGCCTTCTTGAGGTCCACGACCCTGTCCACCTCGACCAGCCCCGCCCACTTCGACGGGTCGTCGACGTAGACCTTGGCCAGCGTCATCTTCTTGGTCCTGCACAGCGCCTTCTCGGTCTCCAGCTCGGTGATAGCCATGTTGAGTCCCATTGGGGCACCTTCCGATGGGCGGTTGACACATTATGCGGAGTAATAGTTTTCGCAGGAGGGCCGGGGGGCGTAGCGTTAATCTAGCCGGTGGGCCTCAGGGTACTCGGGCCTGCCCGGTGGGGACGGGACGGGCCCGAGTCAACGTGGAGGAGCTAGCATGGCCAAGGCGAGCATGAGCGTGCTGTCCAGGGACGACAGGGAGAGGTTGCACCAGGCGGCGCTCCGGATCCTGGGCGAGACGGGCGTCATCGTCGAGAGCCCGACCGCCCTCGGGCTGCTGGCCGGGGCCGGCGCACGGGTCGACGAGGGTGCCATGAGGGCGCGGCTGGACGAGCGCGTCGTCGACGAGGCGCTGAGGACTGCGCCCAGGAAGGTCCGCATCTGCTCCCGCGGCGGGAAGGACCACACGGTGCCCGAGGAGGGCGTGCAGCTCATATCGACGGACGGGGAGCCGCCCGCGGTACTCGACCTCGACAGGGGCGTCAAGAGGCCTTCGACGCTGAAGGACCTGGTGGACCTCGTGGTCGTCGCCGACGCGCTGCCCGAGGTGGACTTCGTGTGGCCCCCGGTCGTGGCGACCGACATGCCATCCGACAAATCATCGTACTACGAGTTCGTGGCCACCCTGGCCAACACATCGAAGCACGTCCAGCACGGGGCCGCCTCCGCCGAGGAGGCGCTCTTCCAGGTCGAGGTGTGCTCCGCGGTCCTCGGGTCCGCGGAGGACCTGAGTAGGAGGCCGATCTTCTCTGATGTGTGCACGCCCATCTCCCCGCTCAGGTACGACAGGGGGGAGGCGGAGGGGCTCGTCGAGCTCGCGAGGGCCGGCATCCCCGTGGTCCACCTCTCGATGGGCATCGCCGGGTCGGTGTCCCCCGTCACCGTCGCGGGCACCCTTGCCGTCATCGCCGCGGAGAACCTGTGCGGCATCACGATGTCCCAGGCCGCCAGCCCCGGCGCCCCGTGCATCTACTCCTCGTTCTCCGGGGTCACGGACCTCCGGTCCGGGGTGTTCCTGTGCGGGACTCCCGAGGGCATCCTCATGGACAGCGCCGCGACGGAGATGGCCCACCACTACGGCCTCCCCTCCTGCGCGGGCGGGCCTTCGAACGCTTCACGCTCGCTGCACGCCGAGTCCGGCTACCAGACAGGGATGACCGCGATGGCCGCTGCCCTCGCGGGGTCGGACCTGGTCGTGGGCCTAGGGGGCCTGGACCGGGCGGCCATGATGTCGGCGGAGAAGCTCGTTATGGACTGCGAGGCGTGGCGGTGGCTCAAGAGGCTGAGGCAGGGCGTCGCGATCGACGAGGAGAGGCTCGGGCTCGACGCCATCAGGAGGCAGGGCCCGGGAGGGACGTTCCTCTCGGACCCGCACACCCTGAGGCACATGAGGAAGGACCTCCTGGTCCCGCAGGTCACGGCCTACCACCCCATGGGGCAGCCGGACCCGATGAAGGACGAGATGGTCGGGTACGCGAGGGCCAGGGTGAAGGACATATTGGCAAAGCACAGGCCGGAGCCCATGGAACCGACGGCGGCCGGGAAGGTCGGCGAGATATGCAGGCGCCACGGCATAGTGCGCAAGGACGGCTCCCTCATCTTCTGAGGACGGCGCGGCTCACAGGCGCCTCTTGAACAGCTTCTCGAGGTCCGCCGGGGAGAGCACTATCACGGTCGGCCTGCCGTGCTCGCACGTGTAGGGGCTCTCCGTCCTCATCAGGTCCGCGACGAGCTGGCGCATCTGCCCGCCCGAGAGGGTCTGGCCCGCCCTGATCGCGGTGTGGCACGCGACCCGCCATATGATGTCGAGGCCCAGCCTCCTGTGCGACGGCATCTGGGCCAGCTCCCCGAGTATGTTCCTCAGCGCGCCCTCGCCCTGGGCCACGCCGAGCACGGTCGGGATCGACCTCACGGCGTACGAGCCGCCGCCGAACGGCTCCACCGAGAAGCCCGCCCTCCCGACGAGCTCCCTGTTCTCCTCCAGGGCCTTCGCCTCGGAGGGGGTGAGCCTGAGCACCAGCGGGGTCAGGAGGCGCTGGGATATCTCCCTCCCTGACCGCATCGCCTGGAGGACGCTCTCGTAGACCACGCGCTCGGAGGCGGCGTGCTGGTCGATGAGAAGCAGGTTGCCCCGCGACTCCGCGAGTATGTAAGTGTCCATGATCTGCGCGAGCGGAACGACCAGGGGCTTCTCGCCCCCGGCCTCGTCCTCCTTGACCTCCAGCACCGACTGCACCTGGGCCACGTGGCCGGCGGCCGCCCCCGGCGCTTCCGGCTCGAAGGACTGGGAGAACTTGGTGAGGTCGTACCTGAATGTGAGGTCCGGCCCCTTCAGCGCCGACTCCACGCACCTCCCGACCGCGTCCAGGACGAGGTGCTCGTCGTCGAAGCGCACCTCCCTCTTCGTCGGGTGCACGTTCACATCCACGACGGCGGGGTCGACGAACACCCTGACGAGGCCCACAGGGTACCTGTCCTTCATGAGCCTCGACCCGTAGCCCTTGACCACTGCGGACACCGCCCTCGGGCTCCTCACCGGCCGGTCGTTCACGAACAGGCGGATGTCGACGGGGGAGGAGCGGGTGTGCTCCAGCCTCCCGAGGAACGCCTCGACCCGGACGCCGTCGCCGTCGGCCTCTCCGCGGACCATCCCTCCGGCCACGGCGTCCCCGAAGGCGGCGGCCAGGGAGCCTCCGATGTCCTCCGCGGACGAGTGGACGAGCTCCAGTTCGTCGTCGGATGAGAAGGAGAACGACATCCCCGGACGGCAGAGGAGGAAGTCGACGACCACGTCCCTGCAGTGGGCGAGCTCCGTCGCCCTCGACCGGACGGACTTCCTGCGCGCGGGCACGTTGTAGAAGAGGTCCTCCACGACGACCTCGGTCCCGGGGGGGCAGCCGACCGGGCGCTGGGCCACGACCCTGCCGCCCCACACCTCCACCTCGGTGCCCTCGTCGCTGCCGTGCTCCCTCGTCCTCAGCACGACCTTCGACACCGCGGCGATGGACGCCAGCGCCTCGCCCCGGAAGCCGTATGAGCTCAGGGCCCGGAGGTCCTCGACCGAGGAGATCTTGCTCGTCGCGTGCCTGGCGAAGGCCGTCACCGCGTCCTCGGACGACATGCCGCACCCATCGTCGCGGACGGATACCGACCTCCTGCCCCCGTCGACGACCGACACGTGCACCGAGTCCGCGCCGGAGTCCAGCGAGTTCTCCACCAGCTCCTTGACTATCGACGCGGGCCTCTCCACCACCTCGCCCGCCGCGATCTTGTTCACGGTGATGTCATCGAGTACCCTTATCCTTCCCAGACCTGCCACCTGCCTTCTTCTTGAGCGCGTTGAGCGTGACGTACGCCTCCATGGGCGTCATGGAGGCGAGGTCCACCGACCTGAGCTCCTCCAGGACCGACGGCGGCACCTCCTCCCTCGGCTGCACCAGGAGGGACTGGCTGTGCGCCTTCCTGCCCGCCTTTACCTCGAGGACGTTCTCCTCCTCGATCCTGCTGAGGACCTGCTCCGCGCGGCCTATCACCTCGTGGGGGACCCCCGCGAGCCTCGCGACCTGTATCCCGTAGCTCTTGTTCGCCTTGCCGGGGACGACCTTCCTCAGGAACACGACCTCCGGGCCCTGCTCCTTCACGGACATGGAGAAGTTCTTGACGCCCTCCAGCGAGTCGGCGAGTTCCGTGAGCTGGTGGTAGTGCGTCGCGAAGAGTGTCTTGGCCCCGACCTTGTTGTGGTCGTAGAGGTGCTCCGACACGGCCCACGCGATCGCGAGGCCGTCGAAGGTGCTCGTCCCCCTGCCGACCTCGTCGAGGAGGATGAGGCTCCGCCTCGTGGCGCTGTTGAGTATGTTGGCCAGTTCCGTCATCTCGACCATGAACGTCGACTGCCCCCGGGCGAGGTCGTCGAAGGCCCCGACCCTGGTGAACACGCGGTCAACGATGCCCAAGGTCGCCTCCGACGCGGGGACGAAGGAGCCCGCCTGCGCCATGACCACGACCTGCGCCACCTGCCGGAGGTAGGTGGACTTGCCGGCCATGTTCGGGCCCGTGAGAATGATGAGCCTGTTGAGGTTCGTGTCCAGGTGGACGTCGTTGGGGACGAACGAGCCGCGCAGGAACCGCTCGACCACCGGGTGCCTCGAGTCCTTGAGAAGGATCGTGTCCGACCCGTCGACCTTCGGGCGCGAGTAGCCGTACATCACTGCCGCCTCCGCGAAGGAGCGAAGGACGTCCGCCGCTGCGAGGGCGCGGGCCGTCTCCCTTATGTCTGCGCCGGCCCTGGCCACCTCCTCCCTGACCCTCACGAAGGCCTCGTACTCGAGGGCGCAGGAGCGCTCCTGCGACGCGAGTATCGACTGCTCCTTCTCCTTCAGCTCGGGGGTGACGTACCTCTCGCCCGTGGTCAGGGTCTGCTTCCTCTCGTAGTCCGCGGGGACGCGCTTCGCGTTCGCCTTGGTGACCTCGATGTAGTAGCCGAAGACGTTGTTGAACCCCAGCCTGAGGTTCTTTATGCCCGTCCTCTCCCTCTCCTTCTCCTCCAGCGAGGCGATCCACTCCCTGCCCTCCCGGGCCTGGGTGCGGAGCGAGTCGAGGGCCGGGTCGAACCCCTCCCTGATGAGCCCGCCCTCCTTCAGCGCCACGGGCGGGTCCGAGGCGATGGCCCTGCCGATGAGGTCCGCGACATGGCCTACGTCCCTCATCCCCGAGGCGAGCTCCTTCAGGAGCTCAGAGCGCGCCCCGGAGAGCACCTCCCTCACCCTCGGCACGGAGTCGAGGGAGTCCTTCACCGCGAGCAGGTCCCTCGCGTTCGCGCTGCCGTACATGACCTTGGAGATGAGGCGCTCGAGGTCCCTCGCACCCTTCAGCGAGGAGGCGACGTCGTTCCTCGCGATGGTGTCGGAGACGAGCTCGCCGACGGCGTCCAGGCGGCGGTCTATGGCGCCGACGTCCATCAGCGGCTCGGTGAGCCAAGACTTCAGGAGGCGTGAGCCCATGGGTGTCAGCGTGTGGTCCAGGACCTCGACGAGGGTCCCCTCCTGCCGCCCGTCCCTGACGTTCCTCAGGACCTCGAGGTTCCGGAGAGTTGTCTGGTCCAGGACGAGCTTGTCGGATGTGGAGTAGTAGCGCGGGCGGCCGAGGAACTCGAGGCTCCGCTTCTGCGTCGACTCGAGGTACCGCAGCACGGCCCCGGCGCTGGAGACCGCGAGGGACTTGTCCGCGAGGCCCAGCCCCTCCAGCGACTTGACGCCGAAGTGGCGCTTGATCAGCGACTCGGAGGCCTCCTCCAGGAAGGCCATGTCGTCGAGCCTGGTCATCGCCGCGCCGGCCGCGGACATCTCGTCCAGGAGGCCGTCGCCGCTCATGCCCTCGGCGTGCAGGACCTCCTTCGGGGACCTCTGGGCGAACTCGGTGAGGACCCTGGACCCGGTCTGGTCGGGCCCTATCTCCGTGGTGAGGAACTCCCCCGTGGATATGTCCGCGAAGGCCAGGCCGAACCTGTCACCGGAGCGTGCGATGGACATCAGGAAGTTGTTCGACCTGCTGTCGAGGACCGTGCCCTCGATGACCGTGCCCGGCGTCACTATCCTGACGACGTCCCGGTCGACGATGCCCTTCGCGTACCTCGGGTCCTGCATCTGCTCGCATATGGCGACCTTGTAGCCCTTGCTCAGGAGCTTGGGGAGGTAGGAGTCCAGCGCGTGCCACGGGACGCCGCAGAGGGGTATCCTCTCCTTCTTCCCCTTGTCCCTGGAGGTGAGGGTGATCTCCAGCTCCTTGGAGCCGACGACGGCGTCCTCGCCGAACATCTCGTAGAAGTCGCCGAGGCGGAAGAAGAGGAGGCAGTCCCTGTGCTGCTCCTTGATCCGGAAGTACTGCTCCATCATCGGCGTGGCCGCTCTTCCCACTGCCCTGCTCCCCCGACGGAATGAAACGGCCGTGCGTATTTCTATTTATGGTCGGGGGGAGCGGACGCAGGTTCTTAGTACGCCCCAGCCATACGCTCGCCGAACAGCGGGTGATGGTCTCTGCCGGCGCGCGCGGAACTCCTGGTATACACCGATGGGGCGGCGAGGGGGAACCCTGGACCCTCGGGCGCGGGGTTCGCGATCTTCGGCCCGGACGGCAGGCTGGTCGAGAAGGACGCGAAGGCCCTGGGCAGGCGCACCAACAACGAGGCGGAGTACGAGGCGCTGATCTGGGCCATCCAGCGGGCCAAGGCCATAACACGCGGGGACGTGAGGTTCCACTCGGACAGCGAGCTCATGGTCCGGCAGGTGAACGGGGTCTACCAGGTGAAGAAGGAGCACCTCAGGCCGCTCGTGGACAGGGTCAGGGCCGAGGCGGCCGGGTTCCGGAGCTTCAAGCTGGTGAACCTCCCGAGGGAGGACGAGCGGATCCAGCTCGTCGACGCGTTGGTCAACGACGAACTCGACAGGCAAGGTTTCTAAATCACCGAACGCATTACTGACACGGGAGCGTCATGAAGGACAGGGATGGGATGATGCGCCTGGACGACTTCGGAGTGGTCGACACGGCGCAGGACAGGTTCAAACAGTACGTCGCCGCGGCCTCGAAGCTCAACCCCAAGATCAGGGCCGCGTGGTGGAAGGAGACGCTCGAGAGGGACCCGGAGATGCTCGAGTTCTTCAAGGCGAACGAGTACAGCAGCGCCTCTAGGGGTAAAAGGTGAGGTAGCCCCGGGAGGATTCGAACCTCCGTCGCAGGATCTCTCCTTGCGAGATATGCAATCCAGAGTCCCGCATGATTGACCACTACACTACGGGGCTTCGATGTAGGTGGCGCTATTCCGGTCCCTGTATTTAAGATGTCATGAGGGACATGGCCGGGGCATCCGCCTCACTTGCCGAGCCTCTTTATCGCGGCCGTCATCTGGGAGTAGACGCCGTCGATGCCCTTCGACCCGTCGATGTCGACGATGTTGCCCTTCCTTCTGAAGTGCTCGATCAACGGGGCGGTCTGCTCCTGGTAGACCTTGAGCCTGTTCCGGACGGTCGCCTCCTTGTCGTCGTCCCTCTGGATGAGCTCCGAGCCGCACTTGTCGCAGACGCCCGCCCTCTTCGGGGGGTTGGACGCGACGTTGTAGACCGAGTTGCACCTCATGCATATCCTGCGGCCAACGGCGCGCTCGACCAGGGACTCGTGGTCGACCACGATGTTCAGGACGAGGTCGATGTCCGTCATCTTGTCGAGCTCCTTCGCCTGCCCCATGGTCCTGGGGAAGCCGTCCAGGAGGTAGCCCTTCGCGCAGTCCGGCTTGGACACGCGCTCCTTGATGAGCTGCACTATGAGGTCGTCCGGGCCTAGCTTGCCCGTGTCCAGGTAGGACTTGATCTTCACTCCGAGGGGGGTCTTCTTCGCCACGGCCTCCCTCAGCAGGTCCCCGGTGGAGACCTGCGGCAGACCGTACTCCTTCGAGAGCCTCTGGGCCTGGGTGCCCTTGCCCGCGCTCGGCGGGCCGAAGATTATCAGCTTCAGCATTGTACCGGGCGACGCATCCGTCAAGACGTACTTATCGTTTCCTGACCCGCGCCCGAGGGGGCACCGCCCTGGTCTGTGACAATGATTTTATCCGGGCGGGACCCTTGACCATCCGGTCCACATGAGGCGGATGGTCGTAGAGGAGCTGGAGAAGATCGTGGGGAAGGAGCGCATGTCGACGAAGGCGGCGGACCTCTACGTCTACGGCTTCGACGCTTCGATACACCATGTGACCCCCGACGCCGTCGTCAAGCCCGCGACCGCCCAGGAGGTCTCCGAGATAGTCAAGCTCGCCAACCGGACCAAGACCCCCATTATACCGAGGGGCGCGGGCACGGCGATGTGCGGCCACACCGTCCCGGTCAAGGGCGGCATCATACTCGACATGACCCACATGAACAGGATCAGGAGAATCAGCGTCGAGGACCTGTACTGCGTCGTGGAGCCGGGCGTCATATACGACAAGCTCAACGCGGAGCTGGGCAAGAGGGGCTTCTGGTTCCCCGCGACCCCGGGCAGCGGCGAGGCCTGCACCATAGGCGGGATGGTGGCAACGAACGCCTCCGGCATGAGGGCCATAAAGTACGGTGCGACCAGGGACTACGTCCTCGGGCTGGAGGTTGTCATGCCGACCGGCGAGATCATCCACACCGGGACCCGGACGCTCAAGAACTCCTCGGGGTACCAGCTCGACCGTCTAATGGTCGGGAGCGAGGGCACCCTGGGAGTCATCACGGAGATCACAATGAGGTACACCGTGAAGCCGAAGGCGTCGGGCATGACGGTCGCTGCGTTCAACTCGCTGAAGGACGCCGGGCAGTGCGTCTCCAACATCATCGCGAAGCCGCTCCTCCCATCGGCGATAGAGCTCATGGACTCGGTCTGCATCAAGGCCGTCAACAAGTGCATGAACATCGGCCTCCCCGACTGCGAGGCCCTCTGCATGATAGAGGTCGACGGGCACCCGCTCGCGGTGGAGGAGGAGATGGCCACGGTCGAGGAGATCTGCCGGCAGAGCGGCGCCGTCTCGACGGAGAAGTCCAGGGACAAGAAGAGGATAGACGAGTGGACCTTCGCGAGGAAGGCCATCATGCCCTCGCTGAGCAGGTACGGCG
>ERZ1649853.1001-NODE-1001-length-11260-cov-5.933512_pt1 | contig 11260 bp, 14 predicted proteins | sample MGYA00575353_ERZ1649853 | MGnify/ENA primary metagenome ERZ1649853 (study PRJEB40853, sample SAMN11349654) | freshwater sediment metagenome | isolation source: river sediment | host: Sediment | place: India: Okhla Barrage, New Delhi | collected 2017-02-21 ...
CCCGGGCAGGCAACCCGGCGGCACCCGGAATTTCCTCCTTACCGCTGCTTCCTCTCGGACCTGACGGGGTTCGCAGGATTCCGCCGCGCCGGACCCACCCGGAGCGCAGCAAGCATACCTCAGGTAACTGGGGATGTCAATGGTCTTGCGGAGTCGATTTCCTCCCGCGCATATTAAGTGCAATCCCGCCAACAATGATGATCAGCAGGACTGCCGCGCCTAATACCAATGGCGCATTAGCCCCCGTCTCGACCGGCGGCGGAGGCGGCTGGGTAGGTGCAACGGTGGTCGGTTTGGCCAAATCCGCCGCCAGTCCTTGCCCGGATGACAACCCACCCAGCCAGAACAAGGCGACGATCAGGCCTGCAATGATAATGACCCTGGTCTTCACATCAAGCCTCAGGGGGTGCTTGCTTGACTTTCCAGTCCGGGGCAGCCCTCAATAACTCCGCTCGCGATACGTGATTGACTTTCCCACAATGCGGGCAAGCCGCATCGAAGTGGTTTTGTTTCTCGGCAGTGATATGCTCCAGTGCAGCATGCACAGCTTCTTTGCCCATTGCGTACGGCCGGTGACAAAACTGACAACGGATTTGCATAGCTGGTCTCCTTTCGTGTACGTCAGGTTATAATATTCCTATGACTAAATTCTACACCAAAACCGGGGATGATGGGTACACAGGATTGCTTGGCGAGGGGCGGGTTGCCAAACACGATTTGCGTATCGAGGCAGTAGGCAATTTAGATGAAGCAACATCCTTTCTGGGTGTGGCGCGCGCCGGTGCATTATCGCCACACTCCGCACCGCTGCTTCTGCAAATTCAGCGCGACCTTTACCACATCATGGCAGAAGTCGCCGCCACCCCCGAAAACGCGGCGCGCTTCCGGGTGATCGATGCACAAAGGGTAAGCTGGCTGGAAGAGCAAATCCAAAGCCTCAGCGGAGGGCTGAGGCTTCCAGAGGAGTTCATCTTGCCCGGCGACTCACAATCCGGCGCAGCCATGGCGGTGGCGCGCACCGTAGTGCGCCGCGCCGAAAGGCAAGTCGCCAACCTCCTGCACAGTGATCAACTTGAGAACCACGAGCTGCTTCGCTACCTCAACCGGCTCTCTTCTTTATGTTTCGTACTCGAGTTGCTCGAAAACCGGGCATCCGGGCGAGACGATCCTACTCTGGCGAAGGGATAAGCTACTTCATTGCTAAACAAAAAGAGACCGGCGCTTTGCAGTTCGCCGGTCTCTGATACATTCAAGAATTACTTGCTAGCCCCCGCCTGCCAGGGCGGTATCAATGGCTTTGACCAGATCATCATAACTGGGAATATAACCCGGGCTAACCGCTGTCTCGTTGACGAAAACGGCGGGTGTTCCAGATACTCCATAACGCAAACCCAGGTCATAATCCGCTTCAATGTCCGTCTGATACTTGTTTTCCTTGAAGCAGGTATTGAACTGGTCCATATTCAACCCCAGATTCTCAGCAAATGCCGCCAAGCGCTTATTGGTGAAATCACCTACGTTCTCACCCGTCCAATTGGAGAAGAGCATATCATGGTAATTCCAGAACTGCCCTTGCTCCATGGCACACATGCTGGCGTTGGCTGCTTGATGTGATTCCTTGGTAGCGACATTTTTATCAATAAAAGGGTATTGGCGGAAAACATAATACAGCGTACCGTTCGAAAAATAATCGCTCGAGATGAGCAGTGATTCCACCGTGTCGGCATAGCGTTTACAAGAAGAGCATTGAAAATCCGCAAATACCTCCATCACGACCGGGGCATTCGGGTCACCCATCGTCTTCCCTTCTGCCAGCGGTCGCGCCACAGGGGTAATCGCGACCACATTCCCGACCGGTTTAAGCGCGTTCACGATATATGGCGAGGCGAACAATGCCACCAGGATCAATATGACGCCAGCAATGATCAAAAACGTATTCCTACGCTGCTCGCGCTTTCGACGCTGGCGTTGGATCTTGACTTCCTCACGCTTGCTTGTGCTCATGCTTCGTTCTCCTAAGATAATGTATCCTATCTACAACATCGCCGCTGTAATCAGGCTGAAATTTTGCCATGACCTGTGTCATTTGTCCAGATTGAGTTGTTGATTCTGAGAGGAGTCTAAGCAACCCCGGCCAGCCTTTGGTCAAGATATTGTACAATGAATGCAAACACCTCTTCTTTTTCCGGCTCGTTGTGTAACTCGTGCGTGCAGCCTTCCCAAAGGTGTAGCGTGCAGCATCCCGGCTTGACCAGGCTGGCGAAGTGCGTGCTGCCCTCTGCATAAGCAATCTTGTCGCTCGTGCCGTGCATCAGCAGCAACGGCAAGTCCCAGGTATTCGCGTGCTCATAGACGTACTGTATCGCATCCATCAAAAACTTGCCTAAGCCAAGCGTTGCCTTATCATGCACCAGTGGGTCGGCTCGATAGCGCTCAATTACCCCCGGATCGCGCGAGATGGCATTCACATCCAATCCGCTAGTGATGGTCATTCCCGGCAGTACCGATCCCAGGATTTTTACCAGCATGACCGTGCTTTTTTGCTCATCCAGTGCATTGCGCAAACCCGGCGCCGAAGACACTACCCCCACCAGGCGCGGCTTGTATCGCAGGGTGTAATACAAGACCAGGATGCCGCCCATGCTATGCCCGTACAGGAATTGCGGCAGAGTCGGGTAGCGGCTGGTCGCTTCGGTCAGCAGCAAGGAGACATCTTTGCCCATCGCCTCCTGGTTGGGAAGTGCGCCGCGCTTACCCGGCGTCTTGCCGTGCCCGCGCAAGTCCAATGCGATGACCTGATAGCCAGCCTTGTTCAACGCCTCTGCCAGATGGGCATAACGCCCGCTATGCTCACCCAGGCCATGCACCAGGCACACCACTGCTTTGGCGGGTAGTTCGGTCTCCCAGCCCTGGAAATATAAAGCTGCACCATCTCTCGCTGTACGATTGATTTCGAAATGAGACATATTCTTTTATCGATGTTTTAGGGGACTGTGGTTCCCTTAGTTCCTTTCCATGGGATTAATCGAAACACGGGATAGACTTCACCGGTGTACTGAAAACCGCATTTATGATAGATCGAGAGCGAAGCCAGGTTGTCGGCTTGCGTGTTGACCGTCACGCGGGGGATGCCATAATTTTGAAACCTCTCAAGCAAGTCGTATACCAATTTTGCGCCGATTCCATGGCCTTGCCGCTCCGGGAGCACTGCCAGCCGAGCAAGGTGCCCGCCCATCGGCCCGCCTGTGCTGATCTGGTAACCAACCAGCTCGCCGTTGAGTTCGGCAACCGTAGCGACAGACGATTGCTGGAATGCCAGACCGAGCGCATCCAGCGAATTTCTCCATTCCATTCCAAACGCTCGGTTATCCACCTTGCAGACCTCGGGCAGATCCTCTATTGTCATGGATCGCACACGCACCTGATCACTAGAATGTGGTGAGTGATCGGGATAGGCTGCCAGCGCCAGGACAACCACATCTTGTACATGCTCAAACGACTCAGTAGTCAGGAGTTGAGTAAACCAATCTTGCAACGCCAACGCATAGGCCTCTCGGATGCCCAGGCCAGCCAATTGCTGCTCCGCCTGGCTCCATAGCTTCCGCCAGAACATCAGGGGAGAAAAGCCCGCAGTAACGGCAAACAGCCGTAACCAGGCCACATCTTGCGGGTCAGGAGGGCATGCCAGCGCTGCTAGCAGCTCGTTGTTGCGCTCAGCCAGCAAGAAAGGAACACTACCAATCCATTCCAGCGCCGGCTTCCAATCCAGGTGGCGATGTACGTGCTCCTCAAAATGGGTCAGGTTTGCCAGCCGGTGGTAGTCGTCCTTTCTCGCCTCGCGCACCTGCATGCCTGTGCCGTCCATCATTGATCCTATTGTAAGTGCAGTAAGATCTTACCTTGCGACCAGAGTTCTTCCATACGGTAATAGTCGCGCCGCTCGGGGGAGAACAAATGCACGACCACATCGCCACAATCAGCCAGGATCCAACCGTCCTGTGGCGCGCCTTCCAGCCTGGTCTTGATATGGAAAGCCTTTCGTACTGCCTCTTCGACTGTATCTCCCAACGCCTGGAGCATGCGGGCGCTTGTTCCCGTACATATAACGAAATAGTCTGTGAAAATTGCGATCCCTTTTATATCCAATAAAATAATATTTTCCCCTTTTTTCTCTTCCAGGGCTTCGACGATTTTGCGTGCAACTTCTAATGTATCCAGATTCCACCTCATCAAAAAGTTAGTTAGATAGCCGCGCTGAGTGGCGCGTTGAATATTTTTGTATAGACCGCCCCGCTGGGCTGTAAGTCGCTTCGGAACAGGCAGATTTCCCGGACACAGGTTGCGCCGAGAAAACCCACCTTGTTGCTCTCCAATGCCTTCGATATAGCGTGAATATCGTTCGAATCTGCATTACGGGATACCCTTCCCAGGGTGAGATGGGGGGAAAATGCACGGTCTTCACGCGGGTAGCCCAAGCGTGCCATGGCTGCTTCTACTCCGCTTTGGATCAGCCCAAGTTCTGAAGGTGCCTCCACTCCCACCCAGATCACGCGCGGGCGGTGGTTGTTCGGAAAAGCCCCTGCGCCTCCCACGCTGACCTCGAAAGGGCGGTGACCTGCCACTTCAGTCTTCATTATATCCGTCAAAACTTTGATGTTTGCCACTGAAACGTCGCCCAGGAACTTCAAGGTCAGGTGAATATTCCCAGCCGGCACCCAACGCACTGGCACGCTACCCAATTGGCGGCGGAAAGCCGAGGTGATCTCGTCCAGGTGCTTCTGGATCTCAGCTGTCAATTCTATCGCTATGAAAGCTCTGATTACAGACATATGCAGCATCTCCCTCTATGGACAGATTGGCCAGGAGAAATCGATACCCATTTCCAACATTCACTTGGAACCATCAAGGGATTTTTCGATCGCTTTGATCAAATCAAGAAATGCTACCGGCTTGGTCAGATAAATCGACGCGCCCGCATTCAACCCATCTTTGATATCCGATGGCATGCTTTTCGCCGATACAACGATCACGGGGATATTTTCAAGGCCGGGCTTTTGCCGGATATAGCGCAGTACATCGATTCCCGAAACATCCGGCATCATCAAATCCAATATCAGCGCATCCGGCTTTTCCCGTTCCAGTAACCCGATCGCTGCCGACCCACCATACGACTTGATAATACGGTACCCGCTCAAACGAATCATTTCCGCAAACATTTCTGCAGTATCTGGCTCATCTTCCACGATCATAATGGTTGTTTGACTCGGATCCGTCATCCACAAAGCTCCAATTTTCCCTACGATAGCACAAGTTGAAAAAGTATGCAAGGGGAAAACCTGTGCTTGCTCATCTCGGGCGGTAGGTCTCGTATTGCTCCGGAGTATCGATATCCTGGATCACGCTGGCCGAATCGACTACAAGGTAATGGATCTCTGTTGCTTTCTGCTCCAGGAAATCACGCAGCGTCAGCGGCGGCTCAAGCCTCAAGATTTCCTGCCACCATTCCCTGCTCACCAACCAGGGGTGACCGCGGCGCATCTGGTAGCTGGGCACGATCAGGCTTACTCCGCTACGATCATATTCCATGATCAATGCCTCGACCACGGTTGCCTGGATCTGCGGCTGGTCGCCCAAAGTCACCAGCGTAGCGCCAATGGTATCGTCAAGCGCCTGTAGTCCGGCCTTTAGCGAAGATAGCATACCGCCGCTCTCTGATTGGGGATTGAACACGGTGAGCACCGGCAACCCATTGAGTGCCTCTTCCACCGCCTGCTTACTCCCGCCAGTAACTGCTACAACTGGGTTGGCGCCGCCTTGCAAAAGACTACGCGCCACGCTGCCGATGATGGTGGTATCCCCCCAGGGGAGATTCATCTTTGGGCGTCCCATACGCCTGGATTGCCCGGCAGCCAGGATCACACCTGCCACATGTGCATGTTGCGCCTTCATCCTGCCCCCTTATGGTAATGCCTGACCAGGCGGGCATAGTCTTCTGGCGTATCCACATCCATCAGCAAGCCTGCGTCGTGCCAGGGCAGCCATTCCACCGTGTAGCACGAAAACAGCGCTCGACCGCCTTGCTCAAGGCGCAAGGAGGCAAAATCCGCAAAGGTATCTCGATCGAATAACACCGGGTTACCGCGCTGACCATCGATCAGTGGAGCGATGATCTTTGCCAGCCTCTGCTGGTGCCTTTCCACAAGCGATTGGATCAGTGGCACTGTCACTTGTGGTTGGTCGCTCAGTAAGAAGATGGCAGCACCACTTTTCTCCCCCAATGCCTGGATTCCGCACTGGGTCGATGTCGCCTGCCCCCCTTCCCAGGCAATATTTTCCACAACCTGCACCGGTAAATCCTCAACCACCATACGCACTTTTTCCGCCTGCGCTCCCACGACCACCACTACGGGTGACAGGCCGGCTTGCAATGCCGTCTCAGCTACCTGGCGCACGAACGGCTTACCCTGCCAATCCAGGAGCTGCTTGGCTTGCCCGAAGCGCGTGGCGCCACCGCCCGCCAGTACGATTCCCGCCACCGGTTCGACGACACGCGTTACCACCAACTGGTAGAGACTCTCTGCATCTTCGCCCAGCGCCTCGCCGCGGCAGATCAAGATGTTATCGTAATATTGCAGTAATTTCTCAGCCAGCCAGGCTGCCTGGGCTTGCAGCTCTGGGGTATCTGCCTGGGTTAATACAAGCCGCTTACTGGCTCCTGGCGGGATATTCTTCAAGCCACCCTCGGAGTGTGCCAGCACTGTCTGCATGGCTGCCGTCGTGATCGGCTGCCCCACTTCCAGTCCGGCAAGCCTGGCAAAACGTTCGGGACGGTGCACCCATTCTGCGCTCAGCGGCTTACCCAGTCCGCTCATCCCCGCACAGATCACCACTTGCTTCGCCACGCCAGGGATGACAGGCTCATGATCGCCGGGGGCTTTCAAGGAGCGCATACGTGACCCATCGGCTTCAATCAAAAGTGGCAGGTTCTTCTGCTCCGCCACTTCGCAAAGTTTCTCCAAAGTTGCCTCGTCCAGCCCTGCTAAGCGCTGGTCGCAGCCCTCTGCGCCGCTGATCACCACCAATCCAGAGAAGATAGAGTCATCCAGCGATTCCACTTGTTCGGGAGTCTCGACGACAACCTGCCGGTCTGCCAGGCGCCCCTGCCAGCTTGCCAGGTGCGTACTGGTGGTGAGCAGGACACACCTCACCGGCTCAGGCTTATCAGCCAGCAATTCTCTACCCACCTGAAAAAGCAGCGAGCTTTTCCCGCCTGCACCTACGGCTGCCAGGCGGGGCAGGTGCGGCAAGCGCAGCGCGTGTGTGATCTTCATCCCACGTACAAACTCCGGTCTCACGCGCTCCATAAATGCGGGCGAAGCTCCACCTTTGCCAGGATAGCTTCCAACACCCCACCCCCCACTGCCAGCGACTTGTCCGATACCAGGCTGCAGATTGCCGGATCATCCCGCGGGTCAACATCCCCGACCTTGAGCCCTGCGTGCACCGGGACATCCGCCGGTAGCAACCCGCGCAACACACCCTTGAAGGGTGCCACCACTGGTTGCCCGCTCACCTCTGCCACCAGTTGCCCGGCTTCCAGATGATCGCCGATTTGAGCATGCACAATAAGCATGCCATCGGAGGGTGCGCGCAGCACGCGCTCTGTGCCGCGCTCCGCCACGCTCTCCGGCACGCCGGTATCATCTTTTGGCGCTCCTTGCCAGATCACCCGACCCAGCCAGTGGCCGCGCTGCGTCTCGATGGCTGCATGGCAGTTGTCTGGCGCCATGAACCCCGGGCCTAGCCCGATAAATAACTTGGCATTATGCCGCAGCGGCTCGGGCGGCAGCTTGCGCATGCGCGCGTCCACGATCACCGAAGGGTGCAACAGTTGCGCTGCGCGAGCCTCCGGGTCAACCAGCACTGGTATCCTGCCCTTGGAAAGGATTTGCAGGACGCGCAAGGTATCATCAATATCTGTCACCCGCCGCGCTGTCACTCCCTCGATGACCGTTTCCCCCGCGTAGACCGCCTCCGAGAACGAAGCCAGGCGTCGCACCGCCAGTGGCTGTGCCAACTCTGTAATGACCACGCGGAATCCAGCATGGTGCAGCCTTAACGCCACTCCGCTTGCCAGGTCGCCGCCGCCGCGCAACAGCACGATCATGCCGGGTTGGCCTTCTTGAGAGCGTTCAACACTCGCTCAGGGGTCAATGGGAACTCGTAGAACCAGATACCCGTGGCAGCATGCACCGCTGCCATGATAGCCGGCGCCATGGATAAATATGGCATCTCGCCCATGCCGCGCGCCCCGTATGGTCCAATCGGGTCGGCATATTCCAGGATGAGTGAATCCACGTGCTCGGGGATATCCAATACACTGGGGATGAGATAAGTGGAGAGCTGCCGTGTTTGCACGTACCCGTCTCTCTGCACAAAGTTTTCCAGGATGGTATACCCACTTGCTTGCACCACCGCCCCTTCGATCTGCCCGCGCACCTGCTGTGGATTGACTGCATGTCCAACATCGTCAGCGCAGATCACCTCCACCAGGTTGACATGCCCGGTCTCGGTGTCCACTTCCACAGTTGCCGCTTCAGCCACGTAACCGTAAGCAAAGTTCGGCTCCGATTTGCCCGTCTGCGGGTCATAAGGTGTGGTGCGCGGCGGATGATAGGTAAATGTAGCCACAGCCGGGCGCTCCTCTGCATGCCACTTTTCCAACGCCTGCTCGCAAGCGCCCTTGATGGCATTACCTGACATGAAGGTCATCCGGGATGCAGAGACACTGCCCGAGTTTTCAGTCGTGGCAGTGTCCGACATAATCAGCTGCATCTTGTCCATGCTTATCCCCAGTGTCTCCGCAGCGAACTGCGCCATCACGGTGTGTGTCCCTTGCCCGACCTCCGCCCCGGCATGGCGTAATACCGCCCGCTCGATCTCCGCCTTACCGTGCAGCTCGATGGTCGCGGTACACTTCTCCGGCGCTCCGAACGAAAAACCCACGTTCTTGAAGGCACAGGCAAAACCGCTGCCGCGCAACAGGTGCTTCTCCTTGGGCGGCTGGCTGGTTTCGATGGATTGATTCATCTTCTCTGCGCAAGCCTCCACCACCTGGCGGATACTCACGCCCTTAGGTAATGGTGTGCCTACGGAGAGTAAAGCGCCCTCAGACAGCAGGTTCCGCCGCCGGATCTCCACCGGGTCGATTCCCAGGGCTTCCGCCAGCCGGTTCATCTGCATCTCGGCTTCGAAGGCCCCCTGCGGTCCGCCAAAGCCGCGGAAGGCGCCGTTGGGGATATTGTTCGTGTACACCGCGTATGAATCCACCTTCACATTCGGAATCTCGTAGGGTCCGGTGCACATCAGGGTGGCGTTGCCCAGTACTTTGGAAGATGTGTAAGCATATGCCCCACCATCGGCGATGACTTCCACCTCAGCCGCTGTCAATTTGCCATCCTTCTTGGCTCCCCAACGCGTGCGTAAGATATACGGGTGGCGCTTATGATGGCCGATGATAGACTCCTCACGGCTCCAGATGATCTTGACCGGTCGCTGGATGCCGCGCTGCTGCAAGCGCCAGGCTGCCAGCGCCAACACGATCTGCACCGACATGTCCTCTCGACCCCCGACTGCCCCGCCAATCGCCGGGTAGATGACGCGGATCTGCTCTTCGGGCAGGTTGAGAGCATGGGCGATCTGCTCGCGGTCCTCATGTGTCCACTGCCCGGCTACTTTTACTGTCACCCGCCCTTCCTCGTCGATGTAGCTGATGCCTGCCTCTGGTTGTAAGAAGGCATGTTCCTGGGCAGGCGTGCGATATTCGCCTTCGATGATCACATCGGCTTCCGTAAAGCCCGCATCCATGTCCCCTTTGCGGATGCGGTAGTGGCAAAAAACGTTCGAATCCCGGTCGGGGTGCAGGCAAATAGCCTCCGGTTGCATGGCTTCCAGCATATCGGTGACCACCGGCAAGTCTTCGTAATCTACCTTGATCAGGTCTCTTGCCTGAGCCGCAATTTCCTCCGTTTCAGCAATCACCAGCGCGACCTGGTCTCCGATGAAGCGCACCCGCTCAGCAAATGGCTTGCTCGAACCCGGCCCGCACAACACCGGTTGGTCGGGCATGATCAAACCATATTCGTTCACCGGTACGTCGCGGGCTGTGAAAATCGCAATGACGCCCGGTAACGCCTCTGCTTCGGATGTGTCGATGGCATGAATGATGGCATGCGGACGGTTGGCGAAGAGGATTTTCATCATCGCCTGGTTTGGTAAATTGATATCACCTGGATATTGTGCTTCCCCGGTTACTTTGCTGACTGCATCCACACGTTGGACAGATTGACCGACAATTGACATACCCTTCTCCTGAAATGTTTATTGATAAAATGTCAATACGTTGATTATACCCGCCCTTGTCATCTCCTTCTGCTTAATTCCGGATTGTGGTATAAAATACAGGGTAACGCTCTTTTCCCTATCATGCAAACATGGAGTGGAGAGATGTCAGACAAATATACCAACGAAGACCTGCCTACCCTGGTCGCTCAGGCAGGACCACTCAACGGGCAGCGTTGGATGATTAAAGACAGCACCCTCATTGGCCGCGATGATAATTGCGACATCATCATCCCAGACCGCCAGGTGTCCCGCCACCACGCCCGCCTGGTTGCTACTTCCGATGGCACCAAGGTTGAGGACTTGGGCAGCAAGAACGGCACACATTGCAATGGGCAATTAATTTCCGAGCCATTTGTCTTGCAAGATGGGGACATTATCCAGGTCGCCCTGGCACAGCAGTTCGTCTATCTTAGCTCGGACGCCACCCTGCCCCTCGAGGCGCCGCTTTCTCAGCCTGAAGCGCTCAGCCAGTTACCTCACAACCTGCGCCTGGACAAACGCTCGCGCCGCGTCTGGGTCGGCAATGAAGAGATCCTACCCCCACTCTCCGTCTCTCAATTCCAATTATTAGAGCTTCTCTATGACAATCAGGGCGAAGTCGTCAGCCGTGACGCGCTGGTCAAGGTCGTGTGGGGCGAAGACCAGGCAGTCGGCGTTTCCGAGCAGGCTCTGGACGCTCTCATCCGCCGCCTGCGTGACCGCCTGGCATCTGCTGACCCTGATCACGCCTACCTGGTTACCGTGCGTGGGCACGGGGTCAGGCTAGAAAACCCATCTATGGAATAAAAAGGTAGAGACGCAAAATTTTGCGTCTCTACTGGTAGACAAGACAGGCGTAATATACTACGTCTTACAT